>Ga0315268_10005719_pt1 | contig 13316 bp, 11 predicted proteins | sample C1_top_MG_FD_204535 | JGI IMG/M metagenome (GOLD analysis project Ga0315268, IMG submission 204535) | Sediment microbial communities from Yellowstone Lake, YNP, Wyoming, USA - C1_top | ecosystem: Environmental > Aquatic > Freshwater > Lake > Sediment | place: USA: Wyoming | collected 2017-08-01 | reverse complement strand
GATCCGCGAGCACTTCGAGAAGTTCGGCTCGCGCCTCCCCCAGGGCATGTGGGACGAGCTCTCGGACCTCGAAAAGCGCCTGAAGGCGGCCAAGTAATTGCCGTTGCGATGTAGAGACGCAGCATGCTGCGTCTCTACGTCACGTTGACTCGTCAGTTGTCAGCGAGAAAGGGCGCGGCCCACGCCGCGCCCTTTTCTTTCTCCTTGCCAACTAGAAACTGGAAACCGGAAACTAGAAACTGATGTTCGCAAGAAAGATCCTCGTTGAGTACGAAGAGAACGGCCAGCGCCGTCCCTGCCCCATGAAGTGGCTGGATTCCTTCGCCATGCGCAACTTCACCAACGCCACCGTCTTCGACGAAACCCTGCCCGTGGCCGACGGCCGCATGGAGATCGGGCGCCGCGTTCCCCTCGACCAGCTCCGCGAAGCCATGGAAGACTGGTTCCACCGAAAATCCTACCTGCCCAAGGACGCGCCACTTATTGTGGAGGAGGTTGCTGGTTCCTAGTTGCTTGTTCCTGGTTGGGGGTTCCTGGCTAGCAACGAGCAACTAGCAACCAGCAACGGTAGAGACGCAGCATGCTGCGTCTCTACTTAGGGGCTACGAGCTCTTCCCCGCCGTCATCGCCCCATCCGCCGCGCACTTCACCACCATCAGCACCTTGTCGTCGATGTGCGTCCCGGCGCGCGAGAACTGGTTGACCTCGGCGAGGACGGCGTCCACGATCCCCTGCGCGGTGCGCGTGCGATGGGCGGCGACGCACGCCGCCAGCCGTTCCGGTCCGTACTCCTCTTCCTGCTCGTTCATCGCCTCGGGGATGCCGTCGGTGCAGAGCACGAGCACGTCGCCCGGCTTCAGCCGCGCCATGCCGCGGTGGTACTCGGCGCGGGGGAAAAGTCCCACCACCGTGCCGCCTTCGTCCAGGGTGCGCGCCTTGCCCGTCGCCCCGTCGATCAGCAGCGGCGGCACGTGCCCCGCGTTGATGTAGTGCAGCCCGTGGCGCCGCGTGTCCACCAGGCCGAGGAAGATGCTGAGGTACTTCGAGCTCTTGTTGTCGTTGTAGATCATCTCGTTCAACGACAGCGTGAGCACCTCCAGCGAGTGCAGGTGCATGACCAGCGCGCGCAGCGTCGCCTGCAGGTTCGACATCACCAGCGCCGAGGAAACGCCCTTGCCCTCCACGTCGGCCACCACCAGCAGCAGGGTCTGCGGGCCGAGGTGGAGGAAGTCGTAGTAGTCGCCTCCCACCTCGTAGCACGGCTCATTGAGCACCGCGATCTCGTATCCCGGCACCACCGGCGGCGACTCCGGCAGCAGCGAGCGCTGGATGGTCCGCGCCAGCGCCAGCTCCTTCTCCATGCGCTGCTTCTCCAGCGCGTCGCGGTGCAGGCGCGCGTTCTCCAGCGCCATCGCCATGTGCCCCGAGAGCTTCCCCAGGAAGTCCTCGTGCACCCCGGTAAAGTGCCCTTCCGTCGTCTGGTTGAGCAACTGGATCACGCCCACGATCTCGCCGGTGCGGTGGCGGATGGGCATGCATAGCAGCGATTTGGTGCGGTAGCCGAACTTCTGGTCGAAGCTGCGGTCCATGAAGTCGAGGCTGTAGGCGTCCTCCACGTTGACGATCTCGCCCGTCTGCGCCACCCGGCCCGCCACGCCGTGCCCCAGCGCCACCCGGATCTCTTCCCGCTCCAGCCCCGAAGCCACGATCGACCACAGCTCCCCGCGCTTCTGGTCCACCAGGAACACCGTCCCGCGGTCGGCCTTCACCTCGGTGCGCGCGATCTTCAGGATCAGCTCCAGCAGCTCCGCCAGGTCCAGCGTGGAGTTCAGCAGGCGCGTTGCCTCAAAGAGCAGCGACAACTGCGTGATCGTCTTCTGGCTCTCCTGGCTGGCGAGCACCTCCTGCACCGTGATGGCGGCGATCTCCGCGTAAACGTCCCACCAGTTGAGCAAATCGTCTTCCACGGGAAGCTTGCCGTAGTTCGCCAGGATGCCCAGCAGGCGGCCCTTGGCGACGATGGGATAGGCGGAGATGGAGGCCAGACCGGTGCGCCCCGCGAACTGCGCGTCGGCGCTGCTGATCGCGGCCAGCGCGAGGTTGCGCAGCGGCTTGCGCCCTTCGCTGAGCTTGCCGATCACGCCCTCGCCCAGGGTGGCGTAGTCGTGGCGCCGCTCCGCCTCCTGCCCGGCGGCGTGCGTCAGGTAGGCCGAGCCCGAGGAGTCGTCCCACAGCCACAGCTCGCTGCGCGCCGCCTCGAAGTGCTCCACCATGAGCGCCGGGACCTCCGCCAGCACCTCTTCCCCGGCGCGCGGCGAGGTGAAGCGAGCCATCGCCGTGGCGAGAGCGTTGATGTACTCCTTGCGGCTGGTCTTGCCCTTTGATGGAGCGTGCGTGGTCCGTCCGTCCACAGGAATCCTCTGCCCACGGCCCGCGAGATGGCGTCCTGCTCGGACCCATCCCGGACCGGAACTGAAGGGGAGATTGCGCCGCTAACTATATGCGGCGGCTGTGCCTTTGTAAATGCGCGTGTAGCGCCGGCGTCGCGCCGGCTGTTGTGCGGGCGTCTCCGCCCGCACCGGCTACTTGTCGTAGTGCATCAGGGCGAAGATGTCCTTCCCCTTGAGCTTTTCGCGCCCTTTGAGGAAGTCGAGTTCGATGACGAACGCCAGCCCCGCCACCTCGGCGCCGAGCTGTTCCGCCAGGTGGACGGCGGCGCTCGCCGTGCCCCCCGTCGCCAGCAGGTCATCCACCACCAGCACCTGCTGCCCAGGCTGGATGGCGTCCTTGTGCAGCTCCAGCGTGTCCGTGCCGTACTCCAGCTGGTAGGTGTAGCTGATGGTCTCCGCCGGCAGCTTCTTGGGCTTGCGGATGGGCGCGTACCCGGCGTTCAGGCGATAGGCCAGCGCCGGGCCGAAGATGAAGCCGCGCGCCTCGATGCTCAGCACCAGGTCGATACGCTTCTCCAGGTAATGCTCGGCGAGCGCGTCGATCACCGTGGCGAACCCCGTCTTGTCCTTGAGCAGTGTGGTGATGTCGTAGAAGAGGATCCCGGGCTTCGGCCAGTCGGGGATCTCGCGGATGAGCTTCTTCAGAGCGGGTGCTGCCAGCGCGTTCTTGCCTTGCATGGACTACCAGGCTCCTTCGATGCGGAATGATTTGATGTCGGGGCTGGCCTGCGCGGGCAGCTCCTCGACCGTGTCCACACGCGAGGCGCGCGGCCCCTCTTGCAGCTTGCGTCGCAGCGTCGCCAGCTGCTCCCGGCCCCCGATGGCCAGCACTTCCACCGCCCCGTCCAGGTTGTTGCGCACCCAGCCGCGCAGCCCGAGCAGGTTCGCCTCCCGCTCCACGTACCAGCGGTAGCCCACGCCCTGCACGCGCCCTTTCACCAGGTACCGCCGTGCCTCCGGCGGCGCGGCATTTTCCCCTCGCAAGTCGCTCCTCATGGATTCGCCGGCTTCCAGGATGGGCGATTCTCGGCCCGCAGCAGTATCGCAGAAACCCGCCGCCGCCCGCTACTGGGACTTGAGGCCGGAGAGCGTTCACTTCATGGCGAAGTATCCCGCCCGCGTCCGCAGGCGGACGCCGGGCCGCGAGGTGGTGGCGCGCACAGTGTGGAACCTTCCGTCGGGCGCCACCTCCGGACGGAACGTCACCACGTACTCCGTTCCCAGTTCGCGCCCCACCTGCGCCAGCGCCCGCTCCAACTCCTTCGGCGTACGCAGCTCGAAGTACATCCCGCCGCTGCGCTCGGCCAGGGCGCGCAAAACCTCCCGGCCACGCGCGTCGCCGCCCACGCCGATGGTGTAGAGCGCCGCCCCGGCGCGGTGCGCGGCCTCGAGGGCGCCGGCCAGGTCGGCGGCGCTGCCCGTATCTTCGCCGTCGCTGAGGAGGACCATCACGCGGCGCGCGTCACCATTCTCCGGCCCGAACCGCTCCGCCGCCACCACGATGGCGTCGAAGAGCCGCGTGACCGCGCCGTGGCCGCGCGCCGTGGCCAGCGCCGGTTCCAGCTCGGAGACATGCCGCACTTCCACCACCTTCACCTGCTCCGCGAAGGGCACCACCCGCGCGCGGTCGGCGGGACCAAGCGCTCCTGCCAGGAACACCCTCGCCGCCTCCACCTCGGCCGCGAGTCGCTTGTCCATGGAGGTGCTGACGTCCACCAGGAGCGCCACCTCCAGCGGCCGGCCGGCGGTGCGGTAAAAGCCGGTAAGCGCGCTGACCGGGCGGCCGTCCTCGGAGATTTGGAGGTCGCCGGCCGAGAGCTCCGCGGGCGCGCCTTGCGCGTCGCTGGCGGTCACCACCAGGCGCACTTCGCGCGCCGCGGCGCGGTACACTACCGCCTCCTGGCGTGAAGAATCATTCGCGCGCTGCTGTTGTGCGCCGGCTACCCCTACGCAAAGAAGGGCCAACACCGCGCATGACGCCATCTTCCCCATGGCCGCCCCCGCCGGACCCTAGTGGGACACATTGGGCGGTTAGATGGAACGGCGAACACGGGGATATAACTTAAACGCGGGCAGTTTCGGGAAGGGTCCCACGCTGGGCCTCCCACCGCGGCCCCTTACCGAGTCTCTGTTTCTCCCCTCTGCTGCTCCAGATAGTCCCAGAGCACGTTGGTCATGACCTTCACCCCGATGGGCAGGGCGTCCTCGTCGAGGTCGAAGGCGGCGGTGTGCAGCCCGGCGGTGATGCCCTTGGCCTTGTTGCCCACGCCGAGGAGGTAGTAGAAGCCGGGAACCACCTGGTCGAAGTAGGCGAAGTCTTCGGAGAACATCTGCGGACCGACGTCGATCACGTGGTCCTTGCCCACGAGGCGTTCCAGCGTGGGGCGGGTCGCGGCCGCCAGCGCCGGATCGTTGTAGGTGACGGGGGTGAACTTGTCGTACTCCATGGAGTAGGTGGCGCCGTAGGCCGCGGTCACGCCCTGGAGCGTCTGCCGCATCATGGCCTCGACCGTCTGCTCCGTCTTCTTGTCGAGGCAGCGCACCGTACCCTCGAACTGCACTTCGTCGGGAATGATGTTGAAGCGGTTGCCGCCGTGGATGCTGCCGACGGTCAGCACGAGGGGGGCGAGGGTGGCGATGCGGCGGCTGCGGATGTCCTGCAGGGCGGTGATGGCCTGGGCGGCGATGACGATGGGGTCAATGGCGTTCTCCGGCTGGGCGCCGTGCGCGCCCTTGCCGTGGATGGTGACCACGAAGCGGTCGGCCGAGGCCGCTACCGGGCCGGAGACCCATCCCACCTCGCCGGTCTGCAGCACCGGGTTATCGTGCAGGCCGAAGATGGCCTGGGGACGCGGGTTCTCCAGTGCGCCCTCCTTAACCATCAGCTCCGCGCCGCCTTCTTCGCCCGCAGGCGGGCCTTCCTCGGCGGGCTGGAAGATGAACTTGACGGTGCCGGGGAGCTGGTCGCGCATTTTGGTCAGGATTTCGGCGACGCCCAGCTCGATGGTCATGTGCGCGTCGTGCCCGCAGGCGTGCTTCACGCCCGGGTTCTGCGACTTGTAGGGGACGTCCATGGTCTCGTTGATGGGAAGCGCGTCCATGTCGGCGCGCACGGCGACCACCGGGCCTGGGCGGCCGCCCTTGAGGAGGGCCACCACGCCGTAGCGGGCTACGCCCGTCTTGACCTCAAGGCCCAGGGCACGCAGTCGCGCCGCCACCACTTCCGAGGTGCGCTGCTCACGGTTGGAAAGCTCGGGATGCTCGTGGAAGTCGCGCCGCGTGGCCACCAGCTCGGGCTTCATGGCATCGGCCAAGGCGGCGATCTGCTGCTCGCGGGCGCCCGTCGCCTCGGCGGGCTGAGACTTCGCGGCGAGCAGCTTCTTGTGCCGCGCGGCGGGTTGCTGGTGACGGGTTGCGGGTTGCTGGCAGAGCGCGGGCAGGCACAGCAGGGCCACGAATACGGCCAGGTGAAATTTTCGCTTCATAGGGATAAAGAATCTCCGGGGATGAGGCGTTCGGGGGAAGCGGCTTATTGTAGCGTACCACTGCCCCGCGCCAAGTCGTCAGGCGGCCCGCCGACGTTACCTTCGTGGGGCGACAAGAGGACCGATCAACACGGAGGCACAGAGAACACGGAGAATTTTCAGAGCTGTCAGTTTGAGCGGCGGCGTGGATGGTGGGGATGACAGCGGGATGCGGAGTGTTCCCGCTTGTGGCGCGCCGGGAGCGTCGCGAGTTCGAAGACTTGGGTTGCCGCGCCAAAAGTGGGGCACCGTGCAACCATACATCCGGCAGCGAATCGGGAAAACTTGGCACACCTCAGGCGGCCAATTGTAGTTCGCCGGGTTGGCCGAATATTGTGATCAGGGCCGGTATGAACACCTATCCCATCCTCGCTCGCTATCTCGTTTCGAGACTCTCCATGGCCGCTCGCAACCCAACCGGTGAACTTCTTCTGTCAAGCCACCGGTTGAGAGACAATACCTCAACATCCGTTTGGAGGTCATATGAAGGATTTCCTGGTCGTCACCGAACACCCCGTTGAGCGTGTCATCCGGGTGCTTGTCGGTCTCGCGATTCTCTCCCTTGTCTTCCTTGGGCCAAAGACCGCCTGGGGCTGGATCGGACTTCTCCCCTTGCTGACGGGCGTGACCGGCCTCTGCCCTCTCTACACAATCCTCGGGATCTCCACTTGCCCAAGAAGGAAGTCCGCACCATAGTTCACGGATGCGGTGTGGTAAGGCCTGCTGGCGATGAATCCTCTGATCCCTTGTTAGCCCATTCTGTCGTCCCTCCTGGACTCGAGGGCGACGACTGCGTATCCCCGGCACTTACGTGGCGCGCTACGTACTGTCCTATGTGTGAGCGGGAAGAAAACGCACCACGAAGGGCACGAATAGAGCACGAAGGAAAGAACTGAAACGCGGAGGGCGCGGAGAAACACAAGGTCCCTCTATTTGCGCGGCAACCGCGGCCGCGCTCATCCGGGATGACGCCCTCAGAAAGTGTCGGGCGCGCTGGAGGGCCAGCGCGCTCCGGAGAAGACGCAGGCGGGGGCGCCCGCACCACGTGGGGACGGAGAAGACGCGGGCGGGGACGCCCGCGGAACAGCCGGCGGGACGCCGGCGCTACGTCCGGGACGCCGCGCTACGGAAGGGGACAGGCCGGCGGGGGAGGGCGCCCACCGCCACACATTCTAGGAAAGCAGAAGTTGGGCGATGACGATCTTGGCGATGGTGGCGAGGGGATAAACGGCGGCGTAGGCAAGGTTGGGGCGCTCCGAGCGGGTGGTATCGGCGGCGTAAGCGAGGGCGGCGGGCTGGGTGTGGACGCCGGCCACCAGGCCCATGGCGAAGTCGAAGGGCAGGGCGAACTTCTTGTAGCCGAAAACCAGGGTGGTGACGGCGACGAAGGCGGTAATGATTGCCCCGGCGGCGAGAAGTTCCAGGCCGCTGGTGCGCAGGGTATGGAGAAAGGACCAGCCGGCGCGGGTGCCGACCCCGGCGAGGAAGAGGAGCAGGCCGACCTGGCGGAGGGTGAGGTTGGCGGAGACGGGGATGTGCCAGGTGATGCGTCCTGTGCGCTCGATGCGTCCGAGAACAAGGGCGACGAGCAGCGGGCCGCCGGCTAGGCCGAGACGCACCACGCCGGCCCCGGGCAGGGGAATGGGCATGAGTCCGACGAGCACGCCCAGCACCATGCCGATGGCGACGGAGCCGAAGTCGGTCTCGGCGGTGCCGCGGATGGAGTCGCCGAAGAAGCGGGAGATGGCCTCGAAGCTCTCGCGGGCGGTGAGGACGCGCACGCGGTCGCCGTATTCGAGGCGGGTGTCGGCGGTGGGGACGACGTCCACGTCGCCGCGGCGCAGGCGGGTGATGGTGGCGCCGAGGTCGCGCTCCAGGCCGAGGTCGCCGATGCGGCGTCCGACGACGCGCTCGCTGGAGACGAAGACGCGGCGGAAGTCGAGGCGGGAGCGGTCGAGCTCGAGCTGGGTGTCGGTGGGCTCGCCGAAGATCTGCTGGGCGCGCTCCAGGGCCGCGTCGTCGCCCACGGCGACCACGATGTCGCCGGAGGCGAGCTCGGTTTCGGGGCCGGGGATGACGGTTTCGCCGTCGTGGCGCAGGCGGCTGACCACGAAACCGGGGTTGTGGTGGAGGTGAAGAACGTCGGAGAGGCGGCGGCGAAAGACGCCGGGGTTGCGGACGACGAAGTCGCGGGAGGAGATGCGGCGCTGCTCGTCGGGCGGAGCGATGACCGGCTTCCACAGGCGGCGGCCGAGCTGGTAGGCGAGCAGCAGGCCGATGACGCCGAAGGGGTAGGCGAGCGAGTAAGCGACGGAGGGCTCCTCGCCGAGGGCATTGAGGCGCTCGCCGGTGGCGCCGGCGCTGCGGGCGGTCTCGCGAACGCGCTCGCGTACCGCGGCCAGGGCTGGGGTGCTGGTGAGAGCGCCGCAGTAGAGGCCGGCGGCACGGGTGCGGTCGAATCCAAAACCGGCGGCCAGCCCCACGGTGAGCAGCGCGCCCAGAGCGAGGACGCCCAGAGCGAGGAGGTTGTCGCGCGCCCCCTGGCGGTTGAAGGAGCGGAAGAAGCCGGGACCGGCCTGGAGGCCGATAGTGTAAACGAAGATGATCAGGCCGAGGCTAGGGATGAGCTCGGGAAGGCCGAGGTTGGGGTCGAGGGCGCCGACGGCGAGGCCCACGAAGAGCACCCCGGCAACGCCGAACTTGAAGCCACCGAAGCCGATGGAACCGAAGACGTAGCCCAGCCCGATGACGACGAAGAGCGTCAGGATGGGGTAGGCGACGAGGGTCGAGACCAGAGAGTGCAGCATGGAGCGCCAGCAAGGGTAACAAAGGTGCTGGGGAGGGTGTCAGTGATAAGAATCGGGGGACCGGGGGACCGGTAATGAGATGCGGCGCGCGCGGGCGAGGAAAAAGCGCAACACGAAGGGCACGAAGGGAGCACGAAGAGAAGACGGGAAACGCAGAGGGCGCAAAGGAAGACGCACAGGGCGCGGAGAAAACGCGGGCCGGGGTCACTGGAGGTTGTGATAACCCTCACAGCCAGGAGGCGCATGGGGACGGAAGATGGAGGGTGCCCGCAATGGGCCGGATAGGACCTCTTCCGATGCGAAAAGTACTGATTCTGGGCGCCGCTGGACGCGATTTTCACAACTTCAATACGATTTTTCGGGACAACTCCGAGTACGACGTGGTGGCCTTCACCGCCACCCAGATCCCCGACATCGCCAACCGCAGCTACCCGCCCGAACTGGCGGGAAGGCGCTACCCCAAGGGCATCCCCATCCTCGAGGAACGCGAGCTGGAGCAGATCATCCGCGAGCGGAAGGTCGAGGTGGCGGTGTTTTCGTACAGCGACGTATCGCACGTGACGGTGATGCACCTGGCGTCGCGGGTGGTGGCGGCGGGAGCGGACTTCTGGCTGCTGGGAGCGGCCAGGACGATGCTGCGCTCGCGCGTACCGGTGGTCTCGGTGTGCGCGGTGCGCACGGGCTGCGGCAAGAGCCCGGTGTCACGCTTCGTGGCGGAGGAACTGCGGCGGGCGGGACTGAAGCCGGTAGTGGTGCGCCATCCCATGCCCTACGGCAACCTGGCGGAGCAGGCGGTGCAGCGCTTCGCGTCGCTCGCCGACCAGGTGAAACACAAGTGCACGATCGAGGAGCAGGAGGAGTACGAGCCGCACATCGTGAAGGGGACGGTGGTGTACGCGGGCGTGGATTATGAGGCGATCCTGCGGCAGGCGGAGAAGGAAGCGGACGTGGTGCTGTGGGACGGTGGCAACAACGATACGCCGTTCTATAAGTCGGACCTGGAGATCGTGGTGGCCGACCCGCATCGCGCCGGACACGAGATCACCTACTACCCCGGAGAAGTGAACCTGCGGCGGGCGAAGGTGGTGGTGATCAACAAGGTGGACACGGCGGCGCGGCACGACATCGACACGGTGCGGCAGAACATCCGCGCGGCCAACCCGCGGGCGCAGGTGATCGAGGCGGCGTGCCGGGTGAGCGTGGCCGATCCGGAGGCGGTCCGGGGCAAGGAAGTGCTGGTGGTGGAAGACGGGCCGACGCTCACCCACGGCGAGATGCCGTACGGGGCGGGCGTGGTGGCGGCGCGGCAGTTCGGCGCGGCGAAATTGGTGGACCCGCGGCCGTATGCGGTGGGATCCATCCGCTCGACGTTCGAGAAGTTCCCCCACCTGACCAACCTGCTGCCGGCCATGGGCTACAGCGAGATGCAGCGGCACGAGCTGGAGGAGACGATCCGGCGGGTGCCGTGCGACGTGGTGCTGGTGGCGACGCCGGTGGACCTGGGACGGATCATCAGCGTGAACAAGCCCGCGGTGCGGGTGAGCTACGACGTGGCGGAACCGGGCGCGACGGAACTGGCGCAGGTGATCGCCGACTTCGTGGCCACGCACAAGGGCGAACTGGCGGGGGCAGGCCGATGAAAGCGCAGGATTTCCTCTCCATCCGGGACTTCACGCCGCAGGAGATCGCGGCGCTGCTCGACCTGGCGCTGCAAATCAAGGCGAAGCCGCTGGCGTACGCGCACGCGCTGGAAGGCAAGACGCTGGCGATGATCTTCGAGAAGCCGTCGCTGCGGACGCGGGTGACGTTCGACGTCGGCATCCAGCAACTGGGAGGGCATCCGCTATACCTCTCGCCGGCGGAGATCAGCCTGGGGAAGCGCGAGTCGGTGTACGACGTCGCCAAAAACCTGGAACGCATGGTGCAGGGGATCATGATCCGCACTTTCGCGCACGAGATCGTGGAGAAAATGGCGGAGTTCTCCGCGGTGCCGGTGATCAACGGGCTGACGGACTACAGCCATCCGTGCCAGGCGATGGCCGACTTCCTGACGATCCTGGAAGTGAAGGGCAAGATCGCCGGGCTGAAGGTGGCGTACGTGGGCGACGGCAACAACGTGGCCCATTCGCTGATGTTCGCCGGAGCGCAACTGGGAGCGCAGGTGTGGGTGGCCACGCCCGCGGGCTACGAGCCGGACCCGGTGGCTACACGCTGGGCACGGGCGCGGGCGGCCGAAACCGGCGGGCACGTGCGCCTGACGAACGATGCGGAGGAAGCGGCCGAGGGCGCGGACGTCCTGTACACGGACGTGTGGGCGAGCATGGGGCAGGAGACGGAGACGGAGAAGCGGAAGGAGATCTTCCGCCCGTACCAAGTCAACCGCGAACTCTTCGCGCGCGCCAAGGACGACGCCATCTTCCTGCATTGCCTGCCGGCGCACCGCGGCGACGAAGTGACGGACGAGGTGATCGATTCGCCTCGGTCGGTGGTCTTCCAGGAGGCGGAGAACCGGCTGCACGTGCAGAAAGCCATCCTGCTGGAACTGATGAAGGGCGTGCCCATCGAGTCGCGGTCGGTGATGGTGGCGAGAGCGGTGACGAAGTAGTTGCTAGTCGCTAATCGCTAGTCGCAGGCGAAGAACTCACCACGAAGGGCACGAAGACGACACGAAGGACACGAAGAGGGCCGGCGAGATGCCGGCGCTACATGATGCCAAAGACGGCGCTGATTGCGGTGGGCGGGAACTCGCTGATCCGGGCGGGCGAGAAGGGCACCGTCGCGGAGCAGATGGCGAACGCGCGCCGCACGGCGGCGGCCATGGTGGGGCTGATCGGCGACGGCTGGCGGCTGGTGATCACCCATGGCAACGGGCCGCAGGTGGGAGCGCAACTGCTGCGCTCGGAACGCGCCAGCGACCAAGTGCCCGGGCAGACGCTGGATGTCTGCGGGGCGTCGAGCCAGGGCGAGATCGGCTACATGCTGGCGCAGTCGCTGCACCACGAATTGACGGCGGCGGGGCTGCAGGTGCCGGTGGTGGGGATCGTGACGCAGGCGGTGGTGTCGCCCCAGGACCCGGCGATGCAGCATCCCACCAAGCCCATCGGGCCGTTTTACTCGCGGCAGGTGGCGGAAGAGAAGAAGCGGCAGTTCGGATGGGAGATCGTGGAGGACGCGGCGCGCGGCTACCGGCGCGTGGTGCCATCGCCCGAGCCGCTGGAAATTGTGGAGCTGGAGGTCATCCGCGACCTGGTGAACGACGGGGCGCTGGTCATCGCCGTCGGGGGCGGCGGCATCCCGGTAATGCACGACGACGGCGGATACCGGGGCGTGGAGGCGGTGATCGACAAGGACCGGGCATCGGCGCTGCTGGCGTCGAAGCTGGGCGTGGACCTGTTCGCCATCTCCACCGACACGGATTACGTTTACCTCGATTACAAGAAGCCCGCGCAGCGGCGGATCGAAACCGCAACGGCGGAGGAGATGGCGGAGTACTATCGCGCCGGGCACTTCCCTGCCGGCAACATGGGGCCGAAGGTGGAGTCGGCGCTGAGGTTCCTCGAGGCGGGCGGCAAGGAAGTGATCATCACCTCGTACGAGCACCTGTACGAGGCGGTGGCGGGCAAGGCGGGGACGCACATCGTGGCGGGCACGGCGGCCATTCGGGCCAAAGGACAGGCGGCGGTAAAGGTAGGAGAATAGCCATGGCCAGCGCAACAGGAGCGGCAACAATGGCGGGCGAGCACATGGACGCGAAAAAATTGCGGCACGTGGTGGAATCCCAGCAGTTCACGGTGCCGCTGCTGATGGAGCTGTTCGACCGGACGCGCGGCATGGAGAAGGTCGTGGCGCGCGGCGGCACGCTCGACTACCACAACCGCATCCTGGCGTCGCTGTTTTACCAGCCGTCCACGCGCACGCGCTTCTCCTTCGAGGCGGCGATGCACCGGCTGGGCGGACGGGTGCTCTCCACCGACCACGCGCGCGCCTTCTCGTCGGAGATCGAGGGCGAGCAGGTGGAGGACTCGATCCGCATCATCGGCAACTACGCGGACGTGATCGTGATCCGCCACCCCGAGGTGGATGGCGCGAAGCGCGCGGCGCAGGTGTCGCCGGTGCCGGTGATCAGCGCCGGGGACGGGAACGGCGGGCAGCATCCCACGCAGGCGCTGCTCGACCTCTATACCATCTACCGCGAGCGGCCGCTGGGCGGGCTGAGCGTGGCGATCATCGGGGAGCTCGACCGCGGGCGCACGGCGCGCTCGCTGGCCTACCTGCTGGCGAAATTCGAGCGGGTGAAGATTTATTTCGTGGCGCCGGCGGAGATGCAGATGAAGCCCGACATCCTCGAGTACCTCGAGCGGCACGGCGTGCGCTACGAACTGGAAGCGGAGATCGACAAGGTGATCGGCGAGGTGGACGTGGTGTACCAGACGCGCATCCGGCCGGACTGGGCGGCGGACGCGCAGCGCATGAAGTACGCCATCGATTCGCGGGTAGTGGGAAAGATGAAATCCGACGCGATCATCCTGCACCCG
>Ga0315268_10005718_pt1 | contig 13316 bp, 12 predicted proteins | sample C1_top_MG_FD_204535 | JGI IMG/M metagenome (GOLD analysis project Ga0315268, IMG submission 204535) | Sediment microbial communities from Yellowstone Lake, YNP, Wyoming, USA - C1_top | ecosystem: Environmental > Aquatic > Freshwater > Lake > Sediment | place: USA: Wyoming | collected 2017-08-01 | reverse complement strand
TTTGTCTAATCAGTTTCAGCCATGAGGTTTCTTAACGATTCTTCGACGCGTCGGATGTACCTTAATGTTTCTTGCGAACCCTCGAATCTTTCAATCGTTTCTTGGCACTGCTTCAAGGCTCTTTCAAGTCCTCTACTCTGTTGGACTCTCTGCAAAAGGCTCACCGAGTTTCGGTCTGTCAGTGAGCTTAAAAAATGAGTGAAGCAACAAACAGGAGGCGTGTAGACAGAGCCGAGTGAAAGTGAACTAAGATCAACCGTGTTTTAGGGTTTTGATGGCTTTTGTCGCCCAGTCAGGGGCTTTCAAAAACGCTCTGCCAACCGCAATTAGATCAACTCGTCCTTCCCGTATCACTTTGTTTGCGTATTCTGGTTTGGTGATTCCGCCGACGCCGATGACGGGTATGTCTACTGCTTTTTTGATTTGTTGCGCTTGTGGAATGAAGTAGCCCCGTTTGTTTTGGAGCTGTTCGGGTCGGCTGCCGCATATGCCGCCGGAGATATCTATGATGTCTACGCCTGCTTCTTCCAGTTTCTTGGCGAATTTCTGCGAATCTTTGATTTGCGTTCCTGCATGGTCCAAGTCGTCTGCGCCTATGCGGTATAGGAGTAGCTTTCGTCCGACTTTTTCCTTGACTTTTTTGACAACCTCCAGGGGAAACCTTATTCTGTTCTCGAGTGAACCTCCATACTTGTCTGTCCGCTTATTGGTTAACGGGGAAAAGAACCCGTTGAGGAGGAAGCCGTGGGCTCCGTGTATTTCAACGCCGTCGAAACCGGCCCGTATCACTCTTTTAGCCGCCATTGCAAAGACTTCGGTTAATGCTTCAATCTCGTCAGTTTTTAACTTGCGGGCCTCTCCGACTGGTGACGGTGCAACAGGCTTTGACCCTGTGATTTTTTCGCTGCATCTTCCTCCTGCATGATTGATTTGCACGATGACCGGAGTGCCCGTTGCGTGAACGCTAGTTGAGAGTTTCTTCAGTCCATGAACTAGGCGGTCGTTATAGGCTCCTAGTTGTCTCTTGCTTAGTTTTCCTTCGAGAGTGACGTAGCTGTGTTCGATTATTTGTAAGCCGATGTCTTTGGAACGTTGCGTGTAGTGTTCGATGAGTCTTGTGGTTACTCCTCCTTTGACTGTGGCGTATTCTGTGCCCATGGGCGGCATAACAATTCGATTCTTAAGCGTTAATCCTTTCACCTTCAATGGGTCTAATAGGCTGACCAACGCAGACAATCCTCTTCTGAAGTCATTAGTAATGAACCATAATAGCTTGGCTTGCCTAAAAAATTGTTGTGTCGCCTCAGGCTACCTTGAAGAATTTTGTTCCAATTGCTCCACAGACGGGACCTCTCTTAGGCACCGCGCCTTCCGTGTTCGAAATAAGGTTTATTAAGTGTTAATATATAATATAGTGAAATATGCAATCAACAAATGAGAGTGATAATAAGGCAGCTGGAGCACGTGAGATCAGCAAGCACGAGGACATTGAAGCGTCTTTCTTGGCCGCGTATACTCTGGTGCACATGCGATTTTCCTTGGCATAGGCTAACCGCGTGCTTTCATAGAGGGTAATCCAAACTAACGCTCCTGCAGCACAGGCAAACAGCTCGAACGCATGCGTAAATCGACATGCTTTTTTTTATTTTGCCCTGATTTCTAGTGTAGATCTTGAGCGTGCGCCAATCTTAAGTGAAGAAAAGCACAATCCTTCTTGCAGGTGTTGAGAATGGTCTATTGTTCAAGCTGTGGACAAAAACTTGAGGAAGACTTCTATTTCTGTCCAAAATGCGGGGCAAAAACTGTTGCCGGAAAAGCTGCGGGAGTGACAGAGCCGTGGGAAAACATGAGGGAAGCCTTTGAAACAGCTGGTGAAGAAATGCGGAAAGCCTTTCAGAAAGCTGGTGAGGAAGTGCGGAAGGCGTTTGCGGAGGCAAGAACTCAGGTTAGAGCTCGTGGAGCCGTTGGAAGTGTCTCCTGTCCACACTGCAGTATCCAAAACCCGTATGGAGCAAAGTTCTGTCAAAAATGTGGAAAACCGATTTCTTGAGTGTGCGTTGTCAACTGATCAGTTCTGCCTTGTTTACGCTCATGTCTTGCAGTCTAGACCATTGTTAATTGCGCATGCGCACTATTCATATCGGATCAAGTATAGTGGCTTTCCAGCTTCTTTTTTCCTTAATTCTTTAGGGATTTCTTCAAATGGAAACCTAATCCTCTTTACTTTTTGATTGCGTCGTTCTTTTCTGATGTGTTCGTGTGCAGGAACGATTGGTGGTTCATCGTTCAATTCTACGGTTTTCATTTTGCGGCCTCAGTGAGGTTTGGGGCGGAACATAATGTATCGTGCGATTTAATAAATGTTTCAAGTTTCTGCTCAGCAGTTAGACAGTGGTAGGTTGGCAACACGGGCGCTGTGATTTTGCAAAATCCATAATACGAGAGAGCAGCGAGAGTGTTTGCTGTTCTAAAGGGAGAAGTTTGGTGTGAGTGGTAGGGAGTATCCGGTTCGTCCGTTGGTGGGTGTGGGTGCTTTGATTCTTGGGGATGGTAAGCTCTTGCTTATTCGTCGTGGTGCTCAGCCTGGTCAGGGTAAGTGGAGTATTCCCGGAGGCTTGGTTGAGTTGGGTGAGAATGTTCAGGATGCTATGGTGCGTGAGACGAAGGAGGAAGTTGGCTTAGATGTGGAGGCGGGTAAACTCATGGATGTGTTTGACAGTGTAACGTTGGATGATCAGGGTCACATTCAGTATCATTTTGTTGTGGTTAATTTTCTCGTCCGTATTGTTGGTGGCACTGTGAGAACTGCTAGTGATATTTTGGAGGCGAGGTGGGTTCCAGTTGAAGAGGTGGAGAAGTTTGTTCTTACGGATTCTTTTCGTAGGTTTTTTGAGAAGCATAAGGGTAGGATTAGGGAGTTAGCTTTTCTGCGTGAAGAATAGTCGTGTTTGCCCCATTGTTTGGACGTTTAGGCTGCGTACTTTGGCTACGATTGGGAAGTCTCTTACTGCGTTTCCGAGTAATAGGCAGTGCTGCTGTGGTAGGTCGTAGGCTATGGATTTGACTGTTTCTGCGTCTACTTTGGCTGCTCTGCTTACGGTTTCTAGGTCGTGTTCGTTTGTGAAGTTGAATAGGAATATGTTGTCTGCTTGGCGGTAAATGTTCTCTTTGATGGTGTCGGGTTGGTTGGTTACGAATGTTGTGAAGACGCCGAAGTGGCGCATGCGGGTTACGATGTCGTCCCAGTAGGTTTCGCGGAGGTATAGGTGGGCTTCTTCGGCGAATAGGAATACGGCTTTTACTTTTTGTTGGGTTAATAGGTCTACGAGTTTGCCTAGTATGTATTCGACTACGATTTGGCGGTCGACTAGGCTTGTGTCTCGTAGGTTGATGATTAGTGCGCCGCCGGTTCGGGTTAGTTGGAAGCATTCTTCGAGGCTTGTAGCTTCTGATGGGTTGTCGGTGAAGAAGCCGCTGTTGACTAGGCTGTAGTATCGGCTGGTTAGGGCGTCTTTTACGTGTTGGTTGCATTTCCAGTTGCTTATGGCTTCGCCTAATTCATGTAACGACAGTGTGGCTTTTTGGTCGAGGAACTGCCAGATGCGTCGGAATTCTCGTGCTGATGTGCCCGGTAGATTGAGGGCGTGAAGGAGTATGTTGATCATGACTTTGAGTTTCATCTGGGATAATGTGACTTTGAAGTTGCTTCCGGGAGTCAATACGTGGACTTTGTTGTGGTATTGGTTCTTTTTTCCGTCGTTTTCCAAGCCTAGGCTGGCGTATTCGCCGTTTAGGTCGAGTACGACTACGGGTGCGCCGTGTTGAACTAAGCCGAGGACGAGTAGTTTGGAGAGGTGTGATTTTCCTGTTTCTTTTTTTCCTGTTACTATGTTGAGTCTGCCGTCTAGGCTTGTTGCGTCTATGTTGAGTTGGGTTGTGTCTTTGGTTTCGCCGAGTGTGATGGGTAGGCCGTGGTTGATTTTGATTAGGTTGAGTAAGGCTGTGGTGGATAGGCGTTTTATTTGTGATTGGCTGCGGCTTGGTAGCCATGTTCCGCCTTGGGTGATTTTGCCTTTTTCTTGGCTGGCTCTTATTTTGCAGATGAGTATGCGGCTGTCTTGGATGTATGTTATGTGGCTGCCGACTTCTAAGGGGTCGAAGTCTTGTCCGCTTACGGTGGGCTCCGTCTCGCTGTTGGTTGAGTCTCTTAGGAGTTCTTCTATTATGCCTGGTACGTTGGCGAATTGTACGTCGATTACCTGTACGATTAGGGCTCTGTTGGGCTGGCGTTGGTCTTCGATTTGGAGGTAGTCGCCTTTTTCCACGTTCTCGGTTGGAAAACTGAGGATCTGTACGGTGTTGCCTTCTTTTCTGTATAGTCTCATGACCTTACTCCCTTCAGCTTTCTGTTGGTCCTTTTGCGAATGGTCCGAATAGTAGTCGGCGGATGTTTGGTCTTTGGATGGTTTTTATTCCATGTGTCTGCGCTAAGAAGCGTTGGATGCCTATGACTTCGTTGGCTGTGAACGTTGAGTAAATGTGGGCTAGGCGGAGGGTTTCTGGATAACCGTCTAATACTAGGTCGTTGGCGATCAGGTGTTCCACGGCTTCAACTGCTTGTGTGGTTGGTGTTTTTTGGTCTATGTCTAGTCTGAAGGCGTAGGGAGATGGGCTGAGTTTGGCTACGTAGATGTTGCCCATGAAGTGTATGTGTTGGTAGGCTGATGCGGCTTGTCCGTCTGTTTGGAGTAGGCATGGCGGCTTTGATTTGTTGATTAGGTCTGTTAGTGTGTGTCCGTTTAGTCGTAGTCTTGTTGCTTTTGTTATGGCTAGTATTGTGTTGTGTCGGCTGCTGGCGGTGTATAAGAGTTGAGCCATTATGCTGATTGGTGTGTCTCCTATTCCTGCTGTGAGGCTTCCGTCGAGTAGTATGAGGCTGTTCTGCGTTTGCGCTGCGATTTGGGTTTGCAACCAGCGTTCCAGCAGTGTGGTCATGCGGGTTTGCATATTCATGAGGCTGGGCGGGCTTGCGGATTTAAAAAAATCTACTGGACCCCCCCTAGTTTCTGACATGCTCCAAATATGATCGCTGTCTGTTTCGGGGATGTCGCGGCTGTATTGGCTGAAGAGGCTGTAGATTTCTTGTTTGTTTTCTTCGGTTATGTGGAATGGGAAGGGTCCGAAGCGTAGGTATCGGTAGCCAGAGCCGTTTTGTTTCCATACGGTGGCTGCTCGTAGGGCTAGGATTATGCCTGTGTTGGTTTCGCCGATTTTTATGCTTGATACGTCTATGGCGATTACTGGTTGTGGGCTTGGAGATGGTTTGAGTTGTATTGTGCGTAGTTTTAGTGTGGTTTGTCCTTGGAATGTGGGTGTGATTTCTTCTGTTGGGTTGAGTGATTCTTCTGTTAGGGTTTCGTATGGTTGGTAGAGAGCCGCACTGTGGATGTTTTTTATGCTTCGTAGGCTGAGTTCTAGGAATCGTTGGGGTAGTGTTGTGTCTTCTAGCGCGTTGGGTGGAAAGTTATATTTGGGTGTTGCTTGCGTATATTGTGGTTGTTGAATCAATTGAATTCACCAATAGGCAATATATGGCATGTTGGTGTGTATTTAAGTATTGTGCATGTGCATGTTGCACAATACAATAAACAATAAGGAAGGCAGGGAATGACAGAGGTCACAGCGGGAGAGCAGCAGAAACCCATACGAGTAAAGATGAAAGTAGGCAACGTAGAGTTCGAAATAGAGGGCACGGTAGACCAAGCTAACGAGGCAGTGGGCAAATTCCTGCAGACAGTGACAGAAAAACTCAAAGAAACACCACTAATAACAGCACAGGAAGGAACGCCATCTAGAGAAACGTGTAAGGTAATAATACAACGCCTATGGGAAGAAGGATGGTTCTCCTCAGGACGCGGACTAGGCGAAGTACACAGCGAAATGGCAAGACGAGGGTTTCATTATGATAGAACTGCTGTGGCACATGCTCTGATTGATTTAGTTAAAGATGGAGTACTCAACAGGGAAGGACATCCCAGACGTTATCAGTATGTGCAGAAGAGACCGCCTTCGGCAACTCGCTAGTTATTGACAATTCTGCTCGCGCTAGGTAAATTAACCGAACTATCATATAATATGAAGATGACTAACAGTTTAGAGTAGACCCAAATGGAAAAAAGAAGGGCTTCTAAAGCCATTTCTTTTGGTTTCATCTACTTAGGTCTGGTCATGATTCTAACCGTTATTCCGGCTGCTTCCTATGATTTTTCCATAGGAAAAAGAGTGATCGGACCGCAAAATGTTTTTGTAATAACTGTTGAGTTTCCTGATAAACTGGCTTCAACCGATGTCTCCAACGTCGAAGAGCGTGTATTTAGAGAAATAAATGATTACTACCAAACCGTTTCTTATGGTAAGGTCACTTTAACTGGGAATGTCTCAAGAAACTGGGTCCTCATGCCCGACAAGATGTCTCATTATGGTAATTTTGACAACAAGAATTTACATTCACCAGGAGCGAAGGCGTTGATAGATGATGCAATCAAAGGTGTTGACGCGTTGTTGGATTTCTCTGGATTCAATTATGTTTTCGTTGTGCACGCAGGTGAAGATGAAGCCTACTCAAAAAATGTGACTGACATATGGAGTTGGGGGTTCTGGGAGGGTCTTTATGCTCCAAGCGACGAAGTCACTTTCAATCAGGGCGCAGTAGCATCTGAATTCGACACTCTAGGCACATTCTCTCATGAATTTGGTCATATTCTCGGGCTACCTGACCTATATAACTACGACCGCAATTCTTCAGAAACTTTTGTCGGAAAATGGGATTTAATGGACTATGGAGATAGGAACGGAGTTCCAGTGGGTTCAAAGCCATCGCAAATAATGGCTTGGGGAAAAATGTTCCTTGGATGGATTAATGAGTCTCAAATAATGGAAATATTGCCATTTCGTACAGTGAACGCTACCTTAGAACCTTTGGAGAAACTTTCACCAGGGATAAAAGTAGTGAAGATTCCAGTAGCTGCGAGATCCTACTACTTAATTGAAGTTCGAACGGATGAGAGCCTTCCAGATCAAGGCGTATTAATAGCATTTGTTAACGAAACAAAAAACAATGGAGAAGGCATAGTGAAAGTCATCGACTCCAAATTATCAACGCTATCTTTAGATGACGCTATTTTTCGCGTGGGAGAATTTTTTGAAGAGAAGCAGTATCGTTTCTCCGTAAAGGTGATGTATCAATTCGAAAATTCATCGACATCTTTGCAAATCTCGAATAAATTGGTCCCCTACATAAATCTAGCAACACCAAGCAGGGCCGAGGCATGTCAAGAAATCCATATTAACGTAGGACTAGCGAGTTTTGATGGAACTCCTTTGCAGGGTCTGATGACAACTTTGAGAATTAATGGGGAGAAATATCAAACCCTTATCTCAGACACGAACGGTACTGCGACTTTTACTGTCAACTTCAACTTGCTTATGACTGGTAAGAACTTGATTGAGGTGGACGTGATTGGAGGAGATGATTTTATAGATAATCAGGCTCAAGAGATTATTGAGGTTACTTTCCCACACTGGTTGCTCGAATTGATGCTTGTTCTATCTGCGCTAGGCATAGTCTGTTTGATCTTAGTGATTCGATATTTCAAAGCTCGTCGCATCAAAATGCGTTAACGATGTAGTCTTATATTCGTAGATGTTAAGCCAAGTTAAAAAAGACGAGGATTCCACTACGACAGAACAGCAGTCGCACATGCACTAATAGACCTAGTCAAAGATGGAGTACTAAACAGGGAAGGAAGACCAAGACGATATCAATATGTACAGAAGAGACCTCCCCTCGCAACTCGTCAGTAATTTTTTTGGGTTTCTCTTACCCTGAGCCAAAAAGCGAAAGAAACGAAAGACAGGTTGATCATCGTTGAACCAAAGAAGATATAGCCGTCAAGCTGGATTTCGCCGAGATTCGAAATTTCAGGCTGATTTGAAAAGTTGCCTCCTGCAGTGTCTTAACTCCCTTTTCTTGCAGAGTTGATAAGAAAGAACGGAGCCCTTTTAACCATTGCTTGTGCATCTCCTTCAAGAAAGTGGCGTCTTCCTTCACCAAGTTTAGTATCTTTTGGATTGCTATTTCTTGAACAGATTTATCTACATAAACCGTGGTCGCTAATGAAGCTGAGTCGTCAACAGATTTCTCTGAGAGCACATTTATTAGAGACTCAAGAACGACCTCTATCGGGTTCAGATTCTCTTCATTATTTGTTGTAGCAATTTCTTCAATGTAGTGTGCCTGTTCAATTTGAAGCAAATCATCTTTGTACAAGACAAGATTCGGAAGATTTTCATATAATTGCATCAACTCTTCTGTGATATGCTTTTCACCCATTAATATCTAACCTCAAATTCCTAATCAAATCTTCAAGTTGTGAGGGAAGTTTGCTTTCTATCTGCCTCTGCTTTTTTACTTCCTCATTATATATTAACAGAAATTCATTCCTTAAATAGGTTGTGTCGAAATAGAAACGACCTTGTCGAATTCTCTCAATCGGATTGTAGTGGACATGGCCAAGGAAAATGCATCTGTCCTCGTGAACGCCAACATATGTTATTGGTTGTGTTTGTTCGATCTTCGTAAAAACATCTTTTGAATCACTCATTCTCACAAAAAATTTCAAAAGGAATGGTGATCTGTGATCTTTCTTGACCAATTCCTTGATTTTATCAACATCTGAATCAGAATTGACATCTTCACCCCACCTCGATATATCGCAACTTTTTCCCTCTATATTCAATATTGTCCTCTGAACTATTCGAGGTAAGGTTAATGGATCAATAAATGGATCGCACATGAAAGCTCGGTTTCGCTCAGCAAAAAAGACGGGAATTAAGAACAATTTACTCGCCGATAGTATGATTCTTGACGGCAAGTCATATACAGAGGAAATATGAAGGAAAACTGCACTACGTTTTGTGATGCCAAAAGACTTTCCTTTTCGCAATAGAGAATTGATGGCATCATAGTATAGAGACGATATCCATAATATGCCAAGTGAAACCCACAAATTGTGAATTGCCAAGTCAGCCAATTGCAGCGGAATAGTTGTAGGAAAAATTGAGCTTAAGGCTACAACAAGCCTCTGAAGTTCTTTGCCAAAAACAACCAAGAAGGTAACTATTGAATAAGACAGGAAAAAACCCTCGATTCTGCTTAGGATAAATCTAGGCGGACTAGCCAACATTTTAGTAACTACAGAGAGGGTAAAGGGTAAGTGAAAAGTGAAGGGCAGAACGAATTTTCTACAGTCTTCCTTGAATTCTTCGGCCTTCTGTTTATTATCGGGTTCTCTGAAGAAGGCTCCTGCACTTTCAATCAATTTCATGATTTTGAATTCATGGATTCTCCAAAAATATCTTTGAGCAATGATAAAGACAGACTCCAGAATGAATAGCAATATGCCAATTATAGCCAGATTCAACACAAAAAACTGATTTCCCAAAAGTTGTAATATAATAAACCAAATCCAGAAAGGAAGAATCAACCATGCCAAGAATGAAACAACTTTTGCAGCCCTTAATAACCCAATCTCTTTTAGCACCTTTAGTGTTTCTTCCAGAATACCCATGCTGAAATGCCGCACCAACTTGCGTTTTCAATGATTTAATTAATGGTTGATTTAACTTTTTTCGTAGGGGAATTCATGTTCTCTTATGTTAAGTGCTTCCTTGCGCATGAGAGTTGTGGGGGCTAGGATCAAAAGGGAAAGTTGTTAGTGTTGTAAAGGCGGTTCATCACTGATATGCATACAAACCTTATAGAAAGAAGAAGGCGCTTAAGGGTCTGTCACCTTCTTCGTCCACACAGTTTTCACCGCCCCACCCACACCCCAAAAGACGTGATTTAGACTTTTCTCGGTGCCTTACAGCTTGGGCATTCCGTCGCCGTCGAGGGCATGAGTCCTCCGCAGTACTGGCAGGGAACCATAACAACTCTTAACAATCACTTTTTGGCTCGTTCCTTAGCTGGCTCGTATTCTGCACTGTGAAACAATGGGCTAGAAATTATCAGATCCGCAGTCGCCCTGTTACAGGCAGTGGGCACATTGTACAAGACGGCTATTCTAAGAAGCGCCTTAACATCGACATCGTGTGGAAGAGACTGCAAAGGATCCCAGAAGAAAATCAAATAATCCAATTTCTCATTAGCAATCAAAGCGCCAATCTCCATGTCTCCACCATAAGACCCGCCTTTAAGCAGAGTAATCTTCAGATTAGTCTTCTCCATTATTCTCTTCCCAGTATCCCCAGTCGCATACAAGTTATGAACAGCCAAAGTCCCCCTGTTGAAAACAACCCACTCCACCAAATCATCCTTCTTATTATCATGCGCCACCAACGCAATGTTTCTCCTAGGAATCAAAATCTCACATCAAACCAAACCCAATGTGTTCATGGAGCTTAAACATTTCTAAACCACAAATCGTCTACGCGTGCATTCTAAAGGAAAGAACTAGAAACTCAATGCAGAAACCTAGAGGGTATCCTTCTAAGAAGCCTCACAGAAAAAACCATCAACACCGCAAAGACAATTATGTTGACGCCACGGAGCTCTAGCAGATCTTGCGCGCGCTGTCAGATGGCCTCGCTTCTTAGAAATCACGTCTATTTTATAACTATCTGGTCATTGCTCTTTTGAACACGGGCACTGCTATGGCGGTCATGACTACTCCGAACGTTATCAATACTGTAAGTTCAGTGGTTATTTGCGGTATTCCAGCTCCGAGGACCATTACTTTTCTCAAGGCGTCAGCCGCATAAGTAAGCGGCAAGGCTTTAGATATGCTTTGCATGTACCATGGCATCTGCTGTACTGGGAAGAATACGCCGCTTAGGAACATCATTGGAAACATTAGCGTCATCATAACCATCATGGCTGTCTCTTGATCCTTAGCGAATGACGTGAGCACAACGCCTAAGCCCACGAAGCTGAACACGCCCAGCAACAATAGGCCAAAGACTAGAAGGATGCTTCCTTGAATAGAGACTCCGAATAGAACTGAGGCCAGAATCAGTATGAGCACGCCTTGCAGCAGGCCTCTTGCGGTTTGAGCGAGAGTCTTGCCGACTATGATGGAGAGCCTGTTGATCGGTGCCACCATCATCCCGTCTAGGGTGCCAACCTCCTTCTCCTGAGATATGGCCGCAGGCAAACCCGTCATGACACTCATCATCACCGTCATAGCCATTATGCCTGGAGCAACGAAATCAAAGTAGCTAGAATGCCCAGAAACGACACCTTCCACTTGAATATTGTACGGCTGCACTATTGCTAATGCGTTGGTTGCGTTGATTGCTGGGTTAAGTATCATTACGTTCTGCTGAGCTAACATTGTGCCCATCATCTGGAACACTGCTGTCAACGCGCCTTGCATAGCTGCTGACACTTGGGGATTAGAATTATCGGTCACAATAATCAAAGTTCCCTGCTGACCGCTCAATAAGCATTGAGTGAAGTTGCTGGGTATTACTATGCCACCTTGGATTTCGCCCCTCTGAACCGATTCTTTTAACGCGTCGAGGTTTGTAGCGTTGGAAATGTCCAGCATACCTGTTTGATCATTGATTCCGTTCAAGACGGTGAGGAAAACTTGGCTTCCGACTGTAGACCCGCCGAACCCTGCATCCTGATTGGCTAATGCGACTGACACATGGTTCAATGAGTTGTTTGATGGGAATATGTAGCCGACCATGCCCATCATGAATATAGGCATCAGGATAAGCATGACTAGGCCTAATCTGTTTCGGAAAAGTTCCATCAAGTCTTTCCAGGCGATGCGGAGGCTGTTTGACATCAGTGCTTTTCCACGCATTTTTATCGCCCCCTTCTTCGAGATGCGTTGCCAAAACCGTGACCGGAACGTGGATGCTCTGCCAAGGGTATCTTTTGATCCGCTGTGTCTCTTACCTCGCGGCCTGTTATGTGCAGGAATACATCTTCCAATGTGGGTTGGATATTCTGCATTGTAATTATGTTTCCTTTCTTCGCGCGTATGATATCTATAATGCTGTCAAAAGCGCCATCGCCGTGGGCATGAATCTTCATGTGACTGGAATTTTCCTGAGAAACAGTTTCCACGCACTTGAGAGCTCGCACTGCTGCTATCAGATCCGGTGTCAGGTTAGAAATCTCCAAGGTGAGTATCGTCGTGTTTGCGCCTGCAATAGAATTTTTCAGGTTTGTGGATGTGTCGAGAGCGACGATTTTTCCGTGGTCAATTATGCCAATACGATCACATAGCAAGTCCGCTTCACCCATCATGTGAGTTGTAATGAGGATGGTCGTGTTGTGCTCCCGGTTGAGTCTCCTGATGAACTCGCGGATCTCAACGGTTGATTGAGGATCAAGACCTAAAGTTGGCTCGTCAAGAAACAGCACTTGCGGCATGTTGAGTAGTGCTCTTATGATGTTCATTTTCTGTTTCATGCCTGTTGAAAACGTGCCTACTTGGGCTTTTCCCCATTTGGTCAATTGGACAAGCTCCAGCAACTCATCAATTCGCCTGTTAAGTTCGTCCTTCTGCATGCCGAAAAGGGTTCCAAAGAACCAGAGATTTTCCCTAGCCGTCAAACGATTGTACATTATCATTTTTTCTGACACTATCCCGATCAATTTCCTGACTTCATTATCCTGTTTCACAACGTCGAAGCCACCGATGGTTGCTGTGCCTTTAGTGGGTCTAGTCAGCGTGGAAAGAGTCCGAATGACTGTGCTTTTTCCCGCGCCGTTAGGCCCAAGTAAACCAAAGATTTCGCCTTTCTTCATGTCAAACGTAATGTCGTCAACTGCCACGAAGTCACCAAAGGCCTTCGTCAAGTTCTTGACCATGATTATAGACTCGTTGTCCATGGCAACACCCCAGTATGAATCGGTGCAATATATCGAAGCAAAATATAAATATTCCGTATGTCATTCAAGAAATGTTAACAATGCAGAATGATGAAGAAACCGCTGCCTCAAATTGGCTCAAAGAAACGCAGAAGGGCTACATTCGGATAGCAACGCTCATCCTACTCAGCAAAAAGCCTCATCATGGATACGAAATAATGAAGGAAATAAAAGATAGAACCAGAGGCTTCTGGAAGCCAACAGCCGGCGGCATGTATCCCATACTCAAAGACCTGCAGGAGTCAGGCTACATTCAAGGCGAATGGGATGCCAAAACAAGAAGAAGAAAGAGAATATACAAAATTACGAAGGCAGGCAGGACTGTTCTCAGACGAGCCCTCGCAAAAGAAAACCAGCTTGCTGCCAC
>Ga0315268_10005717_pt1 | contig 13318 bp, 7 predicted proteins | sample C1_top_MG_FD_204535 | JGI IMG/M metagenome (GOLD analysis project Ga0315268, IMG submission 204535) | Sediment microbial communities from Yellowstone Lake, YNP, Wyoming, USA - C1_top | ecosystem: Environmental > Aquatic > Freshwater > Lake > Sediment | place: USA: Wyoming | collected 2017-08-01 | reverse complement strand
AAAGCAAGGGCGCGTCCAGCGGCCCGGGGATAAAGTGGACAGCTACCCTTGCGTTCGACGGAGACCAGTCGACTTCGGAAATCGCGGACGATCTCGCGCACTCCATAGCCCGGGGCTGCGGAACAAGGCACGTTTGGTTTTGACACTGCCATTGAGCTTTCGGCGCTTGGGTTTCGCCATTGCGTACCTGTTCGCCGCCAACATGAGCGCGCAGCCCACCAATTGGACTGGCCCCGCGCCCGGCATCGCGTCCGAGCTGCAATCTGCGGCGAGGCAATTTCAGAAGTTCGACGTCGTCCTGGCGCCGGACAAGGACGAGGCGGAGCACTGGGCGGGCGCACCGTCGGTGACCAGGGATGAGCGGGGAGTTTTCTGGATGGCGGCGCGAATGCGTTCACCAGAATATGCGCGCGGGTTGCGCGGCTACGAAATCCGGCTGCTCCGGAGCACAAATGGGATTCAATTTGAACGCGTGAAAAGCATCCGGCGCGAGGACGTGCCGATTCCCGGATTCGAGCGGCCCGCGTTCCTGTTCAATCCGGCAACCAAGAAGTTCAAGCTCTACGCCTGCGGCCCGTGGAAGGATGGCCACTGGGCGATTCTCAAGTTCGACGATGCCGATTCACCGGAGAAAATCAAACCGGCCACCGCGCGACCGGTCATCCAGGCGCCCGCGCCCCGATACGAACGCGACGTGTCCGTGACAGAATACAAGGACCCCGTGATCATTCGCGCCGAGGGCAAATACCACTGCTATGTCATCGGCTACATCCGAAAGAACGAGCGGATTTTTCATTACACCAGCGACGACGGAGAGAAGTGGCAGCCAGCGGGAGACGTGAACAAGCCGGTGATGGACCTGACCGGCTGGCACAATTTTTTTGTGCGGCCCTCCTCAGTGCTGCCGCTCGGGGTGGGCTACGTGTTCGTTTACGAAGGCTCGAGCACGCAATGGTTTGACCCGGTTTACAACATCGGTATCGGCCTGGGATTCACTTTTGACCTGCATCACGTCACCGAGCTAACCACGGCCTCGCCGCTGGCCTTGAGCACGACCCCGGGCAACTTCCACACCTTCCGCTACTCGGACTGGCATTGGGTGAAAGGCGAGATCTGGGTTTACGCGGAAGTATCCAAGGCCAACAGCGCGCACGAGATTCGGCTGTTCAGAATTCCCGTAACCGGCGCGGAGCGCTGACTTGTAACCCGCGCACGCAAAACTGCGTCTCTCCCGCAACCGTTGCTCGAAAGAGCTTGCAGCCAACGCGCAGAAGCCGCAGGCGAGCGCGCAACCATTGGCAATGGGGTTTGCTTCCCCGCCCGGCGGCGCTTAGAAATCCGCCGCACTGAAATTCGTTTTGACCGTCGGCGTCCTGAGTTTCTTTGCTGATTTCACCTACGAAGGCGCGCGCAGCATTTATGGCCCGTTCCTCGCGCTCTTGGCGGCCAACGCCACCATCGTGAGCATCGTGACTGGATTCGGCGTATTGGTCGGCTATGGTTTTCGCCTCGTCTCGGGGCGCTGGGCGGACCGCACCGGCAATTCTTGGCCAATTGCCATTTTCGGCTATTTTGTGCAACTGCTTGCCGTGCCTGCCTTGGCGTTAGCGAGCAATTGGCCGACGGCCGCCGCGCTGATCATTCTCGAACGCTTCGGCAGGCGGGCCAATATCACCAACCTCTATGACTTAATCGGGAATGACCTCTCCGTTTTTGAAAGCTACTCGAAACATTTGGTTTGATGGATTGACACCTCACCTCATCTAGTATAAACGATAACCGGCAATGGAGTTTGCCTTCCCGAAACGGGAAAACCGCTTGAACTGTTTTCATTGCTGATAACTCCTGCAGCAGCCCTTGGCTGCGCAGCGTTATCATGTCAACATGCGACGAAGACAGTCTGCACGGTATCGCGGGCAAAGCCCTTTTCCGCTTCCATAATCTCTCCATAATCCTGGTTTCAGGTGGATTCGTTTGCCTCGGATCAATCTCTATCTTTCCATTTTCCCCGCGTCACTTTCCGAGCGCGGAGAAGTCCCGTAAATCCAAATAATCACACATCGAAAAATGAGCACTCCAAAAAATGTAATTGAAACCGCAAAGAAACAAGGAGCCAAAATGGTGGACGTAAAGTTCGTCGATACCTTTGGCACGTGGCAACATTTCACCATTCCGATCAGCGAATTGACCGAAGAGGCCTTCAGTGAAGGCTTGGGCTTTGATGGTTCTTCCATTCGCGGATGGAAGTCCATCGAAGCGTCTGACATGCTGGCCATGCCCGACCCGGCCAGCGCCTTCATGGATCCATTCTGCGCGGTGCCGACGCTGTCATTGACCTGCACCATTGCCGAAACTGGAACTAAGGAAATCTACACGCGCGACCCGCGTGGCATTGCCCAGAAAGCTGAGAAGTACCTCGCTTCAACCGGCCTTGCCGACACGGCGGTGTTCGGCCCGGAAGCCGAGTTCTTCATCTTTGACAACGTGCAGTTCGACCAAAAATCCAACGGGTGTTTTTATTCGATAGATAGCGAAGAAGGCGTGTGGAACACTGGGCGCGATGAGATGCCGAACCTGGGCTACAAAATCCGGCACAAGGAGGGGTATTTCCCGGTGGCGCCTGCCGATACCCAGCAGGACATCCGCACCGACATGCTGCTCACACTCCAATCCCTCGGAGTGCAGGTGGAAAAGCACCACCATGAAGTGGCTACGGCGGGCCAGGCAGAGCTGGGGATTCGTTTCGACACCCTGGTGAAATCGGCCGACGCGATGATGGTTTATAAGTACGTCATCAAGAACGTAGCGCGGAAGCATGGCAAAACGGCCACCTTCATGCCCAAGCCGATGTTCGGCGACAATGGTTCAGGGATGCACACCCATCAATCGCTGTGGAAAAAGGGCAAGCCGCTGTTCGCGGGCAATGAATATGCCGGCCTGAGCCGGATGGCCCTCTACTATATCGGCGGCATCCTCAAGCACGCGCGGGCTTTGTGCGCGATCTGCAGCCCGACGACCAACAGCTACAAGCGCCTCGTTCCGGGTTACGAGGCTCCGGTGAACCTGGCCTTCAGCGCCCGCAACCGCTCCGCCGCCATTCGCATTCCCACCTTCAGCGAAAGCCCCAAAGCCAAGCGCATCGAGTATCGCCCGCCCGACCCAGCCTGCAATCCTTACCTCGCCTTTGCGGCCTTGCTGCTAGCCGGGCTGGATGGCGTGCTTAACAAAGTGGAACCGGGCGAACCCCTCGATAAAAACATCTACGAATTACCTCCGGAAGAGCTGAAGAAAGTTCCCAGCGTGCCAGGCAGCCTGGGCGAAGCTCTTGATTGCCTGGAGAAGGATCATGAATTCCTGCTCAAGGGTGATGTGTTCACGATGGACTTCCTAGACACCTGGATTGCGGCCAAGCGCAAAGAACATGACGCCCTCCGCCTGCGTCCACATCCCTACGAATTCTTCCTCTACTACGACGTGTAAGACCGAAGCTCCTGTGGCGAGGCGCCTCGTCTTTGGGGCGTTTCGCCCATCTTCCGAACCAAATGAAATCGAGAACCCAACCGAGATCGGCTTCGTCATTGGCCGCATTCGCAGCGCTCTTCGCCCTGCTGGCGGGTTGCGTCACCAGTGAGAAAAATGTCAGCCTGATTGACCCGACCGGGACCGTGAATCCTTTGGCGCTGGAGCGTATTCTGGTGCCCGTCAACCAAGTGCTTTCCCCGGCGGGCCTCCAGGTGGAGTTGCCGGGTTTGCGTCCGCAGGTGCTGGCCCTCAGCCCGGACGGCAAACTTCTGGCCACCTCCGGGAAGACGCATGAGTTGATCCTCGTTGATCCAGTCACAGGAACCATCCTCCAAAGGGTGCCGCTTCCTTCCGAGAAAGTCCACGAGCAGGATGCGGGCGCGGTTTCATCTCGCGTGCTTGAACCGGACAAGGCGGGTCAGGTCAGCTACACTGGCTTGGTCTTTTCTCCCGATGGCTCCCGAATCTTCCTCTCGAATGTCAACGGCAGCATCAAAGTGTTCGCCGTTGGAGCTGATCGCACCGTGCGCGGCCTTTCTTCAATCCCACTACCGGAAACAGGATCGTCGTCGCGCAAAAGGGACTCCGCAAAGGATATCCCCTCCGGCCTGGCGATGTCGCCGGACGGCAAGCGGCTCTATGTCGCCTTGAACATCTCCAATCGTTTGCTGGAACTGGACGTCGTGAGCGGGAAGCCGCTCCGAATGTATGACGTGGGCAATGCGCCTTTCGCCGTGGTCCTGGCCGGACACAAGGCTTACGTCAGCAATTGGGGCGGGCGCCAGCCGGACGAGCACAGTCTCAACGGGCCGATTGGCGCCGGCGCTTTGGTTCGGGTGGACCCGGTGCGCTTTATTGCCAATGAAGGCTCCGTGTCGGTCATCGACCTGAATGCGGGCCGAGTCACCGGCGAAATCAAAGTTGGCCTGCATGCTTCGGGTATGGCGCTCTCTCCGGACGACCGCTATTTGGCGGTAGCCAACGCGAACAGTGACACCGTCAGCGTCATCGATACGCGCTCCGATCGGGTCGTGGAAACGATCTCGATGCGCTGGCAGCCAAAGGATCTCTTTGGCGCCAGCCCGAACGCTCTGGCTTACGACAAATCCGGTAAGACGCTTTATGTGTGCAACGGGACGCAGAACGCGGTGGCGGTGGTCTCGTTTCGACCGGGCCGGTCGAAGCTCACCGGGCTGATCCCAACCGGGTGGTATCCGGGCGCGGTTGTGTGCGATTCCACGCACCGGTCCCTCTACGTTGCGAACATCAAAGGCATCGGTTCGGGCAAGCGTTACACCGCTGGGGAAAAGCAAGAGTTCAATTCCCACCAATACTTCGGCACCCTTTCTTTGATTCCCGTGCCGAATGGGGGACAACTCACCCGCGACACCCGCCTGGTGCAGCGCAATTACCAGCGAGCCGCCGCTCAAACCGCCCTGTTGCCACCGCGTCCTGGCATGGCCCCAAGGCCCGTACCCGAGCGGGTGGGCGAACCGTCGGTGTTCAAGCACGTGGTCTATATCATCAAAGAAAACCGGTCTTACGACCAGATTCTTGGCGATATGCGCGAGGGAAACGGTGACGCCTCCCTCTGCGTGTTTGGCGAGGAGGTGACGCCAAACCAACACAAGATTTCCCGCGAGTTTGCGCTCCTCGACAATACGTATTGTTCCGGGATTCTCAGCGCCGACGGCCACCAGTGGACCGATACCGCGTTCGCCACCGACTACGTGGAAAGATCTTTTGCCGGTTTCCGGCGCAGTTATCCCGACGGCATGGATGAAGAGGGGATGGACGCCCTGGCGTATGCTCCCACCGGTTTCATCTGGGACAACGCTCTGGAGCATGGCAAAACCTTGCGGGACTACGGCGAGTTTACGATTGGCATTGCCGAGTGGAAGGAACGCGCGAAAAAGCCCGCGCCAAAAGCCCTCGATTTTTACCACGATTTTATAAACCAGAGCGGGCTGACGCGCGTGGGCTCGCGGACGTCTCTTCCCTCGCTCGCTCCCTACCTAAACACGAACACCATCGGCTGGAACCTGAACGTGCCCGATATTCTTCGCGCCGCGGAATTCATCAAGGAATTGCGCCAGTTCGAGCGCGACGGGAATTTCCCCGAGTTCGTCATCGTCTGCCTACCCAACGACCACACCTCGGGCACCAAGCCCAAGGCACCAACGCCCGCGGCGCAAGTCGCCGACAACGATCTCGCATTGGGCCAGATTGTTGAAGCCATCAGCCACAGCCGGTTTTGGAAGGACACCTGCATCTTCGCCATCGAAGACGATCCTCAGAACGGCTGGGACCACGTGAGCGGGTATCGCACCACCGCCTACGTTGTCAGCCCCTACACGCCTCGCCGCACGGTCGTCCACAACAACTACAACCAGACCAGCGTCCTGCGCACGATGGAATTGATCCTTGGCTTGCCACCAATGAACCAGATGGACGCCACCGCTACGCCGATGTTCGCCTGTTTTTCCGAAGTGGTGGATCTGACGCCGTACAGCGCGGTCCCGAACAGGGTGCCGCTGGATCAACTGAATCCCGATAAGACGGCCATTCGCGATCCGGTGCAACGAAAGTATGCCGTTGCTTCTTCCAAGCTGCCATTGCAGGACGCGGACGAGTGCCCGGAGGATGTGCTGAACCGCATCCTATGGCACGCGCAGAAAGGCTGGCGAGAGCCCTATCCTGCTTGGGCCGTCAATTCCACCCGCAACCCCGCTCCTCCCCGATGAGTCGGAGTGAAGGCCCTAAAACGGAATGACACTCATTATTCGCTGGTTTGTTTGGGCTTTGTGGTCCGCGCTGGCTGCCGAAATGACTGAGGTTCTAGCGAAATTGGCTTGGAAATGAAGTGTGGCCTCCACGTCACATTAGGTTTGGCATGCACACGATTGGTTCAATGTCCGCGACAGTGATGTTGGTCTGAGCGGCTGTCTCAGCCGCTCAGGCGCAAATTATGGTGTCGGCGCCGCAATTGGAACAAGCTTCCCAGTCGTCGCGCCGATGGTAGTTAAAACAGGAATGATCATGGCAAGAAATGAAACTCAAACGGCAAAAAAGGGAGGAATTGAAATGGTGAATGCGACATCTTCGTGGCCATCGCTAATGTTCTCGGTGCTCTTGGTCTTTCTGACTGGATGTGCCGCTGATGATAAAATCGCCCTCCACATCGATCCTGCCGCCCCGGTGAATCCATTTACTGCAGATCACGTCATTCTGCCCGTCAACCAAGTGTTGACCCCGGCGGGCCTCCAGGTGGAACTGCCGGGCTTGCGGCCGCAAGTGCTGGTTTTAAGCCCCGACGGCCAACTTCTGGCCACCTCGGGGAAAACCCACGAATTGGTTCTGATTCACCCCGTCGCAGGGACCATTCTACAACGGGTACCGCTTCCATCGGAGAACGCGCGTGAGGAAACCTCAGACCCAGTTTCATCTCACATCCTCGATCCCGACAAGGAGGGCCAGGTCAGCTACACGGGCATGGTCTTTTCTCCAGATGGCACGCGGATATTCCTCTCGAACGTCAATGGCAGCATCAAAGTGTTCACGGTGGGGGCGGACCATAAAGTCGCGGGCCTTTATTCCATCCCGTTGCCGGAAACGGGGCTGCCCTATCGCAAAAAGGATATCCCATCGGGTCTGGCCATTTCGCTGGATGGCAAACGTCTCTACGTGGCGCTGAATGTTTCCAATCGCTTGCTCGAATTGGACCTGGTGAGCGGAAAGCCGCTCAGGACATTTGATGTGGGCACCGCGCCTTACGCAGTCGTCCTGGCCGGGCAAAAGGCCTACGTGAGCAACTGGGGCGGACGCCGGACAGATGCCGGGAGTGTCAACGGGCCGATTGGTGTTGGAGCGACGGTGAGAGTGGACCCGTTACGGTTTGTGGCAAATGAAGGTTCAGTATCCGTTGTTGATCTGGGTGCTGGTCGCGTCGGCACGGGAATCATGGTCGGCCTCCATGCGTCGGGATTGGCTTTATCCCCGGGCGGTCGTTATCTGGCGGTAGCCAACGCGAACAGTGACACCGTGAGCGTCGTTGACACGCGCGTCGATCGGGTGGTGGAAACGATCTCGCTGCGGTGGCAGCCAAGGGACCTGTTTGGCGCCAGCCCGAACGCTCTGGCTTTCGACAAATCCGGTAAGACGCTTTATGTGTGCAACGGCACGCAGAACGCCGTGGCGGTGGTCTCGGTTCGACCGGGCCAGTCGAAGCTTACCGGGTTGATCCCCACCGGGTGGTATCCGGGTGCGATTGTGTGCGATTCCACACGCCGGTCGCTATACGTCGCGAACATCAAAGGCATCGGTTCGGGCAAGCGTTACACCGCCGGTGAAAAGCAAGAGTTCAATTCCCACCAATACTTCGGCACGCTTTCCCTGATTCCAGTTCCAGACAAAAGAGAGCTGACCCACGACACCCGGATTGTTCAACGGAACTATCAACGGGCTGCCGCGGAAGCGGCGCTGTTGCCCGCACGTTCCAATTTCCCACCCAGGCCGGTCCCTGAACGAGTCGGCGAGCCGTCCGTATTCAAACACGTTGTCTATATCATCAAGGAGAACCGGTCTTACGACCAGGTGCTGGGTGACATGCGGGAAGGAAACGGCGATCCTGCGCTTTGCGTGTTCGGCGAGACGGTCACGCCGAATCAGCACAAGATTTGTCGCGATTTTGCGCTGCTCGATAACACGTGCTGCTCGGGGATTCTAAGCGCCGACGGTCATCAATGGACGGATACGGCATTCGCAACGGATTACATGGAAAAGTCGTTTGCCGGCTTTCCGCGCAGTTACCCAGACGGCATGGAGGATGATGATCTGGATGCGCTGGCTTACGCTCCGACCGGCTTCATTTGGGACAACGCGCTTGAGCATGGCAAAACGTTGCGCGATTACGGCGAGTTCGCGGTGAGCGTCTCTGGCTGGAAAGACTCGACCAAGAAGCCTGCGCCCAAATTTCTCGATTACTATCGAGATTTTACGGAGCACACGGGGCTGACGCGTGTGGCTTCTCGCCCGGGTATCCCCTCCCTGAGGCGGTACATGAACACTAATACGGTCGGCTGGGATCTGGACGTGCCCGACGTATGGCGCGCGGCTGAGTTCATCGAAGATCTGCGGCGATTTGAGCGGGAGGGCGCCATGCCCAGCCTGATCATCATCTGCCTGCCAAACGACCACACCTCGGGCACTAAGCCGCATACACCTACACCGGCGGCACAGGTCGCCGACAATGATCTCGCGTTCGGCCAGATTGTCGAGGCGATCAGCCATAGCCGGTTCTGGAGAGAAACCTGCATTTTGGCCATCGAAGATGATCCCCAAGACGGCTGGGATCACGTGAGCGGCTACCGGACAACAGCGTATGTGGTCAGCCCATACACGCCGCGTCACAAAGTGGTTCACGACCGCTACAATCAGACGAGCATCCTCCGCACGATGGAATTGATTCTCGGCTTGCCGCCGATGAACCAGATGGACGCGACTGCGACACCCCTGCAGGCGTGTTTCTCCGACGCGCCCGATTTCACTCCATATACCGCGATTCCCAACACTGTGCCGCTGGATCAGATGAACCCTGACGTGAAGGCCATCCACGATCCTGTGCAACGCAAGTACGCCATTGCGTCTTCGAAGCTGCCTCTGAACGCCGCGGACGAGTGTCCGGAAGACTTGTTAAACCGGATTATCTGGCACGCGGAGAATGGCTCGCAAACGCCGTATCCGACGTGGGCCATTGATGCCACCCGGAAGCGAATTTCCAGCGCTCAATGAGCCTGTGAGGAGTTCAATGGAAACACCACCCGCCACCGAGATAAAACCCAAACATTGGCTCAACCGAAACATTCTCGGCATGGGCCTGGCCAGCCTCTTCAGCGACATGAACCACGAGATGGCCTCCGCCGTGTTGCCTGTGTTTCTCTCTTCGGTGCTCGGCGCGCCGGCCTTTGCGCTGGGCGTCATTGAAGGCGTGGCGGACGGGGTTTCAACCATCTTCGAGTTCTGGTCCGGCTGGTATAGCGACCGCATCGGCAAGCGCAAGGGTCTTGCTGTCGTCGGTTATGCCATCACGGCTTTCAGTAAAGCTACTTTCGCGCTGGCCACAAGCTGGTGGCACGTCCTTTTCGGCCGCACGTTTGGCTGGATTGGCTGGTCCATCCGTTCGCCGGTGCGCGATGCTCTGCTCACCGAGTCCACAACGGAAGCAACTGTAGGCCGCGCGTTCGCCTTTCATCGGACAATGGACACGCTGGGCGCTATCCTCGGACCGCTGATTGCGACACTCCTTTTGGCTCACGTTTCCATCCGCGTGATTTTTCTCGTGTCGCTGATCCCCGGCATTTGCGCAGTTCTGTCCCTCGTGTTTCTCGTGAAGGAAAAGGCTCGAAGACCGGACCTCAGTCATCCGTGGCATAGTCTGAAGAACTTGCCTGGTGGGTTCATAATGTTTCTGGTTCCCGTCGGTCTGTTCGGCATCTCCAATTTTGCCCCGACGCTGCTGATTCTGCGCGCCCAAGATCTGCTTAAGCCCTCACTTGGCGCGGTGACGGCGGGCGCGTTCGCGGTCGGGCTTTACACCTTCAGCAATGTGATTTACGCGCTGGTGGCCTATCCCATGGGGGTTCTGGCGGACAAGTTCAGCAAGCGCGCCATCCTCAGCCTCGGCTTTGCCCTGTTTGGCATCCTTTGCCTGGGTTTCTTGCTGGCCGATGACCGGAAATGGATTCTGGTGGCGCTCTTCGCCCTCGTCGGCATTTACACCGCCATCATCGAATCGTCCCAGCCCGCGCTGGCTTCGACCTTGATGTCCGAAGACCAGCACGGCGCGGGCTTCGGTCTGATGAGCGCGGTGGACGGCGTGGGGGATTTCTTGTCCAGCGTTACGATGGGCGTGTTGTGGACGACCGTTTCGCCGAACACCGGATTTGCCACCGCAGGTGCGCTGGCGCTGTTCTCCGCAGGGCTGCTGTATTTGCTCCGTTTTTCGAGACCGGCCACGGGGAACGGCTCAAACGTGAAGGAGACTGTGCCATGAACTGGTTTATTTGGGCATTATTGTCCGCGCTGTTTGCCGGAATCACGGCGATTCTGGCGAACCGCCGTCAAATGACCAAAGCCAGAAAGCACGCGTTCGTCCGAATCTGCTGCGTGGTGGCGGGTATTATGGCCGTCATGAGCGCACCACACGCGCATGCGCAGTTCACCGGTTTCACGAATCACGGTTTGGTGGCCGTTGGCCGGCTCTCGGGAGAGAGCTTTGATGCACTCGGCCCGAACATCGACACGCAGGGCGGAATTTTTTCCGGGATAGCCTTCGACCCGACCTCGTGGTCGCACAGCGGCGATGCGAGTTCCGGTTTCATCTATCATGGAACGCTTTATTGCGTTCCGGATCGCGGCTATGGAGCAGGAGCGCTCGGCGGGACTCTCGATTACAAGCCTCGGGTCCACACGCTCAACGTCGCCATCACTCCGTATTACGGGAGTGCGGCCACGAACCAAACGCAAATCAATCTCACCAACACCCAGACGGCTTTATTGACCTACGGTGCCGACACGCCATTTACCGGCTTCAGCGGGAACGACACCACTGTTACTACGCATCCCAAATCGGCGGACGATAGCGCTGGGCAGGGCCATCGCAGTCTTGATCCCGAAGCGGTGGTCCGCGCTCGTGATGGAGGATTTTTCGTCGGCGACGAATACGGTCCTTTCATTTACCGATTCGACAGTAATGCAGTCCTGCAATTGACCCTCACTCCTCCCGAAGCATGGATTCCCAAAGTGGGTCCGGCGTTCGGCTTGCGCAGCAACAACTTCACGGCCGTAACCGGGCCTGACTCGGGGCGCAAAAACAATCGTGGCATCGAAGGGATCGCAATCACCGCCGACGAAAAACGGCTCATTGCCGTGCTGCAAAGTCCATTGGTTCAAGACGGGGGCGAGGACAACGGCAGCCGTTGCACGCGCTTGCTCGTTTATGACATTGACTCCTCATCGCCGACGGCCAATCAAGCGATCTCTGAATTCGTGTATGAGCTGACTCTCAACGGAAACCCAAGCCACACACGCCAAACAATTATCAGCGAAATCCTGGCTCTGAACGAACACCAGCTTCTCGTGTTGGAACGGGACCAGCGCGGCCGCAACTCGGGCTCCACCGGCGCAATCGTGTACAAGCAAGTCGTTCTCGCGGGCCTCGACGGCGCCACCAACGTTCTCAACAGCGGTTACGACCTGGAGTTCGGTGCGCCGGGTCAAACTTCCTTCCCGCTGAACGGCCTGCCAGCGAGCATTCGCCCTGTGACGCGCCAGGATTTCGTGGACTTGCTTGATTCCACTCAGCTTTCCAAGTTTGGTTTGAATCTTAACGCGGCGCTACCCGATACCAATACGATGGTTGAAAAATGGGAAGGGATGGCCGTGATGCCGTTGAACGACCCGTTGTCCCCCCATGATTATCTGCTGCTCGTCGGATGCGACAACGATTTCGGAGCGACCAAGGTGTATCACAATGGCGAGATTGTCGGATCTAACCCAGAGGTGACCGACAACATGCTCCTGGCTTATCGCGTGACGCTGCCAAACTACATACTCCCGGCTCTGCCCAGCCTCACGATTCAACCAACCGGTAACGCGCTGCAAATTTCCTGGCCGGAAGTGTTCAGCGGTTTCGTTCTGCAAAGCTCCATCACCCTTGCTCCGGGTAGTTGGACTAATTGTCCCGCGACTGGAAACAGTGTCACAGTCGGGATCACGAACGCGGTCCGCTTCTTCCGGCTCATTCTGCCATAACGGACTAAAAACGAAATCAGACCTGCGAGATTATGAACTGGTTTGCTTGGGCCTTATTGTCTGCGCTGTTTGCCGGAATCACTGCGATTCTTGCGAAGGTGGGTGTTGCCGGCGTGAATTCCAATCTCGCCACAGCAATTCGCACGACAGTGGTGCTCATCTTCACCTGGGGCATCGCGCTCGCAACCACGAGTACCGGGTCACTGCATACGTTGTCGCGACGCACGTGGGTGTTTCTCGTTCTCTCTGGTCTGGCGACTGGTCTTTCGTGGCTATGCTACTTCCGCGCACTTCAACTTGGCGAGGCATCCCGCGTCGCGCCGGTGGACAAACTCAGCCTGGTCTTCGTCATCGTGCTGGCGGGAATTCTGCTCGACGAGAAACTGACCTGGCACCAGTTCGTGGGCGGCGCGTTGGTCGTTGCTGGCGCTTTGGTTTTGGCGTGGAAATGATTTCGTTGCACCAAACCAGATCAATATGAAGACAATTGGTTCAACTTCGATGGCCGTGATGCTGGTCTTTGTCGCCGTCTCAGCCGTTCAAGCGCAGGTCGGGGTGTCGGCGCCGCTGGTTTATTCAGGCGCGATGGATGGTTCCGCCGCCGTGGTGATTGACTCGACGTTCTTTGCCAATGCCAGTGACGAGGACAGCGTGATGCGCATCTACCGTCGGGACACCGGCGGAGCACCGGTGCAGGAGATGGACCTTGCTTCGTTTCTTAGAGTTGACCCGCGCTCCCCAGAAACGGACATCGAAGCCGCTGCCCGCATAGGGAATCGAGCCTATTGGATTACTTCTTACGGACGCAATAAAAACGGCAAGGAGCGGCCAAGCCGATTCCGGTTTTTCGCGACGGATATTTCGACGAATCTGAACGGGTTTCCGCTCCGTCCTGTTGGCGAGCCTTATACAGACCTTTTGGCGGATATAATCGCTGACGAGGAACTGAAGCCCTTTCACCTGGCGGCTGCGGCTGCGCGCCGGC
>Ga0315268_10005715_pt1 | contig 13321 bp, 8 predicted proteins | sample C1_top_MG_FD_204535 | JGI IMG/M metagenome (GOLD analysis project Ga0315268, IMG submission 204535) | Sediment microbial communities from Yellowstone Lake, YNP, Wyoming, USA - C1_top | ecosystem: Environmental > Aquatic > Freshwater > Lake > Sediment | place: USA: Wyoming | collected 2017-08-01 | reverse complement strand
AAGACAAAACTATGGATCAGACATTGATAGTATAGAAGTAGAGCAACTTGCTTCAGAGGACGAAGAGCGGCTCATCGAACTCAGAGGAAAGGTTCATGAACTCGGACCTGTAAACCTTGGTACCATAGAAGAGTATGAAGAACTTCGTAAGCGCTACGAGTTTCTGACAACCCAGCAGGAAGACCTCAACAGATCTATAGTAGAGCTTGAAGAGGCGATAACGAAGATAAATATCAAGACACGAAGAAAACTTAGGGAAGCATTTGACGCACTGAAGACAAAATTCTCCGAGGTATTTTTGATGCTCTTCGGTGGGGGAAGAGCTGATCTGGTCATGACAGATGAGAATAATATCCTTGAAACTGGAATTGACATCATAGCACAGCCTCCTGGGAAGAAACTGCAGAATATAAACCTTCTTTCAGGTGGGGAGAAGACTCTTACTGCATTATCTTTGGTTTTTGCAAGCTTTTTGCTTAAACCAACGCCCCTTTGTGTTCTTGATGAGGCTGATTCTGCCCTGGATGAATCGAACACAGAAAGATTTGCAAAGATGTTAAGGGAACTCTCAAAGGATACACAATTTATTGTTGTTACTCATAACAGAACCACCATGAATGTGGCTGATTATATATACGGGATAACCATGGAGGAAGCGGGGGTCTCGAAAGTCATATCAATGCAGCTTGTTGAGGCATAATAAAGACAGTTCTCTAACACCTCATTTCAAACGATTGAAAAATTTTTCAGATGAACCAGATAATAGATAAATTACCAAACATAAAAATATCAACTACGCCTGAAGACCTCATATGCTATAGCTTTGATGCCTCTGGCCTTGAAGTATCTCCATCTGCAGTTATATGGCCAAGCAATACAGAAGATGTTGTAAAAGTGATAAGGTATGCCTATGACAATAGCATACCAGTCATTCCCCGTGGTGCTGGTACAGGCATGACAGCTGGTGCAGTACCATCGAGGGGAGCAATAATCCTCAGTTTCGAGAAGATGAACAGAATCCTTGAGATAGACCATGAGAATCTTAATGTCCTGTGCGAGCCCGGCCTGATAAACGGAAAACTTCAACGCGAACTTGAATGGATAGGCCTCTTCTATCCACCAGACCCGGCGAGTATGAACTTCTGTACCATAGGTGGAAATGTTGCAGAAAATGCAGGTGGGCCAAGGGCGGTAAAATACGGCGTTACAAGGGACTATGTGATGGAGATAGAGTCTGTACTTCCAAATGGAGATGTAATAACCACAGGGGTCAGAACATCAAAAGGAGTTGTAGGTTATGATCTGACGAGGCTCCTTGTAGGCTCAGAAGGGACATTATCTGTATTCACAAAGATTAGATTAAAGATCCTTCCCCTGCCTGAAGAGGTTGTTACATTACTTGCCATTTTTGATGATCTCGAATCAGCAGGTGAGGCGGTATCCAAGATTACATCCTCAAAGATAATACCGAGGACACTTGAGTTTATGGATCACGAGGCAATAACAGCTGTTGAGAATTTCAAGCCTGTCGGGCTTCCAAAAGATGTTGGAGCCGTCCTCCTTATAGAGCTCGATGGACATCCATCTGCAATAACCAAGGAGGCAGAGAAAATAGCTGATATTTGTCAACAGCTTGGTGCAGACATAAAAATGGCAGAGGATGAAGATGCAAGAAACCAACTATGGGCTTCAAGGCGTGCGATATCACCTGCCCTCTATCAAATAAAACCTACCAAGATAAATGAAGATATTGTAGTTCCGAGAAACATGGTAACAGAAATGCTGAAACGTCTGAGAAAACTCTCAGAGGAGAGTGGCATAAAGATAGTGAATTTCGGCCATGCAGGCGATGGGAATATCCATGTAAATATTATGGTTGACAGAAAAGATAAAGAAGAATATGAAAAGGGATTGAACCTTGTTAAACAGGTATTTAAAGATACCCTGTCGCTCGGCGGTACGATCTCTGGAGAACACGGCGTTGGGCTTACAAAGGCAGATTATATGCGGATGGAGATACATAAAACCGAGATCGAGATTATGGAGTCTATAAAAAAAGTATTTGATCCAAGAAATATCCTCAATCCTGGAAAGGTCTTCAGTGGTATCAAACACGCTGAGGGATCCTCTGCGACCTGTATGGATATAAACAAGTCTGCCTGAGGCGGAGAGTGTTATCTCCTCCGCCTCAGTATTGCTATGTATATCAAAGGTATCAGCAGTACCACAAGGTCAGCAAATGCTGTTGGTGTTCTCTGTCTTACACCTATGGAACAACCCCCGCCTCCGCCATTGCTTTCACCTGTTGTAGATAAGGTCGTTACAGATACCACATTGGAGGGTGAAGAATCTGGTGCTACTGAATTAAATGCCATCACCCTATAAGAGTACGTAGTGGATAGATTAAGTCCTGAGTCATTAAAGGTTGTGACGTTCTGCCCGGATAATTGTCTTATTAAGACATAGTCGTTACCCGATATGCTTCTTTCTATCTTATAACCGTCTTCTGACCTGGAATTGTCATTCCAGGCAAGCCTTACCTCGGAACTTGAGATAGCAGTGGCTGTAAGACCTGTCGGGGGACTCAAGGATGTCGTAGCAGATATCTCAATGGATTGAGAATCAGCAGGAATAGTATTATATGCCCACACCCTGTAGTAATATTTTGTGCCATCAATAAGGCCATTATTGTCTTGATGGGATTCTGAGCCCTTCGGCAATGTTGTTAACAAGCTATAAGAACTTCCAGCTACTTTCCTTTCTATCTTATAACCATCCTCACCAGTGGCTTTATCAGACCATGACAGGTTAATCTGGCTTGGAGATATAGATGTGGCTGCAAAATTTTCTGGTGTCCATAAGGATGACATTGTCTTATATGCATTAATCCTTCCTTTTGAGTATATCGACTCAAGAGTTGATTTTTCATCAACATATCTCATTATCATGCCACGAATCTGAGAAGGAGTGAAAAAGGTGTAGTAACTGTACAGTAAACCTGTAAAACCTGATACATATGCAGTAGCCATAGAGGTCCCATATAAAAAATCATATCCATTTAGTAATATGGATGTTGGAACCGTACTCAAAATAAATGCCCCTGGCGCTGCTACATGGACTGAACTTGAACCAAAATTGCTGAATGAAGCCAGCGTGTCATTCCTGTCAGTAGCGGCAACAGAAATTATATTGGGGAGATTATAACTGGCCGGATAGCACGGCGATAAATCGTTATTGTTTGCATTTCCATCATCGCAAAAAGGACCGCCTCCATTACCAGCAGCAGTAATAAACAGCAATCCTGCTTCATTTGCTGATGTTAATGCCTGTTGTTCCGGGGTAGAAAAATCGCCACTTCTGCTAAAACTGGCATTTATTGCCTTTATATTTAACCCTCTGTTTCTTAACGATATTACATAGTCAATAGATGCAATTTCTTTTGCAACGTCACCGGTTCCGTCGGCTCCGATGATCTTCAATGGCATTAATTTAACATTCCACATCACACCTGCGACTCCAATGCTATTATTTCCGATAGCGCCTATAATTCCAGCAACATGTGTTCCATGTTCATAGTCATCCATGGGATCATTGTTATTGCCAACAAAGTTCCACCCTTTGCAGTCATCTACATAATGATTCCCATCATTATCAATCCCGTCAGAGCAATTCGTTTCTCCTAAGTTGGTCCAGATATTGCCGACTAAATCTGGGTGATTGTAATCTATCCCTGAGTCAATGACAGCTATGATAATGTCTTTGTCACCTGTACTTATATCCCATGCCTTTGGGACACTTATATCTGCACCAGGCGTGCTGTTTGCAAATTGGCCTGTATTGAGTAAAGCCCATTGCTTTCCAAAATAAGCGTCATTCGGTATACGATCTGATACCTTTATTAGATAGTTTGGCTCTGCATACTCCACATTTGGATCTGACATATACTGCATTATTGCATCCTTTACAGACAAACCTTTTGGCAGTTTTACATGCTCGAGATTAGGTATTATATTAAATCGCTTTGCCACAGATGCACCAACTGCCTGATGGAGTTTCAGCGAGGATGTTGCAATAAGACCGGATTTAAACTTGACAAGCAATTCTCCCTCTTTGTATTTCCCTTTTTCCATCTTGGAGATGATGGACTGGGAAGTGATTTTAATACTGCTTATTTCTTTTGAAGTTTCATTTGAAGTATCTGAAAAGATATTTGCGGTTTTCTCACTACCGCATGAAACGAGAATAAAAACCATTAAAAGATAAGATAATTTTTTCATATGCTTTCTCATTGTTCCTCAGGCTGAAGTAGATAGGGAATGTTTTTCCTTTATTTATTTTAGCCAATATTATTCATAAACTCAAAGGCGGATATTACATATCCGCCCTGTTTATAGATTAGATAGGTAGGTATCGCTACTTATTTTCATAAGCCAAACACCAACAATAATATCCTCAGAAGGCTCGCGTAAGTAAGCTAATTATCTCCTACGTTTCATGAGTGCTATCACCAGCAAAGGTATCAGCAGTATAACGGTATCAGCCATTGCTGTTGTTGTATTTGATCTTGCACCTATTGAACAGCCACCTCCGCCGTCACTGTTATTCGCTACAGGAGTTGTAATTCCTTTCTCATTTGAGGGAAATGACTCGGCAATGGTGTTAACTGCCGTTACTCTATAAGTGTATATTGCACCAGGGGCAACAGTGCTATCTATAAAAGATGAGGAATTTGGTAATGTATTACCAAGAACTTCCCAATTACCCTTGCTGGTCTTTCTTTCAACTTTATGCCAAGCCTCACAGGCAGCATTGGCTGACCATGAAAGAGAGACCTGATTCGGGGATGTAGCTGTGGCAGTAAGATTTGTTGGTCCTGCTAAAGATGCAACTGCCTTATATGCATTAATCCTTCCGCCTGTCTGAATCCACCCATCAAGCGTTTCCTGTTTGTCAACACACCTCAGAATTGTATTACGAACCATGGAGTAATCAAACTTTGTATTCTGATTACCATCATAATAACTGAAGAGTAATCCTGCGAGACCAGAGACATGGGGGGCTGCCATTGAAGTACCAAAGTTAAAATCTTTATCGAAATATCCATCCTGAGGAACCGTACTCAGGACATACACCCCAGGGGCTGCTACATGAACGGACTTCAGGCCAAAATTACTGAATGATGCTCGCCTGTCATTCTGATCAGTTGCTGCAACAGAGATGATATTGGGAAGACCACCATACTTTGGATCGCTATAGCTTGCCGGGAATACAGGTAATAAATCGTTGTTATCCCCTATAAGATCGTCACCACCGTTGCCAGCAGCAGCAATAAAAAGAACTTGCCAAGTGTTTGCTGCGGCTATTGCATCAAATTCAGATTTGCAATATCCCGCACTATGATAACTTGCATTTATTACCTTCGCGCCTTTTTTAAGAGCATAATCAATAGCTGCAATCTCATCAGATACAAATCCACCAATACAACCTTCTGTTTGAGTGGGGTTTGGACCGAGTATCTTCAATGCCATTAATTTTACATTCCACATCACACCAGCAATACCAAGGCCGTTGTCTCCTTTAGCACCTATAATGCCAGCTACATGTGTCCCATGTCCATCATCATCCATGGGATCATTGTTATCGCCGACAAAATTCCATCCCATACAGTCGCCTTTTAATATGTTCCCGTCATTATCATTATTAACATCGAAGCAGTTAGGCTCACCCGGATTCATCCAAATATTTCCTACCAAATCCTGATGTTTGTAATCTATTCCTGTATCCACCACAGCCACAATAATGTCCGGACTCCCGCTGGTATATCCCCATGCCCCAAGTGCGTTGATATCAGCACCCTTTGTACCGCCTGCGTAGGTGCCTTCATTGTTCAGTGCCCACTGGTTTCCGAAATAGGTATCGCTCGGTGGAAGAGCACTTGCGCACCGGATATAGTTTGGTTCTGCGTATTCAACATTCGGGTCAGCCATATACTGGATTACGGCATCCTTTACTGATACCCCTGCAGGAAGTTTTACATGTTCAAGATTCGGAACAACATTAAATCTCTTGATCACAGAGGCTCCAACTGCCTGATGAAGTTTCAGCGAGGATGTTGCAATAATACCGGATTTAAACTTAACAAGCAATTCTCCCTCTTTATATTTCCCTTTTTCCATTTCAGAAATAATGGATTGGACAGAGATTTTCATGCTGCCTGCAGTAGATATAGTTCCCTTTGAAGTATCTGTAGAGATGTTTGCAGCTTTTTCACTGCCGCATGAAACAAGTGTTAATACCATGAAAAGATACAATATTTTCCTCATATAGTTACTCCTTTATCTTTATATTGATACATTATCATTTTCATCTTCTCATCTCTATCCAGAATCCTTCAAAAATTTAAACTTTCTTATAGGGGGCGGTTACCCACCCCCTCTGTTAAAAGCTGATCTATTCATTTATCACGGTTACTATTACAGACGTTCCTCCGGTACCATTGTCATTTATTAATAATATTACAGGAACATCTCCACCCGGAGCTGGAGCTGTAATAGAGTCATTTATGGCGTTAACATAGAAGATGCCACCAGCAAAAACTGATATAGGATTGGGGCCAATTACTGCAGGAGTTAGAGAGGTAACTATATATGGTGGGGTTCCACCCGAAATAGTAAACGTTGCCACATCTGTATGAGCAGAACATGTTAGGGTGTTTTCGCAAATAGTAGCAGATGGTGGAGATACAGAAAGAGCAGCAGGTGGCGTAGGTGGAGCAGCCGCTGTTACGGTCACAGTAGCGGTTGCTGTTTTGCCGTCAGAATCCACAACTGTAATTATTGCATTCCCAGCTCCTACTGTTGCAGCATCGAAGGTAACTCCAGTGGGTTCAATAGGGCCGCCACTACCATTGACTGTAAGCACTGCTGTATCGCTTGAATATACTTTATATGTTGCTAATCCTCCAATGATTCTGAATGTGATGGTTGTAGGATGATGTACTGCAATAGTACTCGGGTTAATTGTTATTGAGGATGAGGCTGGTGTTATAGTTGCTATAGCTTTTGCAATAGCCCCCACTTTGTCAACAATTGTTAGTGTTACCGCAGTAGTGGTAGCAACAGGATTAGGGTTTATGCTAAATGTAAATGGTGCACTCGTTGTCATATCAGTAGCGTTCGGTATTACAGCTGTGTTATCAGAGAACATGGAGTAAGGGGATGTTCCGCCTGTGATGATAAATGTGACTTTATCGGTAGCATCACTAACCCCTGTTAATGAGATGCTCGTCGGTTCTACCTTCAGAACTCCAGGTCCTGGGCCAGGTCCTGCTCCTGATATCGTTATTGTTGCAGAGGTTGTGGCACCAAGAGAATCGAACACATTGAGTGTCACTGAACCTGCTGTTGCATTCGCTGGAATGGTAACTGTTATTTGCGAACCACCCCAGATACCGTTACCAGATGTGGCATTAAATGCATTTGCAGGGTCTGTCGATGTTGTTGTATAAGGAGATGTACCTCCTGAGATTGTGAATTTGACAGTCTGAGATACACTGCCACTGAGAACTGTCACGGAACCCGGCACTATAGTTGGTGCAGTTGGTGTGACTGGCGGTGCTGGCGGTGCTATAACTGTTACGTCAACAGAGCCTTGTTTTCCACCGACCTTTGCTATGATGTTTGCTGTTTGGTTAAAACTACCTTCTAACAGGGTAGGCGCTTTAAATACAGCAGTGGCTAAGCCTTTTGTAGTCTCACTGAACGGCTCAATTCCGCCAATGTTAGTCGTAAAATTCACAGTCGTTCCATCAGGCACAGGTCCTGTTTTGGTGGTTACCTGTGCAGTGATTATAGATGTTCCAGCAGAATCTACTTTTTGAGGATTGGCAAAAACAGAGATTTTGTCCACTATAACAGGGTCCATTAACAGCGTCTTCATATTAGCGGCACCATTTGCTGCCACAGCCGTAATATTTAGATTTGTTTTAAGAGTCCTCAGGAATGATGGGTCAACCTCAACCAGGACAGATGCCTGTCCCTTTGAATCCGTCTTCTTTGTATTTCCTTGTGGGAAGATAACCTCACATGTAGTACCTCCATTACTACAGGTACCACTTGGACTCGTTTTAAATGCTACATCAGCACCGAAAGTTACAGTGCTGCTAAAGACAGGATTACCAGACATATCTAAAACTGTTGCCCTGGCAATTACCTGATTATCGCCTGCATCCTGGAACAAAGTGGAATCATCAGGTTCATCGAATATATTATTACCATTTCCATCCACTTCAAGTTTTAGGGTTGGTGATGAAAGAGTTGGTAATGTAAGGGCATAATCTGAGAAATATACCGTCTTCCTCTCTCTTACTTGTCCTGCACCTATGTTAACCTCAGCCTGAATCGTTGAGAATCCGTGAGTGGTTGAATAGAGGGCAACTTTTGCCAGTCCATTAGAATCTGTTGTAGCAGATGTAACCTGTTGACTACCACACTTATTAAGTATTTGACCAATTGAGGAAAAATTCGTGAATGTAACTAAAACATTCGAGAGATAAGCTCCATTTCCATCAAGCACCCGTACATAAATATTGTTACATCCATTTGTCTGTGCTATATAGCGTGTTGGTAAAAGTTCAATTTTTGATACTTCGCCTGTACCTGTTCCAGATGGGTTATAACCAGAGCCTGATCCCCCTCCGCAACTATATAGAAAAAATAGTAAGGGTACTATCAAAAGAAATAATAAAGATTTCTTTACATTCATGATCCCTCCTAAATTATTGACACCTGTTATAATTGGTAATACTTATCATTCTTATAATTGGTCCAACAGTAAAATCTTTCCCATATTTATCCTGACCCCAGATTTCTATTTTCATGTTATAAAGCAAAGGATAACTTTTAGGGATATAAATACCACTGAGTATATCTTCTGCTATCGCTCTTTTCTTGCCACTATCTAAAATTAAAAAACTAAAAGGACCTGTATCTACATTTGGTTTTATAGTGATACCTGCTTGATTGCCATATTCATCTTGTTCAATTGTTGGTGAGCTGGGATCCTCTTTCAGGAAAGTGACCCTATAATTTGTAATATAGAGGACATTATTTGATGGAGCGTTAGGATTGAGTTGATCTCCATGAAATGTAATATTTGCAATGTCATTCCCAAATTTCTCTGCTTTACCATCAGGACAGATATCCTGAATAAAATCTACGTCCCATAAATCTCCTTGATCACCCACCGGGTCACTATGTGTTATACTTACGACCCTCGTTTCAATGCCAGTGTCTTCCGACCCCTTACCTCCAGGTGAGCCCGGGCCATCACCACATCCCCATAAAAGGAGAGTAAATAATAAACAGTAAATATTAAACATTAAAAAATGGCTTCTCTTCATCTTTCCTCCTGCAAAGAGTTTATTCATAATTCAACATTTTATTCTTTCTTTCTCACGGCTTTTGCACAATCCTTGGCTTAATAAACATTAAAAGTTCGCTTGTATTCACTGTTTCTTTATAATTTTCTCTCTGTAATAACAATACGTGGTGTAATAAATATTAAAAGCTCGCTTGTTGTAACATTTTCTTTATTGTTTCTAAATAGCCAGCCCAGGATAGGGATCCTCATTAAACCAGGAATCCCTACCTCCGATTTCGCTATATTTATTTTATATAGCCCACCAACAACTAACGTTTCTCCGTCTTGCATCCTGACATTGGTTTTCGCTTCTTTTTTGTCAGTCCCTGGTACACCCTCTATAGATGGGATGGTAGGGTCAAGTTCTTCTTTCTTAATGTTGATTTTTAAATCTAAAGTTTTCTCACGTGTTATAGATGGAGTTACAGTCAACTCCATGGTTACATCCTTAAATTCTGTAGATACAGTACCTTCTGTTGTTAATTTGCGAACAGGAATACTCTTACCTTGCAGAATTCTTGCTTCTTGTCTGTCCAGAGTTAATATTCTCGGATTTGTAATAACTTTACCTTTACCCAGTGTTTCAACTGCGGAAAGTTGAAGGTCGAGTCCCATGGTTTTTGCAGGGTTCAGGATGCCAAAGCTAATTCCGCCACCAGAGCCTGTAGATGCACCACCTGGAAAGTCAATAAGAAAGTTTTCTCCTGTGAATGGCCCTTTGTTCAGCCCTGTAAATCCACCTAAGGAAGTCAAGGTATTGGTACCCTTAAGGAAGGTACCCCACTGAATTCCTAAATCCTGGACTTCATTTGTATTAATCTCAACAATCTTTGCCTCTATTAATACCTGCATAGTAGGCTGATCAATTTCCTTAATAAAATCATTAACTACAGCCATTTTAATTGGTACATCAGAAACTGTAAGTATATTTGATACCTTATCTGCAACTGCACTCCCCCTCGATGAGAGTATTCTCGTCGCTTCGTCATATTGAACTCCATATTCTGTTGTTTTTGTTGATTCGTTATATTTTGTGAATATTTTTTGGCCTAATAATTTCTGTTTCACATCTTCTGCATTTGCATACACCACATGATATATTTTTCTTTCAAGTGGTGCCAATTGTACTTCTGATTCTTGTTTTGACTTTGCTGCTTTTTGCGCATCGTCAATTTCCCTGACAAGAACATTATTTGGCGCAATCCTTATGATGTTCCCTTCTATATCCTTCCCGAGGCTGAAGGTTTTGAGGATAGTGTCGAGTGCCTGATTCCATGGGACATCTATGAACTTCATGGTACATCTGCCTTTTATATCAGGATGCAAAAACATGTTGCATCCGCTTATATCAGCAAATAACCTGAACATTGGTACTATGTCTTGATCTTGAAAATCAAAATTGATATTTTCTTTACCTTCCAGATATGCCTTACATTTGTCTTTTGCGAGTGTCCTGGGTTCTTTTACCTCTACAGCAGCCTCTGTTTTTTCAGCAGGCATCTGTGCTGCAGTCAATTTAGCAGGCTCTTTTTCTGGTCCCTGTAAGGCTATTACAATAGAGTCTCCGATTGATGCAACATCGAAATTTGTCTTTTCTTTCAGGTCAAGGACAAGTCTGATCATGTCATCATGTTTTCCTGAACGTATTCCTTGCACCGGCGAGAGTACTGCAGATGGAATCTGTGTATTCAAAACCACATCAGGTATATCTAATACAATACGCCTATCTAACGGAAAAACATTAGGTATCATTGAACCGTTACCTGTAATCAAGACCTTAACTATGTCTGCAGACTTTTCAAATGAAATACTCGTTATCTCAGTTGCCTTTGATAATGGTTTCTGCTCAGGTTTATCTTCTTTTTCCTCTGATACCCCTTTAGGTCGATCTTCCTTTATTCTGACCATAAGCACATTGTTTTTATATTCCTGTTCAACCATTGATGGTGTATGAAGTAGCATCTCAAGTCTTGCCATAAATGGTGAATTCAATTGGGAAGGAACTATCTCTGTGATACCTACCTTTTGAGAGACGATCTTTTGATTGAAAGTACCGATGGCCACATTTGGAAGGTCAATAATTATTTTATAAGGATCGCCCGGTTTGTAAATAGTGTAGATAAATGGTTTATTAACCGTTATCGCCACCGCATTATCCTGAATGTCTATTCCAGTTATTGCAGTGGCTTCCTGAGGCTCCGGAGACTTTTTAACACTGCTGTCTGTGGCTGTTGCATAACCTAAAAAAACAACAACCATAAAGTATAGTAATAAAAAACAATACAGAATAGTTTTTTTCATTCTTCCTCCCCCTCATGGAGTTTCAATATTATATCTCGTGGCTTAATATTGCCCCTATAATCTTTGACATGCTCTCTAATTATTACGGTGTCTCTTGTTATCGTTATAACTTTTCCATCTTGAAGTCCTAATGATTTCCCTTCTGTAATCGTATAGGATTTTCTATCCGGCAGCATGACAAGGGCATAATATTTCTCTTTATCCCAGGCAATTGCCAATAGCTTTATTTCACTTATGTCATAACTTTCAATCGGACTCGCCCCTTTTTTCTTGGTTAGTTTTTGTTTTGGTATTGTCACAAGGGACAGGAATGGATCTCTTCTGCCTTTTGCATCATATGTATACTCTTCCTTCTCAACCTTCTTAACCTCTTCGGATTCTTTCGTTTCTTGTTTTTCTTCTGCTAATTGGACCTTTTCTGCCATTGGCTTCTGAACAGGAGCCTGCTTCTTTTTACAACCTTCAAAAGGTAATACCAAAAATGCGATTAAGAAAAGATATAATACCTTTTTCATTTACCTTTACCTATTTCTTCTTCAGGTATAGTTGAAAATGTAGTGGCAGTAAATGATACTTTAACGATAGCATTTTCTTTTTCTGGTTTTGGATCACTGAGTTTTATGTCAGAGAGATTTACGATTCTGTTAAGTTTTGTCAGGCTGCTGAAGAAATAACCAAGGTTGTGGTAGCTGCCGAAAAGCTCAACCTTTACTGGAATCTCATAAACGATGCCACTTGTATGGGTTCTCTTTTGTTCCGGCCTCCAGAATAATATCTTAAGCCCTGATTTTATGCCGAGATCTGAAACCTGTTTTAACAAGCTTGAGACCTCTTTTTCTTCTGGTAGTTGTTGCTGTAACTCGGTAAGCTTTTTTCTGAGCTTTTCATTCTCTAAGATGAGTTGAGGGAGCATTCCAACCTTTGACTGGCTTTTTGCTATTTCATTTTCCTGTAATGCTATTTTACTGTCAAAGGCTTTAATCTCTTTATGTTTAGGTAAAATGAGTAAGACCACTACAAAAATTACGATAATGACTGCAGGGGAGATAGATAGTATCGTTTGTACATATGGAGGTAACTTACTAATTTTAATTTTTATAGCCATCTTAAACCTTTATCTTAAATGTCAGTTTAAACACATAAAGCGGTATTTTCTCTATTTCTGTGCTTTTGGATTCCTGTAAGTAGACTTCGGTAAACAATTTTGAGTGCTTTATATTATCCACATATATAACTATATCTGAGTTTGTAAAGCCATAACCGTCTATATTTATGTTTTCCCCTGATACCGTCATTGCCTGAAGCCAGATACCATGAGGCAGGAGGTTACTTATTTCATCAAGGAGCTTTACTGGAACACTCCTGTTTTTGCTAAGCTGCTCGATAATATCAGCCCTCTGTTGAAAGGTCTTATTGAGCCTTTCAAAGTTTTCGACCGCTTTTATCTTTTCCTTGAGTTCCGCAATCTTTTTTTCATTCGCTGCGAACTGCGTCATTCTATCAGAAAGTCTGGAGTTAAAAAAGTAACCAAGATAGGCCATCACAATGCCTGCAACAACAGTTACAATTATCATTGTGACGACAAATGGCGGTAGCGGCT
>Ga0315268_10005714_pt1 | contig 13322 bp, 26 predicted proteins | sample C1_top_MG_FD_204535 | JGI IMG/M metagenome (GOLD analysis project Ga0315268, IMG submission 204535) | Sediment microbial communities from Yellowstone Lake, YNP, Wyoming, USA - C1_top | ecosystem: Environmental > Aquatic > Freshwater > Lake > Sediment | place: USA: Wyoming | collected 2017-08-01 | reverse complement strand
CAGCAAGCCGTTATCCGGGCCGACGAAGTAATAGCCATCCGCCATCATCACCACCGCATCGCGTGCACCGCCCACGCCCGGATCCACCACGGTGAAAAACACGCTGCCTGGCGCGAATTGGCGATAGAGCGCGGCCAACAAATGCGCGCTCGCGCTCACATCGCAATCGGGGGCACCGTGAAGCAAATCGATCACAGTCTGTGCGGGTGCATGCCGTGCTAACGCGGCCTTTACTTGGCCCACATAGAGATCGTTGCCGCCAAAATCAGTAAATAGAATAATCATGTAAAAAGATTATACGGAAAGCGCACAAGAAAAAAGCCGGCGCGAGGCCGGCTTTAAAAGGGAGAGACTTCGTTGTTATTCGGTCGCGACAGCGTCGGTAATCTCGGGTCTATCCATCAACTCGACGAACGCCATCGGCGCGTTATCGCCTTGGCGGAAGCCGCACTTGAGGATGCGCAGGTAGCCGCCGTTGCGGTTCTGGTAGCGCGGACCCAGCGTGTCGAATAATTTCACCACCATATCGCGGTCGCGCAGGCGATTGAAGGCCAGGCGGCGATTGGCGAGCGATGGCTTTTTACCCAGCGTTATCAGGGGCTCGGCCACGCGGCGCAATTCCTTAGCCTTGGGTAGCGTGGTTTTAATCGCCTCATGGCGCAGCAGGGCGTTCGCCATATTGCGCAGCATCGCCAAACGATGGCTGCTGGTGCGATTGAGTTTACGTAGTCCGTTACCGTGACGCATGGTGCTTTCCTTTTTCTTCAGCTCGCGGCTAATTTAGCGTGGTGCTCAAGACCGGCGGGCGGCCAGTTCTCAAGCCGCATGCCCAGGGTCAGCCCCTTGGAAGCGAGCACATCTTTAATTTCATTCAGCGATTTGCGGCCGAGATTGGGGGTCTTCAACAACTCGTTCTCGGTGCGTTGGATCAAGTCGCCGATGTAGTAAATATTTTCGGCCTTGAGGCAATTCGCGGAGCGGACGGTCAATTCCAGATCATCCACCGGGCGCAGCAGGATCGGGTCGATCGCGGGTGCGCGCGGCGTCTCGGCAATCGCCGGAGTGCCTTTCAGATCGGCGAACACGCCGAGCTGATCCATCAGAATACGCGCGGCATAGCGCACGGCTTCTTCGGGGTCGATCACGCCGTTGGTTTCGATATCCATCACCAGTTTGTCGAGATCGGTGCGCTGTTCCACGCGCGCGCTTTCGACGGCGTAGCTCACGCGGCGCACCGGGCTGAACGAGGCATCCATCATGATGGTGCCGATAGCATGCTCCTGCTCTTCCAAGCGGCGCGAGGCCACGGGTTGATAGCCGCGGCCATGCTCGATTTTGATTTCGATATTGAGCGCGCCGTTGCCGGTCATGTGCGCGAGCACGTGATCCGGGTTGAGAATTTCGACGTCGTGGTTGGGTTCGATATCGCCCGCGGTCACCACGCCCTTGCCTTGTTTGACCAAGCGCAAGGTGGTCTCGCTGCGATTGTGCATCTTCAGCGAAATGCCTTTGAGGTTGAGCAGAATATCCACGACATCTTCTTGCACGCCTTCGATCGCGGAATATTCGTGCAACACGCCGTCGATTTTCACCTGGGTGATGGCATAGCCGGGCATGGACGAGAGCAGAATGCGGCGCAGCGCATTGCCCAAGGTGTGCCCATAGCCACGCTCGAACGGCTCCATCACGACGCGGGCACGCAAGGGAGACACTTGCTCCACGTCGACGACGCGTGGTTTCAGAAATTCGGTTGCGCTGCTTTGCATGAATCGTTCCCCGTTCAGTGGATGTGATTACTTGGAGTACAACTCGACCACGAGATGCTCGTTGATGGTGGCGGGCAATTCGGCCCGCACCGGCAATGCTTTGAAAGTACCCTTTAGCGCCGCGATGTCTACCGCGACCCATTCCGGAAAGCCACGGCCTTCGGCCGCCGCCGCCGCGCCTTTGATGCGTAACTGGGTTTTAGCCGGGCCGGCCACTTCCACCACATCGCCCGGGCGCACTAAATAGGACGGAATGTTCACGCGACGGCCGTTCACCAGAATGCCATTGTGGCGCACCACTTGGCGCGCTTCAGTGCGCGAGGCGCCGAAGCCCATGCGATAGGCCACGGTGTCGAGACGGCTTTCGAGCAATTGCAACAGGCTCTCGCCAGTCACCCCTTTGCTGGCATCGGCGGCTTTGTAGTAACCGCGGAATTGACGCTCCAGCACACCATAGATGCGGCGCACCTTCTGCTTCTCGCGCAATTGGTGGCCGTAGTCGGAGAGGCGCATGCCGCTCTTCTGGCCGTGCTGACCGGGCGCGTAATCGCGGCGCTCAATCGAGCATTTATCGGTGAAGCACTTCTCGCCCTTAAGGAAGAGTTTTTCACCTTCCCGGCGGCACTGACGGCACTTGGCTTGGATATATCTCGCCACGATCTTTCTCCTGAATTAGATGCGACGCTTTTTAGGCGGACGGCAACCGTTGTGGGGCACCGGCGTCACGTCGGCAATCTGGGTAATCTTGAAGCCCACGGCGTTCAGCGCACGCACCGCGGATTCGCGGCCGGGGCCGGGGCCTTTAATACGCACTTCGAGGTTTTTCACGCCGCACTCTTGCGCCACTTTACCCGCATGCTCGGCCGCCACCTGCGCTGCGAACGGCGTGCTCTTACGCGAGCCTTTAAAACCGGCGCCGCCGGCAGTAGCCCACGAAAGCGCATTACCCTGACGGTCGGTAATGGTGATAATGGTGTTGTTAAACGAAGCGTGAATGTGGGCGATGCCTTCCGCCACGCTTTTCTTAACCTTCTTGCGCACCCGGACTGCAGGGGTCTTAGTTGCCATGTTTCAATTCCTTAAGCGTAGCTTATTTGGAGGACTTAATCGCTTTGCGCGGGCCCTTGCGGGTACGCGCATTGGTGCGCGTGCGCTGGCCGCGTACGGGCAAGCCTTTACGATGGCGCTGGCCGCGGTAGCAGCCGAGATCCATCAGACGCTTAATGTTCATCGTGACTTCGCGGCGCAGATCGCCTTCCACCGTCACCTTGCCCACCTCATCGCGCAGCTTTTCCATCTCGCTGTCGGTCAGATCTTTCATTTTGCTGGCGCTGTTAACGCCGGCCGCCGCACAAATTTTCTGCGCGCGCGTGCGGCCAATGCCGTAAATCGCGGTCAGCGCGACGACTGCATGTTGGTGGTTGGGGATATTTACCCCGGCGATACGGGCCATGCCATTACTCCCAGCAAAATAGTTTCCGGCGTGCGAAAACCTTAAATGATAACATTCAAACCGTTAGCGATCAACAGCTTAAGCACTCAACCTTGGCGTTGCTTGTGCCGTGGTTCGGCGCAGATAACGCGCACCACGCCTTTACGGCGGACAATTTTGCACTTACGGCAGATTTTCTTAACCGACGCTTGTACTCGCATGCTTGCTCTCCTTCACCGGCAATTGGCATCCGCCAACCGCCATTTCACTTCGCCCGGTAAATAATCCGGGCGCGCGATAAATCATAGGGCGTCATTTCCACCGTGACTTTGTCCCCCGGCAAGATGCGAATATAGTGCATGCGCATTTTCCCGGAGATGTAACCCAAAACCACGTGTCCGTTTTCCAACTTGACGCGAAATGTTGCGCTGGGAAGGTTCTCTAACACCTCCCCTTGCATCTCAATCGTCTCTTCTTTTGCCATCGTCCTCTAACCGTTACCGTGCCAAGCCGCCCTTGAAATTCGCTTTCTTGAGCAAGCTTTCGTATTGGTGCGTCATCAAGTACGCCTGCACCTGGGACATGAAATCCATGGTCACCACCACGATAATCAGCAAACTGGTGCCGCCAAAATAAAACGGCACATTAAATTTCAAAATCAAAAATTCCGGTACCAAACATACCAGAGTGATATACAGCGCACCCACCAGCGTTAAGCGCAGCATGATCTTCTCGATATAGCGCGCAGTTTGTTCGCCGGGCCGGATACCGGGCACGAAAGCGCCGCTCTTCTTCAGGTTATCCGCCGTCTCCTTCGGGTTGTACACCAAGGCCGTATAGAAGAAACAGAAGAAGATGATGGCCGTCGTATACAGCAGCACGTACAAGGGTTGCCCCATCGACAACGCGCCGGATACATCTTTTAACCAACCCAAGCCTTCGTGCGAACCAAACCAGCCCGCCAAAGTCGCCGGAAACAAAATAATGCTTGATGCAAAAATAGGCGGGATCACGCCCGCCATATTCAATTTCAACGGCAGGTGGCTGCTCTGCCCGCCGAAAATCTTGTTACCCACTTGGCGCTTGGCATAATTCACCACGATCTTGCGCTGCCCGCGTTCCACAAATACCACCAGGTAGGTGATCAGGATAACGCCGGCAAAAATCATCAGCGCCAGCGGGATCGAAAACGCGCCGGTGCGCACCAAATCCAGCGTGCCATAAATCGCATGCGGCAGGCCCGACACGATGCCGGAAAAAATAATCAGCGAAATGCCGTTGCCGATGCCGCGCTCGGTAATCTGTTCGCCCAACCACATCAAAAACAGGGTGCCGGTGGTCAAAGTCACCATCGTGGTGACCCGGAACATCATCCCCGGATCGAGCACCAAGCCCTGCTGCGACTCCAACGCAACCGCGATACCCAACGATTGAAATACCGCCAACACCACCGTGCCATAGCGCGTGTACTGCGTAATTTTGCGCCGCCCCGCTTCGCCCTCTTTCTTCAATGCTTCCATCTGCGGCGATACCACCGTCATCAACTGCATGATGATGGAAGCCGAAATGTACGGCATGATCCCCAGTGCCAACACCGAGAATCGCCCCAAGGCACCACCCGAGAACATGTTGAACATGTCCAAGATGCCGCCGCCTTTGGAGCTGAACATCTGCGCCAATTGCGTAGGATCAATCCCCGGCACCGGAATATGGGTGCCGATGCGATACACGATCAGCGCGCCGAGCAGAAACAAGAGGCGCTTTTTAAGGTCGCCCAGCTTCGCATTAGCACCGATGAGATTCTCTAGAGCCACGCCGATCCTAAGTAATCACTATGCAGCTTCGACAATCTTGCCGCCAGCCGCTTCGATCGCGGCGCGCGCACCCTTGGTCACCCCCAAGCCCTGCACCGTAATCGCCTTGGCGATGCTGCCGGATAACACGATCTTGGCATGCAAAGCACGCGACGGCACCAGGCCCGCTTGCTTCAGCGTGAGCAAATCCACTTTATCCGCACCCAGCTTCTCCAGCGCATACAACATCACTTGCGCGGTATCGCCCTTGGTCAGCGACACGAAACCGCGCTTCGGCAAACGCCGTTGCAGCGGCATCTGCCCGCCTTCAAATCCCACTTTATGAAAGCCGCCGGAGCGCGATTTCTGACCCTTATGGCCGCGCCCCGCGGTCTTGCCCAGACCACTGCCGATGCCGCGGCCCACGCGGCGTTTAGGAGATTTGGCGCCGGGCGCCGGTTGCATCGTATTGAGTTGCATTTAGCCCTCACACTTCACGAGATAAGACACTTTATTGATCATGCCGCGTACCGCCGGGGTATCTTCGACTTCAACCGTGTGACGGATGCGACGCAAACCTAAGCCGCGCACGCAAGCACGATGCGCCTCGATCGTGCCGATCGTGCTTTTCATCAACGTCACTTTAATTTTTTTCGCCGCAGCCATGTTTACTCCATGATCTCGTCGACCGATTTACCGCGCTTGGCGGCGATCTCGGACGGGGTAGACATGGCTTTCAGGCCATGCAGCGTGGCGCGCACCACATTGTAGGGGTTGGTTGATCCGATGCATTTAGCCAGCACGTTATGCACGCCCATCACATCGAACACCGCGCGCATCGCGCCGCCGGCGATAATACCGGTACCTTCGGAGGCCGGCTGCATAATCACCTTGGAAGCGCCATGCTCGCCGATCACCGCATGCTGCAGCGTACCGCTCTTGAGCGAAATTTTGACCATGTTGCGGCGCGCTTCTTCCATTGCCTTTTGCACCGCAACCGGCACTTCCTTAGATTTGCCTTTGCCCATGCCGATGCCGCCGTCGCCATCACCCACCACGGCAAGCGCGGCGAAACCCATGATACGGCCGCCTTTCACCACCTTGGTAACGCGGTTCACCGAAATCATCTTTTCACGCAGGCCATCGCCACGATCTTCTGTTGTTGCCTGAACCTTCTTCGCCATATTCAACCTCGACTAAAACTTGAGACCGCCTTCACGCGCGGCCTCCGCCAGCGCTTTGACGCGCCCGTGATATTTAAAGCCGGAGCGGTCAAACGCCACGGTCTCGATGCCCGCTGCTTTGGCTTTCTCGGCAATCTGCCTGCCGATCATGGCCGCTGCCGCGGCGTTGCCGCCATTCTTTACTTCTGCGCGTACCGCTTTATCGAGCGTGGACGCAGAGGCCAGTACCTTACCGCCGGTGGCGTCGATGATCTGCGCGTAGATGTGCAGATTGGTACGATTCACCAACAACCGCGCCACTTTCAACTCAGCAATCTTGGCACGGGTTTTACGTGCACGGCGCTGACGAGCTTGTTTCGGATTCATGACCAGCCCCTCATTACTTCTTCTTAGTTTCCTTGATGACCACCACTTCATCGGCGTAGCGCACGCCCTTACCCTTATAGGGTTCGGGCGAACGATAGGCGCGAATTTCAGCGGCGGCCTGACCTACTTGTTGCTTGTCGGCCCCTTTAACCACGATCTCGGTTTGCGTGGGGGTCTCGACTTTGACGCCCGCGGGCATCTTGTGATCCACCGGGTGTGAAAAGCCCAGCGTCAGATTCAACACATCGCCCTTGGCTTGCGCGCGGTAACCCACGCCGACCAGCGTGAGCTTGCGCTCAAAGCCCTTGCTCACGCCATGCATCATATTAGCCAGCAGCGCGCGCATGGTGCCGGACATCGCATTCGCCGCAATGCCCTCCGCGGTCTTTTCCACTTTAAGCGCGGCGCCGTCTTTTACCACTTTGACGTTGGCGTTTTGTTTTTGCTTCAAGGTGCCCAGCGGGCCCTTGACGATAATCTCTTCCGCGGCGAGCGTGACTTCGACGCCGGCGGGAATCGCTACTGGATTTTTGGCTACGCGTGACATGAACGTTTCTCCCTTATGCCACGATACACAGCACTTCGCCACCCACTCCGGCCGCGCGCGCCTTCTTGTCGGTCATCACGCCTTGCGAAGTGGATACGATGGCCACACCCAAGCCATTTAAGACCTTGGGAATATCGCCGGAACCTTTGTACACGCGCAGTCCGGGCCGGGACACGCGCTCGATGCGCGCAATCACGGGACGTCCGGCGTAGTATTTGAGACCCAGCTCAAGCGCCGGCTTAGCGTCGTTTTCACGCACTGCAAAATCATCGATATAGCCTTCGTCCTTCAGCACTTTGGCAATCGCCACTTTTAGCTTGGAGGAAGGCATGGATACGCTTACTTTGTCCGCCGCTTGCGCGTTGCGGATGCGGGTCAGCATATCGGCGATGGGATCACTCATGCTCATCGTTATTTACCCCTTACCAGCTAGCTTTCACGATGCCCGGTATTTCACCGGCCATCGCGAACTCGCGCACCTTGGTGCGCGCCAATCCAAATTTGCGGAAAACCCCGCGCGGACGCCCAGTGAGTGCACAGCGGTTACGCAGCCGCACCGGACTTGCGTTACGCGGTAGCCCTTGAAACTTCTGGCGCGCTTCATAGCGCTCCTCGTCGGACGCCTTGCTGTTGTTGATGACCGCAAGCAATTCGGCGCGTTTAGCGGCAAATTTTTTCACCGTTTTACGGCGCTTTTGCTCACGATTGATGACAGCTAACTTGGCCATGGCAACCTCAGTTCTTAAAGGGGAAGCTGAAGGCGGCGAGCAGCGCACGGCCTTCTTTGTCGGTTTTCGCGGTGGTGGTAATGGTGATGTTCATCCCCCGCAGCACGTCGATTTTGTCGTATTCGATCTCGGGGAAAATAATCTGCTCTTTTACGCCCATATTGAAATTGCCGCGGCCGTCGAACGCGCGCCCGGAAATACCGCGGAAGTCGCGGATACGCGGAATCGCGATTGTCACCAGGCGATCCAGGAATTCAAACATGCGCTGTTTGCGCAGCGTCACCATGCAGCCGACCGGGTAACCCTCGCGCACCTTATAGGTGGCGATGGATTTACGGGCCTTGGTGACAACCACTTTCTGTCCGGCGATTTTTTGCATATCGCCGACAGCGTGTTCCATCACTTTCTTATCGCCCACCGCTTCGCCCACGCCCATATTGATGATGATCTTCTCGATGCGCGGCACTTCCATGATGGATTTATAGCCAAACTCTTGCATGAGCTTGGGCACGACGGTTTCTTTGTAAAATACTTGTAAGCGAGCCATATTGATTCCCTACGGGTGATTCCTTACGCGTCCACTACTTCGCCATTGGATTTAAAGAAGCGTACTTTGCGCCCGTCTTCCAACACCTTAATGCCCACGCGATCCGCTTTTTTCGTCGCCGGGTTGAACAAGGCCACGTTGGAAGGCTGGATCGGCATTTCTTTTTCGACGATTCCGCCCGCCGTGCCCTGCATCGGGTTTGGCTTCGCGTGCTTCTTCACTTTATTGACGCCTTCGATCACCAGCTTCGTGTCAGGCATGACACGCAACACGGTGCCGCGGCGACCCTTATCTTTTCCGGTCAGGACGACTACGTCGTCCCCTTTTTTAATTTTGCGCATGATTGCTCCTTACAGCACTTCCGGCGCGAGCGACACGATCTTCATGAAACGCTCGGTGCGCAGCTCACGGGTGACAGGCCCGAAAATACGCGTGCCGATCGGCTCCAGCTTGGCATTCAGGAGCACGGCGGCATTGCCATCGAATTTAACCAGGGAACCATCGGGACGGCGCACGCCTTTGGCGGTGCGCACCACTACGGCGTTGTAGATTTCGCCTTTTTTAACACGGCCACGGGGCGCCGCATCTTTAATGCTGACTTTGATGACATCGCCGATGCCGGCGTAGCGGCGCTTGGAGCCACCCAATACCTTGATGCACATCACGGTGCGCGCCCCGGTATTGTCGGCAACATCCAGCATGGACTGCATTTGAATCATGTTAACTCTCCAACTTAACCCGTCTTGCCCGCTGTTTCTGGGCGCTCATTCACGACGGTCAGTTTTGGTTGGCCCGCCGGAGACCTTGCCGCCAGCGCGCCAGGGAAAACGCGGGATTTTACTGGAAAACCGCGCCCTGCGCAATACCTATTAGGCTGCGCGGCCTTTTTCCACCAGCCGCGCCACCCGCCAAGCCTTGGTCTTTGCCAGCGGACGGCATTCTTCGATTTCCACCAAATCACCGGGGTGGAATTCGTTGTTCTCATCGTGCGCATGGTATTTCTGTGAACGACGGATTACCTTGCCGTACAGCGGATGCTTCACTTTGCGCTCCACCAGCACGGTCACGGTCTTGTCCATCTTATCGCTCACCACGCGCCCGGTCAGGGTGCGCTGCATTTTAGTGACTTGCTCGGTCATACTGGGCTCGGTCATGCTTGCCTCGCTTTTTCGGTGAGGAGGGTGCGCACGCGGGCAATGTCGCGGCGCATCTTTTTCAACTGATCGGTTTTGGTGGATTGCTGCGTGGCGAGCTGCATGCGCAGGCCGAACTGAGCCTTAAGCAGCGCTTGCAATTCGCTCTTCATTTCATCCACCGTCTGGGTGCGTAATTCACTGACTTTCATGTTCTACCTCTTGCGCCTTAACCGAAGGAACGCGTGACGAATGTCGTCGAAATCGGCAGTTTGGCCGCGGCCAGGCGGAACGCCTCGCGCGCGATCTCTTCATTCACGCCGTCCATTTCATACAGCACTTTGCCCGGCTGGATCTCGGCGACCCAATACTCGGGGTTGCCCTTACCATTACCCATGCGCACCTCGGCCGGCTTGGTCGAAATCGGCTTGTCCGGGAAAATCCGTATCCAAATCCGGCCACCGCGTTTGATGTGTCGGGTCATGGCGCGCCGCGCGGCTTCGATCTGGCGCGCAGTCAGCCGGCCACGGCCAACTGCCTTCAGACCGAAGTCGCCGAAGCTGACTTTGTTGCCACGGGTCGCAATGCCGGTGTTGCGGCCTTTTTGCTGTTTGCGGTATTTGGTTCTAGCTGGCTGCAGCATTTCTTACTCCTGCCTTGCGAGGTTTTTTCTCGGGCTCGACCGGCGCGGCAACTTCATGCTTGCTCGAGGTTTCGCCTTTGAACACCCACACCTTGACACCGATAACGCCATAGGTGGTCTTGGCTTCACCGAAGCCGTAATCAATGTCCGCGCGCAAGGTATGCAAGGGCACGCGGCCTTCGCGATACCATTCATCGCGGGCGATTTCGCTGCCGTTCAAGCGGCCCGCACTCATAATCTTGATGCCTTGCGCGCCGAGCCGCATGGCGTTTTGCATCGCACGCTTCATGGCGCGGCGGAACATCACGCGCTTTTCCAGTTGTTGCGCGATATTATCCGCGATGAGCTGCGCATCCACTTCCGGCTTGCGCACTTCTTCGATATTCACATGCACCGGCACACCCATCATCTTTTGCAGCGCGCTGCGCAGTGCCTCGATGTCTTCCCCCTTCTTGCCGATCACCACGCCGGGGCGGGCGCTGTAAATGGTGATCTTGGCATTGCGCGCCGGGCGCTCAATCACGACACGTGACACCATGGCGTGCGCCAGTTTCTTTTTCAGAAACTGGCGCACCTTGATGTCTTCAATCAGCATCACGGGAAACTTGCGGCTGTTGGCGTACCACTTGGACGACCAGTTTTTGTTAACCGCGAGCCGGAAGCCGGTTGGATTGATCTTCTGTCCCATGCTAATCCTTTTTGACTGAGTCGCCGACGGTGACGGTGATATGGCAGGTAGGTTTGTGAATATGCACCCCGCGGCCTTTGGCGGCGGCACGGAAGCGTTTCATCACCGGGCCTTGATCGACACAAATCGTGGTCACATTCAGCTCGTCGATATCGGCGCCCTCATTGTGCTCGGCGTTCGCAATCGCGGACTCCAGCACACTCTTAATAATATCCGCGCCTTTTTTCGGGCTAAAAGCGAGAATGTTCAATGCTTGCTCGACCTTCTTGCCGCGCACCTGATCGGCCACCAGCCGGCCCTTTTGGGCGGAAAGCCGTACGCCACGCAATATTGCGGAAACTTTCATCATGCCCTCCTATTTCTTGACCGCTTTTTTGTCGGCGGAATGACCTTTAAACGTGCGCGTCATGGCGAATTCGCCAAGCTTGTGACCCACCATATTCTCGGTGACGAACACCGGGATATGCTGCTTGCCGTTATGCACGGCGATGGTGAGGCCGACGAAATCCGGCAACACCGTGGAGCGGCGCGACCAGGTCTTGATGGGGCGCTTATCGCGCGTGGCGTTGGCGGCCTCCACCTTATTGACCAGGTGGACATCGACGAATGGGCCTTTCTTAACGGAACGAGCCATAATGGAACCTCAATTATTTCTTGTAACGACGGCGCACGATCATATTCGTGGTGCGCTTGTTGCGACGCGTGCGATACCCTTTGGTCTGCACGCCCCATGGGCTCACCGGTTGCCGTCCGGCGGCAGTCTTGCCTTCACCGCCGCCATGCGGATGGTCGATCGGATTCATCGCAACGCCACGCACGGTCGGACGCACGCCGCGCCAGCGCACCGCGCCCGCTTTACCGATCGAGCGCAGGTTATGTTCTGCATTGCCGACTTCGCCGATAGTCGCTTTGCAGTCCACGTGCACTTTGCGAATCTCGCCGGAGCGCAAACGCAATTGGGCGTAGCTGCCTTCGCGTGCCAATAACTGCACCGAGGTGCCGGCAGAGCGGGCCAATTGCGCGCCTTTGCCCGGCAGCATTTCGATGCAATGCACCGTGCTGCCCACGGGGATGTTGCGCAAGGGCAGCGTATTGCCCGGCTTGATCGGCGCTTCGGCACCGCTCAATAATTCCGTGCCCACCGCCACGCCTTTGGGCGCAATGATGTAGCGGCGCTCGCCGTCGGCGTAACACAACAAGGCGATATGCGCGCTGCGGTTGGGATCGTATTCGATCCGCTCCACTTTCCCCGCGATGCCGTCTTTGTTGCGCTTAAAGTCCACCATGCGGTATTGCTGCTTATGCCCGCCGCCTTGATGGCGCGTGGTGATGTGGCCGTTGTTGTTGCGGCCGGCTTTCTTCGATTGCGACTCGGTCAAGCTCTCCAGCGGACGGCCTTTATGCAGATCCGGATGGACAACTTTAACCACGGCGCGGCGGCCGGGGGAAGTCGGTTTAACTTTGACTAATGGCATATTTTTCTCCTGGCCTCTGCTTTACGCTTCGGTACCGATGAAGTTAATCTCGGTGCCCGGCTCGAAGCACACATAGGCTTTTTTCCAATCGCGGCGGTGGCCCTGGAAGCGGCCATGGCGCTTGGCTTTGCCCTTGACGTTGGTGACATTCACCGCCATCACTTTTTTACCGAACATCAATTCGGCCGCAGCCTTGATTTCGGGTTTGGTGGCGCTCGCCAAGACGCGGAACGGCACTTGATTGTGCAGGTCGCCGACCAGCGTGCTCTTCTCGGAAATCACCGGCGCCAAGATGATTTGCATCAAACGTTCGGGATTCATGCCAGCAGCTCCTCGAATTTTTTCACCGCGCTCTTGGTGAGCAACACCTTCGGGTAACGCACCAAGTTATACGGATCGGCGTGTTGCGCTTCCACCACCAACACATTGGCGAGGTTGCGCGACGACAAGTAAAGATTTTCGTCCACGCTGTCGGTCACGATCATCACTTGATCGAAACCCATGCCTTTCAGCTTGACCGATAGCGCCTTGGTCTTGGGGCCATCGATTTTCAGATCTTCGATCACCGACAAGCGGCCTTGACGCGCCAACTCGGAGAGAATCGCCTGCATGCTGGCGCGATACATCTTGCGGTTGATCTTCTGGCTGAAATTTTCGTCCGGGCTGTTCGGGAACGCTTTTCCGCCGCCACGCCAAATCGGGCTGGAAGACATACCGGCACGCGCGCGGCCGGTGCCTTTCTGGCGCCAAGGTTTGTGCGTGGTGTGCGACACTTCGCCACGGTCTTTCTGCGCGCGCGTGCCGCTACGGGCATTGGCCAAGAAAGAGGTGACGACCTGATGCACTAGCGCCTCGTTGTATTCGCGGCCGAAGGTGGTATCGGACGCTTGCAGGCTCGACACTTGCGCGCCTTGCTCGTTAATCAGTTTGAGTTCCATTACGCACCTGCCTTCACGCCGGGGCGCACGACCACATTACCGCCCTTGGAACCGGGAACCGCGCCCTTGATCAGCAACAACT
>Ga0315268_10005713_pt1 | contig 13322 bp, 13 predicted proteins | sample C1_top_MG_FD_204535 | JGI IMG/M metagenome (GOLD analysis project Ga0315268, IMG submission 204535) | Sediment microbial communities from Yellowstone Lake, YNP, Wyoming, USA - C1_top | ecosystem: Environmental > Aquatic > Freshwater > Lake > Sediment | place: USA: Wyoming | collected 2017-08-01 | reverse complement strand
GGAAATCGTTGTAACGTTCCTGGCCTTGTTGGAATTGGTGAAACGCTATCGCGTCGAGGCCAGGCAGGAAGGGTTGTTCAGCGATATCGCCATCGACCGGCTTGAAGAATGGAAGGAGGGCGAGGAGATCGAGCTGGAGTTCGAATAGATACCCGCGGTTATTAACTCATCTTTCTCAAAACCTCCCGGAGATTGCCGCAAATCAAGCCGACTATCCTCCCAGACCTTCGGGACGGCGCCTAACATCAATTATTTATTTTTTTCGGCGGGACCAGATCAAGAGTGCAATACCCGCCCCCAGGCCATCGAACAATAATACATCCACAATGGATGGATGACGACCTGCCACGAATGACTGGTGAAATTCATCCGTGGCCGCATAGGCAACGCACAAAAGCCATGCAAGCCAGATATGCTTTTTATCAAAGCGCAGGCCGCGCCAATAACTCAAAGCCAGCAGACCATAGCCGAGCATGTGCCCGGCTTTTTTAATCGAGAAATCGATCACACCAAAATTTGGCAGATCCTTTCCCGGCGTGGACGAAAAAAGGAATATGGCGATCATGATCCCCAAGGCCGGGAACCAGCGGCTGATATTGTCCTTGAAATTTAACATGGCCGGATTGTACCTCGAACAAACAGGAACAAATCAGGGGAATGTCCCGTCTACAACGATATTTACCGCCCCGGTAAAAAACTTATTTAAGCCTAAGATGAATACGATATACTTTTAGATCCAAAGGAGAGCCCATCATGAAAACCCACCAGCCTACAATCACAAAGATCCGCAAGCCGCTCGCCGCGCTCGCAATGATCACATTAATTTCCCTGGCCTGCGGCGGGACCATCACACCGATTGCGCCCCTCTCTCAAAACGGAGTTGCGACGGTGGTGGCGGCTACCTTACAGGCCTTGACGGCCCAGGCGCCCACCTCCATGCCGGCTACAGCCATCCCGCCCACCACCGCGGTCCCTTTACCCTCCTCGGTGCCGACCTTCCCACCGGTTCAACCCACACAAATTTTACCCAATGCCACCCGGATCAATTTTTTGACGGGGGCCACCACAGGGTCCGTAACCGGAACGATCCAGGCCGGTGAAACAAAGACCTATGTACTCGAGGCCTCGCAGGGTCAGCCCATGATCGCCATGGCAAATTCGTTAAATAACGATGTAATCATGTCCATTCGGACGAAAGGCGGCACAACCATACTCAGCGCCTCGTCAAAACTTTCCAACTGGCAGGGTGCGCTGCCCATCACGCAGGATTATTACATCAGCATTTATGGCGGGTCAACGGCTGAGAACTTTACGCTTTCAGTGGAGATCCCGGCCCGCATCAAATTTGCACCGGGCAAGGATTCCACCAATGTCAGCGGGATAACGGCCGGAGGCTACAACGTAGCCTATACCGTTTTCGCTTCCCAGGGGCAAATCATGAAGGTGGACCTGAACGGCACCGGCGGAAATGCCGCCCTGACCATTTACGGATTCAGCGACGGGCAGCCTTACATCCGGTCCGTAACAGGCGCCACCACCTTCAATTTCAAACTGCCACTGACGCAGGACTATATTATCGAAGTGGTGCCCATGGCCGGCATGGTGGTTAATTACACACTGGTAATCAACATAAAGTAACGTCAGTCCGGGTGGGCGAATAACTCCCTGCCTGAACCGACGTTCGCTTCACGAAGAAAGATTAAGAAATCCCTCCATCTGGAAACACCCAAATGGAGAGCGCCCAAAGCCTGATCTTCCAGTCTACTGCACCGGCTTTTTACCGCTGACATAAGCCAGGAACGCGGAGCGGGTAGGCCCCGAAGTAACTTCCACAAATCCGGCTGCAGAAAACATCGGTGGGATGATGCCAATATCCGTTTGCATCATGTGGGAACCAACCAGTGCCGAGGTGATATGGTTTAATACATGGTTGGCTGGCGGCTTGAAATCAGCCACCAGAAAATGTCCACCCGGTTTCAGCACGCGGAGTATTTCTGCAAAAGCTTTACGTTTCAAATCGTCCGGCAGGTGATGGATCACCAGGCGGCTTACGACAACATCAAAGGCCGCGTCAGGGAAGGGGATCTTCTCGATCAGGGCGACATCAAAGACGACATCCGAACCCGCCCGCTTTGCCTTTTTCCGGGCGACTTCTATCATCTCGGGCGAAGCATCGATGCCATTGACAACGCCGCCTGCCCCGGCAGATGTCTTCGCCGTCAGAGTCAGGCTCCCTGTACCGCAGCCCACGTCAAGCACCCTGTCACCGGGCTTGACCTTCGCGAGCTCGATAACCATGCGGCTGTTAGGCCGGTTCACGCCCATTCCCATCAACCTCGAAAAAATATCGTATTGAGGAGCCCAGTGAAGGGTGAGACCAGTGGTCTCGGGGCCGTTCCCGGTTTTTGGTTCATTGTGCATTCTATGCATGTTCGCCATCCTTTTGTGCAGGGGAAGATTGGATCCGTTGACCCGTCTGCGCCAGGTAGCCAAGAGCCGTATGGACGGCTTCACGCTGTTTGGCTGGCAGGGAGACCATTAATTCCATGAGGAAGTGATCGGAAGCAATTGCATTTTGAATTAGTTTCCGGCTCTTATCTGTGAGTCGCAGTGTCGTTTTGCGCCGATCGCGCAGGTCCTCCGTGCGCTCCGCCAACCCCCGCTGCACCAACCGGTCCACCAGTTGGCTGACAGCGGGCTTGCTTGAGTCGGTAAGATCACCGATTTCCGAAAGCTGGCATTCACCATTCTTCGAATGGTAGATGTACAGCAGAGCATGCAGCTGAGGCATGGAAAGGCCGGTCTGGTGCATGAACCTCATAAAGTCCTGGATAATGCGGCCCAGGATATATTCCAAGCCGGAATGAGAAATGGGGAAATTCATTTTATTAACCATTAGTTTATTATTAACTATAAGTTAACTATAAGCCATGAGGGAATTAAAAGCAAGGGTGGGCTGCTTCTCGAAAATCCATCCTGTAAAGGTTCAATATGAGCTTATTGAGCACAGCACACGCAACTGAGCCGACTCGACTATAATCCTGGAAATCAATTCATTTCACTTTACGGGTTAAATATGTCGAATCACCTGTCCAACGAAAACTCCCCCTACCTTCTCCAGCATGCCCACAACCCCGTTGATTGGTATCCGTGGGGCGAAGAGGCACTCGCAAAAGCTCGCGCAGAAAACAAGCCGATCTTCCTATCCATTGGCTATGCCGCCTGTCATTGGTGCCACGTCATGGCGCATGAATCCTTTGAAGACCGGGATACCGCCGCGTTCATGAACGAGCACTTTGTCAGCATCAAAGTGGACCGAGAAGAGCGCCCCGATCTCGACAGCATTTACATGCAGGCCACCATTGCGTTGACCGGTTCGGGCGGCTGGCCGATGTCGGTTTTTCTTACGCCGGACCTGCGCCCATTCTATGCCGGGACCTACTTTCCGCCGGTAAAACGTTATAACATGCCCTCCTTTCGCGACGTACTCGGTGGATTGGTCAATGCCTGGGAGAACGAACATGCCGAGATCGAGCGCGTCGGTGATAAATTAAAACAGCATGTTCAACAGGAGTCCCTGCGATCGGCTGCAGGTGATTCAGTCTTTACCCAGGAGGATCTGCGAAGGGCAGCCGCAGCCATCGTCGACGCATACGATTGGGGACATGGCGGCTGGGGAGATGCGCCCAAATTTCCCCAACCCATGACAATAGAATTCCTAATGCGGCGCATCGATTATGGGAGTTTCAAGGAGCTCAAGGACCTGCCCGCCATGCACGCCCTCAGGGCCATGGCGCGCGGCGGCATGTATGATGTGGTCGGCGGCGGATTTTCGCGTTATTCCACCGACAACTTTTGGCGGGTGCCGCACTTTGAAAAGATGCTTTACGATAATGCGCAGCTTGCTCTCGCCTACCTGCATGCCTGGCAGATCACGCGCGAACCTTTCTTCAAACGCATCGTGATCGAAACCCTCGATTTCGTTGCACGTGAAATGACCCACCCCGAAGGCGGTTTTTACTCATCGCTGGATGCCGACTCTGAAGGGGAGGAAGGCAAGTTCCACGTCTGGACGAAGGATGAGATCCGGAGGGCACTCAGCGAACCGGATTTTGAATTTTTCGCTGCCGCATACGGGATCACAGAAAAGGGCAACTGGGAAGGTCGGACCGTTTTGCAGCGCACCCTTGACGATGCATCCCTGGCCACCCGCTTCCAAAGCGTTTTGACCGGGACGGGAAAACCGGATGTGGAGCAAGTCAGCCTCAAATTAGCTGAATGCCATTCACGGCTGCTTGCGATACGTAATTTACGTGTTCATCCAGGCACCGACGACAAAGTGCTCACCGCCTGGAACGGACTAATGCTTCACGCTTTTTCAGAAGCCGCCCGCTTTATCGACGATAAACAAAAAGCTTCTGATTATCTAAATGTGGCTACGCGCAATGCAAGATTTATTCTTACCAACCTTTTCTTCGATGGACACCTGCACCGCTCATGGAGAAACGGAAAATCAACTCCGGAGGTCTTCCTTGAAGACCACGCGGCGTTGATCATCGGCCTGCTTGAACTTTATCAAACCGATTTCGATAATCACTGGTTTGCCGCCGCGCAGGAACTTGCCAATGAAATGATCAGCCGCTTCACCGATCCGGCAGGCGGGTTTTTCGACACCCCCGTGGATGGTGAAAATCTATTGCTGCGACCCAGGGAACTTCAGGATAACGCCACGCCATCCGGCAACGCGCTGGCCTGCGAGGCGCTGTTGAAACTTGCCGCATTTACAGACAGGGATGATTATCGCGCACCGGCCATAAAGACCCTCTCCCTGGTCGTCAATTCCGCACTGCGCCACCCGACCGCTTTTGCACGTTGGTTGTCAGCAGCGGACCTGGCCCTGGGTGAGGGTAAACAGATCGCGGTCCTGTTCGATAAAGAGCCTGAAACCGCACAGCCACTGCTCAACATCATTCGGGCGGAGTACAGACCCAACAACGTAGTCGCCGCGTCCGCCTATCCCCCGCCAGACCATGCACCCGCTTTATTAGCACGGCGTTCGCTCAGGAACGGAAAACCGACCGCGTATGTTTGCGAACATTTTGCCTGCAAACAACCCGTTACCACACCTGAAGAATTACAAACCCAGCTTTAAATCAAAAAGCTCCCCGCAATATCGGGGAGCTTATGCTGAATTATTTTTTATCAGGGTCTTGAGGAGGCTCTTTACCCGCCTCCGGTTCTTCCTTGTTGCCCAGACTATCCCGGAAATTCTTAATACCTTTTCCTATCTCACCGGCAACCTTGCCAATTCGACCAGGCCCAAAAAGCAGTACAACGATCACCAGAATGATAAGCAGTTCAGGGATGCCAAAATCTCCAAACATAGCAGACTCCTTTTCAATTACTGTACCACATGCATCAGGAATTTACCATCCCTGCTCCATTATGGGCAGTTTACGAATTGCGACCCCAGATCAGGCCTTCGATCAGACGCATGACACGCCTCAGGAACGAACGTACACGTGCCCAGGTACGATAGCTCTCGGGATGAACCTTGCGCTCGGCTGGCAGCGGCCCCGTCCATTGGGCGGTCAGGGCACCCCAGGTCAGCCCGGCTCCGAATCCAACCAATACGATCTTATCACCGTTCTTGAGCAGCCCTTTTTCAATGGCTTCCACAGTGGCTATGGGAATGGACGCAGTGGATGTGTTGCCGTAGCGATCCACATTGATGATGAATTTATCCAAAGGCATCTTGAGATACTTTGCCGCGGTTTCAATGATGCGGTAATTGGCCTGGTGCGGGATGATCCACTGCACATCATCCGTGGTCAGGCCGGCCAGCTCCAGGGCTTCCTTTGCGGCCTGGCCCATGACGCGAGTGGCAAAGCGAAACACCTTCTTGCCGTCCATGTGGATGTAATGTTTGCCCTCATGGATCGAGGTTTCGGTGGCGGGAACATGGCTGCCTCCGCCGGGCAGGGACAACGCATCTCCTCCCGAGCCGTCCGAGTGCATCACAGCAGACAAGACCCCGCCGGGTTGGTCGCTGGCCTGCAAAACGAAAGCGCCTGCGCCATCCCCGAAAAGGATGCAGGTGTTGCGGTCCTTCCAATCCACAAAACGCGAAAGCGTCTCGGCGCCGATCACCAGGGCGTTCTTGATCGATCCGGAACGGATGGCTTGTGCAGCCATGTTGGTTGCATAAATAAATCCGGTGCAGGCCGCCAGCAGATCGAATGCGCCCGCCTTGGTCGCACCCAGTTCATCCTGGATCAGGCAGGCTGTCGCGGGAAAGATATACTCCGGCGAAGAGGTGGCGCAAATGATGAGATCGATATCGGTGGGTTTGAGATTGGCGACCTGCAGGGCCTTGATCGAAGCCTCAACCGCCAGCGTGGAAGGAAACTGATTTTCACCTGCAATGTGACGTTCCCGAATACCGGTATGATCGCGGATCCACTCGTCATTCGTATCAATGATCCTGGCAAGATCGTCATTTGTCAGAATTGTCTCAGGGACAGACATACCCCATCCCGTAATATGTGCGTAAGGCATAAGCCTCCTCTAATTCAGCGCGGCCAATTAAAATCCGCGTCGACTGCTATCCTTCGAAGCGACTCACAATTATGGTCGCATTGTGTCCCCCGAACCCAAATGAGTTGGACATGATATGCCTGGGCTTCGCCGGACGCGGTGTATTGGGAACATAATCCAGGTCACAGACCGGGTCCGGGGTTTCGTAATTGATGGTGGGCGGCAGGATATTCTCGGAAAGGATCCTGGCGCAAATGGCGGCTTCCACCGCACCGGAGGCGCCCAACAAATGACCGGTCATGGATTTCGTGGACGAGATCGGGACTTTATAAGCATGCGCGCCAAAGACCGTCTTAATGGCGGCCGTCTCGCTCTTGTCATTCAACTGCGTGGATGTGCCGTGCGCATTGATGTAATCAATATCCTCGGGCTTCAATCCGGCGTCTTCCAGGGCCAGCTTCATGGAAAGCGCCGCACCTGCACCGTTCTCAGCGGGAGCCGAGATATGATAGGCGTCATCCGAGGCGCCATACCCTGAAAATTCACACAAGACTTTCGCACCACGCGCCTGTGCGGATTCCAATGTTTCAAGCACCACCATGCCCGCACCTTCGCCCATCAGGAAACCGTCGCGATTCTTATCGAACGGACGTGAGGCTTTTTCAGGAGAGTCGTTGCGCGTGGACAAGGCCGTCATTACATTCATACCGGCCATGGCCAATGAAACCACCGCGGACTCCGAAGCGCCAACGATCATGGCATCCGCGACTCCACGCCAGATCATCTCCGCCGCCTCGCCAACAGCGTTCGAACCGGTGGCACAGGCAGTTGCCAGGGCAAGGTTCGGCCCGCGGGCACCGGTGCGAATGGCAAGCATCCCGGCTGCGCTGTCCGAGATCATCATGGGGATCAGGAACGGGCTAACGCGGTCCGGGCCGCGTTCCTTGAGCGCCTCATAGTTTTCGATCATGGTGGTGATGCCGCCGATGCCCGTACCGATCACGATCCCCACGCGGTCGCGGTTGGCTTCGTTGATCTGCAGGCCGGATTGATCGAGCGCCTCCTGTGCTGCAGCGATCGCAAATTGGGCGAAGCGGTCCATCTTGCGCGCGTCCCGGGCTCCGAATATTGCCACCGGGTCGAAGCCTTTAACTTCCGCGGCAAATCTTGTTTTATGCTGACTGGCATCGAAGCGCGTGATGGGGCCCGCCCCGGATTTCCCCGCCAGCAAGGCCGCCCAGGTGTCATTAAGGTTTAATCCAAGCGGGCTTACGCAGCCCAGCCCGGTCATTACAACTCGTCTTCTCATAAACAATTCTCCTAATAAAATAGGACAAGAGGAGGTCTTGTCCTACGCAAGTCTGGCAGTTATAACACAGTGCGAACTAATCCGATGCGCCGTTTTTATGAGACCGTTTTGATCGTGTTCCAGGCCTGTTGAATATGCATGCGGTCGTGTTCCGCCATGAAGCCGACAACTTCACGGAAATCAGTTGGGCCAAAGATCGCATGTCGTGCCTTGCGCGACCACATATCTTCTTCCAGGTCCTTTAATCGTTCCAAATTGGAGATCCGGGAACCTGTAAAATCCCGCAAGGCCGCGGGGCCGTCCTCGTTTAAATATCTGCGCTCATTGGCCCATATTGCCGCATTGGGCCGCGGGATAAAGGGCTGGCTTTCCTCGAGCATTGTCCGGATCTGCATCTGATGGACTTCGCGTTCGACATCCCTTAGATGACACAGGATCTCGATCACCGCCCAGTCATTTGGTGCCGGTTCACGGAACAGGGAATCTGTATGAAGGCCGGAGGTCATACTCCGCATCACACCCGGGGTGGAGGACAAAATTGCGAGGATGGCATCCGTTGTTTTAAAGGATGGTTCCATGGACGCCGGGTCGTTTGAAGCAAGCCACAGGCGCAGATCGACCAAATTGCCGCGGCGTTCCGTTTCAGGTCTGCCCTGAACCGCGTCGAAGGGTGCGGAGCCTGAGGCGGACCCACCGTCAACGTGGAAAGTTGTCAACCCAAGCTTTTGGGCCGGGAGCAGGTCGCGCCCCACGTCATTCCCCACCATCAGCACCGGACCCTCCGGCCAGCCAAGCTGGCCAAGCACTTCCGCAAAATAAGCAGGATGCGATTTACTGAAGTGGAAGGTCTCGAAGGATGAGATCAGGTCGAAGCGTTCCGGCTCAAGCCCCGCCCAGCGAATACGGTGCCAGGTGGCCTTGCGCGGAAAAAGCGGATCGGTGGCCACAGCCACTCGATACCCCTGGGCAAAAGCCCAATCCACCAACCCGGCCGCTCCTTCACGCTTTTTGGTCACGTGACCGAGGGTTGGAAAAACATCATCATAAAATTGTTCGATCAGTCCGCCAAGCTGCTCCCTGGGGATGCCCAGTTTTGGATAAAAATAAGCCTCGAAAACCTCCTGCAAAGTGCGGGCAGGGTCATCACTCGAAAGCATCAACTGCGTGCCGGCCATCAAGGCCGGCAGCATCACATCAGAGGAAACATGCCCTTTGAGATGCTTCGACAACGCCCCAAAATAGGCGGGGATAAAGGCATCCATATTGGTATCGAGCAATGTGTCATCGAGGTCAAGAAGCAATGTAAGTGGCATGGTCTCTTTTGGGGACGCGACAGTGAGGGCGGCTCAACTATTTATTTCTTTTCAAAAACAGGCGGAAGTGGATGGCATTCCCCGCAGCCGATCTGTGGTTCGGTGACAGACCGGTTAGTCTTCACGCAAAAGGCAGTGACCAGAACACGCCGCTGAAAAAGGGCGTCCAACGGACGGGCGATCGTAGCCTTCAACTGCAGGAATTCACAGGCATTGGCCTGCAATATGGCAGGCACAGGGCATGTTTGGCAAAGGTTGGCGGTCCATTCCTGGCCGGAAGCCTTGAGCAACCGGCACTCTTCCACGTTACGGCCGCGGAAGTAATTGCCGTAAAAATATTTACATTCCCTGCCAGCCGGAGTTTTCATAAGGGTTCAAACAGGACGGGGCCGCAAAGGCGATACCCCGTCCGGGTCATAAAATGCAATCAAGATCAGACACGGGTCACGTAAGCGCCGGTGCGGGTGTCCACGCGAATATTGTCGCCGACATTCACAAACTGGGGGCACTGAACCTCGAGGCCGGTTTCGGTAGTGACCTTCTTGGTAACACCGGTGGCTGTATCGCCGCGAATGGCCATCTCGGCCTCGACGACCTTCAGATCCACCGTGGTGGGCAATTCCATGTCAAGCGGTTCACCTTTATAGAAGGTTAATTTGACTTCCATGCCCTCCTTCAAATATTTGGCGTCATCGCCCAGCGCAGTTCCCTTGACGGCAGGCTGCTCGAAGGTTTCATTGTCCATAAAGTGGTAAAAATCGCCATCGGAATACAGGTATGAAACGTTATGGAAATCAAGGCTTACATCCTGAACACTTTGGCCGGACGAAAATGTCTTTTCGATATTGGACCCGCTGACCAGGTTACGGGCTTTGATACGGATGGAAGCATTTCCACGTCCGGTCTTGTTATGGCTGTAATCCAGCACCTTGTACAGGTTGCCGTCCATTTCAAAAGTGACTCCCTTGCGGAGCTCATTCACGTCGATCATAAAAATTCACCTCTTTCAAAAGAATGCAAATTGCGAAGCCCCTGTGGGCGGCGGGATTATATCACGCCCCTTGAGGGTTATGTCCCGCTTCGGCATCCGGGGCATCGCGTAACAGCTTTACAGCGTGCTCCAAAACAGGCAGGATCACCTGCAAATTTTCAACAGCACCTTTGGGACTGCCCGGCAGGTTGATGATCAAGACCCTGCCTCGGATGCCAGTCACCGCCCGTGAAAGCATGGCGTGCGGCGAACTGGATAAACTGGCGGCCCGCATCGCCTCAGCCAAACCTGGAGCTTCGCGGTCAATGACCTGGCGCGTCGCTTCAGGAGTGATGTCGCGCGGCGCAAAACCCGTGCCTCCGCTGGAAAGGATCACATCCACGTCACCACGGTCCGCCCAGGACGAAAAGGTCTCCCGCAGCATGGGCAGATCATCCGGCAGGATCTCTTGACGGACAACCTGCCAGCCCCGGTCCTTGATGATCTCCACCAACGCCGGGCCGGAGGCATCTGTGCGTTCACCGCGGGAGGAACGATCTGAAACAGTAAGGACTGCAAATCGCAGGATCATTAATTTCCCAAATAATGTTAAAAAAGGGCCAGGGCTGCCGCAAATTGCTACAGCAATTTGATCAGATCCTCAGGCATGAAAGGTTTAAGCAGAAAGCCGTCCGCGCCATGCTTCATGCATTCTTCCCTGAGGTTCGAACCGGAGATCATCACCACCTTGGATTTTGTTCCATCCTCCGACCCGCGGATGACATCCAGGATCTCAAGCCCGTTCTGATTGGAAAGATGGACATCCAACAATAATACATCCGGATGCTCCCGCTCCAACGCGGCCGGCACATCTTCATCCGCATCGAGAGCGATGACGTCAAAGCCGTCCATCTTTAACAATGTTTTAAGAAGGCTGACCATCGTCAGATCATCTTCTGCCAGCATGACCTTTGTCATTCGGTTTACCCTTCTTCGATGATTTTACCGGCTTCCCTTTTACCGCCTTTTTTCTGCCAGCCGGTTTCGGCGCTTCCAAAGCGGCATTCAATACATCATCCACGGTCTCGACGTAGATAAATTTCATGGATTGTTTGATCTCATCCGGCACATCCTCGAGATCGAATTGATTTCGCTTGGGCAGGATCACTGTCCGCAGGCCATTGCGATGGGCGGCCAGCACCTTCTCCTTGACACCACCGATCGGTAAAACCTGACCCCGCAGGGTGATCTCACCGGTCATCCCCAGGTGGGGCTTAACCTTGCGTCCGGAGATCAATGAGACCAGCGCAGTCGCCATGGTCACACCGGCCGATGGGCCGTCCTTCGGCGTTGCACCGGAGGGGATGTGTAAATGAATATCGTTCTTCTCGAAGAAACCCGGGGGCAGCCCGAGTGTTTCCGCCCGTGAGCGGACATAAGACAGGGCCGCCCTTGCCGACTCCTGCATCACATTACCTATCGATCCGGTCACTTGAAAACCCCGTCCGCCCGACATGCGCGTGGCTTCGATGAAAAGGATATCCCCGCCGAAGGATGTGTACGCCAACCCAGGGACAATGCCCGGCAGGGAAGTGCGCTCATTTAATTCCTCAGGCCCGAAATAGATCGGGTGCTCAAGGAATTCCTCAACCAATTCGGGGGTTATGTTAAATTTTTCGCCATTGCCTTCCGCAATGCGCGTCCCCGCCTTGCGGCAGACCGCGCCGATCTTGCGTTCCAAACCGCGGACACCGGCTTCGCGCGTATAACTTTGGATCAGTTTCTGCAAAGACTCGTCGGTGAAAGTCACTTCATCGGGCCGGAGGCCGTTCTCCCGGATCTGACGCGGGATGAGGTACCCTTTTGCGATCGAGATCTTTTCATTCTCCGTATAACCTGAAAGGTAGATGACCTCCATGCGGTCATACAGCGGCCCCGGAATTGTCTCGGCCGTATTGGCGGTCGTAATGAAGAAGACCTGTGAAAGATCGTAGGCGACCTCAAGGTAATTATCGCGGAACTCACCGTTCTGCTCGGGATCCAGGACTTCCAACAGGGCTGAGGCCGGGTCTCCATGAAAGTCAAAGGTAAGCTTATCCACCTCGTCCAACATGAAAACCGGATTCCTGGTCTCGACACGGCGCAGGGATTGCAGGATCCGTCCGGGCATGGCTCCGATATACGTTCGACGGTGACCGCGGATCTCGGCCTCATCACGCACACCGCCCAGTGAGGCGCGAATGAATTTGCGTCCCAGGGCGCGCGCGATGGATTGTCCCAGTGAGGTCTTGCCCACACCCGGAGGACCGATGAAGCACAGGATGACACCTTCGCGCTCATGGCGGATCTGATCCTGTGAGGGTTCCCGAACCTCGTCTTTGCGGTCGAGACGCAATTTACGGATGGCAAGGAATTCCAGAATGCGGTCCTTGACGTCATCCAGCCCAAAATGATCGGCGTTTAGAACGCCTCGAGCATGTTTGATATCGAGGTTGTCGTCGGTGAATTTCGACCAGGGCAGGGTCACCAGCCAATCGATATAGGAGCGGATCACCCCATATTCCGCCGCAGCACTGGGCAGACGCGACAACCGATCCAGCTCGCGACGCGCCATTTTGTCGGCTTCCTCCGGCATTTTGGCTTCGTCGATCTTCCTGCGGAAATCCTCGACCTCGGCGGCCTGCTCATCCTTTTCGCCAAGTTCCTTTTGGATGGCTTTCATCTGCTCGCGCAGATAATATTCACGCTGGACCTTCTCGATCTCACCGCGTGCTTCGTTTTGGATCTTCTGTCCAAGCGTCAAGACTTCGGCTTCACGCACCAACAGACCGATCAACTTGCGCAACTTCTCGCCCACCGAGTCGATCTCAAGGATCTCCTGGGCATCCTTCAAGTCAATACGCTGAAAATTGGCAATGGTGTAGACGGTCTGAAGCGGATCCTCGATGGTAGTAATGGAAGAGACCAATTCTTCAGGGAAGGACGGGATCATCTTTGTGATGTCCTGGAACTGGTCACGCGCGTTGCGCGCCAGGGCATCGATCTCAAGTCCTTCCTCGATCTTTTCAGGAGCCAGCTCGATGCGCGCCTTAAGATACGGCTCCTGCTCCGTGAATTCACCGACCCTGAAACGATCCATACCCTGGACCAAAAGGCGGATGGTGCCGTCCGGTGCGCGCAGCAAACGATGCAC
>Ga0315268_10005712_pt1 | contig 13323 bp, 11 predicted proteins | sample C1_top_MG_FD_204535 | JGI IMG/M metagenome (GOLD analysis project Ga0315268, IMG submission 204535) | Sediment microbial communities from Yellowstone Lake, YNP, Wyoming, USA - C1_top | ecosystem: Environmental > Aquatic > Freshwater > Lake > Sediment | place: USA: Wyoming | collected 2017-08-01 | reverse complement strand
TGCTTTCTCCACCTACGTCAATGAGGTCAGCGCCATCAGAAACCATTTTTTTTCCATGGGCAACCGCTGTGTCAGCATTATCGAATAGTCCTCCATCAGAGAACGAATCAGGCGTTACATTCAAGATTCCCATTATCAGAGTTTTTTCAAATCGTAATGTATATTCCTTGCAGACAATCGGTGAGAGTGTTGACATCATTTTATTGAAATAAGGTCGACCTATTAATAACCAATGTTCATCATCATATTCTGTGACGAGACTGATAGAGATAACAAGAAAAAAAATGGGATATGTTTATTAATATTACTACAAAAAGAACTTCAATGTTTTGCATTCATAAAGAGAGTATTATCCTATTAATTCATCCTGAGAATACTTCACGAATATTATTATATTGATATGTATTATATAAATGGATAACATTTGTACAACAAGGCTTTATAAGCATTAAGACAACCCTTCATTGCATGATAGTAATCGGACTATTATCGACGGAAGAAGAAGCACAAGAAATTCAATATATCGCAAAAATTTGCACCATAGAAAATCGTATCCGCTATCTTGTCCATGTCGAAAAGGTTAAACAACTTGTCAGAGAACAAAACAGATTATGACGCAAATTACAAAAACACCCTTGTTGTTCTAAGAATCACATGACCGTCTTAATTATTTCGTCGTCTGAGGACCCTGCGAGTACGAATATAAAAAATAGTCTTTTAGAACAAACAACCTGGGAGGAACACGGAACTTTTTATGACACACCTATCTACAGACTTGTCTCAATGAACAATCTCGTTATCGTTACCATACCCGATAAAAAAATACGACACGAAAACATCGATATTGAAGTACACGAACGACTCCACATCGACCCAAAGATAGCTATCTTTCTTTCAAGGCATCGAAGTAAAATGGAGGAACCTACCCTCACGGTTCACCCGATTGGTAATTTCGCTGATGCGGAGTTTGGTGGACAACCAAAAACCCTCGTACCTTGTGCACCACGTATGATGACGCATCTTCTTCGACTTATCAAAAAAAACCTACAATCAACAGATCTCGACTATCAAGTCTGCTACGAAGTTACCCATTACGGACCATTTCTAAAAGTTCCCAGCCTGTTCGTAGAGGTTGGAAGCACAGAAATTCAATGGCAAAAAAAAGAACCTGCATCGATTATTGCCGCATCACTGTTTGAGCTACTGACGACCTATCATTATGAAGAAGATTTTTCAAAAGACATTCCCGTTCTCCTCGGCATTGGCGGGGGACACTACGCACCACGATTCACTGATGTCGCATTTCAGAAAAACGCCGCCTTTGGTCACATGATACCATCCTACCATATCGACGCCGGGGTCATCGATTGGGCGATGATTCAACAAGCAATACAGGCTACACCCAACATACAGGGGGTCTATCTTCACAAGAAAGCACTCAAAAAATCACAAGTAACCAAATATAAACAATTATTCAACGATCATGACATCCCTGTTGTGTCCAGTGAGAAACTACCGGCGCTGTTGTAAATTTTTTTTCGCAAGATGATGAGCAAGTCGTAATGGTTCAGGGTTTTTTGAAGAACTAAGATGCTTCACTATCTCAACACTGGTTTTGAGAGACACACGATGTCCTGGCGAAATATAGACCGGTCGTGTACTCTTCTTTATGGAAAATGCATATCCTCGTTGCTCTTTATCAATGAGTATTTGGGAGTCTTTGATCGTACCGTACAGAAGGGTTTTCGCAACCCCAATGGTTGGAATATCTAATGTGATTCCTGCATGAGACGCAAACCCACACCGAGCGGGATGGATGATCCCATTCCCATCAAGAAGTACCAATGACGGAGGCGACCGAAGATGGTTCATAAGCTGCTGTACAATAGGAAGCTCTCGATAAGAAAAATAGGTAGAAATAAACGGAAAATCCGTCGGTGAAAACACCACAGATTCTTCAATGACTTGCATGGTCTGATAATCAAGAACGACACAGGCTCCGCATGCTTCATCAAACTCATTTTCTGGATAGGCGACATCAATACCAGCGACTGTTTCTATATGGATAAAATCATCTCGTAGAGAGACCTTTCTACTCAGGTCTATCTGCTCCTCACGTAATGTTTTTAATGGATACTCTGTTTTAAAGTCATCAAAAAATACATCTTCAAAATCAACTATTTTACCGTTATTTACACGAATTGAATCCTGGTGCAGTCTTCTAATTTTATCATCAATCCCTAGTCCAAACCCGCCAATTCGTCCATCAGAATGAACAATCTTGAAACACGGCATGTCATCAGCATTCGGATTCTGGTTCATCATTCGACCAACAGCCCTAGCTGCGACTTTATCACCTAATGCGATTGCGACAGCACCATATGTCGAGACCTTCCCAGGGGGAATCTGCCGGACTAAATTATAGGTATACTCAAAAAGATTCATATAGAAACATCAATTATCCATGGTAAATAATTAACTGTTCCACCTCTGAACGGCATTTCTGGAGCAAACGCATCGATATGAATATGATTAAATTTCTTGGAACCGCAGGAGCACGGTTTGTTGTCATGAAACAACTTCGGGCATCAGGTGGTCTTTGGCTAACTCTCGATGGAACCCATGTTTTGATTGACCCAGGTCCTGGTGCGCTCATTCGCTGTCTTACCAGCAGACCAAAGCTCGATCCTCAGGACTTAGAAGGAATTATTCTTACCCATCGTCATCTTGATCATTCCAATGACATCAACATTATGATCGAGGCAATGACAAATGGTGGATTCAAAAAGAAAGGAGTCGTATTTGCTCCAGGAGACGCTCTACAAGGAGATCCAGTAATTCTCAAATACGCAAGAGATCAAGTTGACCATATCGAAATTCTCAAAGAAAAAGGAGCCTATCAAATAGGGAACATCTCTTTTGAAACACCAATACAGATGAAACACGGGGTGGAAACATATGGCATCAATTTCAAAGGAAAAACCAGCTCGATTTCTCTGATTACTGATACCGATTATTTTACAGATCTTGCATCATATTTTACCGGAGACATTCTTATTGTCAATGTCGTGATGTTACAAGATAAAAACACCATTGAACACCTCTGTTTACAAGAAGCAGAGCAGATTATCGAGTCAAACAAACCACAACTTGCGATTTTAACGCATTTTGGCATGGGGATAGTAAAAGCAAAACCATGGGAGATCGCTGAACATCTCACAAAAAAGCTCGGAGTTGCTGTCATCGCAGCTCGAGATGGTATGCAGATCGATATTGATCAATATACAAAATAGTTATTAATTCTCTATTTCGATATCGAAAAATGATGATGGTACGGGCGCTCCTCCCAAAATATTATGAAATCCTTGAAGAACAGGGGACGGCTCAGTATTTAGATTGTAAGCAGATTCCTGTTTCGTTTGAACAGACTCAATCAACTGATGAACTATGGCGTACCCATAATGAAGCACTTCAGTTGAGGAAGGTTCAAAATATTTTACCAAAACTGTCGCTTCTAGATCTGAAAGTTGAACTCGCAGAGCGCCTTTTTCAAGCGTGTTGTTTTTGTGAACACCGATGCAAGATAGATAGAAGAAAAACCGCTGGCAAATGTGGTGTTCAGGAATCGCGTATCACCTCTGAGTTTTTACATTTTGGTGAGGAACACGTGCTTGTTCCATCCCATACAATCTTTTTTTCAGGATGCACCTTCCATTGTGTGTTTTGCCAGAACTGGGATATCAGCCAGTTTCCTTGTGGAACAATCATCGAACCTCAACAACTTACAACCGTAATTGAACAACGAAAAAAACAGGGTGCACGAAACGTGAACTGGGTTGGTGGAGACCCGACATCAAATCTCCTGTATATCCTAAAGGTTTTACAGCAATTAGACAGTAATATACCACAGGTGTGGAATTCGAACATGTACTGTTCAGAAGAGACTATGAAATTGTTACATGGAGTGATGGATCTCTATTTGACAGATTTCAAATATGGGAATGATTCATGTGCAAAAAGACTCTCCAGGGTTGATGGATATACCGCTGTTGTGAACCGAAATCATCTACTTGCGTATCAGCACGGTGATGTCATCATACGACATCTAATACTCCCTTACCATCTTGATTGTTGCTCAAAGCCGATCATAAAATATATAGCAGAAAATCTCCCAAATACAGTTGTGAACATCATGCCTCAATATAGACCTGAATACTTAGCGAATGATTATAAAGAAATATCCAGACCCATATTACCGGAAGAAGTTTTGCAGGTTAAAGAATATGCAGAGAGACTAGGAATCCACCAAATATAATGTTGTTATATCTCGATTTTCCTTTCTTGTGCAATTCTTGCTTTACCTCCAACCTTGATTTCATCATTGTGTATCTCTACAAATACCCTACCTGGTCTCCCGATGATGTCTCCTTGTTCACAAATAAAATTATTTTTTTCGATTATTTTATGCTTTACTAAATAGCTAGAAATGGCACCGTTTGCAGTACCGGTCACAGGATCTTCATTTACACCGTATACTGGTGCGAAGTTTCTAGCATGATACATTGACTCAGATTCGATTGTTTCAAATGTAAAAACATGGAAGCTGCCAACACCGATTCTATCACAAATGTCTTTTACTTTCACAAAATCAGGTCTAATATTCCTCAAAGTATCCAGCGATCTGACACAGATTGGTAACGTAAACAGACCGGTGGATACGATTTGTTTCGGTAATGAATTATCAATATCCGTGGTATCTATTCTGAGTGAATCAGCAATTAAAGATATATTAAAATGTATATTTTTATATAGTGGTTTGTTTTGACTCATCATAATCCTATCAATCTTTTTATCATCGTTATAATGAATATCAACCGATAAGATACCTGCTTTCGTTTCCTGAGTGATGATTTGATTTTTCTTTCGAGGGAACTTACCTTGTAGGGCCATGGTAAAAAACGTAGCAATTGTTGCATGTCCACACAAATCAACTTCGATGGTTGGCGTAAAAAATCGAACTTTGATATCAGCGATTTTGCTTGGAAAAACAAAAGCAGTCTCAGAGACAATTAATTCTTTTGATATCTGTTTCATTTGTTTATCATTTAACTTGGGAGAATCAAAGACAACGCCAGCAGGGTTTCCTCCGTACAATGATTCGGTGAACGCGTTAACCTTCAAAACATTGACATTCATACTATCTCATCTTCTATAATTCCACTCCTTCGTTGAGAAACATTCTTTTTCAAATTTTTTCGCTAAAGCGAGTTCCTCTTTACTTAATTGTTCCTCAATCAACTCTACTTGAAATTCTTCTTCAAAGCCCTTCTTCATTACAGAAGCAACTTCCTCAAAATTTATTTTTTTTCCTAAAAGATGCTTCATCGACGTAACCCTTTGTTTCACATCAGCTATGAGTTTATCCTTAATCTTTTCATTTGGTACTTTTAATAATGAAAACATTTTATCAACATCGACATCCATGAGAACGGTGCCATGCTGCAATACTGTTGCTATCTTTCGTGTCTGCGCATTTCCTGAAATCTTCCGTCCACTAGCAACGATGTCATTAATCGGAACATATTCACTCTCAATTCCTAAATATCGCAATCCTTTCATAACCGCTCCACAGATTCTCCCATAACTTTTCATAATGTTCTTTGGAATTTCTGGATGAGATTCAGGGATCACTATACTATAAGTTAATTCTCGTTCATGAAAAACAGCACCCCCACCAGTAATCCGTCGAACGTAATCTATACCAAATTTTTTACATGCAAGTATATTTACTTCATCAGTTAAACTTTGGAAATATCCGATAGAAATAGCGGGAGGACACCATCCATAAAAGCGCACAGTAGGAGGAACCTTACCTTCGCTATTTGCGACGAGTATCGCTTTGTCAATCGCCATATTTGAAAAAGCAGTATTGAAACCTGTTTGGAGCAGTCTCCATTGTTCATTCATAGTGTACACATCAGGATTCCTTTCGTTAAACCTTCCGCATTAACGCCAACAAATTGGATATGATACTCGGTGATAATAGAACGTATCTTCTCCAGCAATTGTTTTTGCTCTAGTACCGTGTTTCTCAGTTTTTTTTCCATCAGTTCAATTGATTCTTCAGGATATGCAAAAAAATCCCCAGTAATCCAAATATTTTTGATAGTATTATTTTTTTTATTATACTCTATTGAGATTTTCAGTAGTTTTCCTTGTGGTACCTTGTAAACAGATTGAGATCGCATACGCTGAATGTGTATTGAATTCTCTTTTTATAAAGCAGCTCCCCGTCTGCAAGAATCTACTGCAAGGCGGCTTGTGCATGATAGGAGCTTCGAACAAGTGGTCCTGATTCAGCATGCAGAAACCCTAGCTGAAGCGCAGCGTTTTTCAGCTCTACAAACTCTTCCGGCGGATAATATTTGTTCACCTCTGCATGTTTCCGCGTCGGTTGTAAATACTGCCCGATTGTTAAGAAATCAACATCAGCATCTCGCAAATCATGCATCGTGGTTAGAATCTGCTCTATGTTTTCCCCTAATCCTACCATGAAGCCGGATTTTGTTGGAATTCTGCTTTCCTTTATTTTTATTGTTTTCAACACGTCTAAACTTCGCTGGTAGTCCCCTTGCGGTCGAATGCGTGGAAATAAGTCTTCAACCACTTCGATATTATGGTTAATGACATCGGGAGCGGCATCAACCACTTTCTGTATGGCTATCTCATCTCCTCTGAAATCAGGGATTAACACTTCGATTTTACAAGCGTCATTCACCCGTCTGATCTCTTGGACTGTCTCATAAAAAACACTTGCTCCGCCGTCTTTGAGATCATCTCGTGTCACTGATGTTATCACCACATAATTTAAACCGAGTGCTTTGACACTTTCTGCGATGTCTCGTGGTTCATTACGATTAATAGGACTTGGTGTCCCATGTATCACATTGCAGTATCGGCAATCTCGCGTACAGATGTTTCCGAGAATTAAAAAAACCGCAGTGCCATTTCCAAAACACTCAGCGATATTAGGGCATTTTGCCTCTTCGCAAATTGTATGAAGCTTCGCAGATCGTAAGAGGGTTTTTACTTTAGAATAATTTTCGCCCCCTCCAATATGTACTTTGAGCCAATCTGGATGCCGCCTCATCATCTCTGAAGAAAAACCGTTGGTGTTTATAATCCTGTTGTCACCATAGAAGAAAGGAAAAAGACTCGACTACACGCCTATTGTAACACGCAACAGATCCCGTAGACCTGGTGCTACGCCAAGGATGAAGATGCCGATTTTCAGGAGATTGACTAACCGTGAATATTTTATGAGTTCTTTTTTATAGGCGATGTCAAAGACATAAATCACCATTATAATCAGAAGGAATTTGACTATAGGGAATAATGGTGGCCATAACTCCATTAGGCTGTTTGATGCAGGGTGTTTCTCAAGATATGACGGTAACCCCATACTCAATGGATCGTAGATGCTCACATAACTGGTGATCCCATCAATCAGATGTCCTGCAAGCATCGAAAGATTCAACGGTTCCTTATACACCCTCACGGTATCGTGTGATCGATAGATCCAAGCAATCACGTATACGAGAAGTACGATGAGGGTGACAAGACCAATCACGAGCAAAAACACATTTAGATACGTCCCATACGCCTTACTCCATTTATCTCCTGTGATCCATTGTCCGATCAGAAAGATGCACGGTAGGACAACAAGCAATCCTCCTGAAAAAATAACGGTATTTACCGTCATCATTTGCTTTTGTATTAGACGATAGAGAAGAGGGAGAAACGCAAAAATGGAAAGAACAAAAAAGATGCCTGGTTCAATAATCGAGGCACCATACTGAATTCCAAGAGCCCAAATAATTGTATAAAAAACATCGATAAAGCCAAATACAGAAAGAAGAATGTAAAGCGTTTTCCTGCGAGTGTATGCTTTTTTTTGCAGATAATACCCAAGAAAGAGAAAAATCAGTACATACAACGTCGTTTGAAAATATATCAGCGGTGAGATGAACCAATACACCGCAGGTTTATAAAAATAATTGGTGTCTTCTAACACTCGCGTCACAGGACCAAACAGGATGTAAGGGAATAAGGCAAGACAGAAATACCAATCAATCTTGATTTCAAGTTTCTTTAAAAGGTTGTACAACCCGTAGAGAGCACAGACAAGGATTACTCCATAGGTGAGCTCTGAAAGAATCGTATAGCCTTCATTTACGGCGACGCCATGATAAGAAACTGAATGTCCTGATGCATCAGCGACCACGGGACCCCAATAATATTTCCAGATCCATTGGTCATAGACTAAGGTTGGCGCAAGCAGATACCCAATCAGAATCACTGCAATGATCCCAAACAAGATACCAAGGGATAGGATCATTTTTTGTTGTGTTGTCAAGGTTCGAAGGCTCATTCTGACAAGGTTAAGAAAAAGATTCTATATTAATGTACCCTCGATTTAGCAACCATTGTTATCAAAATGAGAATCTTCTTAACGTAAAAAAAATTGTATAACACAACCACTCTCATTCAAGAGACGTGTTTGTGCTATAAAGGGGGAATTATTTCTAGAACCGTTTTATTCTTCATTTCACTGGTGAAAGCTATAATTCCTTAGGTCTTTTGCTCGGTCATGTTTTTATAAACGTTATACCGAGTTAATGTGCTTTCCTCGAGTTGTTTATGCAGCTTTGCTGCTTCATCAGGGAACGTTTGAACAAGTGCGGCATATCTTACTTCACCCATCAGGAAATCATGGATAGTACCATTGGGTTGTTGGTAGTCGAGCTGAAACGGGGTTTTTCCCTCTGCTGTCAGACGTGGGTCATAGCGATATAATGGCCAATATCCTGATTCGACTGCGCGTTTTTCTTCTTCCTGTGCTTTACCCATCCCTGCTTTTATCCCATGGTTAATACAGGGTGCGTATGCGATAATCAATGATGGACCATGGTACGATTCTGCTTCTCGGAGTGCTTTCAGCAGTTGATTCTTGTTTGCACCCATCGCTATCGAGGCGACATAGACATATCCATAGCTCATTGCGATAAGACCAAGGTCTTTTTTCTTCGTCTTCTTACCCGATTCTGCGAATTTCGCGATCGACCCAACTGGTGTCGCTTTTGAGGATTGCCCCCCAGTATTTGAGTAGAGTTCGGTGTCAAGTACTAAGATGTTAATGTCCTCGTTCATTGCAAGGACATGGTCGAGACCGCCGTAGCCGATATCGTACGCCCAGCCGTCTCCGCCAACGGACCAGATTGATTTCTTTGTCAGCATATCGCGGGATTCCCAAATCTGACTAAGTAATTCATCGTGATGATTCTTCTCAAGCAATGCTTTGATGCTATCACTGAATTCTTTCGATTTCTCTGCATCATGCATGTTTTGCAGCCAACCGGTGAATGCATCTTTGAGTGCCCCCTGATTCTTTGGTATCGCTTTAGTGATAAGATCTGCTAGTTTCGCCCGGCGTTGCGCTGTGGCTAGAACCATACCAAACCCGTATTCTGCGTTATCTTCAAAAAGGGAGTTCGCCCATGCAGGACCGAATCCTTTTTCATTTGTCGTAAACGGCACCGATGGCGCAGACCCACCCCAGATAGAGGAACATCCGGTTGCGTTCGCGATGATCATCCGCTCGCCAAACAGCTGTGTAATCGTCTTTAGATATGGGGTTTCTCCACATCCTGAGCATGCTCCAGAAAATTCAAGAAGCGGACGTTGGAACTGTGAACCTTTCACGGTAAATTTATCAAACCCACCAGATCGAACTGGGATTGTCTCGCTGTATTGCTGATAGGGGATTTGCGTCGTTATTTGTGTCGCAAGAGGCTTCATTATCAAGGCTTTTTCTTTCGCAGGGCAGATATCTGCACAGTTACCACATCCCATGCAATCCTCGGTGTATACTTGAATCCGGAAAGACAGGTTCTCTGCTTCTTTTCCAATCGCTTTTTTCGCGGTAAAACCATTTGGTGCGTTCTTCATCTCATCTGATGTTAACAGCACTGGTCGAATCGCCGCGTGAGGACAGACCATTGCACATTGGTTACACTGAATACATTTATCCATCTGCCATTCAGGGACATTGATCGCAACACCACGTTTCTCATATTTCGTAGTTCCAGACGGGAAAATACCTGCAGGGGAAAACACACTTACAGGGAGTTTATCTCCCTGTTGAGCAAGCATCGGACACATGACCTTAGTAATAAACTCAGGCTGATCTTTCTTCACTGGTTTTTCAGGTTGAACTAATCTCCAAGAGGAAGGATATGGTACCTCATGTAAACCCTGTAACGAGGCATCAACTGCCTTCCAATTCATCTCAATGACATCTTGTCCTTTCTTCGCATAGGTTTTTGCTATTGCGTCTTTGAGGTACTGTATCGCTTCGTCGATTGGAATGACATTGGAGAGTTTGAAAAACACGGTTTGCATAACCATGTTGATGCGACCACCAAGACCGATGTCTTCAGCAATCTTGACTGCATCGATCGTATAGAACTTCAAATGTTTCTCAGCGATCGCCTTTTTAAGCGAATTCGGTAGACACGCCTCCATTTCTGTTAAATTCCAGGGTGCATTTAAGACAAACGTGCCACCTTCACGGATCCCTTCCAAAAGATCGTATTTATCAACATAGGATGGTTGATGACAAGCGATATAATCAGCGTTATCAATGAGGTAGGACGAATGAATCGGTGATTTCCCAAATCGAAGATGTGACATGGTGACTCCCCCGGATTTCTTTGAATCATATGCGAAATACCCTTGAACATACATATCAGTGTTATCCCCGATGATTTTTATCGCGTCTTTATTCGCACCAACAGTGCCGTCTCCACCAATACCCCAGAATTTACAGCGGATTAACCCCTCTGGCGCAGTATCGATCTGTTCTTCTAATGGTATCGATGTGTTTGTGACATCATCAATGATCCCAATGGTAAAGTGATTCTTTGGTGATGTTAGCTTCAAATTGTCAAATACGGTTTTCGCCATGGTGGGAGTGAAATCCTTCGAACCAAGCCCATACCGACCTCCAACAACAGTGGGGTGCATGCTTCGATCATGAAGTACGCTACAAACGTCGAGATACAATGGTTCTCCAAAGGCGGCGGTTTCTTTTGTTCGATCAAGCACCGCTATTTTCTTAACGGTTTTTGGAAGTGCGTTAATGAAATGATCAACTGAAAATGGTCGGTACAGTCGAACTTTTATTAATCCGACCTTCTCGCCTTTTTTATTTAGGTACTCAACGGTTTCCTCAGCGATCTCACAACCGGATCCCATCATGACCACAACCCGATCAGCATCAGGTGCACCAACATAGTCAAACAGATGATAAACCCGACCAGTCAAATTTGTTACCTTTTTCATCTCTTCTTCAACCATGCCGGGGATTTTTTGGTAGAAGGCGTTTGCCGCTTCAGTTACCTGGAAATAAATATCTGGATTCTGTGCGGTGCCTCGTTGATGGGGATGCTCTGGGTTCAGCGCACGCTGTCTGTGTTTTTTAATAGCATCCCAGTTCACAAGTTTTTTCACGTCCTCATAATCTATCATCTCGATTTTCTGGATCTCATGCGATGTGCGGAATCCATCGAAGAAATGGAGGAACGGAACACTTGCTTGAAGGGTGGAGAGATGTGCAACTAAGGCTAGATCCATTACTTCCTGAACTGAGTTTGAAGAGAGAATCGCAAACCCAGTTGCTCGGGTCGCCATCACATCTTGATGATCACCAAAAATTGACAACGCCTGTCCTGCGAGAGCACGACCGCTCACATGGAACACACACGGCATCAATTCCCCAGAGATCTTATACATATTTGGGATCATGAGCAGTAACCCTTGGGAGGCAGTAAAAGTCGTTGCACAGGCACCAGCAGAGAGGGCACCATGCACTGCACCAGCAGCCCCACCCTCTGATTGCATCTCTGAAACCTTTAAGACTTGGTCAAAAATGTTTTTTCGTCCATGGGCAGCCCATGTATCCACCTCTTCACCCATCGGAGATGAGGGAGTAATCGGGTAGATCGCAGCAACATCGCTAAACGCGTACGCAATATGGGCAGCAGCGGTATTTCCATCAACACTTTTCATAGCCATTTTTTTCTTGTTGTTTTTTGTTTCCATCATGGTTTGTTGTTTGGTCATAAAAAACACCTCATGAGAAGAGAATCTCACATTTTTCCTATAAAGAATTGCAAACCATCTAACCGGTATCCAGGTTTGCTAGATAAATATTTGGTTATCAGGAGAGATTGGTTATAAATTCCAATACTCACTGAGGTTTTGTTTTAGCTGGTGGACATTGTATGTTACTTGTTCTGGGTCTGTGTCAGGTATTTCCTCTTCTTCTAAGAACTCCTCGTTCCCAAGTAACCCGCAGAATATATTATAATAGGATTTAATGCAGGCGATACTATTGTACCCTCCACCGAGGAGAACCAGCAGCTTCTGGCAGGTTTCTTTTGAAAGTGCTGCGACATATTTTGCGAGGTGATAATAGGTTTGATAGGTGAGATTGAGGTCCGCAAGCGGATCAGCGTGATGTGAATCAACGCCAGATTGATACAGGATAACCTCTGGTTTGAATTGTCGTGTGATCGGTGGAACGATCTCTTCAAAGGCTTTCAAATAACTCACTCCGCCAGTTCCTGGTGGAAACGGAAGATTCACTGTATATCCTGTAGCGTCTTCCCGGCCGATTGTTTCAACGTTTCCTGTCCCTGGGTATAACGTCCGTCCATCCTGATGAAATGAGAGGTTCAACACTGTTTTATCATCAATATAGATATCCTGGGTGCCATTCCCATGATGGACATCAAGATCAATAATCATAAATCGCTTCAAGTTGTGTTTCTGTCGGAGATATTCGATAGTTATCGCGATGTCATTGAAAAAGCAAAACCCTGAGGAATGCTCCTTGCTTGCGTGGTGGAAACCACCTAAGGGATTCACTGTGATTTCAAATCCCTCGAAGAGTTTTTCACCAGCGCACATGCTAGCGCCGGTTGCAAGACTTGCTACTTCAAAAATTCCTTTCGGAGCGGGTGTATCTTCTGAAAGCCATCCACCAGTCTGGCTAAGTTGTTTCACATGTTCCACGTAGGACTGATCGTGGACGGTAAGTAAATCCGCTTCCGTTGCTTTTTTCGGAGTGAAAACTTGAAACTGAGAGAGAATACTTTTCTCTTTCAAAAACGCCATGGTGTTCTTTGGTTTATCACCGATAAGTGGATGATCAACCCCAAGGTCATATTTGTTGAATTCTTCATCGTAGATGATCGCGTG
>Ga0315268_10005711_pt1 | contig 13324 bp, 19 predicted proteins | sample C1_top_MG_FD_204535 | JGI IMG/M metagenome (GOLD analysis project Ga0315268, IMG submission 204535) | Sediment microbial communities from Yellowstone Lake, YNP, Wyoming, USA - C1_top | ecosystem: Environmental > Aquatic > Freshwater > Lake > Sediment | place: USA: Wyoming | collected 2017-08-01 | reverse complement strand
TCTGGGTTAATGCGATTCCATCACAATCACTACGAATTTTGGAAGCTTTTTCGTAGCGATATTTTGGGCAAGTATATTCTTTGGCCAATATCTCTTCAATCTTCTAAATGCACATAAAGTTCCCAGCATATACGACGTTGCGGCCAAATGGAGTAATGTCTCGAAGGGCAGGACTCTGAAAGAGCCGAAGCGTATATGCTGTGTTAGACGGTGGGCAGAGCACCACTTTTTTGTTATCTTGATTTTCAATCCCATGTTTTTCCACTGGAGCCAAGGATGACGAAGATGTAAACTCACTTTATTCTAAGTTTCCTTTACCTATATTACAGTTTGAACAAAGAGTTCTAAGATTTTCAAAAGTAGTTTCACCACATTTTGACCAAGGTATTATATGATCAACATGTAATGTTATTTTAGGGTCAGTCGCCGGAGATCTGCCACAGCATTGGCACTTAAAATTATCTCTTTTCATTACCCTGAATCTAAGTCTATCATTGACTTCTCTTTTAGTTCGGTGTCCATTTATCGGTTCTTGTGATGATTTTGATTTCTTGGCTAATGAATTTTTATCTACAGACTCAGAAACCAATTCTTTATTGGGATATTCTGTTATTGATGTTTGATACGGTTTTTTCTCTTCGATGTTTATAGAATTTCTCCACTCAATTGATGTTTCTTCTTTATTAACATACTCAATAAATCGTTTAAGTGCTTTTCGCCAAGTGCCAAAAATATTCACATAACCACTTCAGGAATATTTAGAAAGTGGTGTTTTCATATCAGAAAAATGTGGTTGTCTACCTAGTTTTATCCAAACTTCCACTAAATTTTTAAAATATTCCTCATCTGATATCCATCGATGTTCTCTTCTTTTTAATCCTGCTTTTTCTTTTGCTTTTATCCAAGAACCAAATCTATCTTGAAGTGTCGCACTATGAAATTTTCCGTGCTGGTTATATTCATCTCTAGTAACAGAATCATTTTTTAACTTAAAAGAAACCCGTTTTAAGTCTGTAATTAATTCTTCATCTTTTGCAATAATTCTTGTTCTACTTTTTCCACTTTTTAGACATGCTTTCGCCAAAGCGTTAGACCAAGAGCCAAATCTGTTAATAAATATGGTGACTCCAAATTTACCATACTTTTTATATTCCTGTGTGGTTAATGAATCTGTTTTTAACTCGGAAGCGACATGCCTTAAATCCGCAATTAATTCTTCATCTGCAATATGTCTGTTAAATTTATCTAACTCAAATTTAACCATATTTACTCAACTCTTTTTATTTTGGTGCTCTGTCTTACGTCTAACTCGTTCATGCCTGAACTCGAGTTCGCATATCCTTCCATTTTTCTGCATCCCTCCTCGTTGATCTTTGATTGCCTCGTCATTGGAAGTGGATATATCTCTATTTAACTATTTCTGTCTTGACCCTCAAGGTCTCCTTAGAAACCCTCGCCTCAAGAAGATAGAAGCACTCCCTTTCCGTTTTCCCGACAGGCAGAATCGTAAGAGGCTTGGAAGGTGTGTATCATGAATCACACTTTCCTTCCAAACGTCATATACCCCGTGTGCCCCAGCATGACCGTCTTGGGACGCATGCCTTTTTCATCCTCGTACTCGCGAACGAGACACTCTATCGTTTTTACAGAGAAGCCGCACTTCTTCGCCTCGGCTGTGAACTTCATTGTCTGGTCCATGGTGGGGGAGTAGGAGAACACGTAGCCCCCGAAGAGGAGAGCCTCCCAGGCGTGGGAACACACCCTATCTGGCTCAGCGAGGTCGAGGCAGACAAGGTCGACGTCTTTCTCATCGATGCCCTCGTATATGTCTTTCATCTTGAGTTCCACGTTTTTGAGCCCCATGCCTTCTATATTTTTCTGCGCCACAGAGGCAAACTTGGGATTCACCTCATAGGAATAAACCCGACCCGGGCAGACCATGGTCGCCAGAAATATGGTGAGGGCGGCGCTGCCTGCCCCCGCCTCCACCACATTCCAGCCGGGTGCGAGTCCTGTGTGGGCGATTATCTGGCAGGCATCCTTGGGAAGTATGATTTGGGGCATCTTCCTCATCTTCTTTATGTAGTCAATGAAGTTTGGACGCAGGACCCGAAACTCGCTGCCGGAGTGGGATGCGACTTTTACACCGTATTCCTTCCCAATCACTTCACCCAAATCGAGTTTGCCAAAATGGGTATGGAACTCCTTCCTCTCAATGATGACGAAGAAGCTCGTCTTCTCAAACACGAGAAGAGCCGCATCGCCTTCCTCTATCATCGAACCTTCCTCGCTATAAGCCAAACGATGATGACGAATGCGGCAAAGGCGAGAGAAACATATATCAATCGCCTGTCATTTCCGAATATGATTGGTATGGGTCCAAGGAGCAACACGCCTCCCGTCTTCACATCTGAAGAGGCCAAACTTGAGATGACAACAAGAAGGATGCCTATGAATATGAAGGCAATTCCTGCAAACGCCAATTTCTCGAGACCCATTTTTGCACCTTGAAATGCGTTGGAAAAAAGGAATATAAGTGTTTCGCCTCTATCAATACCTCCGAAAGTTGACTTCCAAGTAAATCTTTTAGAAAAACGGATGGAATCCTAAAAGGAAAGTCTGGCAGAACGCCAATGACGCAAAGTGCAGACATAACCAGGCAGATACCGACTGGCTTAGGCTGAAGTACGGTGCGGTAAGGATAGACTTTGACACGGGGGGCGAAATCCTCCCCTCTTCTTTTTCTGGAGGGACGAGCAAGGCGGACGAGCTCGCCACGCAGAGATTCATGAACTACCGACACGGCGGAAGAGTTCCTAATTTCTGAGGTAGATATCGCCCAGGGCGGTTCTTTTTCTTCTTGATTTTTTTCCTTGAATGTTTTACCTTCCAGTCAACTTTCGGAGGTACTATTCCTGACAAAAGGCTTATATATACAATTTCGCTCCTTTGAATAAGATGCTATTGGTAATTAGTATAAAAATGAGGTCTTAAAATGGGAAGGATTATTGCTCTTCTGACTGTAATTCTATTGATAACAACCTTCTTCTCTTTTGATCAAAACACGAGCGTGTGGGCTCAGAAGGACAAAGGAAAGATTCTCTGGGATACTAGTCATCAATCAATTATGACTGCTGACGTGGATATTTTAAGGAAGAACGGCTTTCTCGTCGATATAGATATGGAAAACGAAATCTCATATGAATTACTGAATGATTACGATGTAGTCGTCATTTGGCTACCTATCATTCCCCTTCATGAAACAGAAATCAATGCAATAAAGAAATTTGTTAATGAAGGAGGAGGACTCTTGCTCAATGCCTGTTGGGCTATAGAATCCTCTACTATCAACGCGGGAGGCGCTACATACCACCTTATAGCAAACAAACAGGGATTTGATTCGTTAGGAATGGTATTTGGTATTGAGTTTGACGAAAAAGGGGAATTCATCTGGTGGTTTCAGGAAATCAATCATCCTATCTTAAAGGGTGTTGATATGAAAAATTTTGAAAACGATTATAATATCCTTAAATGGAAAATAGGGGGAGACGGAACACTCAAAATAACCAACAATAACATCAAGCCTCTTTTAATTGAAAACGATATTAAAAATCCCAACATCGTTGCAGCCACATTGGAGTATAGGAAGGGACGATGCGTTTTTTCTTCAGATAATCTATTCGATGAGCAAATCTTGAAAAATACTCCAAAAATGATTTTCAATCTGAATATGTTCTCATGGCTCTCTGCTCCTGGTGGTCCTTATAAACAAATAAAAAAGCCATTAGAAAAAGCTAACGCATACTATGAGAGTGCTGTGAATTTATTCGACACATCAGATTTTTCTAATGCAAAGACAGCCTTCTCCCAAGCAAAAATATTCTTCGAACAATCTAATTCCGTTTTTGAGAATGAAGAGGCTAAAGTCAAAATAATCCAGGTAGATGAGTATAGTGTAAAATGCGATAAGGGCATAACAGCTACCACACTTTTTGAGGAAGGTAAAAAGCTTTTTGAGGTGAAAGATTTCAGCAAAGCAAAAGCCAAGCTTGAAGAGGCCAAGGCTTTATTTAGTGAGATAAATAGCGGCAAAGTTCAGGAAGCTCAGATTATGATCTCCCGATGCGATGATGAAATTGCGAGAACTCAAACGGAGACACCCACAACTCTGCCCCCACAGAAGGCAACTGGGATTGGCTTCCTGCCAATTCTCATATCGTTGCTTGCTTTATTCAATAAGAAGAAGGATTCTTCATAATCGCTTGCGAGCCCTCCCAAACCCTTAAAAGTCTTGAAACCCTATTGATATTAATATTCGGCGGGGATGAATTTTAAATAAAAAGTTCACTTCACTTCCCCACAGTTCCCCGCCGAGCAGGTCCAATAGAAGGAAATAGGATAATCTATGTTGAGGAAACTTGAAATGATGATTCATTCATAGAAAAATGGCTTCAAAAATATGATGAAACTGAAGATGATAAAAGGGAATACGAAAAGATAATTAAGGAAATTCGAAAGGAAATTTCTGAAAATGCAATAATGTCTAAAGGAACTTTTGAGCGTATCCTTATTTGGAAATCACCCAGACTGAAAGGGATTGCTAAACTAAACGAATTTCACATCTATGCAGAAGGCTTAAAACGATGTCTTGAAGCCCCTGAAGACAAAAAATTAAGGATATTAGACGATTTATATGGTATCGGCGTTCCAACTGCTTCAACAATACTCCACTTCATTTACCCAAATGAATTCCCTATAATGGACGTGCGTACTGCTGAAGTTTTATTTTACTCCGGTTACATTGAATCAAAAAAGAGAGATCAAAAGCGATACGTTCCTTTCCTCTCTGCAATAATGGATATCGCTCATGACTATCCTAAATGGTCTCTTCGTCAGATAGATAAGGCATTATTTGCTTATCATAAGATTGCCCTAAAAAGAAAACTACATAAATTTCTCTTACAATGGAGTAGGGCACATTCGGAAGTACTACCAACGTGCAAGTCGCTCTGCCCTCACACAAGCCGCTCCACCATCCACTCCACGTCGAAGGGTCGTATGTGTTCATAGCCCTGACCGTCGCAAACATAGATGATGGGTTTGCCCGTCACGTAGGAAATGGAGAGGGATGCACCTCCCCGAGCATCGGCGTCTATCTTTGTGAGAATGGAGGCGTCTATGCCTACCTCGCCAAATTTCTCGGCTTGCTCCACTGCCGAGTTCCCCGCGAGTGCATCGCCCACAAAAATCGTCAGATCAGGATTTGCCACGCGCTTTATTTTCCTCATCTGCTCCATGAGGTTCCTGTTGGTCTCCGCCCTTCCCGCCGTATCGATGAGCACCACCTCGATGCCCTTCGACTTTGCGTGAGCCACCGCGTCGAAGGCGACCGCAGCGGGGTCTGCTCCATAGTCATGCTTTATCACCTTGACGCCCACCGCGTTGGCGTGCTTCTCGAGCTGTTCTATCGCACCGGCGCGGAAGGTGTCCGATGCCGCGATGATGACGCGGTATTTCTTTTTAAGACTGAAGGCGAGCTTGGCGATTGTCGTTGTTTTTCCCGTACCATTGAACCCTAAAAAGAGGATGACGGTGGGGCGTCCCTCCCTTCTGTTTCTCTCGATTGTTTCTTCCAGGGACACCTGTTGTGCTTTGAGTATATTTCTCACACTCTCTCTGAGTGATTCTTCAATGTATTCCCTCTTGGAGGATGTCATGGAGAGCTTCTCTCCCGATATCCTCCGTTTCAAATCCTCCTCCAGTTTCTCTGTCACCCTGAAGGACACATCATTTTCGAGGAGGGAAACCTTGAAGTCCCACAAGAATTTTTCTATGTCCTTTTCCGAGACACTCTTTGTGGTGACACTCTCCATGAACCCGGAGAACTTCTCCCGCAGGCTCTCAAACATTCTTCTTTTCCTCTAGGAACCTTTCCGCTTCTCTGAGAAGCTCTTGCAGTCGTCCCTCGATGTTCTCTATTGCTTTCTGCGTTTCCACGACACGAGCTTCAATTTCCTTCATGCGGCTGTCGAGGAGAAGCATGGCTTCATCCATCGTCTTTTCCACCGCAACCTCGGCTCCCACACCTATGATGAGCTTTTCTGTGTCTGCCAGATTGACCCTCAGAAATCCTCCTCCGCCGAATGGAACGAGTGCCGAGTCCCCGCCCTTCATATGCGTGAGCCCCTCAATTGTGGTGCGCGCCACGGAAAGCTCGTTGTACTGCATGTTGAGAATGTCAATGTTTTGCGCAAGCAATTTTCCCTGTTCCTGGAGGATCTGTATAGAGGAAGCGATTTCTCTTTCATCCATTGTGCTCGACCTCCTCCACCTCATCTATGAATATGCGGGAGCGCGAGACCTTATGCTTGCTTCCGAACACCGTGTAAATCTCCTCCAAGGCGTCTTCCTTTTTTTCCGCCTTCACGTCCCGGGTAAATTTCTGCATCTTCCTTCCCATGAGAAAATGGCCATGGAACCTGTATGTCTTCAAACTATCACCTCCAATACATCCTCGAGGTTGTTCATTTCAATGCCTGTCGTCCAACTCCCCACCAAGAGGCCATGTGAATTGCCAAGCATGCATGAGCGCAGGTAGGGTATGCCCATGTTGGCCGTTGCCTTGCCACATGATACATGGAGCATCTCAGATATAAATTGCATCTCCTCCTCGGAGACCTCAGGGTGAAGGTATACAACCTTGTTGGTGGCAAATGCCACGGCGCCCATGTTCCTGAATCCCGCAATGGTGGCATGCTCCACGGGGACGCCAAACGCATCCTCAAGCGCTTTTCTCTCAATCAACGGAGAGGCGACGCATCCGAAATCGTTGACGAGGATGAGGTTGGCGAGGGCAGTGTACTTCTGCATGAATCTGATTACAGGGATATCCTCAATAAGCTTCATCTCCTCCTTCTCCACAAAGTAGGGGACCGCAATTCCGTGCGAGTTGCCGCAGGCGAAGAGTCCGACGAGGTCCGTCCGCGCCATAGTGGTCTCCACAACTGCCGTCTTGAGGGCTTCCTCCAATATACGCTTCGTTTTACCAATGTCTGGACGGATGAGTGTCACCTTCTCCGTGGAGAACCCGAAAATTCCCACGAAGGGATTTCCCGCAATATCCAGTTTCTCAATCATGGCTAATCAGCAAGGTCGGCAGTGGTGATTTCTTCCTCTTCCACCTTTTCCTTTTTCACCTTTATGCGAATCCTTGAGGGAGGATGCTCTATGCCCCTCTCCCACACCTTCTCATTGAGTTTCTTGGAGAGTGTGACATCCTTCGTCTTTGCATGTTTTTTTACAAATGCGCGAACCATGCGAGTGGCTCGGGTTGCTCTCTTGTGGCGTGGCGCCTTCTTTGCATCACGTAGCGGAATAACGTAAACTCTCTCTTCTCCTACCTGCATTCAATCACCTTGATTTACCTTTGGAGGTGGGCTCTCCTCCACAACCTGCGTTTGGGGTGGTTTCGCACGTCGAGCCGCGTCTTCATCCACACCCACACAGGTACACGTCTGTTCTGGCGCTCAGCCTTGCCGAGCCTGAGCTTCTTGGGAAGCGTTTTATTGCGCGACATTTCATCTCCTCGTAATCTTGAAATCCTTCTTCTGTCCTTGAAGCTGGGAGAGAATCTGCTTGAGCATCTCTTCTGTGATGCGGGTTTTAATCCTGCCCTGCTGTATGAGTTGAAGGAGGACGTTCTCCACCTGCGCGGCATATTCGGGGTTTGCCATCTTTATGCGGGTGAGCCTCTCGCGTGCCTCCGGCGCCATCACCTGCTGGAATATGAGCTGACGCTGCACCTCGGCTTCCATCGTCTGCTGCTCGTCTTCCTGCTTGCGCTTCAGCTCTTCCATTTTCTTTTTTCGAATCTCATCAAGCTCTCCCATGCCTTCACCTAATATTTACTGAGTGCTGGTATCTTGCCTTCCAACTGTTTTTTTGCCTCGTGGGCATGTTTGTCAACGAGGGCATGACCTTTGGAGGTGAGCTTTCTTCCTCCCCTCACCTCTTCCACAAACCCAGCCTCGGACAGCTGCTGGAGGATTTCCCTCAAGACGGACCCTGACGCCTCTGTGAACTGCTCCGGTTTGTGGCCCCTGTTCTGCTTGCCACCATAGAAGCGAGAGAGTCTCTCCACACCCACGGGGCCGTCAATGTAAAGTCTCCTCATGAGACTCGCAGCCCTCACATGCCACCAGTCAGCCCTGTCGGGGGTTCTCGCGTGGCGGGATCCTGTCTTTGCGTATAGCGCCCACTGAGGTGGTTTTACCTTTTCCACGCCTTTGAGCTCCTCGCATATCTTTTCCACTAAAACAGAGGAAGGGATATCATAAGCCGTAGTCATGCTTTAACCTCTCTAAAGTAAGTCGTTCCAATGCACCTTTGAACTGAAACAACTTCAGGCCTTTTTTTAAAAAAAGAGAGATAGTTTATAAGCTTTTCCTTCTAACGCCTTAACTCCTCCTCCAATCCCTCAAGCCTGCGCACCCTCTCATCGATTCTTGAGGCGTCTGCGGCATCTTTATTCACTATGAGCCTGTTTTTTATGGAGGGTTGGGTGGGCAGACCATTGTAGACCGTCAGGCTGCCTTCTTTTATGGACATTTTGGCGGAATTGAGGGGCAGGCCAGAAGAACTCTCGGGCATCCTATTGAAAATCTTTCGCAACGCCGAGGAGAGGGAGAGGGGGTCTTCCGTGATGCGCGCAGACTCAAGGTCTGCGATAAACTCCCTCTCAAAGAAGAGCATCTTGTCCACCCATTTTGTGACTGGGTCAAAGAATAGGAGGTTGGACACCGTGGAGGTGAAGGTTTTTATGAGCGAATCGTTTTTTGCGATATGGATAAACTCGTGCGCGCACACCGCCCGTATCTCCGAGGGATGGAGTCCGAGGAGGGATGAGGTGATGATGAGGTGGGGTGCTCCCTTTTTTCCGAGTGTGAGGGCATTGGGAATTTGAGATTCTATCACATGAATCTCAGGGGGTGTCCTCCCGAATCGGCGCGACACATCGTTCACAATCAGTTCCACCTCTCTGCCCCCATACTTCTGTGCACCAAGCTGTTTTATGAGGGCATCGGTGGAAAAGAAATAGACGAGCAGCGGAAAAACGGTTGCCACGATGAGGAGGGCAAGCACACAAAATCCCACCACCTGGAGGAGAGTGGAGAAGCGCGGGAGATACTCTGAAAAAAGTATCATGATACAGGAAATCGTGTAGTAGAAGAATATGGACGAAAAAAAGAGAGTCAGCAAAAGATTGTTGCGCTGGTATGGGTTTTTACTCACCGAGAGCCTCCAATAGGTGAACGTCATGAAGAGCGAGAGGAGAATGAAGCCGGAAGAAAAGATTGTTTTGGGGTCGGTTAGTGGCACCATCAGGAAAGGTGAGGGGTGTGATTTATATGGTTTTCGTTCTGCACTCACAATTCAAATTCTCTATTGTACTGAGTCCTTTCCAAAGAAAGCAAAAACGAAAACGCCCAGAAACCCAAATAAGGAGGCAACTAGAAAGTTAATGGAGGGAGATACCTGCCACAAAAATGCCCCGAGAATGGCAGAACCAGCCACCACCGTGTCACGTATGAAATAGTAAGTTCCGAAGGATGCTGCCCCGCAGGGCGCAAGTTCCATGATGAGAGCCTTCCGCGTGGGTTCGCCGAATTCCTTCAATCCGCGCACGATGAAGGCAATGACAAGCAGAAAAAAGGTTTTAGAGAATAAGAGGAAAAGGGGAAACAAGGCGAAGTTCACAAAGGTGATGACGACGAATGGCTTTTTTCTTCCCCTGTCCGCAAGATAGGCGACGGGAATATAGACGAGGAGGGCGACTATCATCTCTATCGCGGTCAGAATGCCAAACTGGAAGCCACTCACATTTGCACCCACCTGCATCGCCCATATGGCAATGTAGGCATAGGGTATTTGCTCGCAGAACCGCGCGAGAATGTCAGAGAGAAGGAGTATGTCGAGTCGGGGGGAAAGCAGAGCGCGCAATGAAAAGGAGGTTGTGCCCCCTCCCTCTCTTTCTTCTATGAATAATTGTTGCACTATGAGAGATATGAGGGCAAACACCAGTGCGACACCAAATGAAATCTTTATCCCTGCAACTATTCCGAGTCTGTCAATCAGTATGCCGCCCATGATGGGACCAAGAGCCATGGGGATTCTTCGAACGAAGGCGTGCAGCGATACCCCCATCACCTGTTTGGATTTGGGAAGGACGCTTCCTACAAGGTCCATCACGGCAGGAAGAGAGAGGGCCGTCCATGAGAGAAAGAAAAGGGAGCCCACAAAGACGGCAGCCCAGCTGGAGAACAAGATGACTATCGCATACCCCACCATGGCGGTGAGATTGAAAATGAGCAAGGCGCGCTTATATCCAAGCCTGGCTGAAAGGAATCCTCCGGGAATGGAATAGAGGGCTGAAAGCAGATTGTCCAGACCATTGAGAAATCCAGGTATGAGGGTCGAAGCGCCGAGTGCCAAAAGATAGATGGGCAAAAATCTCTCAGCCATCCGTTCTCCGAATCCCACGAGGATAGCCATGAGAAGCAGGCTTGCGATACTCTTTTTGAGCGAGAAAAAATCCAGAATTTTTTTCATGGCTAATTTTTCTTTTTGGCAATCTGGAGCCTGAAAAAGGCATGGAGCGCGTCATACACGGCAAATTGCCTTTCTACGTTCGTGCAGTCGTCTGGATACATGAGGGAGAATCCCTGAGCAATGGCTTCAAGGCCTGCGGCGTATGGATTCTTATCCATGTTGTCAGTGTCTGCCGCATTCACGACTTCTGCAAGCGCTATCAAGGCAGGGTCTTTCAGTCCGTACTTTTCAATGATGGCATCGAAAGAGCATTTTCCATCATGATGCCCGAGCTCTACCCCTTTCACATCAAAGGGTATGGCATTCTCCTGGGCTGCCCTTTCTGAAATGCTTTCAGCGGCGGCGAATATGAACTCCGCCTCAGAATCCACGAATTGTTTTATTAACCAGGGGCACGCCACCCTATCAACGTGCACATGGGAACGCGTTATCCATTTCATGCCATAGGATTTCTTCTTCGCTCTTAAGCATTTAGTTCTGGAAGTTGAATTTCCTTCTCTTTTTCTCAATGAATCCTTCTTTCATCAACTGTGCGAGCATGATTTCAGTCTCCTTTTTGGTGCGCTTGCCCACTCGCACGATTTCCTCGAGAGAAAGACTTTTTTCTGTCAAGGCATGTACAATTGCTCCCCTCGCCTGCCTCGATGAGCCTTCGAATGCACCCTGTGTTCTATGGTGGATGCTCTTTCGCGAAGGGTTGTGGCGTCTTTTAAGCATGGCACCATAATCCATGAGGGCGAAGTACCACTCACGCGGGGAATGCATATCCAATGTTCTCTCTATGAAAGGCAGAATCTCATTGTCATGTACCTTCCTTTTTCTCTTGAAGAAGAAGGCGATGAACACTGTTCGTACATTCGTCTCCAAAAATACGGTGGGCTCATTGAAGGCGAAGGTGAGAATTGCAGAAGCGGTTGCGTTCCCAATTCCTGGGAGTGTCCGCAATTCGTCAAGGTTATGCGGGATCCCCCCACCATATTCCTTCACAAGTGTCTGTGCGAGGCGTTTGAGCGCGAGTGCACGCCTGTTGTAGCCTAATCCACTCCACGTTCTCAATACCTCTCGCAATGGCGCACGTGCGAGTAGACGGGGGGAGGGAAATTTCCTAATGAATTCCATGTACTTTTCAGAGACGCGCGACACCTGCGTCTGCTGGAGCATGACTTCTGATATGAGAATGCGGTAAGGGTCGCGCGTCTTTCTCCATGGAAGATCATGTCGCCCGTGGCCCTCATAGTAGTGATATATTTCTTCTCGAAATGCCTTGATGTGCCTTTTTGTGAGAACCCTTGTCATCCACCCACACTCAGAGAACCCTCATAAAAACCTATCATTTTTTCCCTTCATCAATTGATCCATGGTGTCATTTTTCTTCTGATGATATGAATTTATCATGATGACAGCCTCCACTCTGCTTCAATTATTTAAGCTCTTAAAAAAATGAATCACACACTGTTCTTTCAGGAAATATATAACAATAAAAAGAATTATATTGATAACTCATGCGAGATGAATAAAAATAAGAGACCTGTCTCAGAACAAAAAGCTCTCACTGGTACTTATCCAGCTCCTTGTGCAGGGCTGAAACCCCTTTCTTGCCAAACATGCCTAAGAATTCATCGACAAACATCTTCGCCATTTTGGATTGAACATTCTTTACCTTATACACATATCGGGTACCACCCCGACCCGTTTTTTCCGTACGGGTTAGATAATCTTTCTCGAAGAGCCTTTCAAGGGTGGTGGATACGGTGGTGTAGGCAATGTCCTTATTTCCTCTCAATTTTGAATAAACCTCTCTCACCGTTCCTTCTTCAATTTCGTCCATTACCGATAAAACCGTTCTTTCAAGTGGCCCGAGCATGAAAATCACAAGTTACTATGACTAGCGTAAGTATATAAATGTTTCGGTTGGGATTGAGGGGTCGTGGTGAATTTATGGGTTGCAGGAGTGGTGTGAATGGCGGAAAACTGTTTTCCGCAATTACTATGTGTGCTCGAATAATCTTTTAAAGTCTGCAGGCATAAGAGAGGCATGACTACAATAAGGGAGGAATCGCTTCGATGTCCACGCTGTGGCTGTGTTTTCCTCGCCACAGGGCTTGCAAGCTATGGATTTGCAGGTAAGGACACGGACGGACGACCCTTTTTTTGGGGTCTGAATCCCCTCCCTTTCTTTGTTAAGACGTGCCCTGAGTGCGATTTTTCCGCTTTTTCAGCAGATTTTTCACTGGAGACAAGGCTTTCGAGTAGGCAAGAGGCATCTCTTCCTGCCCCACAGAAGTACCTTAAGGCAGCCTTCTGCTATGATGAGCTGGGCAACATCATTCAGGCGGCACGATGCTACCAGCATGCGGGATGGCTCTTCGAGGATGAGAAGGAGGAAGGAAAGGCGCACAAGTGCTACAGGGATGCATCGTCACGATACCTTGAAATCGCTGAAAAGGAAGAAAATCTGGAATATCTTTTCCTCGGGGGAGAATGTGCGAGGAAAGCCGGCGACATAGAGATGGCGCGGGAAATTTTCGATGACATCCTCCAGCGTCCCCTTCTCCCACCCGAACTTAAGGAACTCGTCTTTAAGTCCAGGAGCAATCTTTAGGGTCGTGCATGTACTCTGCAAAGAAAACCCTTATATATGATGAATGGCAGGGTTTTCATGGATGACTGGGATCGTATGGTGGCGTCCATGAAGGAAAAGATAATGGAAGGGGAT
>Ga0315268_10005710_pt1 | contig 13325 bp, 10 predicted proteins | sample C1_top_MG_FD_204535 | JGI IMG/M metagenome (GOLD analysis project Ga0315268, IMG submission 204535) | Sediment microbial communities from Yellowstone Lake, YNP, Wyoming, USA - C1_top | ecosystem: Environmental > Aquatic > Freshwater > Lake > Sediment | place: USA: Wyoming | collected 2017-08-01 | reverse complement strand
TGAACTACGCCCCCGGAATTAAAAGTTCAAAGTTCAAGATTGGAAAGTTCAAAGTTAAGAGCTCTGATCCATTATAAATTAGCAAAAACCTTGAACCTTGAACCTTGAACTTTGAACCTGAAATCTGGTAGGCGGAACAGGGCTCGAACCTGTGACCCCCGGCTTGTAAGGCCGATGCTCTCCCAGCTGAGCTATCCGCCCGCCCCGGTAATACTCGCGGATGGCCAACACCCCTGTCAAGGGGAAAATCCCCGGTTAGTGGCCACTATCCAGTGGCCAGTATTTCAATTTCCACCAATCAAATTACTTGCTTCTGACTACTGCTTAGTGGGCCTGAATCTCCGGTACTGCGGGTTGCTCCCCGGTGGGCAAAAATAGAGGTTCCGGAGTCACCGGCGGGGGGACCGGTTTGAACAGGGTTTCCGGGTCCTCCAGGACCAAGGCCAGTTTCAGCACTTCGTCCATGTGGTCCACCGGCACCAACTCCACGGCCTTGAGAATGCGGGCCGGGATCTCCTTGATATCCTTCTCGTTGTCCCGGGGAATCAAGACTCTCTTGAGCTGATGGCGGTGGGCCGCAATGATCTTCTCCTTGAGCCCGCCGATGGGTAAGACCCGCCCTCTAAGGGTGATTTCCCCGGTCATGGCCACGTCCCGCTTCACCGGAATCTTCAGCAAGGCGGAGACGATGCTGGTGCCGATGGTGATGCCTGCCGACGGACCGTCCTTGGGGATCGCCCCCTCGGGCACATGCACGTGGATATCCACCTTGCGGTAGAAGTCCCCGGGCAGTCCCAGGTTCTCGGCCTTGGAGCGCACATAACTCAGGGCTGCCTGGGCCGACTCCTGCATGACTTCCCCTAGCTTACCGGTGATGAGCAGCTTTCCCCGCCCGGGGAGCACCACCACCTCGGTCTGCAGAAGTTCGCCCCCGAACTCGGTCCAGGCCAAGCCCGTGGTGAGCCCCACCTCGTCGGCCTCTTCGGTGCGGCCGAAGCGGAACCGGGGCACCCCCAGATACTTGGGTACTGCCTGGCTGGTAACCTTGACCTGATGACCCTTACCCTTTTGGGCCACCTCCCGGGCCACCTTGCGGATGATGGAGGCGATCTCCCGCTCCAGATTCCGCACCCCCGCTTCCCTGGTGAATTGCCGAATAATGGTGAGGACGGCGTTGTCCGTGAAGTGGATATTCTCCCGGCCCAGGCCGTTGGCCTGATACTGTTTGGGAATGAGAAACTGTTCGGCGATGAGCAGCTTCTCTACCTCGGTATAGCCCGGCAGGCGGATAATCTCCATGCGATCCTGGAGGGGCGGAGGTATGGAATACAGATTGTTGGCCGTGGTGATGAACATCACCTCGGACAGGTCATAGTCCACGTCCAGGTAATGGTCGTTGAAGGCCACATTCTGTTCCGGGTCCAGCACCTCCAGCAGGGCCGCGGAGGGGTCGCCCCGGAAATCGGTGCTCATCTTGTCCACTTCATCCAGGCAGAAGACCGGGTTGTTGGTCTTGGCCTTCTTCAGGGATTGCATGATCTTGCCGGGCAGGGCGCCGATGTAAGTGCGCCGGTGCCCCCGAATCTCCGCTTCGTCCCGGACGCCCCCCAGGGAGAGGCGCACGAAGTTGCGTCCCAGGGCCCGGGCCACGGATTTGGCCAGGGAGGTCTTCCCTACCCCCGGCGGCCCCACCAGGCAGAGAATGGGCCCCTTCATTTTCTTCACCAGGCTCTGAACCGCCAGGTGCTCCAGGATGCGCTCCTTGGGCTTATCCAGCCCATAATGATCCTCGTGCAGGATTTTCTCCGCCTCTGAGAGGTCGCTATTGTCCTTGGTCTTCTCGTACCAGGGCAGGGAGAGGAGCCAGTCGATATAATTCCGGGAGACCGTGGCTTCCGCGGACATGGGGCTCATGAGCTTCAGCTTCTTGATTTCATGGCGCACCTTGCCCGTGGCCTCCGCGCTCATCTTTTTCTTGCGGAGACGCCGCTCCAGCTCCTGGATCTCGCCCTTCAGGTCCTCCTTCTCCCCCATCTCCTTCTGAATGGCCCGCATCTGCTCATTGAGATAGTACTCCCGCTGGGTCTTCTCCATCTGCTTTTTGACCCGGTTTTTGATGCGGCCCTCGATCTGGAGGATTTCGTTTTCCCGGTTGATCAGGGCCAGCACCTTTTCCAGACGGCGGACGGCATCCAGGTTTTCCAGGAGCGCCTGTTTCTCTTCGGCCTTCAGGGCCAGATGTCCGGCGATGATGTCCGCCAGGCGGCCCGGGTCTTCCGCGCCCGTCACGGTCTGGAGGGCCTCGGGAGGAACCTTCTTGTTCAGCTTGATGTAGGTCTCAAAGGCGGCGGTGGTGGCCCGGCGAAGGGCCTCCGTCTCGGTGGTAACTTCCCAGGACTCTGGGATTTCCTCGGCCTCCACCTGGAAAAAATTGGTATTGGAGAGAAAATGGCGCACCTGGGCACGGACCTTGCCTTCCACCAGAACCTTGACGGTGCCGTCCGGCAGGCGCAAGAGCTGGAGGATGGAGGCCAGGGTCCCCAGCCGGTAAATTTCCGACTCCCGGGGTTCGTCCCGCCGGGGGTCCTTCTGGGTGCAGAGGAGGATATATTTCTCCTGCCCCATGGCATATTCCAGGGCATGGATGGACCGCTCCCGGCCGATGAAAAGAGGGACCACCATATGGGGAAAGATGACGATATCCCTTAGGGGCAACATGGGCACCGTCACCAAATCCCTCTTCTCCCCCTCCTCGGTTCCATGCCCCCGGTTCATTCGGAAGATCATTGCTGCACCACCCTCCCAGGCTTTTCCCAGGAAACCTCTTCCGCGGCCCGAAATTTCAGAATCGGGTCGGCGTGTCGGAGGATGAAGTCCTCATTAATCAGGCACTCCTGCACATCCTTCAGGGAAGGCAATTCGTACATCAGGTCCAGCATGGCCCGTTCCAGAATGGCTCTGAGCCCCCGGGCCCCGGACTTGCGCTTCAAGGCTTCCTTGGCCACCGCCACCAGGGCGTCATCGGTAAACTCTAAGTTTACCAGGTCCATCTCCAGGAGCTTCTGGTATTGCTTGACCAGGGCGTTTCTGGGCTCCTTCAAGATTCGCACCAGGGCCGCTTCATCCAACTCATCCAGGGTGGCAATCACCGGCAGCCGCCCCACAAACTCCGGGATGAGCCCGAATTTCAGGAGATCCTGGGGCTGCACCTGGACCAGGGTCTCACCCAGGGGCCGGTGGTGGCGGCTTTGAATGTCGGCCCCGAAGCCCATGGCCTTCCGGCCAATGCGGGCGCCGATAATGTCTTCCAGGCCGTTAAAAGCCCCCCCGCAGATGAACAGGATGTTGGTGGTGTCCACCTTGATAAACTCCTGCTGGGGGTGTTTACGCCCGCCTTTGGGAGGCACCGAAGCCATGGTGCCTTCGATGATCTTCAACAGGGCTTGCTGCACCCCCTCCCCGGAAACATCCCGGGTGATGGAGGGGCTGTCCGTCTTCCGGGCGATCTTGTCCACTTCGTCAATGTAAACGATGCCCCGGGAGGCCTTGTCCACGTCATAATCCGCCACCTGCAGCAGGTTGAGAATAATATTCTCCACATCCTCGCCCACATACCCGGCCTCGGTGAGGGTGGTGGCGTCGGCGATGGTAAAGGGCACGTTCAGGATGCGGGCCAGGGTCTGGGCCAGCAAGGTCTTGCCGCAGCCGGTGGGGCCCACCAGGAGGATATTGCTCTTCTGCAGCTCTACCCCGTCCAGGTCCGGCCCGGCGTTGATGCGTTTATAATGGTTGTAAACCGCCACGGACAGGATCTTTTTCGCCCGTTCCTGGCCGATGACATACTCATCGATCTGCTTCTTGATGGCCGCGGGCTCGGGGATCGACAGGCGGGCGGTCTTGCCCTCATCCTTCTCATATTCCTCCGCGATGATGTCGTTGCACAGCTCGATACATTCGTCGCAGATATACACCCCAGGCCCGGCGATGAGTTTCTTCACTTCGCTCTGGCTTTTGCCGCAAAAGGAACACAACAGGTCGGCACTCTTGTCAGTACCGCGTTTGCTCATATAACTAGTCCTCCCCAAACCCTTATACTGCCTTTTTTTAGCTGAACCGGGTTTGGCTTATCCACATTTTCCTTTGCCGCCCTTCCGGGGTTTTGGGCCACATCGGTTGGCGGCGGCATTTTCATCAGGTTTAGCCGGGAAAAGCTATCCTCCCTCCTTGACGGGGAACAGCCTGAGTGCTTCCCGGTGGGTGATCACCGCGTCTACCAGGCCGTAATCCTTGGCCTGTTGTCCAGACATATAGAAATCCCGTTCCGTGTCCCGGTTGATGCGGTCAATGGGCTGGCCCGTATGCTTGGCCATAATTTCATTCAGGTCTTCCCGCAGGCGCAGAATCTCCCGGGCCTGGATGTCCACATCCGTGGCCTGCCCCGAGAAGCCGCCCATGGGCTGGTGGATCAGGATCCTAGCATGGGGCAAGGAAAAACGCTTGCCCGGGGCTCCCGCCGCCAGCAACAGGGCCGACATGCTGGCTGCCTGGCCCATGCACAGAGTGGCCACCTGGGGTTTGATGTACTGCAGGGTATCGTAAATGGCCAGCCCTGAAGTCACCAGACCCCCCGGGGAGTTGATGTAAAAATTGATCTCCTTGTCCGGGTCTTCCGCCTCCAGAAAGAGCAGTTGGGCGATGATCAGGTTGGCCACATCATCTGTGATGCCCGAGCCCAAAAAGATAATCCGGTCTTTGAGCAGCCGGGAATAGATGTCATAAGCCCGCTCCCCTCGGCTGCTCTGCTCCACCACGATGGGAATCAATTGCATCCTAGGTATTCTCCTGGCCCGCGGCCTCCGGGGTCGAGGCCGGCGCCTCCGTAGCTACCGTGGCCTTATCCAACAAAAGTTTCATGGTCTTCTCATCCCGGAGGGTACGCCGCAAAGCCCCCAAAAGATCGTGTTCCTGGTAGAACTGCTTAACCTGGGCGACCTCCCGCCCGCTCCGGGCGGCTATGCGTTCCAGGCCGTCTTCCACTTCGGCCTCGTCAACGAAGAGCCCCTCTTGGGCCGCGATGCGCTCCAGGAGCAGCCGTCCCCGGATCCGGCGTTCGGCCTGGGGTTGCATCCTCTCCAGCATCTGCTCCCGGTCCATGCCCTCCAGGTTCACCCCGTACTGACGCAGCCGCTCCCACTGTTCCCTGTGCATGCTCTCCTGTTCCTGGAGAACCAGGGAGGGGGGCGCCTCAAAGGGAGTGCGGGCCAGCAACTGGTCCAGGACCTGGGTCTCCAGGCGGTTTTGCCGCTCACTCTCCTTTACCTTAATAATATCCTCTCGCACCGCTTGGCGCAAGTCGGCTATAGTCTGAAAATTGCCACCCAGGCTCTGGGCAAAGGCGTCGTCCAGGTCCGGCACCACCTTTTCTTTCACTTCGTGGACCTTCACCTGGAATTCCACCATCTTGCCGGCCAGAAGGGGGTTGAAAAAGTCCGGGGGCAGGTCCACCGGGAACCTGGTTTCCGATCCGGGAGTAAGACCCACAAGCTGATCCTCAAAGCCCCCATGGAATTTGCCGGACCCCACCTCCAGGTAGTAATTCTCCTGCCGGCCCGACTCCACGGGCTGACCCCCGAAATAAGCCTGATAATCCAGGACCACAAAGTCCCCTTCCTTAATTCCCCGGCTCTCGGCCAAAGGACCCAGCATGGCGTTGGACTGTCGGATTTCCTCCAGGCGCTGGTCCACCATCTCCTCGGTGACCTCCACCTCCGGAGCCCCCAGGGAGAGTCCCAGGTAATCCGTCACCTGAAATTCCGGGGGCACTTCCAGCTCCACGCTGAAGCGGTAATCCTCCCCCAACACCAACTGGGGCAGAATTTCCGGCCAGTTCAGGCTTACGGGTTCCAGGGCCTTCTCCTTCAGGGCCTCCCCCAGGGAGCGGCGCACCAGGGAATCGGAAACCTCCTGCTCCACCTGCTTGCGATAGTAAAGCTCCAGGATTGACCGGGGCACCTTCCCGGGCCTGAACCCCTTCACTTTGGCATTTTTCCCCAACTTCAGATATGCACGGTCCACCTCCTGATTTACCTCTGCAGAGGGGACCTCAATCATTAATTTCCGTTTTACTTCGCCCAGATTCTCAATCTCAACCTTCATGGGGTATCCTGTCGTCGTTATTTTCCTGGTTTCTGAGGGCAATTAAGAAGGGCCTCCCCCGCCCCGGGTGTGCGAGAGGGGGGACTTGAACCCCCACGGTTATCCCGCTGGATCCTAAATCCAGTGCGTCTGCCTAATTCCGCCACTCTCGCAGATTTGTAATTCCCTTAGTAAATTTATTAACTTTCCCTTCTTAAGTCAAGCTGTTCCTGTTTTAAGCCCGAATTAGCGGCGTTGTCTGTAGATAAATTTCATGTTATTTACTAGTGGCTTATTCAAAACTCGATATTTTTAAATCATTACATGTTTGTAGTTGCCTCCTGGGCAAATTTCTCGGGAACCTGTGATTTGAAAAGGAGCAAACAAACTTTATCTTCCCTTATGTACAATCAACTCCGGAGGGCCCGCGCCATGCCTGCATATTTTTTTCTCCACCTTGAACCGCCCATAGGGTTCGCTGGCGATGGCCAGCCAGAAAGATGGTTTTCTTTTAGTTATACAACTTAAGGAGAATATCAATGGACTCTTTAACGAAAAATAATGAGACCCGCCGGGACTTTGTCTTCAAGACCGGAGCGCTCCTGGGGTCCGCCGCGCTAATGACTCCTGTTAAATTGCTCGGGGCAGAGGAAAGGGTGATGGAAGGCGTGGATGTCACCCCCACCGAAGACCTTATGCAGGAGCATGGCGTGCTGCGCCGCATCCTGTTTATTTTCGATGATTTGGGCGGCCGGCTCAAACGGGGCGCGGAATTTCCTTTGGCGGTATTAGTGGAAGTCCTGGATATCCTCCGCCGGTTCATTGAGGACTATCACGAAAAGGACGAGGAAGAATATCTCTTTCCCCGCTTCGAAAGAGCGGGGAAGATGGTGGACCTGGTAAAATTGCTGTATCAGCAGCACCAGGCGGGCCGGAAAATGACCGCCCATCTTCAGAAACTCCTGACCCCTGCCAGCTTAAGAAAAGCCGAAGCTCGCTCGCAAGCGGCGGAATACCTTTACTTATTTACCAGGATGTACCGCCCCCATGCGGCCCGGGAAGATACAGTCCTCTATCCGGCCTTTCGTTCCATCATCTCACCCAAGGAATTCATGGCCCTGGGGGAAAAATTCGAGGCAAAGGAAGAAAAATTATTCGGCAAAGATGGCTACGAAAAAATCGTGGCAAAAGTCGCTGAACTCGAAAAACCCTTGGGGATATACGAACTTTCGCAATTTACTCCTAAGATTTAAACCTGGATAGCAGAAGAGATAAAAGAATGCGTCCTTAACATGCCGTATGAGCAGAGTTATTTATTATCCCGGCATTAATATCACTGGCAACGAAATCTTTACTTAATCCTATGAGAGAAGAGCAGCAAGTCCCGGGGCCATAAAAGGGCATAGACATATGGATGAGGCGCATGGGGGTCCAACAGATATCCCTAAAAAAGTAGGCTTAAGAGAGTTGGCGCTGTATTTCCTGCGCCTTGGAACTACCGCCTTTGGCGGCCCTGCGGCTCACATCGCCATGATGGAGGATGAGGTGGTCCGGCGCCGCCGGTGGGTCACCCCAGAGAAATTCCTTGATCTGCTGGGGGCCGCCAACCTTATCCCCGGCCCCAGTTCCACGGAGATGGCCATCTTCATCGGTTACCTGTGCAAAGGTTGGCCGGGGCTTCTTCTGGGCGGCGTCTGCTTCATCGCTCCGGCCATGGTTATCGTCCTAGGATTTGCCTGGGCCTATGTGCGGTTTGGGAATCTTCCCCAGGTAACCTGGCTGCTTTACGGGGTCAAACCGGTGGTAATCGCCATCATCTTGCAAGCGCTTTGGCAGTTGGGGCGCTCCGCCGTAAAAAATAAATTCCTGGGCGCATTGGCTATTATCGATATCGTAATGAATTTTTTGGGAATTAATATCCTGATATTGCTCTTTGGAACCGGGGTGGTCTCGGGAATGAGGGCAGGACTTGGCCAGGACCGCGCCAGAAATTGGCATCCCCTGCTCATTATGCTTTTGTCGGCCGGCTCCTTCCTGGCGGCCGCTTATTTCCTTACAGGATTATACTCCACGGGCAAAGTGGAGTTCGGTTTGCTGCCGCTGTTTCTCTTCTTCACGAAGGTGGGTGCCATAGTCTTTGGGAGCGGCTATGTGATCCTGGCTTTTTTGCAGGCCGATCTTGTGGGGCAGTGGCATTGGCTCACCACTACTCAGCTTTTGGACGCCATTGCGGTGGGGCAAGTGACCCCAGGTCCGGTCTTCACCACCGCCACCTTCATCGGTTATTTGTTGGCCGGATTCCCCGGCGCCCTCATCGCCACCGCCGGAATTTTTCTCCCCTCATTTATCCTGGTCGCCTTAAGCAGTCCTCTTATCCCGCGTTTGCGCCAGTCAGCCGCTGCCGGAGCCTTTCTGGATGGCGTCATTGTGGCCTCTTTGTCCCTTATGGCTGTCGTTCCCTGGAGTCTGGGGCGGGACGCAGTCATCGATCCGATAACCGCTTTGTTGGCCATAGCCAGCGCCGCGGGGCTCATTCGTTTTCGCTTGAGTTCCTTGTGGCTGGTGCTGGTAGGGGCACTTATCGGCTTATTGACTTATATGGCAAGAATTTTTTTCATATAATTTAATCTTTGTCCTATGAAGCCATAAATACTATTATCTAATTTGTATTTTCAACATCTGCCGCGGAGGATGACCCCATAATGGAAGCCAACGAGAAAGAGAAATTGCAGCAACTCCGTGATCGCCTCATGGTGACCCCCAAGCTGGTGTGGGACCAGGTGGATCAGCCCACCCTGGAGGCCATCGGGGCTTATGCCGAAGGCTATAAGGTCTTCCTGGACCGGGCCAAAACGGAGCGGGAGGCGGTGACCGAGATTGAACGCCTGGCCCGGGACATGGGCTTTGTGGACTTGACCCTCAAGTCGCCCGGCCCCCGGGGCTACTACAATTATAAAGGCAAGACCATCGCCCTGATGGTTCAGGGCCGCCGGCCCCTGGCCGCGGGCCTCCGCCTGGTGGCGTCCCACCTGGACTCCCCCCGCCTGGACTTGAAACAATACCCCCTGTACGAAGAAACGGACCTGGCCCTCCTCAAGACCCATTATTACGGGGGCATCAAGAAATATCAGTGGCTGGCCCGGCCCCTGGCCATCCATGGAGTCATCCTCAAGGCCGACGGCACCTCGGTGCAGCTGAAAGTGGGCGAAGACCCGGCAGACCCGGTCTTCACGGTCTGTGATCTCCTGCCCCACCTGGCCCGCAAGGCCCAGATGGACAAGAAGGTCACCGAGGCCTTTGAAGGGGAGAAACTCAATGTCCTGGCGGGCTCCCTGCCTATTGGAGATAAGGAGACCAAAGAGCGCTTCAAGCTGCATCTCCTGAAGTTCCTGGAAGACCGCTACGGCATCGGGGAGGAGGACCTGGTCAGCGCCGAATTGGAGGTGGTGCCCGCGGGTCCAGCCCGGGACCTGGGTTGGGACCGCAGCCTGGTGGGAGCCTACGGCCAGGATGACCGGTCCTGCGTCTATGCTGCGTTAACCGCCATTCTGGAGATCCAGGACCCGGAATACACCTGCCTGGCCCTTTTTTATGACAAGGAGGAGGTGGGCTCCGACGGCAACACCTCCGCCAAGAGCTGCTTGCTGGAAGAGATCGTGGAGCTGCTCCTGGAGCGCCAGGGGGAGAATCCCCAAGCCCGGCGACGGGTGCTCATGGCCTCCCGGGCCATCTCCGCGGATGTTACCGGCGCCTTGGACCCGGATTATCCAGAGGAACGCAACGCCGCCCGGCTGGGCTACGGGGTCAGCCTTACCAAATTTACCGGTCATGGGGGCAAGTATAACTCCAGCGACGCCCATGCCGAATATGTGGCCTGGCTGCGCCGGGTCTTTAATCAAGCGGGGGTGGTCTGGCAGGCCGCGCACCTGGGCAAGGTGGATGAAGGAGGCGGCGGCACCATTGCCAAATATCTGGCCGTGCACGGAATGGAGATCATCGACTGCGGCACCCCGCTGCTCTCCATGCATTCTCCCTTTGAAGTGGCCTCCAAGGCCGATCTGTTCATGACCTTTAAGGCCTACCAGGCATTCTTTAATGCCGTATAAGGCGGTTTTCGGTTTCCAGTTTTCGGTTTTCGGTTATAATTATTTAAAAAATCTTCTGCCTTACCGAAAACTGACAGGGTCCGTGGGAAAGAAACCGACGTAAATATTAATAAAGAAGTCCATACTGAAAACCGAAAACTGAAAACTGAAAACCGGTACTGAGAAATGGGCAAATTCTTTTCCCGTTTTAAAACGGAGGGGCCGGACGCCTCCATCTCTAATTGGGGCAATCTGGCCAATTTTTATACCCTCCTCATCTTCCTCATCACCATTCCCTTCGTCCTTATTGTGGCCCTGGTCTGGCTCACCGGCATCCTCGGGTTCAGCGCCTGGGTCTTCGCGGCTTTTGTTGCCCTTTGCGCCTGGGCCGTTTGGCGCCTCCATCGCCGCTGGAACAGCCTCAAGGCCCGGATGGCCGCCCAGGGCGGCGAGTTCCAGGACCTGATGCGGGAGGCCACCAAAAACGGCAAGGATGTGGAAATCTCCCTGTTAAACGGGGTGGTCACCCTGCGCTATCATGGGCAGGGGGGTATGAACCCCGGTCTCCTGGCCCGGCCCCAACCCCTGGCCCTGGAAGCGCCCCTGACCCTGGAGGCCCAAGGAGAAGAGGCCCACTCCTTGCTCCCAGCGGAACGCCTGCGGGAAGAGCTGGAGGAGTTTATCCGCCTCAGGGACTCCGGCGTCATCAGCCCCGAAGAGTTCGACCGCATCAAGGCCGGCCTGCTGCAAAGAATCTCGGCCTGAGTCCTGGTTTCAGTCAAAGGGATATTTTTCTCCAAGGGCGGACCCTTGTGTCCGCCCTTCATTTCCGGGGCACACCCGGGTGCGTCCCTACACTAAATCCGCTTTTTAACCGCGGACGGGTATATGGCCGTGTGGCTGGAGGGCCAGGGACGTAGGCCAGGGTTTTACCCCTCGCATACAGCATTAAAATGCACAGGCCAGGAGCCTTCGGCCCCTGGCCTGTGAACACCCGGCGGGAAGTGGCGGATTAAATCTTTTTCCCTCTCTCTCTTCGTCCCCTTTCTTTCTCCTGGGACCCGTTACAGTCTGGACACGGTATTACTACCGCTATTTGTCACCCAAATATTGGTGCCGTCAAAGGCGATGGCTTGCGGACCAATGCCTAAGGGTTCACTTGATCCTGGCGGCCTTTTTAGAATGGGCTTCAGGACTCCGGTGGGCTCCCTTCCAGGCGCAATTCTTCAGAGCCCAGGGCAAATACCGGGGCCGCGGCCAGGGCCCCTCCATCCCAGAAATCCCGGCGATAGCGGTAGTAAGTGTGCAGCCGGCCCACGCACCGGGCCAGCCGTATCAAGGCCTCATCCCCCAAATTGTCCAGGCAGGATTGCAATAAGGTCAGAAAGGCGCCGGGTAGGAAAAAGCTCTCTTTCCCTAGGCTGCCCCGGAATTCCAGGCGATAGTGCCCGTCCTGGAGTTGATAGAACTCCGCCTGGTAAGTGCGCATGGGCGGACCCATGGACTCCGGGGCCAGGCGCAATTGCCCCAAAGGCAGGCGGATTCTCCTGGGAGGCCCTTCCCCGGTCAACACCCGCTCGCAGACCTGGTCCAGAAAGGCCATCAATTCCCGGGCTACCCGCACCTCGTTCAATTCGGCCAGCTCATACAAGATGCGGGCATAAAAGAAAGTTAACAGCGGGATCGTGTCATTCTCGGGGTTCTGACTGTGGAGCCAGTAGATGGTGGGAGTTACCTGGTTTTCAGGGAAAAAATCGATACGGACCGTGGCCTGGTGCAGACCCAGGTCCCGACGGAACCGCTGCAATAACCGTTTAATCATGGCTTGCCTAAAGGGGGGGAGGTGTCGCCCTCACCTGTTTACCGCGGAACCTGCGCTCTTCCACTCCGGCCCTTGTTATCCAGCCACCATCCAGTTTAAGCGGGTATTGTCTGACGCGTTTGGGAAATTCCCTTAACTACCAGGATTGATTAGATAAAACAAGGTATCTTTATCTATACCTTACCCCGTGCCGCCTGGAAAGTCAATGATTTCTGCCGCCCACCTCCACCCCTGCAAAGAAAAATATGGGTTTACAGGGCTTCTCTAATATTTTATATAGAATCGATAGAATGTAGCTATGGCGGACCTTCTTAATGTCAAGTCGCACCGGAAAAATTTTGCCCCCCGGGGTCCCCAACTGTTTGAAGAAGCGGCGTCTTCTCAATGAAAAGGGGTTAAGCCCGGCTTTATGCCGGGAGTATGGGGAGAAATTTCTGGCCCTGGACTGGCGGGAAGATGCCCTGGAGTTTTTCCAGATGGGGAAAGACACGGCGGGCGTGGAAAAAATCAAAGCCCTGGCCGTGGAAACCGGGGATGCTTATTTACTGGCCCGCACCGGGAAGGAACACCCGCCGGAACTCTGGCGCGCCGTGGCCGACAGGGCCATGGACTTGGGCAAACTGCACTTCGCCCATCGGGCCCTGACGCTGGCCGGAGAAAATGACAGGGCGGAGGCCCTGGCCTCCCTCCTCAGGGGAGGCCACCAGGAACCCTAGGCTTTCGGTCATGACTGCTTTGGATTACTATGGCATCCTGGGTATCTCTCCCAACACCGGTTGGGAGGAGGTGCGGCGCCGTTATCGGGCCCTGGCCTGGCAGTACCATCCTGACCGCAACCCCGATGACCCCAAAGCCGCGTCCCATTTTCGCTTGGTGGTGGAGGCCTACGAGGCCATCAGGGAGGCCAAGGCCAAGGCCAGGCCGCGGGCCGCAGCCCAGAATTACCGGCGGCCCCGGTTTTCCGGAAGAGAGAAGCTCTTTGAGCAATTCTTCGGCATTACCCGGCCCGCCTCCCCCTTGCAACAATCGGCCGGCGCCGACTTCCGCTATGACTTGCAAATCCCCTTTACTGTGGCTATTCGGGGCATGGAGACCATGATCGAGGTGCCCCGGACCATGGATTGTCAATACTGCCGTGCCACCGGGCTGGCCTCGGGCAGCAGCTACCAGGTGTGTCCGGACTGTCAAGGCCGGGGTCGGCGTTGGGGCGGGCCGGGTCTGCTCCGTTTTGGACCTCTGTGTTCCCGCTGCCGGGGGCGTGGCAAAGCCGTAGCCCAGGCGTG
>Ga0315268_10005708_pt1 | contig 13328 bp, 15 predicted proteins | sample C1_top_MG_FD_204535 | JGI IMG/M metagenome (GOLD analysis project Ga0315268, IMG submission 204535) | Sediment microbial communities from Yellowstone Lake, YNP, Wyoming, USA - C1_top | ecosystem: Environmental > Aquatic > Freshwater > Lake > Sediment | place: USA: Wyoming | collected 2017-08-01 | reverse complement strand
CGGCAAACTCCGGCTCCTCCTGGACGGCCTTCTGGTAAAAGATGACCGCGCCCTGTATCTCCCCCCGGCTTTCCAGGAGATTGGCCAGGTTGTAATTGGCCTCCACGTGGTCCGGATTAAGCCCCAGGGCCTGGAGATAGTGGAACGCCGCCGCGGTTTCGGAACCCGTCAGGAACAGGACATTCCCCAGGTTCACCATGGCATCCACGTGGTCCGGGAGCGCCGCCAGAATCGATTCGTATTTCTGCCGGGCATCCGTAAGCCTCCCTTCTTCCTCGTCTTTCAGGGCCTGGAAGAATAATTCTTCGTACAGTTCTACGGGGGTAACCACGGGGTGGCTCTCCGCCGCGGAAAAGTCCAGCAACAACTGCCCTTCGGGGGTAAACCGCCGCCGGTTCCTGCCCAGGATGATCTGATCCCGGCAAATGGAGATCCGCACCTCCGCCAGGGGCTGTTTGAGGCCGGGCAGCAGGCGGCGCAGTTTTGCCACGCATTTCCTGATCCTTCCCAGGGAGACCCCCCGGCGCCGCAGTTCCCGCACGGTGCGGAAAGCCACCAGGCCCTGGAAGTCGAACAGCAGCCGGCCCCGGGCCTTGTCCAGGTGGGGGATGAGCCCCTGGCGGTCCCAATGGCGGACCCGGCCCTCAGAGATGCCCATGAGCCTGGAGACTTCCCGGTGATCGTAAAGCTTCTTCACCTGACCAACCTGAGGAACGCCGCCCGGAAATGCCCCCCGGGGGTTTGTTCCCGGCAGCTCCCGGCACCGCGCCGGCTGCCGCCCTGGTCGGGATAAAGATGGGACTTGGGGGGTTTCTTGCTGGCGTCGGGGTATGTCTTGACGGGAATGGTCACCAGGGGCCACTTCAGGTTGCCTTTCCAGATGGCTCTCATGTCGCCTCCGAAAATTGCCGCCCCACAACTTGCCTTAAAAATAGGTACGGATACCTGCCAAGGCAAGGGCCTGGACCCTGATAACTGGAACTGCCACCACCATGCATCTTATAAAAAATTTGTCAAGCAATTATGATTAATGGGCCTTAGCGGCCAACCACGACACCTGAGGCGGGGTTGCAGGACCCAGGTGGCGTAGCCGCGGCTAAGAAAACAGTAGGGCGCCATTCCTTGCGCCCTTGAGGGCTGGATGAATCACGCCCCCATGGACTTGGGGGAATTTTGGGCCGCCGGGCGGCAAATCATCCCACCGCCCGCGGCCCGGAGCTCAAAAGGCCATATCCGGAGACCAGATCTCACATACCTTGCCCACCAGCTCCGCCCCGGGTTTCAGGCTTTTTTTGCCCGGCTCCCAGCCCGCCGGGGTGGCCTCCCCGGTCTGCCGCACGTGCTGGCAGGCCCTGATCTGCCGGATCATTTCCGCCACGTTGCGGCCCACCGCCGGCGCCAGGACCTCCATGGCCTGGAGCACCCCGTCGGGGTCGATGAGAAAGCGGCCCCGGATGTCCACCCCGTCCTCTTCGGCGTAAACCCCGTACTGCTCGCCGATGCGGCCGCCGGGATCCGAAAGCATGGGATAGGGCAGACCCCCGGCGATTATCTTGGAGAGCTCCCCTTCCTGCCACACCTTGTGGGTGTAAGGGCTGTCCACGCTGATGGCCAGGACTTCGGCCCCCAGGGACTTGATCTCGTCGTACTTGGCGGCAACTGCCGTCAATTCCGTGGGTCAGACAAAGGTGAAATCCCCGGGGTAGAAATAGAGCATGACCCACTGCCCCTGATAATCCGCCAGCTTGATGGTCTTGATGGCACCCTGGTGATAACCCTTGGTCTCAAAGGTCGGGGCCGGCTTTCCCACCCGCACCGTCATGGTCAAACCCTCCTTGGCCCGGTTCTTCAGAGAAATCAGGAACCGCGTCTTTTAAGTAATTATGAAAACCGCCGCGTCAACCCTCGGCCTTAGCCCCAGGTTCATGACCTCAGAGCCATCTCTTCTTCCTGAAAATCGCCAGCATGGCAACCGCCACCAGGACTATGAAGCCCAGGACCGAGAAGTAGCCGTAACGCCACTCCAGCTCCGGCATGTGTTTAAAATTCATGCCGTACAGCCCCACGATGAAGGTCAGGGGCATGAAGATGGTGGCGATGATGGTCAACACCTTCATTACTTCGTTCAGCCGGTGGCTGACGCTGGAGAGATAAATATCCAGCATCCCGGAAAGAATATCCCGGTAAGTCTCCACCGTATCGATGGCAATGATGGTGTGGTCGTAGACGTCCTTGAAATAGACGCTGGTGGGGTCCTCGATGAGGGGCGACTCCCGCCTTTCCAGGCGGGCGATGACTTCCCGCAAGGGCCACAGCGACTTGCGCAGGATGATCATGTCATTCTTGAAGCGGTGCACGTCGTGCAGGGTGGTGGGGGTGGGCCGGCCCACCAAATCGTCTTCCAAAAGTTCGATATTTTCCGCAAAGGCTTCCAGCACCACGAAGTAGTGGTCCACCACCAGGTCTATCAGCGAGTAGGCCAGGTAATCGGGGCCGGCCTTGCGGATGCGCCCCTTGGCCGCCACCAGCCGCTCCCGGATGGGGGCAAAGATGCTGCCGTCGCCTTCTTGAAAAGAGATTACATAATTCCGGCCCAGGATGATACTGATCTGGTTCGCCGTGATGTCGTCGGTCTGCTCGTCGTGCTGGATGGTTTTTAACACTATGTAGAGATAGTCTTCGTAATCTTCAATCTTGGGGCGCTGATCGATGTTCAGGATGTCTTCCAGGACCAGGGGGTGCAGGTTGAAACACTCCCCCAGTTTTTCCAGGTTGGCCACCTGGGAGATGCCGCAGACGTTGATCCAGGTCACGGAGGGCTTATCCCGGAACACCAGGCATTCGTCAAAGCAGCTTAGCTCTCTTTCATCGAAGTTTTTATCGTCGTAATCGATTACCGTGATGCTCGCCGGTTCGTGCACCTTCTCCCCGGTGTACACCAGGGTTCCCGGGGGGAGGCCGGCCTTCTTGGTCCTTTTCCGAAAGGTTCGGGGCATCTGAAACTTCCTTTCTAAAGATTCCTGGGCCGTTAACGGGCGAACCGGCCGTTGACCAGGCTTTTTATGTCATCCTGAACCAAGTCCAGGGTTCCACCTGCCTGAGATGATAAGATTCTTGGCTTTGCTCAGAATTACTCCTAGAAGCATCGGCCGGGGTTCAATCTCCTGCCAGCGCGGCCGGGCGGGGGGAGACGGCTTACCGGTCGGTCCCCGGCTTCACCCGGGCCTCCAGCGCCGCCAGCCGTTGCTGCAACTCCCGGTCCCGGGCAAACCTGGCGGTGACGTCCCGGATGATGGCGGCCGCCCCCAGGAGGTCGCCGGCTTCATCCCGGATCAAGGCAATAGTGAATTCCAAGGACAGGCGGCTGCCGTCTTTCTTGAGGCCGGGCACCGCCAGCAAATCCTTGCCGTATTTGGTCTCGCCGCTGGCCATGACCCGGCGGTAGCCCTCGCCATGCCGGGCCCGGAGATTCTCCGGGATAATTAAATCCAGGGGTTGCCCCAGGGCTTCCTGGGGCGGGTGACCGAACATGGCCGCGGCCCCGGCGTTCCACAGGCGGATGATCCCCGCCCGGTCCGCAAAAATGACGGCGTCCTGACTCTCTGCCACGATCCGCCGGCAAAGCCATTCTTGAGTTTGGGAAAGCATATTATACTTATATCTGGAAAAAAGTTAATAAATGAAATTTTTCTCCCGCCCGGCGTCAAAATCCCCCCGGTGGCCCAGGGCTTGCCTTTGAAGGCCCTTCCCAAGATTCCCCGCCCCTTGCATTGATTTTTCCCCCCTGTTGTTATAACTTGAGACCTCTGAGAGACTTATTTGAGAGGGAGGGCCGGCGGTCCTGGCTCTCTCCGGCGTCAAGGCATTTTTTCACGGGGAGGAATCCCGCCATCTTCGAAAAGGTCGTCATGGCCACGGACCTCTCCCCCGCCTGGGATGAGATCGTCTCCTGCGGCGCGGAAATCAGGCACCTGGGCGGCTCCCTGGTGATCCTGACCCACGTGGTCACCCCCGATTTTTTCACCGCCGCGGCTGGGGAGTCACGGCAGCAAGCCGAACCTCGCCTGGCCTACCAGAGGCGGCAGTTGGAGGCCCAGGGGCTGAAGGTGGTGGTGGAGACCCCCATTGGGTTGCCGGCGTCCTCCCTGAACGAGGTGGCCCGGAAACACGACGCTTCTCTGATGGTCATCGGCTCCCACGGCAAATCCCGCTGGCGGGAGGGGGTGCTGGGGTCCTTTGCCAGCGCGGTATGCCACCAGGCCCGGTTTCCCATCCTGGTCCTGCCGGTTAGAATCCCGGAACGCGGCGCCAAAGCCACCTGCATCTGGCATTGCACCGATCTGCTGCGCCACCTCCTGTTGCCCACGGATTTCTCCGCCCCCGCGGCCGAGGCTTTATGCTACGCGGAACTCCTGGCGCCCAAAGGCGTGGCCCGGGTTAGCCTGGTGCACGCCCTGCACCTGCCGTCCCTGGAATTTTACGAGCCCGGCTGGCCGGAGAAGGTGGAGGCCGCGGCCCGCAACTCGTTGGAGATCCTGAAGGACCGCCTGGAGGCGGCGGGGGTGCCCCGGGTTGAGGCCCGGCTGGCTCCCGGCCACCCCATTTCGGTCATCCTGGATCTGCTCCAGGCCGGGGACATTTCCTTGATCGTCCTGGGCACCCAGGGCCGGGGCTTTATTGCCGAAATCTTTCTGGGCAGCGTGGCCCATAACATCACCCGGGTAGCCCCCTGCCCCATCCTGCTGATTCCACCGCTTAATCGGGAGAGCGCCGCTTGAACCGGGGGAGAATTCCATGAAATCGGGCTCACATAGAAAAATCATCGTCTTCCTGCTGGGGCTGTTGCTGCTGGCCTCCCTCCCGCCGGCCGGGGCCCAGGCGCCGGGGCCCCCCCAGACCCTGCCGCAGCTCTTTGAGTTCGACCGCAAGCAGTGCCCGGTGTGCCGGGAATCGGAGTTGATCGTCCAGGAGGTTAAGAACCTCTATCCCGGGCAATTTGCGGTGCGCCGCCTGTATATCGATGAGCATGGACCCATGTTTCGCCAATACCGGGTGGCCTTCGTCCCCACCCAGGTCCTCCTGGACCCCGCCGGCCAGGAGGTTTTCCGCCACGAGGGCGTGTTTCCTAAAGACCAGCTCATCCAGAAGCTGCGGGAACTCAAGTTCATCCAGGACGGGGAGAAATAGTTTCGAGTTTCGAGTTTTCGGTAACCGAAACCGCGGCCACCGCGCCCAGTATCTTGGTTCGTAAATTATATGACAAATAATTCGACCAGGTTTCTCCTATAGCTGCTCTTAAGTCCCCCTTTTCTAAAGGGGGATTTAGGGGGATTATTAAGCGGTTATTTAATCCCCCCTTACCCCCCTTTAAGAAAGTGGGGTAATAATCCTGGTTTTAAATGCCATATTAATTATGAAGCGCCCCACTCGGTAACGGACCGGGATCCTTCTGGAGCCATGACAGACAAAATCACCCAGGTGCGCATCGGCAAGAACTTGATCGGTCTCAGGGGCCTGGAGGAGGCCTTTGCGGAGGTGCGCTCCCGGGGGCAATCGCCGGAGCAGGCCCAGGAGGAGCTTTGCCGCCGGGTGGCAGCGCACAACTATATTCCCGCCGGCTCCCGGGAAGAGTACCGCCGGGCCCTGTGGCGGGAATTCCGCCGCTTCCAGGGGGAAGAAGTGGCGCCGGAAACCCCGGCGGCTCTGGAAATCAAGGTGCTGGGGCTGGGCTGCTCCGGCTGCCGCCATTTCTACCAGCAGGTGGTGGAAATCCTGGCAGCCAGGAGCCTGGCCGCGGAGCTCCAGTACATCACCGACCCGGCGCTTCTCCGGGACTACGGCATCCGCACCTTCCCCGCCCTGCTCATCAACGGCCGGGTGGCGGTGGCCGGCAAGGTGCCGGCGGCGGCGGAACTGGAAAAGATCCTAACCGCGGCCGCCAGCCGCTGAATCGGAGGTAAAGGATGCTGCTCAGCCATGTGGACCACCTGGAGATCTTTCGCCCCAAATGCGACCCCAGCAAAGAGGTGCTCCACGCCATCGCCGACTTTGCGGAGGACATCTCCCCGGCCCTGCCCTACCTCAACGCCGAGTTGGGCGGCTGGGACTACGACGCCCGGAACCACGTCCTGCTCCTCAAGCTCTCCGACGGCAAGTGGATCACCTTCCACCCCCACCAGATCGCCATCCGGGGCTGCCGCGACCTGGAGGAGGCCCACGCCCTGCTTAATTGGGCCCAGGGCCAGATCAACGAAATCTATGAGCGGCGGGAGCACCTCAGCCCCCGGTACACCGGCCAGGCGGGCCTCAAGGTCATGGAGATTTTGAAGACCCTGCCCCTGACCAATTGCAAGCTCTGCGGCTACGCCACCTGCATGGCCTTCGCCGCGGCCCTGCGGGAGGGGGAGGCCTCCCCCGAATACTGCACGCCGCTGGCGGCAGAAGAGTACCGGGAGAAAAGAGAAAAGCTGCTCTCCTACCTGGAGAGCTACGGCTGGCGTGCCATTGATGCGGGGTGAGAGGCCGGCAGAGGGGAGGATAACCGCATCGCCCTGGCCCCCGGGGTGCGGTTACTTAGAAGCTATTGCAAAACCTCGAATACACCCTCATAGGTCATTCTGAGCGAAGCGAAGAATCTCGCATTTTCAGCCGGTTGAGATCCTTCACTGCGTTCAGGATGACAGAAAAAATGAGTTTTGCAATGGCTTTCAGCAACCTGGCCCCCCCGGCCGGCACCGGGGGGGCCCGGTAAGGCAGGCAAGGAAGATTTACGCGGTGTCGGGATGAATCGTCACCACCGGACAGGTGGCGGCCTGCACCACCTTGTCAGCCACGCTGCCGAAAATGGCCCGCTCCAGGCCCTTGCGGCCGTGGGCGCCCATGATGATCAGGTCCACCTTTTCCTTCTTGGCCACTTCCAGGATCTTCTCTGCCGGGGAGCCCATCTCCACCCGGGTTTCCAGCTTGGGGAAGCCTTTGAAGAACTCTTGGGCCACGGCCTGCATCTTCTTGGTGGCGGCCCCCAGAGCCTCTTGCTGAAAACTCTGGATGTTCCCGTGGGGCACGTGGAAGGTGGAAAAACTCGACAGATCCTGCGTCACGAACAGGACATAGACGGTGGCGCCAAACTTTCCCGCAAAGGTTGAGACCCAGGGCAGCAGGGGTTCGAAATTCGAGGTAAAGTCGATGGGAAACAGAATCTTCTGCACCTGCTTCATAGAGCTAGCCCCCCTTGGCTGTTTGGCTTGGAGATTGTGAAATTAAGTATAAAGTAATAAATGACCCCGGGCTTGTCAAGTCAAAAAGCCGGGGCGCCCCGGAATCCGGCAGACCGCCAGAAAAATTGCGGTCCTCATCAGGATGCGCCCCGCCCCGCAAAAAAACCCTTGCCAAACCTATTTTTGGTTATTATATTTCCCCAGCGTAGCGTCTTGCCCTTTAGGGCGGCAGAATCTTTCCAGGATTGGGGTGAGAGCCATCGGGGAGATGCGTTTCAGTCGCGACCATATCTGGGTTCGCATGGATGACGACAACCAGGCCACCATCGGCCTGACCGATTACCTCCAAGAGAAAATGGGGGAGATCTATGGCCTGCGGCTCCCCGAAGAGGGGGAGGACTTCATCAAAGATGAACACTTCAGCGTGGTGGAGGCCAAAAACGGCCGCCGGGAGCTGAAAGCCCCGGTCTCCGGCGAGGTAATCGAAGTCAATTACGAGGCCATGGAGGTCCCGGAAATCGTCAACGAGGACCCCTTGTCCGAAGGCTGGCTGGTCAAGGTGGAAATGGCCTCCGGCCTGGAGTTCGACGAGCTCTTTACTGAAGAGGAATATGCCGACCACCTGAGCGAAGAAGAAGACCTGGAAGAAGACTGAATTTCCATCCGGTTATTCCAGTTTCATCCTCCCTGCCGCTGACAGCTCCAGGCACTCAGGCCCCATGGCCGGTCGGCCCAGGGGTTTGCGGCTTACTTTATCCATGATTACCTCACCAGCCCAGAGCAAACCCAAATCCTGGCTCTGGGGGTCACTGACCTCCATCCGCCTCACCGTTTCCCTGCTCCTGATTTTGGCCGGGGTGGCGGTCATCGGCACCGTGGTGCCCCAGGACCAGCCGCCGGGCCAGTACCTCAGGCACTACGGGCAAAGCCTGGGGGCCGTTATCTACTACTGGGGTTTGGCCCGGGTCTACTACAGCCCCTGGTTCCTGGCGCCCATGGGGCTGCTGGCTTTGAACATCTTGGCCTGCCTGGTCCAGGGACTGCCCCGGGCAGTGCGGCGCTCCTTAAAGCCCTTCACCCGGGAGGCGGCTCTGGCCCTGCCGGAGCGGGGCCAGTTCCACTGGCCCGCCGGCGTCGATGCCCAGGCCCGCATCAACGCGGTGTTGCCACGGGAGTTGGGGCCTGGCCGCCGGGAGACCCTGCCGGACCAGGAAATCTATCTTTTTGAACGCGGCCGCTATCGCCCCATCGGTCCATATCTGGTGCACCTGGCCCTGCTGCTGATCCTAACCGGGGGGCTCATCGGCAAGTTCTGGGGCCTGGAGGGCAGTCTCCCCCTGAACCAGGGTGAAGTGGCCCGGACCTTTCACGTGGACCGCAACCAGCATCCCCTGGAGTTCCAGGTGCGCCTGGATAAGTTTCTGGTCCAGTATTACGAAAAGGGCGGCATCCCCAAGGAATTCCGCTCCGACCTCACCTTCCTGAAAGACGGCCGGGAAGTGGCCCGGGCCACCTGCCGGGTGAACTACCCCGTGACCTTTGGCGGCCTGACTTTTTACCAGTCATCCTACGGCAGCAGGCCCGAAGGTCCGGTGCGCCTGCAGGTGCACCATGGGGGCCTGGCTCAGACCCTGGAGCTCCCTCCGCGCCGGCCGGTGGACCTGCCCGGGGGAGAGGCCCAGGTTATGCTGGTGCGGGTGGACGGCAACTTCCAGGGTTACGGTCCGGCGGCCCAGCTGGCCCTCCGGGGGGGCGCCGAGCACCCCCTGGTCTTCTGGGTCCTCCAAGACCACCCCGAGTTGGGGCAGCAACCGGACCACTACCGGTTCCGGGCGGAGTCCATCCCCTTCCAGTTCTATTCGGTGTTTCAGGTGAAAAGCGATCCCGGGGTCTGGTGGGTCTATGCCGGGTTTATCCTGTTGCTGCCGGGGTTCTACCTGGCCTTTTTCCGGCCGGCGGCGCGGTGGGCCGTGGTCCTGGAAAGAGCCGCTTCCGGGGGCTTCAAGGTGCGCCTGTTGGGGGCCAGTCCCCGCCACCGGGAAGAATTCGCCCTCTCTCTGGAGCGGCTCCTGGAAGGGCTGGAAAAAGGAGCGCCGTCATGATCAGCCAGATTTTGGGCCTGGTAATGCTGGCTTATCTGCTGGTGGCCGTCCTGTTTCTGGCGGCCGAACTCTGGTGCTCCCCCCGCCTCCAGAGCTGGGCCCGGCTGCTGCTGTGGGCCGGGCTGGGGGTCCATACCGGGGCCTTGCTGGGACGCTGGGCGGAATCCTACCAACTGGCGACGCTCCACTCAGTGCCGGCCACGGTCGCGGCTAACCTGCGTCTGGTTATCCTGCAGGCGCCGCTGTCAAATTTCTATGAATCGCTGGTCTTCTTCGCCTGGACCCTGCCGGCCCTGGGGGTCATCTCTTTCCGGCGCCACCTGCAAGGGTACCTGGGAGCCGTGGTGGCGGTGCTGGCCTGCCTGCTCCTGGCGTACGCCTCCTTCGGCGGGGTGGACAGCCGCATCAAGCCGCTGATGCCGGCCTTGAAGAGCAACTGGCTCCTGATTCACGTGGTGACCGCGTTTTTAGGGTATGCCGGCTTTGCCCTGGCCTTTGGCGCCGCCATCCTTTACCTGCTGCAGGACCGGCGGCCCCGGGCGTCGCTGCCGCCGCTGGCGCAACTGGACCGCCTCATTTACCGGGCCACGGTCCTGGGGTTTCTCCTGCTGACCCTGGGAATCCTGACCGGCGCGGTGTGGGCCGAAACGGCCTGGGGCAGGTACTGGAGCTGGGATCCCAAAGAGACCTGGTCCCTCATCACCTGGCTCATCTACGCCACCCTGCTGCACGCCCGGCTGCTCAAGGGCTGGCAGGGTCGGCGCATCGCCTGGCTGGCGGTGCTGGGGTTCCTGGCGGTGCTCTTCACCTACCTCGGGGTCAGCTTCCTCCTCACGGGCCTGCATTCTTATCTGACGTAAACCTTGCGCAGGCAGCCTTCGCTAAAAAGCACCGGTGCACGGGGCGCCGGGGCCGCGGTCGTTCCTACGCGGCGGGCACTTTGGACGGCTTGCAGAGCAGCTCCGCAGACGGCGCCAACCGCCCGCACCCCTCACAAACATACTGCAAGTCTTCCATTTTGCCTTTGCAGTAATGCTTGACATGGGGCGCCGGTTTCCCGCAGTAGGAGCAGGGCATGACTTCCGTGGAAGGGTTGCACAGGTGCCCGGGTTCAGTCGCCACCGCGCCGCAGGTCTTGCATGTATAAGCTTTTGCGGCCATAAATCCTCCTGTGTAAACACGATTTTTGACAAAAGATAAGTTCTCTACCGGCGTTGTCAATACCGCCGGCAGGATGATGGCGGGGAAGGGCAAGACCCGAAGGCCCTTTGGCTGGTCAGGCCTTAAGGGTCTCCAGAGGATAAGTTAACCGAGAAAGGGGAGTTCAGCCCAACAGCGCCAGGCTGCCGGAGGCCGCGTCCAACCGGGCCCAGGCCCCCAGGGGCAGGGTGTGGTTATCCGGCTGGTGGCCCACCGGCAGGCCCAGGAGGACGGGCACCTTAAGCGGCGCCAGGGCCGTGGTCAGCACTTCCATGAGGCCCTCCTGAGAGCCGCAGTTGGTAAAAGCCCCCAGGACTACCCCCGCCACTCCCGCCAGCACCCCGGAGAGGAGCAGGTGGTGCAGCATGCGGTCCAGGCGATAGAGGGCCTCGTTGTGATCCTCCAGGAACACCAGGTACCCCTTGAACCGGGGGGCAAAGGGGGTGCCCACCAGGTGGCACAGGGTGGTGAGGTTGCCGCCGGCCAGGGGCCCGGCCGCGGCCCCGGGGTGCAGGACCGTCAAGCCGTCGTAAGTGATGGCCTGGGGCCCCGGGGCGGTGAGCCACCGGTAGCAGTTCTCCCGGGCCCCGGGGGTCAGGGTTCCCAGGTGGGCCACCGTGGGCCCGTGGAAGGTCACCAGCTCCAGGCCCCGGTGCAGGGTCCACAGCAGGTTGGTGAGGTCGCTGAACCCCATGAGTTTCTTGGGAGCCGCCGCCAGCGCCGCCAGGTCCAGGTGCGGCAGGATCTTGAGAGAGCCGTAGCCGCCCCGCACCCCCACGATGGCCTTCACTTCCGGGTCCAGCCAGATCTCCTCAAAGCGCCGGGCGTATAACCGGTCCGTGGCCGCCCCCCAGGCCCGGGTCTCGAAGACTTCCGGCCCGCCGCGCACCTTAAAGCCCCAGTCCTTCAAGACCTGGACCCCGGCCTGCCAGGAGGCCCGGCTGACGGGGCTGGCCGGCGCCGCCACCGCCACCACCTCCCCGGGGTTAACCGCCGGCGGCCAGTGGAAGGAGGCCCCGGAATTGAAGCCGCTTCGCTTATCCTCGGTCATTCGCTCTGCACCACCCTCAATCTGGGTGCCGGCAGCCAATGCCCCGCACCTCTGGTCCCTTATAACAAATAATCTCTTCCTATGATCTAAGATTTTACCATATAATACAAGGTAACTTGAATCGAGGCTTGCCTTTCTCAGAAAACGGCTGCCAGTCTTTGACGAACCTTCATGAGCTTCCGATGGCAACGAAGGATAAAAATCTGGAACCGCCGCGGTCGGCGGTTTCCGAAAAATCTATGGTGGGCCGTACCCACCCCAAACTTGGTGTCGCTTCGCCAATCCGTGCTCTTTGCTGAAAGCTGCAAGCTGACCGCTGATAGCTAACTTTATTAAAACCATGAGCCCTTCGTCTTCCCGTCTGCCGGCTGGGGCCGCCGCGGTCCTGGTGCTGGTCTTTGCCCTGGCGCTCTGCTTCCGCCTCTCGGACCTGGCAGGCCGGGACCTGTGGACCGACGAGGCCTGGGTGGCCCTGGCGGCCTTGCAAGCGACACCCGCCGCGGCCCTGGCCGCGGGGCAGTCCACCCCGCCCCTGTACCTGCTGAGCGTCTGGGCCGTGGTTCAGGTCCTGGGCGGCAGCGAGGCGGCGCTGCGCTTAGTGTCTTTCCTGTTGGGGGTGGGGACGTTGTGCCTCATCTGGCGCCTGGCCCGGTCCCTGGTCCCCCTGACGTCCTCCCTGCTGGCCCTGACCGCGGTGGCCTGCTCCCCGGTGATGGTCTACTACGCCAAGGAACTGAAGCAGTACAGCGGCGACGCCTGCTTTGCGGTGCTGATCTTCTACCTGGCGGAGAGGGTCCGCTCCCGGCGGGGCCAGCGGGGCTGGGCCGCCCTGGCCATGGCCGGCGTCCTGGGCCTGGGTTTCTCCCATCCCCTGGTCTTCACCCTGCCGGTGGCCGCCGCGGTGCTGTGGGGCACCCTGCCGTCCCGGCGGCCCCGGGTGGCCCTCCTGGGGGCCGTCTGGGCCCTGGCCTTCGCCGCTTACTATCTCCTGTTCTTCCGGCGGGAGATAGACCCCAAACTGGTGACCTACTTCGTCGAGGTGGCGGCCTTCCCCGACTTCACCGGGGTCAAGCCCCTGGTCATCTGGCTGGGGCAGGCCCTGTACGAATATTTCTGGTATTTTCTGGGGGAGTGGGGGAGCTACTGGGGGCCGCCCCTGCTGGCCGCCGGCGTCCTGGCCCTGCTGGACCAACGCCGGGGCCGGGTCCTGGTTTATCTGCTGGGGCCCCTGCTCCTGGCCCTGGGCGCCGCCGCCCTGCACCGCTACCCCTTCATGGCCCGCAGCGGCGGCAACCGCTTGATGCTCTTCAGCGCCCCCTTGCTCTACCTGGTGGTGGCCGCCGGCGCCGGGGCGGTTCTAACCTGGCTGTGGCAAAAGCGCCAGCGCTGGCTGGCCCTGGCCCTGAGCGCGGTGCTCCTAGCGGCGTTGCACCCGGTGGCAAACTTCCGGGAAAACCTGCACCCCAGCAACAACCGGGAAGAAATCCGGCCCCTGGTGGAGCATCTCAAGAGCCAGCTTCAGCCCGGGGATCTGGTCTACGTCTACTATTTCGCCATCCAACCCTTCAACTACTATTACCACGGGCCGGCGCCGCGGCTCTGCCTGGGCAAGTCTTGCGTGGAAACGGACCTGACGGCGGCCGCCACCGACCCGGCCCCCCGGCGCATCTGGCTCATCGCCTCTCATATTCCCGACCAGGAGCACATGCGGGGCTTTGCCGCCCGGCTGCTGGGCCCCGGGTGGCAGGAAACCGCCTG
>Ga0315268_10005707_pt1 | contig 13328 bp, 11 predicted proteins | sample C1_top_MG_FD_204535 | JGI IMG/M metagenome (GOLD analysis project Ga0315268, IMG submission 204535) | Sediment microbial communities from Yellowstone Lake, YNP, Wyoming, USA - C1_top | ecosystem: Environmental > Aquatic > Freshwater > Lake > Sediment | place: USA: Wyoming | collected 2017-08-01 | reverse complement strand
AGCAACCGAACTGATACAGCTTGTTGAAAATTCAAGCGCGCAGTTAAGGGGAGAAATACCCGGTTCGTGTAAAACGGCGCACTTGGAGTTAAGAAAAGATATTGTAAGAATCGCTGAAAAATGGAATGAAGGATGCGAGGTTCTTCGCTCGCATAATATCAGGCACTGATAACGGTTTTATAGGCTGATGTTGAAGAGGAGGCTGACAGATGATCATAGATTTTCATACACATATTTTTCCGGCAAAAGTATCTGAAAGCAGGGAAAAATTTTTTACATCTGAACCTGCTTTTAAACTCCTCTACTCATCTCCCAAATCAAAAATAGTTGGAGCTGAAAGACTGATAGAGGTTATGGATGAAAGCAGTATAGATAAATCGGTCATTTTCGGGTTTCCCTGGCAAAATGAAGATATCTTCATAATGCATAATGATTATATAATGGATTCAGTCCAAAAATATTCCGATCGCCTTATCGGATTTGCATGTTTTGACCCGGCCAGTATTGCGGCTGGAAAGGAGACTGAAAGATGCCTTGAAGGCGGGCTATCGGGCGTCGGAGAGCTTGCTTTTTATAATTCAGGCATAGACGAAAAATCTTTACAGAGCTTAAATCCCATAATGGAGATTTGCAGGAAAAAAGACATTCCAGCATTAATCCACACAAACGAACCGGTAGGCCACAATTACCCCGGCAAAACCCCAAATACACTTATTGAGATATACAACCTGATTAAAAAATTTCCGGACAACAAAATAGTACTTGCTCACTGGGGTGGAGGAATATTCTTCTTTAATCTTTTGAAAAAAGAAGTGAGAGAGAGCATGAAAAACGTCTATTTTGACACGGCCGCATCACCGTTTCTATACGATCCGCAGATTTACCGGCAGGCAAAAGAGATTATCGGTGCAGATAAAATTCTTTTCGGCAGCGACTTTCCCCTCCTGAAACCTTCAAAATATTTTGCAGAGCTCGGGCAAGCAGGGCTTGAAAAGGAAGATATCGAAAAAATATGCGGGATTAATGCCGGAAAGCTCCTTTTGTTCTTGACCCCTTGAACCCTCGAATCCTGACCCCCTTCTCATACTAATTGGGAGAAGGGCCACATTTACAAATTGCTGACTATGCCGAGTATCCCATGGATAAAAGCAGTAATAACAAGGGCGATACCTGTTTTTTTATGTACTCCGAAAGGCACCTTAATATAATGAAGGCCGGATAAAAGCTGGAACAACAGCAACGCCAGATTGAATAATCCTCCGATCAGGATAATTGAAATACCTCCGATAGTCATAAACAAGCTCCTTGCAAGGGTTCAGGGGTTCGAGGATTCCAGGGTTCGAGAGTAACAAAGAAAAGGGTTTCCTTGAACCCACTATCCATCAACTTTAGCCGATGGGTGTTGACTTTAAAACCTTAATCATCATTTTATGGCAATGGCCGCTTTCGCAATTCCGGCGCTTCCGTGAATATTGCAGTTTGCTTCCGCTTCTATTTGAGCAGGCTCATTTACCGTATATTTTATTTCTTTTGTGAAATTTTCCGATTCGGGTGTCTTGGTCGCTGAAAAATCCCACCTTGCAATTTCCTTCCCGTTTATCTTGATGTATGCCCATTTGGTATAATGAAGCATGTTGTTCCCATTGTGGGTCACGTTTAACTTAATGGTAACTTCTGTGCCTTTTGCTGCGGATTCCGGAGCAATGATTGTTACCGCAGATTTGTCCGCCAGGGCAATGCCTGTTGAAAGCAAGAAAATTGCAGTTAGACAAAATAAAACATAACAGGTTTTTTTCATGATTGATCTCTCCTTTATAAAAAGCTTATTTTGATAACATGGTTTTTAATATCAGGTATCCCTGAACAACAGATACAATTAATGTTGAAAAAAGTAAACCAAGAGAAACAGGAAGCGTAAATTCCCCATGTCCTGTCAGGATAAAATAACTGTGTATAATGAAGGCAAAAAGGCCGCCGCCGGATAGAAGAAGAGCAAAAATACGGCCTGTCTTTTCGCCGGAGGCAAGTTTCATGAAGCCGTAGAGTGCAATTACCAGTAGAATAAAATTTGCAATTAAAAATCCCTGTATGCCGCCGGGGAGATGGAAAAGCTCCCATTCCTTCCAGAAAGCCGAATCAATCTCATGCGTAAATAAAAGCGCAAAGTTGATAAGATAAAGGTTCGTATTCCTGGCGTTAATGTCCATAAATACAACTCCTTTGTTTAGGCTGCATTAAAAATGCGAGTCGTAGTTTGTTTATTATAAAGTTCCGGTATTTGTTATGGCGATTTCAAAAATATATTCAGATTGAATCGTTATTCCAAACAATTGAAAACAACCGGATTATTCCGTTCAGGTCAACAAAATTATGACAACTTCTTTAGCTACAATTGAGTCTTGATAATATCATCAAAATATTTTATATAAAAGCGAAATCCGAAAGCTAATGGAGCAGCAGAGAGTTTGATTTGAAAAGAATAGTAAAAAGAAGCTCATAAATAACAATTGAAAAGGAATGATATGGTTAACAAATTATTACTGGTAATTGTTGCTTTATCACTTTTATGTTTGCCCGCATGTTACAGTGCCGGAAAAGCAACCGGTAAGGCCGTTAAAACAACTGAAAATGTCGTAAAAAAGATCGAGAAAGATACCGAAAAGTTTGAAAAAGGCTACGAAGATGGACGCAAGTAAAAGATCTTCCTGTTTTTATCACCTTTTGCAATATCCACGAGTATTGATATCGATTGAAGCACTTAATTTGACTTGTAAAAACATTTAGGCGAGTTTACTAATAATTATCCATAACGTCTGTGTTTTCCGAACCTTCGTCATCTTTTTTTTTCATGGTGTACCCTGCTTCCCAACGCTTATCGAGATAATATAAAACAGGAACGGTCATGCGGGAGAAGAGAAGGGAGGCCACCTCCCCTGCCATCAGCGATATGGCGAGACCCTGGAAGATCGGATCAAACAGTATGACGGAAGCGCCTACTACCACGGCTGCTGCAGTCAGCATCATGGGCCTGAACCGCACGGCGCCTGCGTCAATCACGGCAAGATCAAGGGGCATTCCCTGGGAAACGCGAAGCTCAATGAAATCAACCAGAATAATCGAGTTTCTTACGACAATTCCGGCCCCTGCAATGAAACCTATCATGGAGGTCGCGGTAAAAAAGGCTCCCATCAGCCAGTGAGCAGGCAGTATCCCGATAAGGGAAAAGGGTATGGCGGCCATTATCACAAGAGGAGTTGAAAACGACTGGAACCATCCGACCACGAGCACGAATATCAGTATGAGAACCACTCCGAAGGCTATTCCCAAATCCCGGAAGACCTCGTATGTTATGTGCCATTCACCATCCCATTTCATTGAGAAACGGCGGTCGCTTTCAGGAAGCGCCGAAGTATGCTGAACTATTTTATAGCCTTCGGGAAGAGAAATGGCTTCTATCTTTTTTTTCATCTCGAGTATGGCATAAACCGGGCTTTCCTTTTTGCCTGCAACATCTCCGGTTACATAGACGACCGGCATCAGGTTTTTGTGGTATATGCTTTTGTCCATCTCTGTTTCAGAGGCTTTGACAAGGCTTGAAACGGAGATGAGCCGCCCGTCCGGCTGCGATATTTTTACAGCTTCAAGGCGCTCAATTCCAGCCCGTTCTGAAAGGGGCAGTTTCAGCAGGATGGGAACATCTTCTTTTTCAAGGGGTTGGTGAAGGAGGCCTGCCTGCCGCCCGGAAAGCGACATTTCCAGGGCTTTTGATACCTGGTCTGCGCTGATGCCGTGAAGAGCCGCCTTCTCCTTGTCAATAACAAGGTTGAATCTGGGCTGCTTTTCTTCCATGTACCAGTCGACATCGACAACACCCGGCGTTTCTTCGAAAACCGTCTTGATCTTGCCGGCTATTTCCCTCTGTCTGTTGTAATCAGGGCCATATATTTCGGCTACAAGGGTTGAAAGCACCGGAGGGCCGGGAGGTACTTCAGCGATTTTGATTGAGGCATTATACTTTCCGGCAATCTTCTGCAAAGGAGGCCGGATGCGCTTTGCTATCTCATGGCTCTGATCTTTTCTCCGCCCTTTTTCAACGAGGTTCACCTGGATATCAGCCGCATTCGGCCCCTTGCGCAGGAAATAGTGGCGCACAAGGCCGTTGAAATTGAAAGGCCCTGCCGCGCCCGTATAAATTTCATAATCGACAACCTCATTGACGGTTTTTATATAATCGCCCATTTCGAGAGCAGCAGAAAGCGTATTTTCAAGGGTCGAATATTCCGGCATGTCAATTATTACCTGGAATTCGCTCTTATTGTCGAAAGGCAGCATTTTGACCTGGACTTTTTTGATAAATACGAGGCCGCAGGAAATCAGAAGGAGAGCCGATACCATTATAAGAAAAAAGTAACGCCGGAAGGGTTTATGAATAAGCGGAGTCATAACCCGGCGGTAAAGGAGCGTGCTCCATCCCTCTTTCTCATGGCTGTGGCTTTCATCTCCCCTGTGCCGGATAAGTTTCATGGAAGCCCATGGAGTTACAACAAATGCCACAAGAAGTGAAAAGACCATTGCTGCTGAAGCTCCGACAGGGATGGGGCGCATATAGGGGCCCATAAGGCCTCCTACGAATGCCATCGGAAGTATGGCAGCGATAACGGTCATGGTTGCGAGGATGGTCGGGTTTCCCACCTCGTCAACCGCTTCTATCGTGACCTTTATTTTCGGGCGATTCCCGTTTTCCGGAAGCCTTAAATGGCGCACAATATTTTCAACAATAACTATGGCGTCGTCAACCAGTATTCCGATTGAAAATATAAGGGCGAAGAGAGTAATGCGGTTCAGGGTGTATCCGTAAAGGAAAAATACCGAAAGAGTTAAAGCAAGGGTGACGGGTATTGCAAGAGCGACTATCCCCGATTCACGGCGGCCAAGCGTGAACCAGATGAGTATTGAAACCGATATTATTGCAATCATCATATGCAAAAGAAGTTCATCCGACTTTTCTTTCGCCGTTTCCCCGTAATGTCTTGTTACGGTCATATTTATATCGCCGGGTATGACGGTTCCCTTTGCATCTTCTATTCTTGCAAGTATCCTGTTTGCTACTGTTATGGCATTTGTGCCTTTTCTTTTTGCTATCGTAAGGGTAACTGCGGGACAAGCGTCTTTCGGCAAATCCTTTGCTGCAATATTTTTATCTTCAGCAGCAGGGCCTGCTCCGAAAAAAACATACTGATCGGGTTCGGCAGGTCCGTCTGAAATCACGGCTACATCGCGCAGGTAAACAGGTCTGCCTTCGCGGACGGATATGACAACGTTTTTAACATCTTCGGCATTACGCAGGAAACCGCCCGTATGCACTACGGTCTGGCCTGCCTGAGACGGAAAAGATCCGGCATCCGATTCCCGGTTGGCGGCGCATACCATGGAAAAAACGCGCTCAGTATCCAGACCGAAAGCAGAAAGCTTAACCGGGTCAATGTTTACTTCAACCTGTCGGCGTTCTCCGCCAATAATTGTTGTAATGGAAGCGTTTTCTTCCCGTTTCGCAAGGTTTTCAACTTCAGCGGCAACACGCCTTAATGTGTAGTGGTCTGCGTCTTTTCCCCAGAAGGTTAACGCCAGGATCGGCACATCGTCTATGTAGCGGGGTTTAACCAGAGGAGGAGATACCGAACACGGAATACGGTCCATATTCGCCATGAGCTTTGACTGGAGACGTACGATGGCTTCTTCTTCGTTCTGTCCCACGAAAAAACGGACCACCACCATCGACATTCCCGGGCTTGATGTGGAGTAAATATATTCAACTCCGGGAATTTCCCATAAAAGCTTCTCCATCGGAGAGGTCACACGCTCTTCAACTTCTTTCGAGCCTGCACCAGGCATTCCGACGAATATATCTATCATCGGAACAATTATCTGGGGCTCTTCCTCTCTCGGGAGAGCAATTACCGAAGCAATACCAAGAAGTATTGAAGCGATAATAATAAGAGGCGTAAGCTTGGATTCTATGAAATAACCCGCAATTTTTCCCGCTGCGCCGGTTTTCATGTTGATGCCAACGCCTCCACGCGCATGCCGTCTGACGTGTTCGGCGGCGGATTCAACAAGTAGCGGTCTCCGGGCTTAAGACCGGAAAGGATTTCCAGCGATTTATCGAAGGATTTGCCCGTTCGGACCAGCCTGAAACGCGCTTTTTTTTCGCCGTCAACAACAAAAACTCCCGTTAACTGACCCTGATGGATCAATGCGGAAGAAGGCACGGATAATACGCTTATCTCTCCCGAAGGGATTTGAACACGGGCATACATTCCGGAATGAATTTTTTCGTTTGCCGGAAAAGAAACCTTTATCATGAAAGAGCGTGTTTTTGGATCTGCCGCCGGAGCTATTGTGGTGATCTTACCTTCAACTGAAAGGTCATTTGAAGCAGGAATCGTTATGCCGGCCTTTCTTCCGATGCCGGCATTTTTCACATGGGTTTCGGGAACAACCAGTTCAATGTAGCTGCCTTCAGTTCCTTCAATGCCTATAACAGGCATTCCGGGAGAAGCAAGATCCCCAGGCTCCATCATTTTGGCTGTAATAAACCCGCTATAAGGGGCATATATCGCGGAGTCCTTGTTGAATGATTTTGCGGATGAGAGGGCGGCTTCCGACTGTTTCACACGATGGCCTGCTGCCTGAACCATTGCTTCAGCCTGCAAGAGGGCCGCTTCAGCCTGGCTGTTCCGGGCCTCCGCCTCCTCGAATTCCTGCCTGCTTGCCGATTTTTCCTTTAAAAGGTTGAGATAACGCCGGTAAGTTGCGCCTGCAAGCCTCGCTCCGGCTCTTGCCGAATCGGCTCCAGCAATGGCTGCTGTGTGCGCCTTGATTGCTTCTGCCGCAGCCTCTTCAGCCTGCTGCAATTGTGCGCCAACCTGGCTGTTATCGAGAAGAACGAGTATATCGCCCTTTTTCACAAAATCGCCTTCTTTTACATTTATCGCCTTTACTGCGGCCATCAGCTTGCTTGACAGGGTGCTTGTATTTACCGCGTGGACTGTCCCCATTGCCTCATACAGAAGCGGCTGCTTTTCAATCCGCGCTTCCGAAACCTGAGCCTTTATAACTCCGGACATTTTCTCTTTGGAGTTGCCCGGTTCTATTTTCCCGCTGCAGCCTGAAGAGGCGAAGAGCAGTAAAAATATTATTAAAGTTGACGCTGTTCTTTGAAGCATGTCGGCTCCTCGGATTCTAGTAAATATTTCTAAATATTGCAAGCATGTTGGGATGATGAATCTCTTCAGTCATATCTACGGTGTGACACAGCTTGCAGTTTTTATTTGCTCCTATCGGATAAGCATTTTTCTGGTATTGAATGGGCTGGAAATTTTCCCTGTCGTTTCCGAATATATTCGATGCCGGATACTCCGCGTGGGTAATTCCATGACATGCAGGGCACATTATCCCGACTTCGTCCGAACGTGAGCTGTAGAGCGATTTTTTATCCTTTGTCCAGACATTGGGCGGTGACTGGTCCGTTTCAGGCGGTTTGAAATCAACATGGCAATTCAAGCAGTCGGGCTGGTTTATCCACGCTTTCCTCGGTTCAATCTGTTTAACCTTATCGGCAAATCTCGGCCTGAGATGTTTCATTAGCCTTTCGGCCTCGCTTTTGCCCTCGTTTTTTTCGGATACAAGAAGACTTAAAGCATGATCCTCCATCTTCCCGTGACAGCTTGAACAATCAAGACCGCTTTTACTGTGAATGCCCCTGTAGCTTTTTGTGAATCCGGATGACGGGTGGCAGTTACGGCACGGATCAGGGTTATCTGCAGAAATGTAATTTGCATGGAAACCATGTATGGCTGCCGAAAGATTTAAATGCTTTGCCTTTTCGCCGATCCCCGGCTGCTCTCCTGCATGGCAATTTGAACACATTTTGGGATTACCCTTTTTGGATAACATTTCAAGATCGGTGCGGTTGATCCTGTCATGGGTCTTTAAAATATCGATCGATGTCTCATCAGAAAAGCCCGTTATGTTCTTTCTGCCCCAGTTTCCTCCGTGACAGTTACGGCAACCCATTTCTGTTGATGCAGGCACAGAAACTCCCGTGGAGCAAAGCAGGTTTCCTGTTTTAGAATCTCTTGCTTCAACATAAACAAGCGGGAAGGGCACAAAGGATCCGTCGTCCCTGTAAGGTATGATCGGAAGATCACCTGCCGAGTAAGCCATAAGGCTTTCATTAAAATCCATTTCACCGGTTGTCTTCTTTCCCGAAAATCCTTCATTATCATTAATCCGGCGGCCATAAAAAGATCTGGAATATTGCCAGAAATTGGAATTTGAGGAAGGTGTGTTAAATCCATCTTCGATCCGGTAAGTCATGTTCAGGTTGCCTGCAACGATTTCGGGTGTTTTTCCCCTTTTTATGAGCTGGGCATAGATTGTATTCCCGGGTTGTGAAATGCTGAAAAACTGGTTGTTGTCCGACGTAAAGTGCATCCCTTTCCCGCTCCATACAAGCAGGATATATTTATCTTTCGAAGGATCGAAGAGGGGGATTTTTGGTACAATAGGTGTAATGGAATATTCGGAAGGCAGTTCCTCTTTCCGGCTGTTAAGCTCTTTTACTATATACGCAGCAAGAGCCTTTTTCTCTGCATTAGTTCCGGGAAAAGGCGGCATAAATTCATTTATTTTACCCATGCCGCTTAGCATTGACTCCATTCCGTATTGTGAATATTTTTTTGTTGCAGCAGTGATATCATTAACAAAACCGCCAACAGAATGGCAGGAGATGCACATGAGTCTGAATATTTCACGCCCGGCCTGAATCCGGTTTGTTTCATCAATTTTTTTGGAGGCAACCCATCTTGAAGTTTTTAATATCCCGTTATTGATCATGAAATCGATATCTTTTGCAGAAACGGAATTGGAATATATATTTCCATATATTATATAAGGCCTCCTGCCCGCTTCTCTGATCCATTCAAAAGAGCCTAAGTATAAAACGCCCATAATCAAAAGAGAGAAGGTTACTCCTTTTTTGACGTAACCGGGCATTCTTATCGCCATAAATACTCCGGCAATAAAAATAAGCGGTGACAGGAGCAGGAACGTTTTGACAAGAGGCGGCATTTCAGGTGAGAGTTTTAAAATCATGAGTTTTTGAGGCTCGGGAAGAGAGGAAACATACCACCATGCGGAAGCAAGCAAAAAGAAAAACGGAATAAGGAGCCACTTGGCGCAGTATTTTTCCAGGGAGTCCCTTAAAGCCTTTTCTTTTATGGCCGATGTAGTTATAAAGCCGAAAAGCCCCGCAAGCATTAACGCCATGAATGTTCTGAAAAAAAGGGATGGCCAGAAAGAAGGATTGAAAAAACCGTCCCAGAAATTTCCGCTTGAAAGCCACCTCCCGGGAGTCAGCATGAATGAAATTATGCCGTTTATTACAAAAAGGGAGAGCCAGCCGAAAGCAAAATAGAGCCAGCCGATTCTAAGATGATCTTTTTTGTTCATCTTTCCGAAGGTATAAAAATAGACAAAAAGAGCTACAGTCTCACCGAGAAAAAAAACCCATTCCGTAGCAAAGCCGAAAACAAAATTATGCACGAGAATTGAAGTCGCGGCTGGGTTCAACAACGATATCGTAAACCATATGCCGACTCCTGTTATGGCTCCGAAAACCATGGATACAAGAAGAAAGAACTTTGTATGCTTTCTCGTGTATTCCAGTATATCCGCAGAATTTTCCCGGTACCCCTTTATTTCCGTAAGTACAAGAAACAGGCCTCCGCCTACGGCAAAATGGGCTACGTAAACATGAATTACGGCGATAAAGGCGATAAGGGTTCCGCCTCCCAGGAAACCGAGATCCCATACAGGATAATTTACAAGATAACTATTCAGCATGAATTAACCAAACTTTATGGATAAACATTCAAATTTCAGGATGTCTTGATCGAAAGAGCGCATCTTATCATATATATTATAGCGGCTATCCCAATAATCAGGGAAGCAATGAACATTATCATGGGTGAATACTGGTGAATAACTTTCAGTTTGTCTACGGCAAAATAGGGTTTGAGAAAGGCGGTTCTCACCATATCCCTCATTATTACCATGAAAAACACGGTGATTATTGCCGACCATGTTGCAGGCCAGACTCTGTTTTTAAAGCTGTATATAAGAGAAAGAGTTGTGGCGGTCAAGCCTGCCAGAAAGACCGTTGTGCCTATACTGTCTTTTCCCATGAAAAGAAGCATAATATCTCCCGGCAAACTGATAATAAACCATGCTCCTGTTAAAACCTGGAAAAGAGTGGCATAGAAAAAATATTTCATTCCATTTTTTATATTCAAATCCGCATCCGTTGCGTCGCTTTTCTTTTTCTTCTGCCATGTTATCGCTATAAAAAGGCCGCTTATCGCAACAGAAGCAGTGACAAAGTGAATAAAACGGGGGAACAGGGTCGGATCAGAAAGATTTAAAATGGTCCCGGCGGGTTTATCAAAATATTGTGTCCATGAGCCTGGGGAGAGCATCAGGGTCATGTTGTTCGTATAGAAAAAGGCTGTGATAGTAAGGAGTAAAACAGTCAGCCCGATAAAATATTTGCGGGCAAAAGCGAGTTCCTCAAATTTGAATTTGTAAATATATGCGCTGTAATATGCAATAATCAGCAGTAAAATGATCGACAGCCAGTAAGCGGCCATAAGGATGGAACTTGTGTAAAAAAAGTTTCCGTAAAGAACCTGCAGAAACAGCAAAGGAGCCACTCCAAAGTTTATGGTGAAAGCTATCACAAATGTTGTTTTTTCGGATATCTCTTTTTGGAGCGAAACCGTGCTGCTGTCCGGGGACTTCTTCAATCCACTGAAAAAAGCTATGATTGCAGACCCGAGCATGATGTTCATTAAAAGAATGTGGGCCATGAAAGTAATAATCAGCAGTACCTTGAACCATACCCAGTGAACAGGGATAGTATCGGGAGACGGGATAAGTGCTGCTATGTTCATAGGATCAAAACTTTCTTTGTGGTTTTATAAAACCGTACTCATTTTCGACTTTTTACGAAACCATCAAACATCAAGCGGTTCATGAAGGATTTTATTTACAATATTTTTTATCGTGAATCTACTAATGATACCATCAGAATAAATCTTTATCACTGAATCATCATTTTTCAGGGGCGATAAAACGGATCGCGCTCTGACTGGATCTATTGCTCCGAGCGCCCATGCTGAAAGGCCGCGAAGCATCGCATCGCCGGATTCAAGACAGGGAATAAGAAAAACGAAGGAATCCTTCACAAGATGAGGCTTTACGCCTGCAATCCTTCCGATTCCCCAGATAATCCCCTGCTGAAGAACTTCGTTTTCAAGATAGTTTCCGTCTTTATTGATATAAGATATAAGGATGCGGCTATATTCTTCCCCCAGCCGCATATTTCTTGCAAGAATCTCTCCCATAGCTTCGGGAGAACCCCAGCCGATTCCGCCCGACTCGTCGTTTAAATTCCACATGAGACGGCGCATGACAACACGCGCAGATTCAATATCAGCATCTGCAACAGAAGAAACCGTTTCTCCCATCGCGGTGACTGCCCGCCATTTAATAAGCTCATCGGTATTATAGAGACAGGAAAAAAGATGATTTACAACCTGTCTTCCGGGAAACCTCCGGATTTCTGAAATCCGTTCATTAAAATCATTCCCGGACAGAATTTCAAAGATCTTTTTTTTTAAACTCTTTCCCCCGGTTCGGTTTATATCCATGCTTTATATTATTGTCCCTTTCGGGGAGGAAAACCCTCGCCTTGAGGCGAAGACTTTAGTTCGATCTTTGTCCCAAAAGGGTTCAAGGGGTCAGGGGCACTACAAACGTCTTTGAATGCTTTTCACTCGAACCCTCGAATCCTTGAATCCTTGACCCCTAAAGCTATTTACTTTCCATCCCAGGAAATGCAATCTGAAGGACAGTTTTTAATAGCTTCGTCAACCTCTGTTTCAGGGTAGACAGGAAGCTCTGATATTTCGATATAACCTGCGCTGCTCAATTTGAAAACAGAGGGAGCAATCTCTATGCAGATGCCGCAAAGTACGCAGTCGCCAAGTTCAACAACCGGTGTTTTCATTCGCTGTTTTTATCCTGTTATTGCTTTTCCTATCTTCTTCCCCAATTCAATGCATGCTTCAATGGATTGGTTATCGGGTACGTATTGGACCTTCAAACCGGGATCGATGATTTCAATATTCATTGATTCAAGTTCATTCTTAATAAGATTTACAGATTCTCCGCTCCATCCGTATGAACCGAAAGCAGCCCCGATTTTATTTTTTGGCTTAAGTCCTTTCATGTATGTCAGAAAATCGCTGACAGTAGGAAACAGGCCGTTATTTAATGTGGGAGAACCGATTATTATTGCCTTTGCATCAAGAACCTCGGTCATTATATCGCTGCGGTTGCATTTTCTCAGGTGCATCGGCCTTGCCTCTATTCCCTGCTCGCTCAAGCCTGCAACAATTGCTTCAGCCATCTTTTCAGTGCTGTGCCACATGGTATCATATATGACCAAGGCTTTATTCTTTGCCTCCTGTCTGCTCCACTTGACATACGCATTAATGATTTTTCCGGGGTCTTTGCGCCATAATATGCCGTGATCAGGGCATATTATATTAAATTCGAGTTTGAGATTTGTTACGTGTTCAACCAGTTTTAAAATTAGCGGAGAATAGAGCATAAGAATGTTGGCAAAATATTTTTTTGCATGAGTCATGATGGCATCCCCGACCAGGTCATCAAACTTTTCCATTCCTGCATAATGCTGGCCGAAAGCGTCGCTTGAAAAAAGAATCTTGTCTTCCTTAAGATAGGAGAACATGCTGTCCGGCCAGTGAAGCATTCTTGTTTCGAGAAAAGTTATTGTTCTGCTTCCGATGCTGAGTTCTTCCCCGTTTTCAACGGGGTGGTAATTCCATTTCTGCCTGAAATGGCGGGAGAGATTTTTCTGGCCCATTTTCGAGCAGAAGAGAGGCTTTTCTTCTCCGACTTTGTGCATTACACGGGGCAGGCTTCCGGAATGATCCATCTCCGTGTGATTGCTGATAACATAGTCGATTTTTTTCGGATCTATTATTTTTGATATGTTATCAATAAGTTGATCGGCAAATTCCGCTTTAACAGTATCAATGAGCACTGTTTTTTTGTCCAGAATCAAAAAAGCATTGTAGCTTGTCCCTTGGTCGGTTGTATATCCATGAAAGTCTCTGATATTCCAGTCGTTAACACCGACATCATAAATGTCTTTTGCTATCTTTACGGGTTTCATTTCT
>Ga0315268_10005706_pt1 | contig 13329 bp, 10 predicted proteins | sample C1_top_MG_FD_204535 | JGI IMG/M metagenome (GOLD analysis project Ga0315268, IMG submission 204535) | Sediment microbial communities from Yellowstone Lake, YNP, Wyoming, USA - C1_top | ecosystem: Environmental > Aquatic > Freshwater > Lake > Sediment | place: USA: Wyoming | collected 2017-08-01 | reverse complement strand
AAGAAGATGACCGCGTGTCGTCCGGGGTGCAGGAGCTTGAAGTCAGACGAGGTCTTGTCGCTCGGAATGTTCATGGGCGGCAGGCTATACGTCGTCAACACGGGCGTGGCCTGCTGACTGCCCAGGAACGGATCGATCTCTTGTTGGACCCGGGCAGCCGCATGGCTGCCGGAGAATTTGTCCATTCCATCCATCTGTCTGAATGGGAACGCACAATTGGCGGCGACGGCGAGACGTATGGATTCGGCATGGTCGAAGGTCGGCCGGTGGCTTACATGGCGAGCAATCCGGCGGTAAAAGGCGGATCAGGAGAACCGGCCTCGATGCGCCAAGCTCGCGCCTTTCGCCGAATTGTCGAAGCAAGCGCTCTTCCCGTCTTTTTTCTTATGCAAGGAGGGGGAGCCCGAATCACCGATGCCCTCTCTTCGCGGTTTGCCGGTTTCCCGGGCAGTGGACTGGGGGCTCACAGGGCATTTGGCAGGCGCGGAACCCTGTTGACAGCCGTGCTAGCCAGTTATTACCCCCCGTGGACGGTCGCCCAATCCGACTTCGCTGTCATGACTGAAAAGTCGAACTTTTCGTTCACCAGTCCTCCGGTATTGGAGGAAGCAGCGGCGCAGCGAGTTTCCGCGGAAGAACTTGGCGGGGTCGAGGTTCACTCAAAGACCACCGGTGAGATCGACATGGTGGTAGCCGATGAGGCTACCGCCATCGCGACGCTCAGGAAGGTTTTCACATACCTGCCCTCGAACCGCTGGGAACCAGCCCCTGTGGTGCGGTGCGGCGATCCGGCTGAGCGCATGATCCCCGAATTTCGGAGCATTCTTCCCTCCGATCAGCGTTGGGCCTACGACATCAGGAAGATCATTGTTACGCTGGTAGATCGCGACAGCTTTGTGGAGTGGGCGCCCCGTTTCGCGCCCAATATGGTGACGGGACTGGCGCGAATGGATGGCCAGACGGTGGCCATCGTGGCGACTCAACCGTCGGAACGCGCCGGCGTCGTCGATGTAGCCGCCATAATCAAGATGAAGCGTTTGATGACGGTCTGTGACGAGTTGAACATTCCTATCGTCTTTCTCGTCGATACCCCTGGGGTGCTGACCACCAAAGAAGAAGAGCACAAACGGCTGCTGCACCATATTTTTGACCTGGCGCAACTTCGGGTTCGTTCGACGATGCCGAAAGTCTGCGTGATTGTGCGCCGGGGTATTGGATACGCTTATTTCGCGCTGAGCTGTAGTGATCCGGAAGGATTCACTTTTGCGTGGCCTTCGGCTCAGATTGCTTTCATCGGTCCGGCACCGGGTGTCCGGGTGGCGTTTCGGCAGCAAATCCAAGCCAGTCCGGACCCGGAGGAGTTCTTCAAATCGAAGGTAAGCGAGTTCCTGCGCGCGGCCGAAGCATGGGAAGCTGCGCACCTTGGCTATATTGACGACGTAATCGATCCCGCAGACACGCGGCGGAAGATCGTCCGCGCCCTGGCTGCCGGCCGGCGGCAGGCCCCGACCGCCGCCGTGGATGATGCGAGAGACTGAACTGCTACCCCGGGAGTAAAGGAAGGGAAATGGATAACGACCAGGCCGCGGCTCGACTGGATGAGGAGTGGAATGTCATCGAGAAAGTGGACTCTCAGCGCGTTGTGGCAACGGGCAGGCTCTCGCCAAGACAACGTATCGCAGCACTTTGCGAACCGGATTCGTTCTTTGAAATCGGCGCCCTCACGCGCACGCAGCAATCAATGGTCATGGAGAGCACGCCCGCAGACGGCGTGATCACCGGATACGCGAAAGTAGCTGGATGGCAAGTCGCGATCGCCTGTGAGGACCCGGTCGTGCTGGCGCGCACAGACAGACAGGTGGCGGCGAACAAGATGACCCGCCTGGTCGCCAACGCGGTTTTCCGCAACATGCCTTTCATTTACCTGGTAGATGGGGCGGCCGGGCCGGTTCCGCAGTTTGCCGCCGGCGAGGGAGGCCTGTTCGGCGGCTTATCGAGGCAGGATCCGCAGCCGGACATCTGCGCCCTTCAGGCTCCCTTCATCAGCATCCTGATGGGCCACTGCGGTCTGGAATCCGCCGCCATGACGGCGCATTCCGACATGTTGATTGCGGCGCAACCCGAGGCGGAATCCCCGGAGCCATGCAGCGATCAGAACCAGGTTGACGTATGGGTGGGCAATGACCTGGCCGCGATCGAATTGACGAAACGTTTCTTGAGCCTGATCCCGCGGAGCCTTTCGGGGCCGCTGAGGGAGTCGGAAGGTTACGAGGGGCCAGAGGCCAAGCTGCCGGATCAGCTCAGTAAACCAGTGCCGAGGCGAGTGGTGCTTCAGGGTCTCATGGACAGAGGGAGCCTGATCGAGTTTGATCCCGGTTCAGATGCAACCCTGAGTACGGGAATCGCCAGCAGCAGCGGCTATCCCATCGCATTTGCTGCAACTGGCGGCCAGGAACCGGCTGTACTTGGCATTTCCGCTCTTCGCCGGATGAGCCGAATTGTCCGATTGAGCAGGCGTTTCCGAGTTCCTCTGCTGACCATGCAGGACTGTGCCGGCTACGAACAACAAGCGCTTTCCGGGGCGGATTTTCTGCGCGAATTGAGCGCTCTGATGGGAGCGTTGCGCTCCAGTCCTGCGCCAAAACTAAGCTTGGTCACGGGCCGAGGGCACGTCCTGGGGAATTTTGTTCTGGGGAGCCGGCGACTGGGTTTCGATTACATAGCTGCTTGGCCGTTTGCCGATATCGACACGTCCGATATTCCGGGCGAGCAACTGAACGGGGCCGCAAGCGCGGATGGGCCATGGCTGGCGGCCGGCATTGGCATTATCGACGACGTGTTTGCGCCCAGCGAAACTCGGGACCGTCTGCGCCGGATGATCGAAATCCTTTCGCTGTCGCGATCGCTGCCCTCCCTCGAGGCCTCCAGGAAGAACCGGTACGTAGATGATGTCCCGTCGGTCTAGGCGAGGAGGTGCAGTGGAGGACGAATGCCAAACACTACTCAGCCCGTGGAAGAGGGATTATTCGTCTGGCCGTCGTCATGCGACGACGCACGCCTGATCGTTTCCCGATGTGAAAAGTGCGGTGACCTGTCGTTCCCTCGCTTAGTGCGATGCAAGAATCCTTCCTGCACGCACGAGCTCACCGTGGAGGCCTACCTTCGAGGGACGGGAAGACTTGTTTCCTATACGGTGGTACATTTTCCGCCGCCGCCACCATTTGTGCCAGCTGATCCGTTCACGCCGTTTGGAATAGGACTGGTTGAATTTCCGGAGGGCATCGCCATCCTTGGCCGGATTCAGAACTCTCCCGGCAAGATCCGGCTGAACGGCAGCGCCAGGCTCGTACTCTCCAGCCTGTACAACAAGGCGGATGGAACCACGGTCATGGGATGGGCATTCGCCCTGGAGGAAGAGTGACTGCCATGGAATCCGTGATTGTTGCTGGCGTCGGGATGCATGCCTGGGGAAAGTTTCCGAACAAGAGTTTCGTCGACCTCGGGGTGTGCGCCGTACTGGAAGCGCTTGCGGACGCCGGCATCCAGTGGAAGCAGGTGCAAAGCCTTCACGCAGCCTGCAACGTGCACAGCGGTGTCGCCGGCCTGCTGGCGGGGAACGAGCTGGCATACGCTCTGGGCGAGACGGGATCGCGGATCACGAGTTCATTCAACGGGTGCGCCAGCAGCGGAATCGCCCTGCGGCAGGCATTCGTCGATGTGGCGAGCGGGGCCTGTGACATCGCGGTCGCGGCCGGCGCGCAGAAGTCTGCGGAGGGTTTTCTTGCTGAGTTGCCGTGTCTTGTCCCGGTTCCGCTGGACTTCGAACATCTGCGCTGGCAGGCCGTGGGCGCAGCCAATCCTGCGTACTGGGCACTGGAGTGCCGCAAGAGGATGGTGCAGTACGGCACCACGGAGGAGGACCTTGCCGAAATCAAGGTCATCCTGAGTAAGCACGGCGCCAACAACCCACGGGCCCGCTACCGTAAAGTGTTCACGCGCGAAGAGGTTTTGCGTTCTCCTATGGTGGCGGACCCTCTGCGCTTGCTGGAGGTGTGTGCCGTCAGCGATGGAGCTGCAGCCGTTGTCCTCTGCAACCGGAAGACGGCAGACAGGCTTTCGGCCAAGAAGGTTTATTTGCGTGCGGTGGCGGTGGCCGGGTCCATTTTTGGCGATCCAACCATACGCATACCTTTCCTCTCCGCACCGGCGAATCACGATGGCCTTGCAAACAGTGAAAGTGTGACGTCCGCACGCGCCGCTTACGAGATGGCAGGGATAGACCCGGCTGACACCGATGCGGTTGAACTTCCTGACAATTCGGCATGGCACGTGCTCGAGTACCTGGAGTCGCTCGGCATGTGCCGTCGTGGCGAAGCGGAAAAGTTGGTCAGAGATCGCGCCATAGCGATCGGCGGCGACCTCCCGGTGTGTCCCAGCGGGGGCTTCGCCTGCCTTGGCGAAGTTGTTTCCGCACAAGGCTTGGCGCAGATGTTCGAACTGACCTCGCAGTTGCGGGGCGCGGCAGGCACGCGACAGGTGGAAGGCGCAAAGCTTGCCGTAGCCCAGACGCTTGGGGCCATGGGAAACAGCGCCACGTTTGTCCTGACACGTTGATTGACATGACGCCTGCTCTTTATGCTGGTGGTGCCCCCAACTGCATCGACCAGCCGGCACTTGCGCGCTAAGGTAGAATAGGTGCAGTTAACGCACACATACTGAATCCTCGGACTGTAAGGCGAGGGAGGAGCAGCTGGCAGACTTGAGCAGAAGAGCGACAAGCACCACCGGTTTGGACAATCACAAGAAGAGCTCGCGCGCGTTCCGGCGCGAAATCATCCACGAAGCAGCGCTGGAGTTGTTCGCACAACGAGGCTACACGGGTGTTTCGATCGACGAAATCGCCGCGAAAGCCGGCATAAGCGGTCCGGCAATTTACCGGCATTATCGTAACAAGGAGGCGCTCCTGGCCGTTGTGCTCGAATCCACGCTGGCCCGCCACTGGACCGATTCCCGTGCCGTGCTGGCCCGGGCGAGCACGCCTCGGGACGCGCTCACCTCTTTGGTGCAACTGGTCGTTTCATCCGCTGTCGAGAGGCGGGGGCTGGTCTCTGCCTACAAGCAACTCAGTCATGTGCGGGGCAGTAACCAGAAACGGTTACGCGCACAGTACCGCCTCTTAGTGGGGGAGTGGGCTTCCGTGGTGTCGGCTATTCGAGCCGACTTATCCCCGCCGGAAGTCCGCCTGATGGTCCACGCGGTTCTGGGAATGATCGAGGAAACTCTCGGTCATCGGCTCGACGGCACAATCGAGCGCTCGCGTCTGGAACAGCTGATTTCCTCGTTGGCTCTGGCAGCCTTGGCGGGGGACGGGATCACCAGCCCCACCTCCGCAGAACCCGTACCTCAGCCGGATACCGCTTCGGTCACCAAGTAGCGCTGACCCCGGCTCCCGCTGACCTCAGAAATTTACCCTCAACGCAAACTGCATGATGCGCGGATTGATCCTCGTGCTCGTAATCTTGCCGAAGTCTGATGCTGAACCGCGGTTCTGGCCTGGGTTCGAGAAGCTGGGTGTATTCGTCAGGTTGAAGGCTTCGGCGCGGAACATCAGGTTCGCCTCTCTCCATGGCAACTTGATCGAGCGGATAGATAAGGGCGAAGTCGAGATTTCGCTGGTCCGGACCCCGCAGGATGCCGCGGCCGTATCAGAAAACGCACCTTTTTCACGCGGTCGCCGGTCCCGTTGTCCGCCCCCGTGTTCGAATACCGGCAGCAGCCCTGCGGAAAGCCGCCGCCTCTAAACTCCCCGCCAATTGCCCTTCAGGAGCGTTTTTCCACCACCCGGCTCGGTCTTCCTCAGCCAGCCCTGTGGACGTCCTGTGCAAACAGTGCAATCCCCGGCCGACGCTCCCCAAAATCCACGCCTTCCACCGGCCGCCGCCCTTATGAACAGGCCCTCGCAAGCCGGCCAAAGCCCCGCCGTTGGCCCGTTATCCCGGTTTTTCCACTTTTCCGGGGCCATCTACTACTACTGCTGTTTGTTATTGAAAGTTGTTTTGATATAAGTAAGACCAGCAATCTGGCGGATCGAGGAGGGGCACTGAGGTGACTGACACTAGCGCTACACGCGTCTCGGAGGCCCCCGAGGTCAAGGGGGGTGCCATGGAGATCACCGTCAGCAAATTCGAGCTCCTTAAGGAGCTCACCGCGACACAGGGTGTGGTGGAGCGCAAGACCACCATCCCCATTCTGTCGAATTTTCTTTTTGAGGCCGCCGGCGACCGGCTTGCCATCACCGCTACCGATCTCGACCTCAGCCTCCGCACCTCGTGTAACGCCAAGGTCAAAAAGGAAGGCGGCTGCACCATCCCTGCGCGCAGGCTGTTTGACTACGTCAAACTGCTGCCCGAGGGCGAGATCACCATCAAGCTGCTGGAGAACCACTGGGTCAACATTCGCAGCGGCCGTTCCAACACCAAGATGGTCGGCATGGCCCGCGCCAATTTCCCCAGCCTCCCGGCGTTCCCCACCAGCGCCGCCTACAAAATTCCGGCTGCCGTCCTCAACCAGATGATCACTAAGACCATCTTTGCCATCTCCAACGAGGAATCCCGCTACACCCTGAACGGTGCGCTGCTGGTGCTGAAACCGGAAGCCATGATCATGGTCGCCACCGACGGCCACCGCCTGGCCCACATCGAAAACAGCGGCGCCAAGTTCCAGGGACTCAGCGGCGAGCTGCGCATCCTGGTGCCCAAGAAAGCCATGGCCGAGCTGCATACGCTGCTCGGCGATTACGATGGCGAGTCCATCGAGTTCGCCAAGGACGAGTCCACGCTGTTCTTCCGCATCGGCGGCCGCCTGCTCACCTCGCGCCAGCTCACCGGCCAGTTCCCCAATTACGAAGCGGTGCTGCCGCGCGACAACAACAAGACCGTCACGGTCCCCACCGACCAACTCAACGCGGCCATCCAGCGCGTGGCGCAGTTTGCCGACGAGCGCAGCGGCGCCATCCGCATGCGCCTGGACCGCAATGAGCTGAAGATCTCCTCCTCCTCCAGCGACGCCGGCGAATCGGAAGATTCGCTGGAAACCAGCTACGCCGCCGAGTCCCTCACCGTCGGCTTCAACAGCGCCTACCTGCTGGATTTTCTCAAGGCCGCCGGCACCCGCGAGGTCCGCCTGGAGTTCAAGGACCCGCAATCCGCCGGCCAGATGCGCCCCGAAGATGCGCCCGACAGCGAGTACAAATACCGCTATATCGTCATGCCCATGCGCATCTGAAACATGCGGCGGCGGCAGCCGGGAGCGGCTGCCGCCATGGCCAGCTCAGCCCAAAACTCTCCCCACTTCCGCCCCGCCCGCAGTATGATTAGCACCCACCAGGCGCTGCTCTCCACCGGCGGCGCCCAGGAGCATTGACGTGCGCCACCTGCAGCTTCTTGCCATGCTGGTCCTGGCCGGCTCTCTGGCCGCGCAGCAAGCGCCCGAAGGCCCCGGCCTCACTCCCAAGACCGGCGCCGTCTTTGACAACCTCTACACCAACGTCTTTTTCGGCTTCAATTTCCGGTTCCCGCCGGAATGGGAAATCTCCTTCGTCGCCAGCGACGGGTCCTGCGCTCCGGAGTGTGTGCTTCTGGAAGTGCGCGCTCCCGGCTATCCCAAGGTGGCGCGCAGCGTCACCGTGAGCGCCGAAGCCGGCGCCGCGGCGCGCCCCGGGCATCTGGCTTCCGCTGCCCTGGTCCTGGAAAAGACCGGCTCGCGCAAGATTTTCGACAGGCAATTTGAAGTCGGCGGGCACACACTCTACCGCACCGACTATCGTTCGCAACTGGTCGATTCCGATCTCTACCAGGCCGTCATCGCCATGCCGGTCAAGGATTACCTGATCGTTTTTACTTTCGCGGCCGAATCCCGGAAACAACTCGACAGCTTTGCCGACGGGCTCGCCAAGGACCTCACCTTCACCGCCGCCAAGTAACCAGGCGGGCGCCAGGAGGCTTCCATGAAAGGCTTCAAGCAGTTCTTGCTGCGCGGTCAACCGGGATGAACATCTCGCCTCCAGGACATATCGTGAAACGATAGTAAAAATTCTGTGTCATTCGCGGCCGGAATGCATCTATAATGTTCATATGGCCAGAGGTTGGGATTCAAAATCAGTCGAAGCACAAATCGAAGCCAAACCGCAGTTTTTAGCCAGCGACAAGAAAAGCCGCACTCCCGCCGAAGTCCAGCACCTCATCGAAAAGCGTAATTTGGAGCTCGCCCGCGCCAGGGTGGCGCGCGAACTCGGCCTCAGCCAGAATCCGCGCTATTCGCAGATGCTGACCAAGGCCCTTTCCGAGCTGGACGAGAAGATCGCGGCCTTCGACTAAGGCTCTGTTAGCCAGGTTGGCGCGGGCTCTACGCCGGGCACGCCGCCGCTGAGCTGTTTGCAGCCCCCAGCCATCGATGTTGCTCAATTATCGTCACCCGCGCGGCCTCGGCGTGATGGATGACGCCAAACGCTGGTGGCAAACCGGCAGCTTCTATTTCAACCCCAGCAACTCCTTCAGTCCCGCCTCATCCACTACCTGGATGCCCAGCTCCCGCGCCTTGTCCAGCTTCGACCCCGGCTCCGCCCCCGCCACCACGTAATCGGTCTTCTTGCTGACTGCCGATGCCACCTTCCCGCCGGCGTCCTCGATCAGCTTCTTGGCCTCTTCCCGCGTGTAATGCTCCAGGGCGCCGGTCAGGACGAAGGTTTTGCCGGCCAGCCGCGTGCCCCGCCGCTTCCTCTGCCCGCTGAAGCGCAGCCCGGCCTGCTGGAGCCGCTTCACCAGTTCCATGTTTCTTGGCTCGAGGAAGAACTCGCGAATGCTGCCGGCCACGCGCGGCCCCACCTCCTCCACTTCCTCCAGCTTTTCCACCGCCGCCGCCTCATCCGCCGGCGTGGCCGCCTTGATCAGCTCGTCGAGCGAGCCAAAATGCTGCGCCAGAAGTTCCGCCGTGCGCTCTCCCACAAACCGTATCCCCAGCCCGTAGATCACCCGCTCCAGCGGCAGCTTCTTGGAGGCCTCGACCTCATCCAGCACGTTCTGCGCCGACTTTCCCCCCATGCGCTCCAGGGCGAGCAGCTTGTCGCGGTCCAGATCGTAAATATCGGCCACGCTGCGCACCAGGCCGCGCTCCACCAACTGGTTGACCAGCGCGTCGCCCATGCCTTCGATGTTCATCACCCCGCGCGAGGCGAAGTGCAGCACGCTCTCCCGCAGCTTGGCCGGACAGTTGGCGTTCACGCAGCGGTGGTCGGCCTCGCCCTCCACCCGCACCACCTTGCCGCCGCACACCGGACAGTGCTCCGGCATGTGGAACCGACGCTGCCCGCGCGGGTGCTCCTTGTCCTCGATGACCTTCACTACCTTCGGGATGACGTCGCCGCCGCGCTCCACCTGCACCCAATCCCCGATCCGCGCACCCAGCCGATCGATCTCGTCCAGGTTGTGCAGCGTGGCCCGGCTGACGGTGGTGCCGCCGATCGGCACCGGCTCGAGCGCCGCCACCGGCGTCAGCTTGCCGGTGCGCCCCACCTGCACCAGGATGTCCTGGATTCTGGTGACCCCGGCCCGCGCCGCGTACTTGTAGGCGATGGCCCAGCGCGGCGCCTTGCCCGTCACCCCCAGCTCTCCCCACAGCGCCACTCGGTTCACCTTCACCACCACGCCGTCGATCTCGTAGGGCAGCGTCTCGCGCTTTTCCTCCCACTCGGCGATGAACTCCCGCACTTCGTCGAAATTCTTCGCCAGCCGCCGCCGCGGATTCACCTTGAACCCCGCCGCCGCCATCATCTCCAGGCCTGCCCAGTGTTCTTTGCCGTACGCGCGCCCGTTCGCCAGCAGGAAGTAGGCGTAAAACTCCAGCCGCCGCCGCGCCGTAATATTCGGATCCAGCACCCGCACCGCGCCCGCCCCGGCATTGCGCGGGTTGGCGAACTTGGCCAGCCCCTGCCGCTCGCGCTCTTCATTCATCCGCTCGAACGCCTTCATCGGCATGATCACTTCCCCGCGCACCTCGAAGTCGTTCGGCAGGGTGGGTGCGAGGGTGGGGGTTTTCGTGTGTTCCACCACCAGCGGCACCGACCGGATCGTCTTCACGTTCTCCGTCACGTCTTCCCCCACCATGCCGTCGCCGCGCGTGACCGCCCTGACCAACCACGACTTACGTGGCGCAGCCGCCCCCGGCTGCGCAGAGTACCGCAGCGCCATGCTCAGCCCGTCCAGCTTGAGCTCGCACACGTACTCCACCTGCTTTTGCCCCGTCAGCTCGTGTACCCGCCGCTCCCAGTCCCGCAGCTCCCCCTCGTTGTAGGCGTTGTCCAGCGACAGCATGGCGGACGAGTGCTGCACCTTGACGAACCCCTCGCGCGGCTTGCCGCCCACGCGCTGGGTGGGCGAATCGGGCGTCACCAGCTCCGGATGCTCCGCCTCCAGCCGTTTCAGTTCGTTCATCAGCTCGTCGAACTCGGCGTCGCTGATCTCCGGCTGATCGAGCACGTAATACCGGTGCTCGTGATAGCGGATCTTCTCCCGCAACTCATCGACCCGCGCCTGCACGTCCTTCTCTTTCACGCCGCTGGGCATAGCAGAATTATAGAAGTCGGGCCAAATCGGCCGCGGATTAACGCGGATTTCGGAGTGGAGAACGAATATTGAACGTGCGGATGTGCCGCGGGCGCCCTCGCCCGCGACGACAAGCGATCGACAATTCCCTTGCCTCCTTTGTGTCCTTTGCGGTTATCTTCAGTTCTTGCGCCACGCCCTGCTGCTCTACAACCCCGAATCCGGCCGCCGCCGCCAGGCCCGCCTGCGCGCGGTGGAATCAGTCCGCGTTGTGCTCAGCGCCGCCGGCATCGCCGCCGAACCCCTGGCCACCACCGGCCCCGCCACTGCCGCCGCCCAGCTTACCGGCGCCTTAGCCCGCGGCTTCGACACCCTGATCGTCTGCGCCGGCGACGGCACCATCAACGAGGTCCTCCCCTCCATCGTCAACACGCCCCTCGCGCTCGGGGTGGTCCCGCTGGGCACCGCCAACGTGCTGGCCAACGACCTCGGTCTCGCGCGCCGCCCGGCTGCCGCCGCCGCAATGCTGTTGGCCGCAGCCCCGCGCCCCACGCCGCTGGTCCGCATCGACTACACCGACCTCACTGGCCATCCGCGCTGGCGATACTTCATCGCCGCCGCCGGCATCGGCGCCGACGCCCGACTCGTCTACGCCCTTGCCGCCGGCTTCAAGCAGCGCTGGGGCATGGCCGCCTACTACGCCGAAGCCACCCGCCAGTGGGCCACCCACTTCTTCCCGCTGTTCGCCGTCGAATTCACCGGCCCCGACGGCCGCCCACGCCGCGAACCGGTCAGCCAGGTGCTGGCCGTGCGCATCGGCTGGTTCGGCGGCATGCTCAAGTGCCTGGCCCCCGGCGCCGGCCTCGACCGCCCCGGCCTGCAGCTCGTGCTCTTCAAGACCCGCCGGCGCCTGCACTACCTGCGCTACATGCTTGGCGTCTGGCTGCGACGCCACCGCACCCTCCCCGAGGTCGAAATCGTCCCCGCCGCCTCCTGCCGCTGTGTGTCGCTGGATCTCCCCGAGCCCCGCAGGGGCGACCCGCTAGTAGCCCAGCACGGCAGTGCTGGGACAGGTGCCGCTCTAATGCCCGAGTCCCGTAGGGACGGCCCGATCGCCCCCCGCATCTACGCCGAAGCTGACGGCGAACTGCTCGGCACCCTGCCCGTCTCCGTATCCATGACTTCCGACACGGTCAACCTGCTGGTGCCGAACAAGCCCTGAAGCAATGTCATCCTGAGAAGGGCGTCAGCCCGACGAAGGATCTATGTTTTACAGGTTTAACAACGAAAAACATAGATGCTTCGCTGCGCTCAGCATGACACTCGGTAGGGTGTCTGCGCGCCATCGACCATCGACCATCGACTAGCTACAATTAGTCCGTGGGGTTCAACGAACACTACGATGTTGTGGTCGTCGGCGCCGGACACGCCGGCTGCGAAGCCGCCATGGCCGCCGCCCGCATGGGCCTGCGCACCGCCATCTTCACCCTGAACCTCGACCTCATCGCCCAGATGTCCTGCAACCCCGCCGTCGGCGGCATCGCCAAGGGCCACCTGGTGCGCGAAGTCGACGCCCTGGGCGGCATCATGGGCGAGGTCACCGACGCCGTCGGCATCCAGTTCCGCCTGCTCAACACCTCGCGCGGCCCCGCCGTCTGGTCGCCCCGCGCCCAGTGCGACAAGCAGCAGTACCGCCTGCACATGCGCCGCGTCCTGGAATCCCAGCCCAATTTGAAGATCAAACAAGCTGAAGTCGCCGACCTGATTGTCGATGGTCCATGGTCGATGGCTGATGGCAAGGACGCTGGCGGCGATCGACCATCGACCATCGACCATCGACGTCGTTGCTCCGGCATCGTCCTTCGCGACGGCCGCCGCATCGGCGCTCACGCCGTCGTCATCACCACCGGGACTTTCCTCAACGGCCTCATCCACTGCGGCGAGCAGCAATATCCCGCCGGACGCAGCGGCGAGCCGCCTTCGGTCCTGCTCGGCGAAAACATCAAGAAGCTCGGGCTGCGCGGCTGCCGCCTCAAGACCGGCACCCCGCCGCGGCTGGACGGCCGCACCATCGACTGGAGCAGGTTCGCCGCGCAGCCCGGCGACCCCGACCCCACGCCCTTCAGCTTCCGCACCGAGCGCGTGGCCCATGCCGGCCGCCAGGTCTGCTGTCACATCGCCTTCACCACGCCGGAGACCCACCAGGTCATCCGCGCCAACGTCCACCGCTCGCCCATGTACAGTGGCCAGATAAAATCTATCGGGCCACGATATTGTCCCTCGATCGAAGACAAGATCGTCAAGTTCCCCGACAAGGCCACGCACCAGCTCTTCCTCGAGCCCGAGGGCCTGAACACCTACGAGGTTTACGTCAACGGCATGGCCACCTCGCTGCCCTACGAAGTCCAGGCCGCCATCCTCAAGACCATCCCCGGCCTCGACCAGGCCGACATGCTCCGCCCCGGCTACGCCATCGAGTACGACGCCGTCGATCCCACCGAACTCCAGCGCACCCTGGAAACCAAGCAGATCGCCCGCCTCTTCCTCGCCGGCCAGATCAACGGCACCTCCGGCTACGAAGAAGCCGCCTGCCAGGGCATCATGGCCGGCATCAACGCCGCCCTCGCCGTCAAACAGGAGCCGCCGCTCACGCTCGACCGCACCGAGGCCTACACCGCCATCCTCATCGACGACCTCATCTCCAAGGGCGCCAGCGAGCCCTACCGCATGT
>Ga0315268_10005705_pt1 | contig 13329 bp, 9 predicted proteins | sample C1_top_MG_FD_204535 | JGI IMG/M metagenome (GOLD analysis project Ga0315268, IMG submission 204535) | Sediment microbial communities from Yellowstone Lake, YNP, Wyoming, USA - C1_top | ecosystem: Environmental > Aquatic > Freshwater > Lake > Sediment | place: USA: Wyoming | collected 2017-08-01 | reverse complement strand
ACTCTGGAAACTACCAAAAAAATGAAATTCGTGTTTCAAATCGGCACCAAATAAAATCGCTCTCAAAGCCGCTCCAGTATTGGCTTTATCGCAAACTGGCTCGCATTTAACCGGACACTACTGACTTCTGTTCAAAAGGTACTTTGCGCTAGATGGACAGCCCTATTCTCCATCGAGCGGAGAATCCTCGATGGTCATGTTGCAGAAAGAGCTGGGGACGGACAAAGAGGTATACATTCTGGACGAGCCAGAGAGAAGCTTGGGCAATGAATATATTAGCGACGTTATTGTGCCGCTGATTAAGGAGCGCGCGCGGGCAGGCAAGAAGGTGTTTATTTCAACGCACGATGCAAATATTGCCGTGCGGACCCTCCCTTACAGCTCGGTTTACCGGTGCCATGGGCAAGCGGGATATAAAACCTATATCGGCAACCCTTTCACGAATAATCTGGTGAATCGAGACGATGTGACTGATCAGCTTGATTGGAAAAAGATCAGCATGAGAACCCTTGAAGGCGGAGAAGAAGCATTTGGAGAGCGAGGAAAAATCTATGGAAACAATTAAGGCGACTGTGGAAAACCTTGATGACAAGTACTTCATCAAGATTAAGGCCGGAGACGAGGAAATCAGTATTCCAATGTCTGAGGACAAGCCGAACGAGGTAAAGAGCGCGTTCAACAAAATCATAACCCGAATCAAGGTCGGAGAGTTTCAAATCAAACTCGACGAAGTTAGAGATGATTTGTTCTCTCAGGTTGCTAATGAATATCTCACCCAGATGAACCGTGAGATCAAAGAGGTCCGCGGTGAGATGAAGCAATACGGCTTGGTTTAAGATTTGTTGAGCGAACTAAAGGGGCAGCTTCGCAATATTTTTGAGAAAATAGTAGTGACCGCTTCGGGTCGGGAGTGACGGTTTGGAAAAGTTGGAAGCGGACATTCCAGCAAGCTGCACCGACAGTCTTTTCAGCAAACCACCACAGTCCGCTTAGGCCTGTGAGTTCAACAGATCGACCCAGTGTTGCATCGATCGGTTGAACCCACAATTGCCAGACCAGCCGGTCATCACTACGCATTAGCCGGGTACCAAACTCGGCGCACAGCATTTCCATCCGCGTGCTGATCGCGTCAAATTCCTTGCCGCGCGCCAATGCGACATGTGCGACGCTCAGTGACACCGGCAGCAGTTCGATGCCACACAACTTGCCCTGCTCGAACATCAGCTTGAACAAACAGGAACGGTCGTTGCGCAGCTTTGGATGGATCGCGTAGTCGTCGATGAAATTGCCGGTGTCGTAGAGGATGGGTTTGCCCCGGTAGATCTCGATGCCCTGGCAGATATGGGCGCTGTGGCCGTGGTAGATGTCGGCGCCGAGTTCGATCACGCGTCTTGCAAAACTGCGGAATTCCGCCGAAGGCCGCTCGACGAAATTCGCGCCCCAGTGGTTGGAGAACACCACCAGATCGGCGCCCTGTGCACGAGCCTGCGCGATGTCATTTGCGATGCGCGCCAGCGTTTCATGTTGCAGCGAGACTTCCAGATAGTTGGTGCCGGGGTGTTTGGCAGTTGCTGAGAAGTCTGGCTCGTTGTCGGTGTACGAGAGCAATGCCACGCGACAGGGAGATTCGCCATGCACTTCAAGAATGGTTGGGGCAACAGCTTCTGTTGCGTTGGCTCCGGCTCCGGCATGGCGGATGCCGCTCGCGTCGAGCATGCGCAACGTGTCGCGCAGGCCTTGTTCTTCGTAGTCGAGGATGTGGTTGTTGGCCAGCGTGCAGGCGTCGATATGTGCAGCCTGCAACACATGCACGGCCTCGGGATCGGCGCGGAAATGGAACATCTTCTCGGTGCGTGTCCACGGCTGCTGATGAGCGGTGAGGGCGCATTCCAGATTGACGATGCGCAGGTCGGCCTGCGCCAGATGCGGCAGCACGTCGCCCCACACTTCTTCCGGCTGCATGTCCCTGAGCCTCTCGTTGACGAGGCGGCCGAGCATCACATCTCCGGTAAAGGCCAGCGTGAACATGATCACATCGTGCGCTTGAGCAGCTTGCGCAATGCGGCCAACGGCCGGGTGTTGAGCACGTCGGATTTTTCCAGCCAGCCGCGCCGCGCCTGCCCTACCCCATATTTAAGATTGGCGAAATCGAACGTGCTGTGCGCATCCGAGTTGATGCTGACCAGCACGCCTTCTTCCCTGGCGCTCTGGCATTGGGTGTCGAGCAGGTCGAGCCGTTCCGGGTGGGCGTTCAGCTCTAAGTAGCAGCCGCGCTGCCTGGCATGGCGGATGATGCGCAGCATGTCCACATCGTAGGGCTCGCGTTTTTCGATCAGGCGGCCGCTGGGATGCGCGAGCAGCGTGAAGTGCGGGTGATCCATCGCGCGCAGGATGCGTTCGGTCTGCCTGGCGCGCGACAGGTCGAAGCGGCTGTGCACCGCGCCGACCACCAGATCGAGCCGCGCCAGCACTCCATCCGGCAGGTCGAGGCTGCCGTCTTCGAGGATGTCCACCTCGATGCCCTTGAGCAGCGTGATGCCGTCCAGTTGTGTGTTGAGGCGGTCGATCTCGTCGCACTGGCGCGCCAGTTGCAGCGGGTCGAGGCCGTGCGCGACGGTGAGATGGCGCGAATGTTCGGTGATGGCAAGGTATTCCAGCCCCAGCGCCTTGGCCGCCTGCGCCATGTCGCGCAGGCTGTCGTGGCCGTCGCTGGCCTTGGTGTGCACATGCAGGTCGCCGCGCAAGTCAGTCAGTTCAACCAACTGCGGCAGATCCCCGGCGCGCGCCGCCTCGATCTCGCCGCGATCTTCGCGCAGCTCCGGCGCAATGTAGGGCAGGCCGACCGCGCGATACACCGATTCCTCGCTGTCCCCGGCAATGCGCTGCGCGCCGCGGAACACGCCGTATTCGTTGACCTTGAGGCCGTGCTGCTGCGCGAGGCGGCGGATCGCGATGTTGTGCGACTTGGAGCCGGTGAAGTAGTGCAGCGCCGCACCGTAACTTTGCTGCGCTACGACGCGCAGGTCGACCTGCAGGCCGCATTTGAGCAAAATGCTGGCGCGCGTTTCACCCGCGGAAAATACCTCGGCCACTTCGTCATAGGCGGTGAAGCGCTGCATCACCGGGCTGTGCTTAACAGTACTATCTGGGGCGGCGGTGACCAGAATATCCAGGTCGCCGACGGTCTCGCGCATGCGCCGGAAGCTGCCGGCCACGACCACCTGCTGCACGCCGGGGATGGCTTGCAGAAAGGCGTGCAGCGCGTCGGCATATTGCGCTGCGGTGGCGAGCTTGAAGCGCTGGCTTTGGCTGGCATGGGCTTGCACGGCCTGCAAAATGTTCTGCTCGGTCTTTGCGCCGAAGCCGTGCAACGCGCGGATGCGGCCGTCCTGCGCGGCGCGCTGCAGTTGCTCGATGGTCTGCACATCGAGATCGTGGTACAGCGCCTTCACGCGCTTCGGCCCCAGGCCGGGAATTTTCAGCAGCTCGGCGATGGCGGGCGGCAGCTCGCGGTGCAGGCGTTCCAGCAGGCTGCAATGTCCGGTGGTGACAATTTCGTTGATCTTGCCGGCGAGGTCGCTGCCGATGCCGGGCAACCGGGTCAGGTCGTCGCCGCGTTCCACCAGCAGGCGCGCCTCCTGCGGCAGGTCGCGGAGGATCCGCGCGGCATTGCGATAGGCGCGAATGCGGAACGGGTTGGCCCCTTCGATCTCCAGCAGGTCGGCGATCTCTTCGAAAATAACGGTGATGTCGGCGTTATGAACGGGCATATGCGCATTGTATTCCTCTGATCAGCCGTCAGGCAGGTCGCGCCATCTATTCGATAGGCTGTTATAGTAAACGCTCCACGCTACGCTTGAGACAGACATGGCAGTCGAAATCGAACTCAAATTGCGCATCGCCCCCGAGCAGCTTGCCAAACTGAAGCGGCACGCGCTGCTCAAGGTGCATCAAGTCACGCGTCCGCTCACGCACCGTCTTCACAACATCTATTACGACACACTGAAACTTGATTTGCATAAATCCGGAATGGCGCTGCGTCTGCGCCACGCCGGACGGCAATGGCTGCAAACCTTGAAGGGCGGGGGTTCGGTCCAGGCCGGGCTGCATCAGCGCAACGAGTGGGAAGTGCCGGTGAATCGCCCGGCACTGGATTTCTCGGCTACGCAAGCTGTGGAATGGGACGAGCACCTGCGGCCGTCGTTGCGCAAAAAATTGCAGCCGGTTTTCGTCACCGATTTTTCCCGCACCAGCCGGATGCTGCTGTGGCGCGGCGCGCAGATCGAGTTGTGCGTCGATCGGGGCGAGGTGAGCACCGAGCAGCGCAGCACGCCTATCTGCGAGCTGGAATTGGAGTTGAAATCCGGCGAACCGCAACAACTGTATGAACTGGCGCTGGCGATACTGGAGATCGTGCCGTTCGAACTGGAGACGGTAAGCAAGGCGGAGCAGGGATATCGCCTGTTGTCCGGATATGCCGAACATCCGGTCAAGGGCGTTGTGCCGGCTCTTGCCAGGACGGACACGCTGGCAGATGTGCTGAAAACGCTGATCTGGTCTTGCCTGCAGCATTTCCAGGACAACTTGTCCGGTGCGATGGAGCGCGGCGCGATGGGCAGCGGCGATGCCGAATATCTGCACCAGATGCGAGTCGCGTTGCGCCGCTTGCGCGTGGTGCTGCGCATGGCGGAAAAAGCCCGTGCCGACCAGCAGTTGGCCGGATTGTACAAGGATGTTTCTGATTTGTGCGTCGCGTTGGGACGGATTCGCGAATGGGATGTGTTCATCGCCCAGACGGTGCAACCGATGTGCAAGCGGATGGCCGGTCATGCCGGATTGCAGGCTTTGCTGGCGGCCAGCGAGCGGCAGGGTGCAGCCTGTTATGCGGCCTTGCGCGGCGCGGCGCAGGCGCGTGAATTGCAGCGTTTGCTGTTGCGTTTCGCCATCTGGATGAACGGTGCCTATTGGCAGCAAACGGGGTGGCAGCAGCATACAGCGACCGTGCAGCCGGCGCACGATTTTGCGACCCGCCGCTTGCACAAGCTGGCCAAACGCTTCGCAAGCTCCGGACAGCATTTGAATTCCGACGATGCCGCGCGATTGCACGCCTTGCGCATTGTTGCCAAAAAGCTCAGATATAGCGCGGAATTTTTCGCGGCGTTATACGACAAAAAGAAAGCCGGGTCTTACCTTGCCGCGTTAAGCGTAGTGCAGGATTTGCTCGGACAGATCAATGATGTCGCCGTGGCGCACCGCTTGCTGGACGAGTTGGCGGCGGATGCCGCTTTGGCTGCGCATCAGGAGGCGGTCGTTCTGGCCAAGGGCTGGATCGCGCATGATCTGTCCGGTCAACTCACTGCATTGCGCAAATCCATGCAAAACTTTAATAAACAGCCGGTGTTCTGGAAAAAATAATCAGCCGGTGGTCATTGCCAGCGACGGCGATGCAGTTTATCGTGTGCGGATGAATCAGCAAATGTCGATTGGGCCGAGTTTATTTGAACTGTGCGATTTGCCCGGGAAAGGAAAAACATGAACATCATATCTAAACAAAATAAGTGGGTGCTCGTTGGTATCCTGGCCATAATCGGCGGTGGCGCGGCATTTGTGTTTTTCGATCCCCTTGGCTTGGACCTGCTGGGCGGGAAGGGGAGAGCTGCTGTCGTGAAACCTGTAGCTCAACCTCATGTTGCTGCGCCTGCGGCAAAGCCGGGTGTTGCTGTGCCTGCGGCAAAGCCGCCCGCTGCTGCGCCTAAAGCAGCAGTTGCGCCAGCCGCAACGCCGGCCCCATCTATTCAGCCGCCATTAACAGTCTGTTGAAATTCTCAATAGCTGCTGAAAAACAGTGAATTTCTGGGGTCACTTTACCCCTCCCAGTGATCTAAAAATCGATTGTAGAGCTTCCTGAGAGGTCAAAGAATTTCTACATTTTCAAATACCGATAAATTCAACAAACTGTTAAAACTCGCTGCATCCATCAAGGCCGCGAAAAAACCATCCGAATCCGGCCAGACCGCCAGCAAGCCAACCACCGGCAAGCCAGTGAGATCCCCAGTGAGATCCCCAGTGAGATCCAGAGATTTGGATCTGAGACATTGCCTGGAACTGGAGACCGACGCAGCCATTGCGAAATGTGCAGGTGAATAGTATCGGGTATGGCGGGCGCCCTTTGCCCGGAAGCAGCCCGGTAAATTCGGCCAGTTCGATAAAGGCGGGAATTCTGTCCAAACAACCCGAGCCTGTTCTTTCTTGATTATGAAACGAATCGGAAAATATGAGATTGTCAGAGAATTGGGGAGTGGTGCGACCAGCACGGTGTACCTGGCGCTGGATCAATTCAACAACCAGCAAGTCGCACTCAAATATTTCAATCAGGATTTCCTGCGCGATACGGTAAACGCAAATGCATATCGCAAGTTGTTGCTTAACGAGGCTTCACTGGCAGGTAAATTGTCACATCCGCATATTGTAAAAATATTCGATGCGGTGTTGAGCGGCGAATCGAATTACATGGTGATGGAATACGTTGAAGGCGAGACTCTGGAAAAACATACCGAAGTAGACCGGCTTTTGCCGTTCAGCACGGTTGCGGAAATTATTTACAAATCCGGCAATGCATTGGAATACGCCCATCAACAGGGTGTGATACACCGCGATATCAAGCCGGCAAATATTCTGATGTACGGGAAAAACGACATCAAAATCGCGGACTTTGGCGCGGCGCTGATCGAAAGCGCTCATCTGTCCCAGCAGTTGACCCAGGTGGCGGGGATTGGTTCTCCATCCTACATGTCGCCGGAACAAATCCGGGATCAACCTTTGACTTTCCAAACGGATATCTATTCGCTGGGGGTAACGTTGTACAAACTGTTGACCGGCAGGCTGCCATTTCAAGCGATCAACAAATACAGCTTGCTCTACCAGATCACCCATGGCGATCCGCCTTCGCCCAGAACCTTCCGTCCGGCCATCCCCGAAGAACTGGATACCATCGTTATGCGTGCTATTCAGAGGGATTTGTCGCGGCGTTACCAAACATGGGGTGAGTTTACGGGTGAACTGGTTCAATTCTTCACCAGCAACATGGAAGTGCATGCGGAAATTTTCGATACGGAAAAGTTTGACACTTTGCGTTCACTTGATTTTTTCAAGAACGTCGGGGATACGGAGTTGTGGGAGGTTCTGCGCATCAGCGATTGGAGCCAGGTGCGCAAGGGCGAATGTATCTTGCATGAAGGCGACCGGAACAGTTCGTTTTTCATTCTGGCCAGCGGTGTGTTGAAGGTGACGAGACAGGGCTATGTGCTGGACCTGTTGCACAAGGGTGACTGTTTTGGTGAAATGAAGCGATTCCCTGAGGGTAATTTATTACGCACCACGACAGTGTTGGCAGAAACCGATGTCATCTTGATCGAGATCAATCTGGATGTGCTGGCAAAAGCATCGGTGGAATGCCGTTTCCAGTTCGATGATGCGTTCCTGTACGTCTTGTTGAAACGCCTGGACATGGCGAATACACGCATTTCGAAGCTATTGAGCAAACGCGGGAATGAATTGCATGGCTGAAGCGCGCTGCAATCGGGCCCCGTTTTCTGCCGGACTCATCGGAGGTGGCGATGCAGCGATTGCGCAGTATGCGCTGGATAGCGGCCCCGCCGCTTGAGGCGCGGCACCAGCCGTCCGGATGGAACCTGCTTTTCGATGGAAACCCGTTGGCCGATGGCAGCCGGCTGGCGTTTGCGGATTATGTGGCGCGAACCCGGGACATGCTCGGCAAGGCGCACTCCGCAGCCGGTGCGGCCGATCTGGAAAAAATAGTCGACGGCAATGCGCCGTTCGAGCTGAAACCGCCCCCCGGCTTTCCGGCAGGGCAACAAAAACCTTATCGTCGCGGCGTGCTGCTCACGCATGGTCTGACCGGCTCCCCTTATTCGATGCGTCACCTGGCTGCGTTCTTTCAGCAGAACGGTTTCCGAGTCATGGTCGTATTGTTGCCGGGGCATGGCACGCAGCCGGGAGATATGCTCGATGTGACCTGGCAGGAATGGGCCAAGACGGTAGCCTATGGTACTTACAAGCTTGCCGAGGAGGTGGATGAGGTCTATCTGGCGGGCTACTCTATCGGCGGCGCGCTGAGCGTTTACCAGAGTTTGCGCGATAGCCGGGTGTGCGGTCTGTTCTTGTTTTCTCCTGCACTGAGGATAACGCCAAAGGCGGCGTGGGCTAACCTGCACAAGCTGTATAGCTGGTTGATACCGTCAGCGAAATGGGTGGGCATCAAACCCGATCAGGACATCTATAAATATGAGTCATTGCCGAACAATGCCGTTGCCCAGACATATGCGCTGACCCAAGCGCTCAACATTCAATTGCAGCTGCATGGACTGGACATCCCGGTATTCACCGTTGCCAGTGCAGATGACATGACCGTGGATACATCGGTGATTCTGAAATTCATGGAACGTGCGCTTCATCCATCCAGCAAGCTGGTGCTTTACATCACCGAACCGGAAAAATTGCCGCCCGGCATTCCGGCAGAGAAGCTGGAAGTGGTGAACAGCGCAGTTCCCGCGCAGAAGATATTAAGCTCCGCGCACACGGCCATCGTGATGCCACCCGAGGACAGGCATTATGGCGCGGCGGGGGAGTATTCGAATTGCGTGCATTATTATCCGGACGATATGGAAAAATACGCTGCCTGCCTCAAGCACCCCGAGCAGGATTTGCAAGGCGAAATTACCGAGAAAAACCTTGCAGCCGGCATCCTGCGCCGCCTGATGTACAACCCGAATTTTGCAGCGCTGAAAGATTCGATGCAGCGGTTCATAGACCATTTGCCGTGATCGCAAGCCGCACCATCTGTCGAGCAAACCTAAGACGTGGACCGCAGTGCCGCACGCCTTCCGCGCCTGACGTTCACTCCCGCCAGGATCGCCAACCCGACGAGAAAATAACTGCCGGTGATCAATATCGCCAGGCGATGGTCGCCCTGCGAAATCCAGCTTACCAGGCCGTAAGTCAGCGGCCCCAGTATCGACGAAAGCTTGACCGCCAGACCCCATAGCCCGAAAAACTCGGCGCGCCGTGTGGCCGGGCTCAACAGCCCGACCAGCGCGCGTCCCGCCGATTGGCTGGAACCCATGCAGATACCAGCGAGGTTCGCCGCCAGCCAGAACATCGTCTGGCCTTGCGCGGCCCACGCCATAAGAACCATGACGATCCAGCCGGCCAGCGTGATCGCGATCGTGGGAATATGGCCGATGCGATCCTGCAGATGGCCGAACAGAAATGCGCCGATCGCTGCGGTGATGTTGACCACGAAAATCAGCATGATGGTCTGCCGGGTGGTGAAGTGCATCGCCTGTTCAGCGTAGATCGCCGCGAGCGTGATCACCGCCTGGATGCCCGCCTGGTAAAACACTGTGCAGATCAAAAAGCGCCGCAGGTCGCGGTAATCTTTCGCGTGCCTGAGGGTCTGCGCCAGCCGGGCAAATGATTCCTGCACCAGGTTCAGCCCCTGACGGTGAGGCTGCGGCACGGCGCGTTCCCTGAGGAACAGAAAGGTGGGCAGGCTGGAAATCGCGAACAGCGCGGCAGTGATCAGCATCGTCGCCGGCACGAAATCCGCAGCCTGCTTGCCTTGTCCCTGCGCCCAGGTCACATAAGCTAGGCAAGCGCCCAGGCTCACCAGGCCGCCGACATAACCCAGGCTCCATCCCCATCCCGACACCTTGCCGAGCGAACGACCGGTCGCAAGTTCCGGCAGGAATGCCGCGATCAAATTCTCGCCGCTGCCGTAAAAGAAATTGGACAGCACGATCAGGATTATGGTCAGCCACAGGCTGCCCGGTCCGGAAAAAGCCAGCAGCGCGGTAAACACCACGCAGCCGATCGTGGTCAGCGCCAGCAGTTTTTTCTTGGCGGCATACGCATCCGCATAAGCCCCGATGACCGGCGCGGTGAGCATAATCGCGGCATAGGAGACCGCCAGCGCAGCCGTCCAGGCGAAAGTCGCCCACGGCCGGTTGTCCGCCACCACCGAAACGAAATAGGCATTGAAGATGGCGGTGATGACCACTGTGGTGTAACCGGAGTTGGCGAAGTCGTACATCGCCCAGGACCAGACTTCGCGGGGTGTGACGGTTTTGGCAAGAGAATGGCGCATGGTTTTTCTTGACTGCCATAGGTGGATAGGGGGATATTGTTGACCATTATTGACATGAATGTAAAACGGCATGCTTGGTAAGGGACCAGCTTGCCTTGGACAGGCAAGCCAGGGAGTGCATGGTGAACAACGCTATGAATGACACCTCCAGCACATTGCTGGCAACCATCCGGCAGCTCGCAGCCGAACTGCACATGCGCCCCGAGGCAGCTATTCCGGTAACGCTGGACAGTTCACTGGAACGGGATCTGGGCATTGACAGCCTCGGGCGGGTGGAACTGCTCGCGCGCATCGAGCAAGTCTTCGGGATCAGCCTGCCGGAACAAGTATTTGCCACTGCCGAAACACCACGGGATTTGCTGCAGGCGGTGCTGGCCGCCGCCCCTGCCATCGCGCAGCCTGCGGACGTAACCAGGGCCGAAGCCCCGGCCTGGGTGCAGGCAGAACCAGCGGATGCGATGACGCTGCCGGAAGTGCTGGACTGGCATGTGCGCGCCCATCCAGACCGGACGCACATTACGCTGCAGGATGCCGAGAGCAAGGAAACCGCGATAACTTACGCCGTACTGCGCGACGGCGCGGAAGAAATCGCATCGGGACTGCTGGAGCGCGGGTTGCGGCCCGGCCAGTCCGTGGCGATCATGCTGCCCACCAGCCGTGAATATTTCTGCTGCTTCCTCGGGGTGTTGCTGGCAGGCGGAGTGCCCGTGCCCATTTACCCGCCTGCCCGCCCCTCCCAGATCGAGGATCATCTGCGACGGCATGCGGGCATCCTCTCCAATGCGCTCGCCGCCATGCTGATTACGGTGCCCGAGGCCAAACCGGTGGCGCGTCTGCTTCAGGCGCAGGTGGAATCGTTGCGCATGGTGGTCACGGCGGACGAGCTATCTCACGCCGGGCGCGCGACCGGCATCCCGCTCAAGACCGAGAATATCGCGCTGCTCCAGTACACCTCTGGCAGCACCGGCAACCCCAAGGGCGTCGTGCTGACCCATGCCAATCTGCTGGCCAACATCCGCGCGATGGGGCAGGCGGTGCATGTCTCTTCCACTGATGTGTTCGTGAGTTGGCTGCCGCTGTACCATGACATGGGCCTGATCGGTGCTTGGCTGGGCAGCCTGTACCACGCTTTCCCGCTGGTGGTGATGTCGCCTCTCAGCTTTCTGGCGCGCCCAGAGCGCTGGCTGTGGGCGATCCACAAGCACCGCGGCAGCCTTTCGGCTTCCCCCAATTTCGGCTATGAACTGTGTGTACGCAAGATTCCGGACGCGGCTCTCGAAGGGCTGGACCTGTCGAGTTGGCGCATGGCATTCAACGGCGCCGAACCAGTCAGCCCGGAAACCATCGCGCATTTCGCGCAACGATTCGGCCATTACGGATTGCGCCCGCAAGCGATTGCGCCGGTATACGGGCTGGCCGAATGTTCGGTGGGGCTGGCGTTCCCGCCGCCGGGGCGCGGCCCGCTAATCGACTGCATCAAGCGCGACAGGTTCATGCGCACCGGCCATGCCGAACCGGCTGGCCGAGAGGAGGCGGATGCGTTGCGCTTCGCAGCATGTGGCCAGCCGCTTGCCGGCCACGAGGTCAGGATCGTGGATGCCACTGGACAAGAGCTGGGCGAGCGTGTGGAAGGGCATCTTGAATTCAAGGGGCCGTCTGCTACCGGCGGCTACTTCCGCAACCCGGAACAGACAAGACTACTGTTTCACGGCGAGTGGCTGGATTCCGGCGATTTCGCCTATCTGGCAGAGGGCGATATCTACCTGACTGGACGATCAAAGGACATCATCATCCGCGCCGGGCGCAACATCTACCCCTATGAACTGGAGGAAGCCGTGGGCGACATCCCCGGCATCCGCAAGGGCTGCGTTGCGGTCTTCGGCAGCCCGGACCCCACCACCGGAACGGAGCGCGTGGTGGTGCTGGCCGAAACGCGCGAGATCTCTCCAACGCAACTGGAAACCCTGCACGACCGGATCAACGCATTGACGCTGGACATACTGGGAATAGCGGCGGACATCATCGTGCTCGCGCCGGTCCACAGCGTGCTCAAGACATCGAGCGGCAAGATCCGCCGGGCGGCCTGCCGTGAACTGTTCGAGAAGGGCGCAACGCCAACGCGCGCGGTATGGTGGCAGGTTGTCCGCCTGGCGTGGGCCGGAATATTGCCCCAGTTGCGCCGTGGCATCAGGGTGGTGTCCGATGTTTTTTACGCCGCATACACATGGATGCTGTTCTGGTTGCTTGCGCCTTTGACGTGGCTGGCTGTCGTGCTGCTGCGCCGCCACGATTGGAGTTGGAAGGCAAGCCACCTGAGTGCGCGGCTATTTGCGCGCCTGACAGGGACGCCCATTGCGGTTCGCGGGTTGGAAAACCTGTCACCCGGTGCGCCCTGCGTGCTGGTGGCAAACCATGCCAGCTACCTGGATGGCATCGTGGTCGTCGCAGCGCTACCGGGCGAACTCAGCAGCGCCGGTTATTTCAGTTTCGTGGCCAAGCGTGAACTGCTGGACAGCTTCGTATCGCGCACCTATCTTCAGCACATCGGGTCGGATTTCGTCGAGCGTTTCGAATCGCAGCGCAGCGTGGAAGATGTGAAACAGGTAGCACACTCCCTGCAATCCGGACGCAGTCCGGTGTTCTTCCCGGAAGGCACGTTCAGCCGCATACCTGGCCTGATGCCTTTTCGCATGGGCGCATTCGTGGTCGCTGCCGAAGCGGGCGTGCCCGTCGTGCCGGTGAGCATACGCGGCACGCGTTCCATTCTGCGCGACGGCAACTGGTTTCCGCGCCGTGGGATTATCACCGTTACGATAGGCAAGCCAATTGCGCCGGAGGGAAAGAACTGGCCTGAGGCCATACGCCTGCGGAACAAGGCTCGCGCGGAAATCCTGCGCCTGTGCGGGGAACCAGATCTCGCACCGGGGATGCCAGAAGAACAAGCAGTACATTGAGTGTAGTAACCGCGATCTGACGATGCTTGCCGGACCATCAATATCTTAGCCTAGGGCTGATTATTTGTAATGTACGATTAGCAGACAGTAGTGTCCGGTTAAAAATCAAACAACATCAACTGGTTATCTGTGGCTGATGAAATGGTTCTGTTCATATCGGGCTGTAAAGCGCATGAAATCTCGGTTTTCTCGAAAACCGACACCGACAAT
>Ga0315268_10005702_pt1 | contig 13331 bp, 13 predicted proteins | sample C1_top_MG_FD_204535 | JGI IMG/M metagenome (GOLD analysis project Ga0315268, IMG submission 204535) | Sediment microbial communities from Yellowstone Lake, YNP, Wyoming, USA - C1_top | ecosystem: Environmental > Aquatic > Freshwater > Lake > Sediment | place: USA: Wyoming | collected 2017-08-01 | reverse complement strand
CATGAGGAGCCATAGGCATTTCTTCCGTCAAGTCTTTTCCAGCCTCATGCTCGCCTTGATGATCACCGTCAACCCATAGATAGTCATCTGTGACATCGTAAACCTTGCCCTTGTAAGCTATGTAAGCGGGTCTTCCATCTTTCCCATCATACTTCTTCAATTCTTCCAGCGTGAATTTTCTTTCAGCACCTTCCACGATAACACCAGCAGTCAACGTGTAGGAAACAGATTATTTGAAATTTGTGGAAAAACAAGGCTGAAAAGAATGAACAAAGCCTCGGGCGGGATTCGAACCCGCGACCCCCGCCTTACCAAGGCGGAGCCCCACCGGGCTAGGCTACCGAGGCGCATGCACACACCCTAATAATGGTGAACAGTTTTTTATATTTTAAGGATTCCTAGGGCTCCTAGGTTAAACAGATATAAAAGGGAATTAAGAATCAACATCTGTGTCCCCAGAATTGCGGGGGTGTCCGAGTTTGGCCAAAGGAGACAGGCTTAGGAAAGCATTCGGCCCGCTACCTTGTGGGTAGCGCTTTAGGAAACCTGTTGCCGTAGGGCTGCATGGGTTCAAACCCCATCCCCCGCACCACCACGTTGAAAACTGCGAGGGGTTCATCCGGGCGATGTGGAGCCTGATACTTACGTTTTCTGAAGATCTTGTGCTCGTTAAAATCGCAGACGTATTCGAGCCCTGTGTCTATCAGTGCACACAGGTCTTTTTCGTTTTTGGCCACCTTTGAGATGTTCTCGAAAAGCTTCTCATACGCCTTCGATCGATCATAGGTCCAAACCCGGCCCGCGGCACCACAGAAGGAGGCGTAACAGGTTTTTTGTTTTTCCTTGAAGTCCCTTTGTGCATTTGCAACTAATGTGAATATGATAAGTGGATGTTGTCAGAGAACTTGGGTTGTTGTATACAAGTATACTTATATACTTGCATAGCCATATGCTTTTTGGGCGAGTCCATTTTGAATGAAACAACAACGATAAGAGTCTCGAAAAAAACAGCGGAGGCGCTTGAACGTCTGAGAGAGAAACTCAACGCTGAAAGTCTAGATGAGGCAATACAATCGCTCGTCAAGAAGCAGCGAAAGACCGCTCTGGAAAAGGCCTTCAGTATCGACAGTGGTCGAATCAAACCGTTCACAGAGGGAGACCGCGGTGAAGATCGTAGTTGACGCTTATGCATGGATTGAAGTTTTCTTGGGAAGTGAGAAGGGACGCAAGGTCAAGGAGATTCTGGAGCAAGCCGATGAGCTCTACACGCCTGACACCGTTCTAGCCGAGATTGCCCGCAAATATCTCAGAGAGGGAGCAGATGAACGGACGACTGATACAAGGTTAGAGACAATAACAACTGCGTCAAATGTGACTCAAATAGACACTAAAGTGGCTCTGGAAGCGGCTAGATGCTACACGCAACTTGTGACAAACGCAAGAAAAGGTAAATTGAAAAGTCCCAGCCTGTTCGATGCCATTGTGCTGGCTGTGGGCAGAGTAGTCAAAGCAAAGGTTGTGACTAGAGACGAGCATTTCAGGAATCTGCCCGAAACTGTGTGGATAGGCTAGACGATCGATCTAGGATCGTGCGTTCTAGCATACAAAAACTAGCCAGAAACCTAGGCAGAGCCGCCACTAACCGCTGATCGATCGATCGCTTGCGCGCGTAGAGAAGGAAAAAAGAGGATTTGCGGGAATCTGTGGAGACGTCGCCACTGGGAGATGGGTTCAAACCTCACCCCTCCGCACCACAAAATTGCGCAATATTTCGAGCCTATTTCATCTAAAGAAACGTGATTTAGAATGTCGCGGGGAGGGTTAAAATTCGAACACTTGTTTACTGGTGAATTGCACTTGCTCGCCTAACCTTGATGCCCAGGATAGCCCCAAACTCCCGGTTCGGACTTCTGGACACTATCATTTCGGGAGTGGAAACGCGCTGATTTGTGATTAGAACGAATAGATTCTACTCGTGATTTCGCAATGCAGACGAGAAGTCGAGGCCCTGTCTTAACGACGCTTCGTCGTAACATTGAATTTGAACAGTTGGTGCTCTGGTGTGGATGCAATTGTTTCCGCCAGATACTCGCTAGTCATGCCTTTTGACATTTTGTCTTGCAGTTCTTCCACTATTTTGGGATTAACAGATATCAGTAGGATCTTGTCTGAGCCTTTCGTTTCGAACTGTGCAGTTATCTTTCGTCGCGATTTTTTCACTCTCAACCTCTGGTTTCCAATCGTGCAGTGGGTGGCTGACTGTATTCCATCAAGAACACATGAGAACGGCGTGAGAAAGGGAACTCTGACAGTCGCTCGTAGTCCTCTGCTTTCGTTGTTTCTGGAGTTAAGGATTTGCCTAGCCGCTTTTCCCATTCTAACGCCTATGACGAGAAAGGGTCCCAAGTGACCATGCAGTTCCGCAGCGTCTTTCATTGACGTTTCAAGTTCCCTTGTTTCTTCAGTCACCCTTGATTTTCCTCACATTTGCCTTTTCCAGCGTTAGTATTATAGGTAACGTTATTGCAACCGTCACAATTCCGCCGACTAAGTGCCATCCTCCCCAAGAAGTCAGCGCCCATTGAAATGTCTGGTCAGGCGTGAAGAAGACGCCGATGACTACACCGGCAAGGTAGGCAGAAAACATCGTCGCAATGACTGCTACTATCAAGCTGTACATTGAAATGCGGATTTTGTGGTGACTCGCAGACATCAGCAAGTCAAAGATCACCGCCGAAGCGGCAAAACAGATTATCAACGGTGGGCCACCTAAGAGTATTGCAACCACTGAGCCTATAATCCCAACCAGCAGGCTTGTGCCGAACCGTCCAGTCGCCCAAGTGACGAGTAGCAATGGGCAGAAAACTGCAAAATCATGGAGTATTGGAAGCTGCAACAGTTGGAAACTCAGGGGTCCCAAAGTCAAGTTTAAGACGGCAAAAACGGCACAGAATACGGCTGTTAGTGCAATGTCCACGGTTCGAAGGTAGGTCTCGTTGCCCATTTTCTTCACTCAGTAACACTTTTTTTTGTAATGGTAACACTGGACTGCATAAGAACCTTATGGAAAAGCCGTGTAAGAAGTTGATTGTGGTCGTATGACGAAGATTGTGCGAGTTGGTGTAACATTCCCGCCAGAACTGCTGAAGGATTTTGATGAAGTCATCGGTAAGATGGGTTATGAGAATCGTTCTAAAGCTGTTCAGGACGCTGTCAGAATTTTTGTCTATGAAAAAAAATGGCTTCAAAAAGAAAGTGGAAGTCAAGCTGGAGTCTTAATGATACTTTACGATCATGAAACTAGGGGCTTAGAAAACGCGCTCGCTCACTTACAACACCATTATGCACACATCATATGCTCCACAATGCACATTCATCTCAGTGAAAGAGACTGCCTTGAAGCCATTGCCGTCAAAGGAGACAGCATTGAAATTCGCAAATTGAGCGACGAGTTAGCTGCAAAAAAAGGAGTAAAAATGTCAAGAACCACTGTTGTCCCGGTCTGACCACCAAGATATTGGCATGGCAACAAAAGCATTCATATTCACTAACCAGCCGAAGAACGTCAAATAATAGCGATTTCACTTGCAAAATGCGATTAAATCATGCGGTTCTGCTAGTAGCTCGGGAGAGTTTCGAACTCGTTCATCTTCCACATGAAAAATCAGAAAAACCTTTCACAGACATATTTGGATCCAAATACAGGGCCCTACCACCGTTGCACGCACGCACACACTCGATAATCCCGTAGAGATTCGCCTTCTCGCCAAGCATACTAGAAAAGGAGGGCTCGCGAAGCATGTCGCCACTCGGAGACAGGGTTCAAACCTCACCCGCCCCGCCAACATACTGCTCGTCGCCTTTCAGAGATGATACAACATTCTGATTAGACTCTTCGCGCGTGATGATTGATGAGCCTACGCATTATCTCTTGAGTGTGTTACAACGGATGTCAGTTCTTCGAATTCTTTTTCTTTTTGGTTTCGACCGCATTTCTCTTAAATCTTTTACTACGTGTTCGAGATGGATTTCTCTCAATTTTTGTGGTTTAGGGATTCCGTTGGAGTCCCATCCTCTTTCCGCATAATATTCATTGAGCATCAGCTCCATTTCGAACACTGCCCCCTTTGAGTTTCCGTCGGGTAAGGGCTCCTTCAGGAATCTTTGGGGCAGGTTGTCGTCTTTTCTCGTGATTCCTTGACGAACGATATAGGCTCTTTCCAAGTTGACTATTCTTTCCCCGATTTCGGACATCGACTCTTTCGTGAAGTGAAAACCCGTCACGACCTCCGTTATTTCGGCTGCCCTCTTTAGCGGTAGCAACTCCATGTTTTCGGCCAAGTTCTTGCATATTTCTAGGGAATCTACTACTGCACACCAGTCTTCGAAGTAGCGCACGAGTCTGCCTTTTCCTCTATGGGCAAGCCTTAAGGTTGCTTCGGGGATTCCAAACTTTTCTATGCCTTCATCGGGGTCGTCGCTCAGCTCTAAGAAAGGCTCGGATCTCAAATGGTCTGCTCCTCTGCTCGAGACTGCGTAGCCTAGACCGTAGCCTTTCAAGCCTCGAGGATCAGCCTGTATGAGTTCTAAACCTTTCACGTGAAAAGCTATTTCCTTTCCCCTTCCAAGTCTTTCTGCCGCTCTTCTAACTCCATCAGCAAGCAAGTCTCCAAATCCTTTGCGATAAGCTATTTTTTCAATTAGTTCGAGTATTGTCTTGCCGTTTCCCCAATTCAGTTCAAGGCCATCTGTTTCCTTCTTGCTCAATTCCCCTCTTTCGTGAAGCTCCATAGCCCAAGCAATGCATTCAGCGGTCGTTATCGCATCCAAGCCCAACTTGTTAGCCAAGTCAACGGCCTTCAGTGCCAGATTAAGGTTTGAGTTTCCGACTCTAGCAGTAAAGCTGCTCAGTGCTTCATACTCTGGTCCTTCACCGTAAAGACCTGCGTAATCTCCCTCCCTTATAACATAAATTCTGCTGCATGGCACTATGCATGAGAAGCAAGCGCGGTTTTTCACATTGTATTCTCTCGCCAATCTTTCCCCGCTTACCTCAGTCGTGTGCTCAAACGTGGCTGAAGTGAAATGCCTAGTAGGCAGAAAGCCCATATTGTTCGCGAGGCTCAGAATTCTGGTCGTTCCCATTACTCTGCGAGGCCAATACTGGGGATGAGCATAGGTTGCTTCTTCTACTTCTTCAACAATCCTCCAGAACGCGCCAGAATCAGCAATCTTCACGCCGCCTGTTCCCATTAAAACTATCGCCTTCAAGTTCTTAGAAGCCATAACCGTGCCCATACCGGTTCTGGCTGCTGGCCTTGCTAAATTTGCAAATATCCCTGAATAAGGAACAAGATTCTCGGCTGCCGGTCCAACTGTTGCAACCTGAACCCGTCGGTCCAAGTCTTTTCTAACAATTTCGGTTGTTTCGTAAACGTCTTTTCCGACGAGATGTGCCGCATCTAGAATCTGAGTCTCCCGATCATGTACGAAAATGAGGCACGGTTTTGGACTTCTGCCCTCGATTATTATTTGATCGTATCCAGCAAACTTCATTTCAGCGGCAAAATGACCCCCAGCGTTCGAATCTCCCAATATTCCCGTCAGCGGAGATTTTGCACTCACGTTGAATCGTGCACCCAGAGGGAAAGCCGTCCCGACCAAAGGGCCTGTCGCAAACATCAGCTTGTTTTCCGGAGAAAGAGGGCCGACATTTGCAAGAACTTCCGGGTAAAGTCTTGCAGAGTTGAAGCCTCTTCCACCGAGAAACTCCACTATCAAATCTTTTTCCGTAGGTTTTGTCTTAATCCTATTTCTCGTGAGATTTATTCGAAGAACTCTTCCAGAATAACCGAAATATTCAGGCAATTATTCCCCACTTTCTTAATGTTTCTTCAAGAACTTTACCTGGCAACCTAGGCCGCTGCATTCTCGTTTTCGAATACGTTAATGCTTTGGTCGGGCATTTCCTGACACATAATGGTTTTCCGCCACACTGATCGCAGATTAAAGGAGTATGCATCCCAGGATGTAGCTTGATCGCTCCGACTCGGCATGCTTTCACGCATTTTCCGCAACCAATGCATTCTTCTTTGATTGCATAGATCAATCCTTCTGAGTTTCTTTTGAGAGCTTTCGAGGGGCAGGTTTCCATCGGAAGACACCGGCGGCAATGCCAACATGTAATTGGCATATCAAAACCGAAAACATCCTCCTTCACAACGGTTACCCTTGAAACGGAAGATCCAAACACGTTTTCATGAGCGAACGAACACACTGCTTCACATAATCTGCATCCAGAACATCGGTCGGCATCGACGATTATTCTCTTCATCTAAACAGGTGTCTCTCCATCCATGAGGTTTTTACATGACCTCGGCGATATTCATTTGGGAAACGTTTAAGTTGAAGCTACTTTTATCCATTTTGCACTCATGAAGACCTTAATTGTCAGAGTTAAGAGAATCGAAGGTGCGTGCGACACGCACAAAGTCGGAGACTGCTTTCGGCTCGAAGGTGGAAGGCTGAGCTTTCCCGAAGAGAACAAGCACGTTTGTATTTATGCCCTCTCCAGCCTGCTTCCACTGCTGCCGGCTAAGCAAAGGAAACTAGAGGAACCAAACGATTGGCTACCAAAGGTCTTCGAGGTGGAATGCCCGGATCCCAAAGGAAGAGTGATTTGGGAAATCATGTGTCAAGAATGACTTGACCTCCACAACTCGACTTCAGATCCAACTAGAGTCCAGCTTGTTTTTTCCTGACACCAGGACTGCTGATCCTCGATCGATCCCTCGATAGCCCGATCGATCAAGTCTATTCCAAGCACGCGTGCTAGAGTATGGGAAGAGAGTAAGGTTCAATAGGAACTCAACGATCAAAGGGTTGAAAGGTGGCAACATAAATCTTGGATGATGGGCACGGTCTCACCGAGTCTTCGTTTGGCCCGCGGGACACTGATGTTTTAGCAGTGATAAGCGAGGAGGATTTGACGTTGTTTACGTTCGACGGATTGAAGAGAAGACTGGGCTTGCATCCCGAGACACTGTCCAGAGTTCTTGGCAGATTGGAGCAAGAGGGCATCGTAAGAAAAAGGCCCGAAGGATACGAGGTCACGTCGAGGATCAACGAATTTCTGAGACCGCATCCAACCTGTGCCGATGCTTCTCACGTGCCTCTGATTCAAACGTTTCTGCCGTCTGACACGTCGGTTCCACAGTTGATTTCAGGCCTCAGAGGGAGATGGTTCGGCTTGCTTCGTTGGTTAGGCCTTTCAGAGACTGAGGAAGGAGTTACTCTGAAATGGATTACTGAAGACGGTGCCATCCAAATTGACGCAAACATATCGGAAAAGGTGCTCGCGATTGAGGCCAAGTTTTTGCAAGGCAAGGATCTGAACATGGCCTTGAAAGCCTCTTATCAACTCATGGCTTACATAGGCAAGCTCTGTTCAGGTTCGCGGCTAATCCGGCGCGTAGCCTACTCGGGAGACTCCGACCTGCATCTGATGCCAGCGTAGCCGTGACCGACTTTCTGTTTTTGTTAGTCAACAAATACGGCGCCGTCATCTTCTACTTTGAGGTGAAAAAGTATGAGTCAAGAAATCAATCCTCTGCAAGTGTTGAAGTCGTTTTCTGACGCCACCGCTGAACTCGTTCGCAAACTGGCGCCATCCGTGGTCAGCGTGAACTCAACGATGACGAGAGGCACGGGCGTCGTCTTCAACTCGGATGGATACATAGTGACATGCAACCACGTTCTCGGAAGAAGCGCTTCGGTCAGAATCGGCTCAGGAGAAAAGGTCCTTGAGGGAAAGACAATCGGGTTTGACCCTTATTCCGACATAGCGCTGCTCAAGGCTGAACATGGAGACTTAAAACCGATAGAGCTTGGTGACTCTGGAAAGCTGAGCGCTGGCCAGTTTGTTCTGGCTCTCGCGAACCCGTTCAACAGGCAACCTAGCGCGACAACAGGGATAATCACAAGCGTAGGCGCTACACTCCGAGGGTGGAGAGGAACAGCGATGGAAAACGTGGTAGCAACCGACGCCAGACTAAACCCGGGGTTCTCAGGTGGACCACTGGTAGATGTTTCTGGCAGAATGATAGGCCTGAACACGGCTTATGTCTGGTCTCGCGGCATAGCTATCCCGATCGACAAGGTGAAGAGCGTCGTTGACAGGCTGCTGAGTGGAGGAAAAATCAGGAGAGCATACTTGGGCATAGCGTCCAACACGGTTTCAATTCCGCAAGAGATCGCAAGGGAGACACGTATCAACCAAGACGCGGGAATCATGGTCTTTTCCGTTGAGCCCGGCGCACCTGCGAGGAAGGCCGGTTTGGCGATGGGCGACGTGATAGTGAAGTTCAACGGAAACTCTGTCACAAGCTTCTACGACCTTCCCAGACTCCTGACCGAGGACGTAATCGGAAAAAAGACAACGCTCTCGATTCTTCGAGGAGAGAAACTGATGGAACTCATCGTCATTCCAAACGCAGCTGAAGGTGCAGACGATGAATGAGAGGTTCTTAACGAGTTTCGAGATCGAACTGGAACCGCCACCGCTTCCACGGCCGAGACCACTGCACCCAATTCCCTCATCGCTTCCACACATCAGCGTCAGTCCGACTTCGCGACCTTTCTTCTCCAAGATATCTCTTTCCAAAAACTGGAATTAGCCTCGAAACGAAGACGAAAACCTGCGAGCGCACATTAAGGATTGCGCATAGCCCCTTTTTATTTGGCTCAAGTTGGTAGCCCACATCGACGCGTGCATGTTCCTTTTCGTAAGGAAAATTATAGATTTAAGAGAGTGCAGAGCATGAATTAGTGGAAGTGCGGTCTGCGAGTTCTGGTGATCTGAAGGATGTCCGCTGAGAAGAATGTTTTGAGGAAGGCGACCGATAATGCTTTGAAGATTATGAAGGATGCGGGTTTTGAGGTTTCCGACGAAGTGACGGTTATGGTTGATCCTAAGCTGCCTTTCATGGGATATTCGACGAAGAGAGACGGCGTTGACCTTATTGTGATTGCTGGTGAAGCGTTAAGGTCTGGGATGGTTGAGGGGCTGCTTATACATGAGATGTCCCACATCTACAGGACCAACACGAACCATCCATCCCACAATCATGAGTTATTGAACAGGGTCGTGCAGTTCGTCGTTGACAAAGGCCATTTGACAGAAGAATACCAAGTCGCGGTTGTTCAGGAAGCGGTTAATCACGTGCAGGATTTGTACGCTGATGATGTTGCTTTCCGAGCCTTTGGCCGAAGCGGTGTATTTTCACTTGACCGAGCCTTCGATTTCTTTCTGAGATGGATAAATGACGAACCCGTGGATTCAAGAAACGCCAGAGCCGTGTGGCAGAACATAGGCATATTGTTGAACAACTGTTTTGCCCTCAGCAACATGATGAGACACGATGTGCCAGACGTTAACAATCAAGCAGAAAACAAAGTTCAAGAATTCCTGTCTCAAACCGACGAACGCATGAAAGAAGGATTCGAATACTTCAAAGACTTCATGACACATCTAAAGGAAAACATAACGGAAAGAGAATTCGAGAGAGAATTGACCGATTACTTGATGAAAATAACGGAACTCGCAGACTGATCTGCGCCTGAAATCAAATTCTTTCGGTCTTTCCACGAGGATGTTGAAAAGCAAATACTTTGGAACTTGCCAGTTTCCTATATCACAAGATTTGAGCAACTGGTCTCCACGTATGCCCTAATGAAGGGTTGAGTGTGGGACGATTTTGCTCACGGTATCGTTGGATTTTTGTCTCCCCTATTACCTTTGCACCATGGCCTGACGCTTCTGAGTTTTTTTGTTATAGTCTAACGTGCGCTGCTCTTGTTGTGTGTAGTGTGTGCGTGCGTGCAACGGTGATAGGGCCCTGTATTTGGATCCAAATATGTCCTAGTCGCGTTAGCGGTGCCATTGTTGCAAAGTGAAAAAACGACGGGGGCCCGAATTTTGTGAGGCTCCGAGCCTTTATGATTTCTCAGCCCGCGCGCGCTTGCGAGTTTTTGATTGTCGCATTTTGTCCGTTAGGTTGGTCGAAGCCCGAAGTTGGATCTCGCGTTTCAGGAAGGTTTCGGGGCATTTTCGATGGCTACTGAGCTATCAAGTTTTTTGTGGTATAGTTTGGCAGCAGCGCAGAGCCCAGCAACCGTGACTGCAAGCCAGAACGTCCATCCGAACTCTGCGGAGACGGTGATGCCGCGTACCGTGTCCTGGGCCATGGAGGAAGGCAGCTGCAGCGTTTTCACGCCGGTCCACGGAACGTTCAGGTCCGCTCCAGAAAGGCCGGAGGATCCAAATATCATCCCCAATATTGTACCCAAATTCGTCACGAGCAGCAGGAGCACTAGAAACGCGATCAGCGTTCCAAGCGGCTTCTTGTACGCGAACCCGAATAGGCGTTTCGAGTAAGGCTTCGAGGGCATGACCGAGTAGACGACGAGACCGACGCCGGCGGAGACAAGCAGCACCATGAACATCCAGCTGACGGCCACTATTATCGGAAGCGCCACACTGTACCCCACGATGTTCGTTGACAGGTTAACCGGGGAAAACCCGACTTTCGCAAGAGTCTGGCCCACGGTGACCTGCCACCACGGAACAAACAGAGAAGCGACTGCCAACACAAGGGTCAGAGCGCCCCCGACGAACGCAAACCAGTTCACGCCTTTCACGCGCAGGTTCTTCATGTTCAAACGCACGCCCTTCATACTATCACCTCACTATCGACACGTTGTTGACCGTGCTGGTTCCGTTCATCTGGAGGAGTATGCCTGCGAGGTTCACGTTTATGCTTGAAAGGTCAACGCCAAAACTGTGCGCGCCAGTGTGGGCGGTTTCAACGTGCCCAGCCGCTTCCGCAGCGAGCTGGCTGGTCATTTGGAACATCACCGTTTCATTGGCACCGGCGATCACGGGGTTGGCGAGCGATATCTGTCCTAGGGAAAAACCGTCACTGTGATCCGCCAAGTTCGCCGAGAACGCGATTAGCGTCAACTCGGCCACGGTTGGGTTGGTGAAGTCAAAAAGCATGCCAAACGTCCGCGAGGTGAGGTTGACCCACGACGTTGTGACGTTGGGCATCGTCATTCCTCCTTGGCTTGAGAACATGTTGCCCAGATTGTCAACGTTAGAGGGAGTAAACACTCCGCTCAGGTTGCCGCTGTAGGCGAGCAGGGTTGCCCCAAGAGGCCCCACGATAATGAGTATGCTGACCACCGCCAGGATCAGCCGAGGCCTCTTAATGTTTGCTGGAACCTGCCCCTTCCTCATTGCCAGCCCCAGAGGAACCAAGAAGCCAACGCTGCAGAAGGCCATGACCACCACCGCGCCGACCAGGATAAAGGTTGGCGGAATGCTTAAGCTTACGCCGAAGCCGCCTTGTCCGCCTTGGCCCTTGCTGCCTTGTCCGGGGTTGCCATGGCTGCCAATGAACGCCGGCTGCAGAGTGTGATCCTGCGTCATCTGTACCGTGATGGGATTCTCATTCACGTTCTGACCGTCGACGACCCAATACTTGAGGGAACAGCCACTGTTCGGCGTAGCAGTAACGGTCACGTTTTCACCGTAGCTGTACGTGTAGGTTCCAGACGATGGGTCGGTTGTTCCCCCGTCTGCAGCGTTTATTGCCAACATGAAGCTGCCCGGGAGCGTGTTCGACGCGAAGACGGGCCTCACTGTATGATTCCCATCCAAGCTAAACTCGATCGAAGTCGAGTTTCCAAAGTTGCTTCCGTCAAGCAGCCAATGGTCGAGCCACCAGCCAGAATTAGGAATCGCCGTCACCCTCGCCTGGTTTCCAGGAGGGCATGTGTACTGTCCAGGCGCGGGATCGGTCGTCCCCCCCGTCGCGGGGCTAATCGTCACCGTCACAATGAAGGGGGGGTTTGGAACAAATTTGGGGCCTAAATCGTGGCTGCGATCCATTGTTATCGTTATGGGGTTGCTCATGCCACCGCTTGTCTGGTCCAAAGACCAGCCGCCAAAATAGGTCCCATTCTGAGGAATCGCGGTTACAGTCACGTTTTCCCCGTAGTCGTAAGTGTAGGTTCCGGGCGGTGGGTCGGTCGTGCCGTTACTCGCACTCCATATTGTCAGCGTCCGCGGCCCAGAAGTAGCGTTCTCGAAGAGGGGTTGAATCGTGAAGTTCCAGTTCATCATCAGCATCCACGGATTCTGAGTTCCAAAGTTGTCTCCATAAACGCTCGTCCAATGGTCAAACATGTAGCCAGGGTCCGGAATCGCGGTTACAGTCACGTTTGCCATGTAGCCGCAAGTGTAGTTTCCAGGTGGAGGATCGGTCGTTCCCCCCGCAACCGCGGTTATCGTAAGCGTTCTCTGAGCAGATGCAGCATTCTCAAAGACGGCTTCTAGCGACACGTTCTTAACCATCATTATCGTGTTGGGGTTTTGGTTGCCCATCAACCAAAAACCGCTCACCCAGTAGTCAAATATGTAGCCCGGATCTGGAACTGCGGTCACGGTCACGCTTGCGTTGTAGCCATAAGTGTAGTTTCCCGGCGGTGGGCTGGTTGTTCCTCCAACCGTAGCGTTTATCGTCAGCGTTCTCTCGGCGGTTGCAGCGTTCTCGAAAACGGGTTGATCCGTGAAGTTCCACGTCATTGTTAGCATCAACTGATCCTGGCCTTCTCCAAAGTTGTGTCCGGAACCGTCGGTCCAGTACTCTAAAAAGTAACCGGGGTCTGGGATCGCGGTGATTGTGACGTTCTCTCCGTAGGGGTAAGTGTAGTCTTTCGGCGGCGGGTCGGTCGTGCCGTTGCTTCCTGCAAGTATAGTCAACGTTCTTTTGGCCGATGCGGTATTTTCGTAGACGGGCTGAAGCGTCACGTTCCAGTTCACAATTAACGTGATGGGGTTTGCGCTTCCCATGAAGTGTCCAGAACTGTCTGTCCAGTAGTCAAGGATGTAGCCTGGATCAGGGATTGCGGTTACGGTCACGTTTGTAACATAACTGTAACTGTAATCCTCCGGAGGAGGAATAGTTGTACCTCCCGCCGCCGGATTTATCGTCAGTTGATATGGGCCAGGGTTGGCGAAGCCTACCCTCAACGACGTCAGTACAAAAAATAAAACAGCGATGAAAAACAGTGCAACCGAAAAGTACTTTCGCATTCCAAGTCATGCCAATTTGAAATCTCTCCTCTTAAAAACTTTGTTAACTCAAAATCTTGCTTAACGCCCTGTTAACGCGCGCTGCCTTGTCCCGAAAATGGTTAAAAATGGTTATAAGTCCGTTTTTGCTAATCTAAGCCCGTAATGGACTTCTTTGACGAACGGATTTTGGCTG
>Ga0315268_10005701_pt1 | contig 13331 bp, 15 predicted proteins | sample C1_top_MG_FD_204535 | JGI IMG/M metagenome (GOLD analysis project Ga0315268, IMG submission 204535) | Sediment microbial communities from Yellowstone Lake, YNP, Wyoming, USA - C1_top | ecosystem: Environmental > Aquatic > Freshwater > Lake > Sediment | place: USA: Wyoming | collected 2017-08-01 | reverse complement strand
ATGATTTCTCGGATTTCAACTTTCTTGTTGGTGTAAGCACTTTTTCGTATCTTTCTCGTCTCCATTTAATTAAACTCGAGACGATAAATTTCGATTTTGGGGAAAGGTCTTTGAACCTTCCGATTGCGAATCCGTGTTAAAGCGGAGGATCGGTTCGCCCGAAGTACGCAAGCTCAGGCCTACTGGCCTTCATTTCTTGAAAGTCTGCAGGAAATCATGTGCAAACTGCTTCGTCTTCTCCAAACCGTCATCGACCAGCGGTCCTCTCTGATCCTTGACCCCAACGGACAACACCGCGTCGACCGCATTGAGTCCCCGATCCTTCGCCATGTCCCTTAGCTTGGGAGCAGCTCTGAGAGCCCATTTCTCATAGCTCTGCTTCTGCTTCTCGGTCGCCTCGCCCTTCGGAGGGGAAGCTACCGTCGCGAATACGGCCATCGGTTTGTCCTTCCATGCCGCGAGATCGAGGTGCTTGACATATCGCTTCGTCTTTCCGGTCACTCCTCCGAATCTGATCGGAGATCCGACGAACATGAAATCCCCTTGCGGAGGTGATGGATAGTCCTCCTTCACGCTTCGAATCTCCGCCTCATGACCCTCCGCCTTTATCTGTTCGACCAGGGTCTCTGCCACAATCTTCGTGTTTCCGAAGTAGCTGTCGTATGCGACGATTCCCTTCAATCAACATTCCTCCCGGGCGCCCGTCCGAATCGACCTCGGTTCGTATCTAGTTTGTGAATTCTGATGCCCTCGCGTTCATACTATTATCATTATATACACGGAATCGTTACCTCAGCCCCGAGGTCGAAGAGACTTGATGGGCCAGGAAAAGATCTGCACATCATGCGGCGTCCGCTTGGTCAGGAAGACGGAGACGACTTTCCTCTGTCCTAGCTGCGGAAAGGCCATGATTGGCAGATGCATGAACTGCAGGGACCAGAGCGTTCACTACAAGTGCCCTGATTGCGGATTCGTAGGACCTTGAGGTGTTTTTCGTGGGAGAAGTCGGGTTGCAGTACAGAGTTCTACCAGAGGGGCTCGAGGTGGACCTCAAGAAGCTCGAAGAGGGCATCAAGAAGGCGTTGCCAGAGGGCACGAAGCTCAGGGCTGCGGAGCAGAGACCTTTGGCATTCGGTCTGAAGGCGTTGCACGTCCTCATCGTCATGGACGACAAGAAGGGCGGAGCAGACCAGGTCGAAACTGCGATATCTGCCGTTCCAGGAGTCCAGAGCGTAGAGATCGTGGAGATGGGCCTTCTCTAGAACATCCTCCGCGGAGAAGTATTATCAACGATGTGAGCGGTCAGCTTTATGATGGTCGTTGAAGGATCGCGGACGGTCCTCATCCTCAGACGAATGAAGAGGAAGGGCCTTTCGTTCTGGAGTTGGCCATACGACCCAACTAAGGCAACGCCCGAAGAACTTAGGTTCAACTTGCTAGACGGCAACGGTAAGCGAATCGGCGAGATCGCCTGCACCTCGTTCCAGCTCAAGTTGATGTCACCCTCCAAGGTCTCTATGATGACGCCCTGGGGCGAAGCGGAGCTCGGTCTGGAAAAGGGTGGCCCGAGAATTATTCTCAATGGGCGGGAGCTGGCTCAGCTGAAGGGTTCACTACTTAAGCGCGGAATGGAAATGTTGTTCCCCAATGGAGTGAAGATGTCATTCGCACCATTGAAAGGGACACGGAATGACGTCCAGTTCACGGATGCGAATGGATCGATTGGCGGCTACGAGGAGACGGGGACCCTGCCAGAGAGTGAACCAAGCCGCTCGATCCAGATGACACCAGACGAGATCAAGAGGCTTCCCAAGCACGAGAGACCACACTCTGTCGAGACACGTGAGTTCGTGCAGTATCGAATCAGCTCGTACGGAGTCCTACCTGTCAAGGAAGAGGACGTCGTCAGGACGCTGTGCATCATGGCCAGCGTCGGAATCCTCATGGACGAAATCCCGAGGGCAACCTGACGATCGGCGGCCCTACAAGGGAACGAAATGAATAACTAGTAAAGGGTTTGAAGAGTGTCTCACCGAGTCACTCTTCGACTCAGGCTTTTGGCCTCGGCCTGATGAACCCGGTCTTCATGAGCATCTTGGTCTGCTTCCGCGCGCGCCCGATGATCACTTCTGCCTTCTCGTAGAACTCCTTGTAGCTGAGCTTCGTGCGCGCCAGCCCCTCGTTGACCGCGGCAGTCGCAACAGCGGCGGCCTCCCTCGGGAAGACTTCCCATTCATCCATGGTCGGCACGATGTAGTTCTGGTTCAGGCCGTTGTCCTCGGCAGTCTTGGCAATCTCCATGACCGCGGCAACGCACATCGTGTCCGAGATGGTTCTCGCCTTCGCGTCAAGTGTCCCTCTGAATATCCCGGGGAAGCCGAGCGAGTTGTTGACCTGGTTCGGGAAATCTGACCTACCGGTGGCGACGACCTTCGCGCCCGCGTCCAGCGCCTCCCAAGGCCATATCTCTGGTATCGGATTTGCAGTCGCGAAAACGATGGAGTCGCTCGCCATGCCCTTTATCCACTCGGGCTTGACCGTGCCCGGTCCGGGTTTGGACGCTGCAACGAGGATGTCTGCACCTTTCAGTGCCTCAGCGGGTCCGCCCACAACTTGCTCCTTGTTGGAATTCTCGCACATGAACAGCTTCTCCTTGTACTCCGCCCTGACCTCGTCGCACCTGTTGAGGTTGAGCGTGCCCTTGGAGTCGCACATGACCATGTTCTCCCACTTGAAGCCCGCGAGGTGCATGATCCTGGATATCGCGATGTTCGCCGCGCCTGCGCCGATGAACGTAGCCTTCATCTCCGATGGCTTCTTGCCCACGACCTTCGCAGCGTTGATCGCGCCGGCCGCAACGATTGTGCCCGTACCCTGCTGATCGTCATGCCAGACTGGGATCTCACACTCGGCTCTCAGCCTCTCGAGCACGTAGAAACACTTCGGCTGGGAGATGTCTTCGAGGTTGACGCCGCCCAATGATGGCTGAAGTATCTTAACGGTCTCGATGATCTTGTCGGGGTCCTTCGTGCCCAGGCAGAGCGGGTATGCGTCCACGCCGCCGAGGTACTTGAACAGGAGCGACTTGCCCTCCATGACGGGCATGCCGGCCTCAGGTCCGATGTCGCCGAGACCAAGCACTCTTGTGCCGTCCGAGATCACTGCGACCGTGTTCCACCTGTTAGTATGGATGTATGACAGATCCTTGTCCTTGTTGATCGCCTTGCAGGGCTCAGCTACGCCTGGCGTGTACCATATGGCGAAGGCGTTGAAGTCCCAGACAGCGCATTTCGGCACTATCTCGATCTTCCCCTCGTAGAACGGGTGATAGATCATCGCGAGCCTGGCGGGCTCGTAAGCCTTCTTCAGAGCCGCTTCCACCGACATCTTCTCCAGCGGTTTCCCAAAGACCTTCTTCTTCGCCGGAGCCTTCCTCACGGCTTTCTTCGCGGCCTTCTTCTTGGCCGGCTTGGATTTCTTTGCCATTCGAATCTACCTCATCTATTTCGTTCGATATCGAAAGTCGTCATTCGGATTTCTCAATTCCGACAAGCGGAGAAGGATTCCGTCGATTAAAACATTATCGTGGTACAGATTGAGGTTGGCTTGTCCACTCCGACCAATAGCAATAACCACCGAGACGAGAATTGAACATATAATAGGGGCAAAACGCTTCTCGACGGCGATGAGGGCTCTCGTTCTTGACGGATACACTGACGAACCGGCATGCCTGGGAGTGCCGCCTTTTGTCTCCCCATACGCGAGGCTAGCCTTCGGCGCACTTGCCAGTGCAGGCGCTGAAGTTGGCTACGCGACTATAGACCTGTGGCGGTCCAGGACGGTCAGACTCGATAGATATGACCTCTTGGCAGTCATCAGGAATATCGCCGTCCCTGGCAAGTACCTGAGAGGAATGCCGGCGAGCGACAGGGAGCTAATGGAGATCGCTTCCTCGTTCAATGGGAGAAGCGCAGCGAGCCTGGGTGTCGGCCCCGAGAAAGCCCCATCTAGCCTGAGGGAGGCTTTCGATCACCTAGCGTCGGGCGATTTCGATGCATCGATCAATGATCTCGTCACAAAGGGCGAATTCGTGCAACGACGGCGAACCTACGAGGAATGGAATTCGTGGCTTGTCAGAGGAGCGAGTGTGTGCGCTCACCATCCGGACTTTGGGGGACAGCTCATCGCAGAGGTCCAGATGTACCGCGGCTGCGTCAGGTACATCAGCGGAGGGTGCAAGTTCTGCATCGAGCCTCTATTTGGCGAAGTTCAGTTCCGCCGACCATCAGACATACTCGCCGAGGTCAAGGCGCTGACCAACGCGGGCGTCCGAAACTTCAGACTAGGGGCGCAGTCCTGTGTCTACTGCTACATGTCGGATGAGACTGGCATATCAGAGACCCCGACGCCCAATCCAGACGCCATCTCGAGGCTTCTCAAAGGCATCCAAGCTGTCGCCAGACCAGAGGTCTTCCATCTGGACAACGCGAACCCCGCGGTGATAGCGGAGCACCCGAAGGAATCGCGAGAGATCACCAAAGCGATCGCAGAGCATTGCACCAGCGGCAATGTGCTGGCGTTCGGTTTGGAGTCAGCGGACCCGATAGTTGCGAAAGCGAACAACCTCAACGCGACCGCTGAGCAGACTCTCGAAGCCATCAGACTCGTGAACGAGATAGGCGCTGAGAGAGGGCCTACTGGAATGCCGCGTGTACTTCCAGGCATCAACTTCGTCTGCGGTCTCGACGGGGAGACGAAGGAGACCTATCGGCTCAACCTCGATTTCCTCAGAGAGGTAGTAAGCCTAGGGCTCATGCTGAGGAGGATCAACATCAGACAGGTCATCCCGTCGAGGGGCGACTTCCCGGGCGTGAGATCCAAGGCGGATTTCACCAAGTTCAAGAGAGCGGTCCGGGAGGAGATAGACGGACCATTGCTGGAAAGGCTCGTCCCGGACAGGACCATTCTGAGATCCGTCTACCCTGAGGTCAGGGAAGGGGGAAGGACTTACGGGAGGCAGGTCGGGACCTATCCCTTGCTGGTGTCCATATCATACGCCGTCGACATCGGCAAGAGAACCGATGTGGCTGTCACCGGACGGGGTTTCAGAAGCGTCATCGGGGTCGAACATCCGACAGACGCGAACTCCGCAACGCTCTCGATGCTCGAGGCGATTCCGGGTATCGGGAAGAGAAGAGCTATGAGCATCGTCAGGAAGAGACCTTTTTCCGCCGAGGCTGACCTCTGGAAGCTCTTCGATGAGCCCAATGCTCTGGTCTCTGCGCAGTTTCACCTAGCCTTGAGAAATGTAATAGAGAAGCAGTAGACAGTTACTTGTACGAACCTTTCGATTTGAGTGAGAAGAGGGGAGAGCTCTTGGAATTATCAACGGCTGCGAAATATCCGTTTCTGAAGGAATCGGCCAAGTATCTAAGAGATACGGGCGTCTCCCTCGATCAACTCGTCTCCGGCGTCGCGTACGAGCGCGCGCGCTATCAGGGAAGAGGGCGCGTGATGGAAGCCCTTGATGACGGTTCCATCGACGATCACCCTCTCTCCTCGAAAATAGATGCGACGATCGAACTGCTCAGCTACCCAATCGCCAGGATGATCGTCTCTGCTGTTGCGGACCCTGCCTTCGTGAGAAGATATGCGATTGCCGAGGCGAAGAAGGCGAACGAGAGACTCAGGGGCGAGAGCACCGAGTTCGTAATGAGAGTGGCGGATGAGCTTGGTCTCGAAGTCTCGACCGATGATGGCGGGTTCTCTATCGATTTCGCTGACTTCCTGAGGTTCTCAGCGACCATGAGGAGCAAGTCCTGGAAGCTCGTGAACCAGAGGATCCTAGACGGCAGAGTGCTCATCAACAAGTTCAGGCTCGTGAGGATAATCGAGCAGATGCTCACGGAAAGAATCTCCTCCGAGCTACCTCTCGAAGTCAACGATGAGATTCTTCTAAAATTCTCGCGCGAGATAGAAGAGATAAGGCAGACTCTGGAAAAGAGGAGGAAGGAACAGCGCGCACAGGGGATGGGAAGGCTCAGCATCGTGAGGTTCCCGCCATGCATGAAGAAACTCCTGGCCATGATCAGGGCGGGAGAGAACGTCCCTCACACCGGCAGGTTCGCGCTGGTGGCATTCCTGCATACGCTCGGCATGGATTCCGACGAGATCCTCGAGACCTTTTCGACCGCTCCCGATTTCGACGAAAGGAAGAGCAAGTATCAGGTCGATCACATAACTGGGGAGATATCAGGAACCGAATACACCCCGCCCGAGTGCAGCACGATGAAGAGTTATGGAATCTGCTTCGACCCGGACGCCCTGTGCAACAGGATCAAACATCCGTTGAACTACTACAGGGTCAAGGGAAAGGCATTCAGGTCAGGGAAGTGACTTCCAGATCGTGTGCGCGCGTTGCAGAGCGGTGACATTGCCAGCGAGGCCGAAGTATATCATCATCCACGCGATGAGCGAATAGCCGAAGATGTCATTGACGTCGAGCGAAGAGGTTCCGGACAGTTCGAACACGTACTGAATCAATGAGACGACAACAAGGACTGCGATCCTGTCTGCTCTGCCAAGTATTCCCCTATACTCCCTGCTCAAGCCCAGCGCCTGAGCTTGGGTTCCCATGTAGCTGGCAAGCATCACACCGATCACGGCGAACAAGGCGAACGACACGGGGCACCTGACACTCAGACCAATCGCAGCCAAGATAATCGCGTCTGCATACCTATCGATGGCGTGGTCAACAAAATCACCGCGCTTTGATGCCTTCGATGAGATCCGGGCGACCTTCCCATCGAGAGCGTCTAAGAAGCCGCTCACTAGAACCATGATTGCAGCAATAAGAAGACCAGTGGTCCAGTCAACTGCAAAGAAGACTGCTGCGAATATCGCGAAGACGAGCGATGCGAGCGAGATGTAGTTCGGGTTGACGTTGCTGAGACGCTTCGCCACAGGCGAGAGGAACTTGTCTGCATCATTGCGATAGTTGTCTAGAACCAGCTCAGAACCTCCTCGCTCCAGTCAACATTGCCTGCACGATATTTGTTCCTTTCTCCCGCGATTATGTCATCAATGGCCTTGGCCACTTCGCCAGGCCTCTTGTTGGTCGTATCAATCTCGCAGACTTCGGCAACGTTCTCGAGAGCTTCGATCAAGACGACGTCGACCGCTTCGGCCTCCACGTTTTCCCGGATCTTCTTCTCGTCCCACCCCTTCCTTCTCAATCGTTTCTCGAGCACGGAGGGAGAGCAGCGAAGCACAATAGCGACATCGGGCTTCAGAAGATGTGAGAAGTGCCCTTCGAGGATGGAATCATCGTCGAGCTTTGACAACGACCTAGCTAGCTTTGTGACGTCAACCTCTCTCGTCTTGCGCTTCCTATCGTACCCAGACGCAGCGTCGAACCTGTCGACAAGATCGATCACATGTACGACGGGCATGCTCTTGACCAGGGAGCACGCGCTTGTCTTTCCCACCCCAGGAGTGCCGGTGACGGCGATCCTCATGCAACGAGGGATACCAAGTTGCGCGGATATCAAGCTTCAGAGGAAATGGCGGTCAGAGGGAGTCGAGCAGGGTCTTGGCGAACTCGAGCCTCATGCCGTGCTCGCGCATCCTACGAACAAGCGCATGCGATATGCCGAGGAGGGCCTTCTCGTCGGTCGGGAACTTGACCCCGCAGTCGATGTCCATGAGAACGAGATACTCGGGAGGCGATAGGCCGACACGGACGGGCTTGTTCGGCGACTTCGGCCCGATGGAGGAGACTGGCATCCTTCCAGTACTCCCTTCGTTGATCATCCACACGATCCTCCGAACCATGTTCCAAAGGAAGCTCTCAGCTCTGAAATCGATTGCATAGAACATGTCCGCATCAGAAATCTCGATGGAATCGATCTTCCTCATGGGATTCCGTTTATCCTTCCGCGCGTACCCGGAGAAGTCGTGAACGCCGACGAACCGAGATGCGAGTTCGCGCATCAGCTCCGGGTTCTGGCCGGTGTTCACGAGGTAGTACCTGTACCAGCGCTGCCTCGCGGCCCTCGGATTAAAAGCGTCCGGCACCTCGATTGCGGAATAGACCCAGACGCCCTCCATCTTGGAGTTGACGGCTGAGCAGACCCTAAACAGAGGGAACGATGTCCGGAGCGAGATGATGTTGCCGAGAGCGCTCACGCCGCGGTCGGTCCTGCTGGAGCTCCTGTACCCGCACTCGCGCGCTGACCTGATGGCGCCGACCCTCGCCAGAGCTCTGACGAGCTCGCCCTCAACCGTTATCTGCTGGGGCTGTCTCTGGAAGCCGTAGAATCCGGAGCCGTCGTAGGCGAATTTGAGGGCAATTCTGCGTTCCTGGTCCACGCCAGCGTCATCAGCTACAGCGTTAAATACCTAGGGTATCTGTGCTGGGTATGTGCCCCAATTCAGAGTTGTTCTGATCGAACCACTGAACGATGGCAACGTCGGAGCGATAGCTCGCTCGATGAAGAACTTCGGGCTCGAAGAACTCGTGCTTGTGAGGCCCTGTGCGATCGGCGAGGAGGCCACCAAGAGAGCGATGCACGGCATCGACATTCTGAAGAATGCGCGAACAGTATTCACTGAAGATGAAGCGTTTGATGGAATTGACTTCATTGCGGCGACTTCGGGCGTGGACACCGTCAATGAGAAGAACTTCTCCCGCATCTCCATGCCGCCGAAGGAATTCGCTGAGAAGATCAGAGGGACAGAGGGGAAGATGGCCTTGCTTTTTGGCCGCGAGGATTTCGGCCTGGACAAGGCACTGATCAGGAGATGCGATTTCCTCGTGACGATTCCTGCCAACCCTGACTACTCGATCCTGAACATCAGCCACGCAGCCGCCATCCTGTTCTACGAACTGTTCTCAACCGGAATCGTCCGATGGGAACCGAGGATGGCTGGTGACGTCGAGAAGGACAAACTCTACGAGTACTTCTCGATGCTTCTGGACGCGATCGACTATCCACCCCACAAGAAGGAGAAGACCAAGGTCATGTTCAGACGGATGATAGGTCGGGCAGTTCCGACCACCTGGGAGTTCCACACGCTGATGGGCGTGGTCGACGGCGCGGTGAAGAGATCCTCGGCGGGCGCGTTGCCCAAGAAGAAGCGAGAGGAGAAAAAGGGGTAGCATCCGTCGAAGTTACGGTGACGGACGCATTTCTGTTTGTTGTATGTTGGGGGAGGAATTGTTTATCCTATCATGTCAATGCCAGCGTAGCCAGCAGACGGGCCACAGACGATCTCATCGACCCCGATCGACTTCCTGGGAGCGTCCATCGACGTGATGCCGGTCACGATTCCGATGAGCTTGATCTTGGATCCGAAGTCTTCATCGATTCTCGCTCCGAGCTTCACGTTCGCGCTGTCGCTGAGCTCGCTCGTGACGCCGTTGAAGACCTGGTAAGCCTTCCTCAGGGAGAGGGAGGGGCCGCCCGTGATGTGAATCAAGGCGCCCGAGGCTCCCTCAATGTCGACATCGAGCAAGGGGTTGTTGAGCGCTTCCAGCACCACCTTTTCAGGATCTTCGCTCTCGCCGTACAAGACGGTCGATGCTCCGCCATGAATCATCATGGTCCGGAAGTCCGCGAAGTCCAAGTTGATCATGCTCGTTTGGCAGATCGTTTCAGTGATCCCTGAGATCACTTCTGATATGAGCTGGTCCATCACCATGAAGGCCTGCTCGACGGGCAGTTTCGGCACTATCTCTAGCAACCTATTGTTGTCTAGGATTATCGTGCTATGAGCCCGTTCTTTCAGTTTCGCGATGCCCATGAGCGCTGTTCTCAACCTGCTCTTCTCGATGTCGAAAGGTAGTGTGACCAGAGAGACGACCACAGCTCCGTGGCTCTTTGCGGTCTCTGCGACGACAGGAGCTGTTCCCGTGCCCGTCCCGCCGCCCATTCCCGCAGTGATGAATACGATATCGTAGTCCCTGACGAGCGCGTCTATCTTGTCGATGTCGTCACGGGCCATCTTCTCCCCGAGCGCAGGGTCTCCGCCTGTCCCGTAGCCATGGGCTAGGTGCTCGCCGATCAGCAAACGCTTGTCGGCTTTAATCCTGGCGAGGTGGAAGCTGTCCGAGTTGATCGCGATGGTATCGACGCCGTCAAGTTCGAGCCGCCCGAGCCGATGGACGCTGTTTGATCCGCCGCCCCCGCAGCCAATAACGCATATCTTCGGAGCTAGATGGGCCTCGAAATCGCATCCGCTGTCGAGGGCTTCTTTGATTAGCTTGTCAAGCAAGCCAATCGCCCTCCTTCGAGCGCTTCAGCTCATGCGTGTACACGTGTGCGACCATGATCCCATCCCTGCGCCTGTGTTTAGAGCGTCACCTTTCCAGTTCTTCCATCGCTTTGGACACTCGCTTTCGAATGTATTCGCGCACTGCGTTCCTGATGGCGTCGTCTACAGAAACGGAGTCGCCCTCCTGAACAAGCTGCTTCAGGTTGACGACATTTCCTTTCGGAAGCTCGACTGTGATCTTCTCGATGTACTCGGGCGTGAATTCGCCCTCAACGAACTTGTCAATGGCAGCTCGGATTGCGTCAGATATTGTGGAGAACTTGCCCTGGTCAACGAGCGCCTGCAGCGCTTGAACCCTCTCGTTGGGCAACCTGATTGTGACCCTCTCTGACTCTACCATCTGGCCGCCTTCTGCCGTCCGACGATATATGCTGTTTCGTCAGACAATTGTCAGTATGTACTGCTGAGTATTTATAATTTTCTTGAGCGGGCCAGCACCGCGAAAACGACGTCGGAATACACAGTCTGGCTCAGCAATCGTAAGGCACTCAGAAAGGCATTGCGGGATTGCATGTCCTGCGGGAATCGGACGCGACTCTCACTCCTGCCATACCGCCATTCTCGACGATCTGCGAAAATGGCTTCGCCAAGAGTTCGGATGGCCGGAACACCAACAGCGATAGAGGCCAGCGTATCGTGGACTGTCAGCTGGAAACGAGGACCTTTCGAGAAACCTATTTACGGACCCATTTAAATACATACGGCGCAGGTGGTGTTCTTGGTGGCAGTGATCAGGATAGAGAATGTCGTTGCCTCAACATCATTGGGCGGGGAGTTGGACCTGCAGGCTATTGCGCTAGCTCTTGACGGCGCAGAATACGAACCGGAGCAGTTCCCCGGCCTGATATACAGGATTAAGGATCCGAAGACCGCGACCCTGTTATTCAGGAGTGGGAAAGCCGTCTGCACGGGCGCCAAAAGCCTCGAGCAGGTGAAGGTCGCGATTAGCAAAGTTGCGAAGCAAATCGAGGCCGCCGGGATTGTCGTCAAGGGTGAGCCGAAGATCGAAGTCCAAAACATAGTGGCATCGAGCGATCTGGGCGCCAAGATCAATCTGAATGCGATAGCCATCAGCCTTGGACTCGAGAAGGTCGAGTACGAGCCCGAGCAGTTCCCTGGTCTGGTCTACCGGCTCGATGTCCCGAAGGTTGTGCTCTTGCTTTTCGGCAGCGGCAAGCTCGTCTGCACCGGTGCGAGGAAACCTGAAGACGTCGAGGAAGCCGTGGCCAAGATCACTAAGGAACTCAAAGCAGCAGGTCTGCTGAGGTGAGCAGGGAACAAACATGGCAATTCCTATCCTGGACAACCACATCCATCTTGAGCCGCTCAGGGGAGCGAACGTCGATTCGGTGAGGGACTTCGAGAGGCACGGAGGAACTCACCTCATCATTTCGCATCTTCCGTATGAAGAGGTCCATGTTCAGACCGCGGAGGATTTTCGCAAGAGCTTCGACCTCACGATCTCGGTCAAAGACAGAGTCAACAAGGAAACCGGCGTGAAGGCATACGCGACAGTGGGGCCCTATCCCGTGGATCTCCTCGGCCTGGAGAAGATACATGGTCTCGAGAAGGCCAAGGATATCATGATGAAGGGGATGGACATCGCCGCGGAATACGTCCGCGAGGGCTCGGCGATCGCGATCGGCGAGGTGGGGAGACCGCATTTCCAGATCTCGACGGAGGCGTGGGTCGCCTCGAACGAGATCATGCAGTATGCAATGGCGCTCGCGAAGGAGACGGGCTGCGCAATTGTTCTGCACACGGAGCACGCGACGCCCGAATCGATGAAACAGCTGGCGGAGATGGCCGACAAGGCCGGCCTGGACAGAGGGAAGGTCGTCAAGCACTACTCTCCGCCGCTCATCAGACCGATGGAGAATTTTGGCCTGATGCCGTCGGTCTTGGCCGGGAAGGATGCTATCAAAGAGGCTCTTGGGAAGGGAACTCGGTTCATGATGGAGACCGATTTCTTGGACGACCCGAGGAGGCCGGGAGCGGTATTGGCCATCGCGACGGTGCCGAAGAGGACCGTTGCTTTCATTCAGCAGGGGCTTATGACCGAGGAGCAGGCATACATCATCCATCACGACAATCCGCTCATGACATACGGGGACGCATTCGATCAATAGCGAATCGAGAAATCCTCGAACTCGCCCTTCGCTTCGGAGAACTCCACTTTCTTCCCGTCGACCTTCGCGTGAGGCTGCTTTGAAGCGCACCAATCGATTGCTTCGCGGACTTTCCCTTCCTCGCCCTCGAAGACCGCCTCGACTCGGCCGTCGTTTGTGTTCCTGACCCAGCCAGTCAGCTTGAACGCGTCTGCACACTTCTTCGCGTTCGCCCGGAAGAAGACTCCCTGTACCAGCCCTTCGAAGAGCACATGAGCGCGGACTTTCACGCACTCTAATCGCCCAGGTAGGAGAAGAAAACTCCCAATCACCACGCTCATCAGCCCGTTACCAAAGCATTTTATACTCACATAGCGATTTTTAACGTGCACGCACGCGCGTGTGAGGGATGCACTTCCAGCACAAGGAAGAGCGTCCGCCCGACGTTCCCCGAAGGTGACCCAAAATGATGAGATCGCTAGTCGAAGACGCACTTGCCCGTGAAGAAACCCAAGGAGCCAGCATGGCTCAGGCCACAGCGCTCGGCGCAGACCAGCGTGTCGATGCTGAGCTCGAACAGATACTGAGGAGCCTGAAGACCAACATCAAGATAATCGGTGTTGGCGGCGGCGGATCGAACACAATAGCAAGGATCTACGATGAGGGGATAGTCGGCGCTGAGCTGTATGCGGCTAACACGGACGCGCAGCACCTGTTGACACTCCACGCACCGCACAAGATACTTCTAGGACGCAGAGTCACAAGAGGGCTTGGAGCCGGCGCTCTGCCACAGATCGGCGAAGAGGCTGCTAGAGAGGCCGAGGAGGAGCTGAAGAAGATCCTCGTCGACACGCACATATGCTTCGTAACCTGCGGACTCGGGGGCGG
>Ga0315268_10005700_pt1 | contig 13332 bp, 25 predicted proteins | sample C1_top_MG_FD_204535 | JGI IMG/M metagenome (GOLD analysis project Ga0315268, IMG submission 204535) | Sediment microbial communities from Yellowstone Lake, YNP, Wyoming, USA - C1_top | ecosystem: Environmental > Aquatic > Freshwater > Lake > Sediment | place: USA: Wyoming | collected 2017-08-01 | reverse complement strand
GAAGCCTGAAGGCGTTGCATACAGGTTCGGAACCCCTGGATAAGTATCTTAATATGATGCAAGAGGAATAGATGTGCCTGCCGTGAACCCCATAATAGTTTTCACGGAGGCAGGCCTCCTGCCGTGCTCGACATTGCTGAAGAAATAGAAACGGGAAAGGTATACGTCAGGAGCGGGTACCTGATCTGCGAATCCCAGATGCCGCCAGGCATGCAGCTGAGGAAGGGCGAATCACCTTACTCGGGTTGGCGTTTCTGCGCGAAAGAACAGCTGTGGCTGACCCCGATGAACGCGGACGCCCTGCCGTTACTGCAACGTTGCCCATTCTGTAAGAGCCTGCTGCGGGCTTCGCCTTTGAAATCCAAGGCGATTAAAAAACGAATCTAAGGTAGCTGATAGCCTAGAAGGGCAGAGACATACTTCCAGGGATTGGCCATGGTGATATCCTTCCCCGCGCTGTCCGTCCCTCCCGCATAGAGCAGCGCCTCATAGTACATGTCACCAGGTTCGTCTGTTACGTTGCCGCTCCCGGAGTCCCCGGGCTGCGAATAGGACCCGACATCGCTCTCGATGGCTACCTGGTCCTCGAAATGACAGGTGTAGATCCCCTGGTAACCTGAGACATCGACAGAAACCCCAACGGCGGTAACCGTGCCATGCGTCAACCCCGTCGTCCTCCCCCTCTTTTGCAGCTTCCGCCCAAGGACGGGGTCCCGCCCTCCAACCACCTCGCCCAACCCTCTGATCCCTGGTGTGTAGGTGCCAGGGTCGGCGATGCCAACCGCCCCGTCGATATAATTTGCAGGAGCAACATCATAGACGTAAACGAACTTCCCCTTCCTGTGGAATGCCTTGGGGAAAAGGCTCAGGAACCGAGCGACCGACCTTCCCAAGACACAGGGATTCGGCGCGTTGGCACCAGGGTTAAGATCCACCCACCTGTCTAGCCGACCAACGACGTCGGCTGGGTACGTTCCTCCTATGTACCCGGGCTGAATGAAAGCATCGCCCTTCGTCGCCGTCACGTTGGTCGTGAGGGATTCATTTGCGAGGACGTGGTTGTTTGAAAGGACTTCGCCTGACCGATTCACATATCCCAAAGTTGCGGTGGATCCCACGGCCTTGTAGCCTATCCCAGCGTCCCCTCCGCTGAAGGGACGATACCGGTTATCGTCCCGCAACGAAAAACCCTTGGGGACCTCCCTCACGTCCGTCGGATAGCCAAAAAGCTCAGAAGGTATCATCTCTACTCCGTGTTTCAGAAGGTCCTGGACAGTCATCTTTCGGTATACGAAGAAGATGACGGCGACCTTCTCCGTCCGTTGCCCGCCGACATACTTGTAGCCGACGCCCACCGCGTGCGCATTATGCTTCTTGAGGAGGTTCGACCTAGCGGCTTGCACGTTCGCCTTCAACGCGTCAATATTCATGCTTGGTTACCTGTCTATTCGGCCAGGACATAATGCCGTATTTCAGGATACCCTTCAAAAGCAGGTGCGATCCCGTGCTGCTGCAAGATCTCCATGGCCATGCTGATATCGGATGTCTGCTGGTAGGTTACCGGGCGCCTGAAGAGGGCGAAGTTCTTCCTAGCGATGAGCTGAGAAAGAGGATAAGTCACCATCTCCCCAAAACCGAGCTTATGGACCAGCTCATGTATGAGCGTTTCTTGGTTGCTTATTGGCGTGAGGATAATTACAGACTCTCCAGGAGGAGTGAGACCTATGGCCGTCCCGTCTTTGGTCTGCACATCCCCGTCCAGGACGATGATCTGCTTTGGTCGTGGAAGCCAGGGATGTGTCTCGAGAACTTCTGTAATTTCTTGCAGGGACATCGCCTGTCCTCCCCGCTGGTAATAGTCCCTGACCTTCTCGCTCAAGACCATCACTTCCTTCTAAGGGGTCCCTTCCCTCTCATCAGGTTTTCTCTAGTATACGCGATGCGCAGCCTCATAAGGGCGATGCGGATCTCAACGCCTATCGCGCTCAATGCCGCATTTATTTGAGCCTGGCGCACGATCTTCTCGGGCCCGGTCTGCGTTATCTGTATGCTGGCTAGTTTGTTCAACATCTCGGCCTTTTGCTGGACCAGCCTCCTGATGTGGGCCTCTATTTCAGCCGACGACTCAGTAATTCCAGTGCTCATCATCCTTGTCTTAAAACGTCCTCATATAATACTATATTGCAGCCGTCCGTTAGGGCTTTAAACTGTACCGATAGGTTCCGAAGATCGGCTTCCTTATGGTGCCGTATTTCGTCCTCTTCATCTTCATGTCATATTCGACCCGGATCCTGTCTTGCTTTTCCAGCCATCCTATCGTCTTGATGAGGGATGACCTGTTTATCTCGAATTCCTCCATCAATTCGGCACCGGTTACTGGACGGCCCTTCTCCTTCATGTATTCCACGAATAGGTCAGTAAGCTTCTTCCCCTGGGTTTTGTCCATTATGAAGTCCATTATAACATAGTAGATAGTAGTCGGTATTTAATGGTTATGCCTGTCTGCGCTGTGTGGGTGGTTCAAACCCCCCAAATTGCGGTATTATGGTAATGTGATATTGTGGTAATTAGTGTCCCGAATCGGAACACGTAAAACGGACATAAAACATATTGTCTGTGCTGAATGCAGATTACGTCATAGATAGACTTATCATCTAGGACGTAAAACATATTGTCGTGCTAGACATAGATGCAGTTTTAGAGAAGATAAAATACAGGAAGACGAGATGGACCAGAAAACAGAGGACGGAAGGCACACTGAGGATGTACCGTTCGATCTTCAGGCGCTACAACGCCCTTCCCATGCCTGAGAATGCCACGGAACTAGACAGGGTCAAGAAATTCATCTAAATCCTCAAGTGTGGGAATACCGCAAGTACAGCATATTTCGCGTTGAAGAGCGCCTTTACCGTACAGGGATGGCCCTGGTTCCCAGAAGACGCGGACCCGCTCCCTCCGTTGCCAGAGGAAGTCGAAAGGCCATTTTATACCAAGGAAGAAATAGATGCGATATTCAACGAAGCGCGCAGGGACAACCCGAGAGACTACCTGTTGGTCCGCATAACCTTCCTTTCCGGGGCAAGACGCATCCAGGTTGTCAAAATCAGGAAGCAGGATTATGACCCACGAAGGGGAGTGCTCCAGATCGCGGCCGCCAAGAATACGCCAGCTGGGGAATGGCTGCTCGATCCAGTGACGCGGGAGGTGCTTGAATTGTACCTAAAGAACCATAAGTGGTACTATCTGTTTCCGAGCCGAAATGGGAAGGGTCATTTGAGCCCAGATACTCTTACGGAGGTATGGCGCAAATACTGCGAACGCGCGGGAATAGTCTACCGTCAAGAAGGCATGAAACACGGCAAGGGGGCCCACGGCGCTCGTCGGGGGCGCGTCACATACCTGCATAAAATAGGTTACGACCTAGACGATATCACGAAGGCGTTGAGATGGAAGGGTCCGCAGACGGTCATGACGTACATCCGTACTCTACCATCTGAAGTCATGGAGGATATCCAGAAACACGACCCGTACTATATGCAGTAAGATTCACAGGAAGCAGAACCCCGTCTCACAGGTTTCGTCCAACCAGCTGTCAAGTTTGGAGTTGCCCTCACCGAACTTCCTGCTTGCCAGTCTGGATAAGGGCAGACCGGTGCCGCTCAGGACATACTTGGGATAATGCTGCTGGTTCTCCTCGACCCTCCTCGCCCTTTCGAAGAGGTCGGGGTGCAGCTGATAAAGGCGCTTCCACTGGTCGACTCGTTGAAAGGGGCAGAACCAGCACCCGGACTTCGGGGGTACGGGCCAGCCGTGATCCATGATGATCTGCTTGCAGTCCTGCCTAGTCAACCTCTTCTCGATAAGCGGGTACTCAAACGTATACGCACGGCTGTGAGACTCGTGCATCCTTTCCGCTTCATCCCAGGAGATCCCCATCACTGCGATGGCGGGGTTGTGCCCAGCACCCTTGATGTAACGTGCGATTCTCCTGATCTTGAACCGGTCCGTGCACCATCGATTCTGCCTGCTCGGCGTCATCCTCCGCCACAGGCAAAATTCTTCGAGGCTCTTCGTAGGTGTCATCTCCTCAGAGTCGGAAACGGGGTGATCCACCACGGCGAATCTGATACCCTTCTCCCTGACGTAAGGCAAGATGTATTTCTGCATGTACTGATAAGTCTCTGGCCATTCGCCCTGCGTGTCGGCGAATATCACCTCGTCGTAGTCGTCCATGAGCAGGAGGGCAGTGGTCTGCACTCCGCCCCCGAAGCTGAGGAAACGCCATTTGTTTATACCCATCGACCCATCAACCACCAGCAGAAACCATAAGGTTATAACGGATATCCGAGGATGGGATTTAAAGATGATGACTAGAGAAGAGCTCATACAGGAACTCAAGGGCAGGGACGACGTCCTTGACTTACTAGAGCGGTGTATCCAGCAAGAAGAGACTCCCCACGCCACGTGGTTGGGCTTCGAATGGTATGATGTGAAAGCATCCCCGCAGACCCTGAATTACCTGGTCAGGCTAGATCTCCTTAAGGTAAATTACAAGAGCAACAAATCTACCCATTACCGCGTAGTAGACCTACAGAGCCTGAAGGAATTGACGCGACAGGTACGTGAATACGAAGAGCGACCAGTACAGCAGGAGACCGTTATTCCAGAGGACCTCTTCAACGTGGTCTATCTTCATGAAGACAAGAAATCTCTGGTCAAATCCGCGTTGAAGGCGTCTGAGCCTGTGCACGTCCTCTTTATAGGGGACATATCATCGGCGAAGACCCTCTTCCTGTTGGAGCTATCGAGGCTGCCTTCATCGGAATACATACTAGCATCGTCCTTGTCGAAGGCTGGGCTCTACGACCTCATGTTCACCAAGAAGCCAAAATACCTGATAATAGACGAGCTGGACAAACTAAGCGACTACGAAAACGTGAGCGCATTGCTTTCCCTCATGGAGACTGGGATACTGAGCGAAGTAAAATACAAGCGTCGAAGGCAGGAGCAGTTCAAGACGTGGGTGTTCGCGGCATGCAATTCTGAACAGAAGATACCACCGGAGATACTGAGCAGGTTCGGGGCATACAGGCTGCGGTTCAGGGCATATACCCCAGAGGAATATCTGATAGTCGCGAAGAACGTATTGTCCGATAGGGAAAACGTAGATCCCGAGCTGGCGTCCTACATCGCAGAACAGACCCTGTACAGGCTGTCGTCGAAAGACGTCAGGGTTGCTCGCAGCATAGCCCGTACGGCAAAGACGAAAGACCAGGTCGATGACATTATTAAGCTCTTAACCCAACAGTACAAATGATGAAGGATAAGGTCAAGGGACCGCTACGCATTTGGGACTTCCCCGTACTTAACACCATAAGCGAACGTGGTGGAAGACAGATTGTGCCATCGACGGGCGAAATAATCGACGGGGAGATCAGGCGGGCAATCGAGGAACAACAGGCCAAATGGAGGAGGCAGGGCTGGCCACCAGGACTAATCAGAGCTGCCACGGACCAGGCTGTCGGCTTTGCCCAGGGGGTCGCGAGGATGGCTGGGGGCGGAAACCCAGAAATCGAGAAGGACATTATGAGGAACCTGCTGGTCAACGGGAAGGCCATCGAAATCGCGAACACTTTTGGTGAGAAATTCTACAGCTTCGTCTCTGGCCAGAGCCTCCCCCCTCCCCCAAAGAAACCAGCTCCATGAAGTAGCGTTCTTTAAATAGATGTTGCGAGAGCAAATCCCAGACCTCACATGGCTAAGAGCATCGCATATGCACAGGCTAAATGGGAGAGGAAGACGGCGGCTGCTGGAACGAAGTGGAAGTCGGCGGTGACTGGTAAGGGCGCCGCCTACTCCGCAGGCGTTCAGGATTTCCTCGGCCAGGCCCCAGCTGGAGCGGTGGTAACTGCGTGGGAACAGGGAGTCGGCGCCGTCAGCGCTGACGAGTTCCAGAGAGCCATCGCTGGCAAGGGCGGCAAGTACGCGGAGAACCTACGACGCGGCCTGACGATGGGCTGAACGTAGTAAGTCATCTTCCTCCACCAACTTTTTTATATCCAAATCGACCAAGCGGAAGCTGACGCCCATGTATGAACTCATTAAAATCAAGATAGGGCCCGAATCAAAGGAAAAAGTAACACAACAGGTTGTAGAGACAGAGGCGAAACAGGAAATTCGGACTGCAAGAAGAAGACAAAGACGAGATCCAGAGAAGTTTATGCCATATGCAATCCTGTTAATCGACGCGGGGCAGATCTACCGGGATAAGGACTTCAAGATTCCTCCTTTGAACGAATTAAAGGTAAGCCCCCAGTTCAGGGAACGGGTAGAGACGGCATTCAAGTATATGGCAGGCCAAGGAGGAAAAGCAAGGACAGATGCGTTGATGCAGATAGCGTACATGTTAGTGGAGGAAGGCCTGAAGGCGCTCTGAAGCAAATGGTTATATGTGGGAAAGCAAGATTCTAATACATTATGCCACTCTTGGCGAAACTCACGATGTTGGCGGAATGGTCGGTAAAGGCCGAGCAGAGAAGGCAGAAGGTCGAACGGATGCTGGGGATCAAGCTGCCAAGGCCGATCTTGGACGCTATCAGGAAACAGATAGCCAAATCATAGCGGATGAAAATACGTTGACCGACAGAGAGTTCAGAGAGAGGCTTTGGAAGGCGCTTTTTGGAGATGTCCCCATGCCCGAGCCGAGAGTCGGTGCTGTGGACGAAGGCCTTGGCCTATTATACCACGGTACGCCCTTGACGGAAGAAAAAATGGACGAGGACGAGCTGGATATCTGATAATCACAGTTTGTTCTCTATTATGAAACGCCTGACCTCCTCTTCATCTATTACTAATCGGGGCAGGTCTTTGATTTCGTTCCACCGCTCTAGGGGGCTAGATATACGCCGCCTGGCTGCCGCCAATTCTTCCCGCTCGCGGCTACCTTCGACGAACCTCTCTCTGGCCCTCCGAGCTCTGGATTCCTCTTTAGGCAACGTCGGACCTGGCGCAAAGAGCGCCGTACCTTCTTCGCGTGCGGCCTGCCAGGCAAGTTTCGGGTTCCTCCACATGATCGAATTCGCCCTGCTCTGGTTAAGTTGGTAGAAGCTCCTTGGGTCCCTGTGTAGCTGTATCTGCCTGGGAAGTATGTCTTTTCCCTGCTCCGGTTTTCTCGGAGGGGTGGCGATGGGGATGATGAGCTGGAGCCTCCTGAGGGCATAGAACATGCTTCTGATGGTGTCGTAGGTAGGAGGCCTATACTTGCCATGTCTGGAAGCCAGATATCTGTCGATGAACCTGTAAACCTGATACGGGTACGCGATCCCCTTAGTCTGAAAGTATATCCGAATGAGGTCGGCCGTACCGATGGAACCCCATCCCCTAGGCATAGAACAAGGTAAATCGCCCGGGTTAGATAAATCATTATATACTAAAGGATGACCACTCTTCTATCGTATGTCCATCGTAAGTGACAAAGTCCAGATCGAGAGCCATATCGGAAGGCGAATAGAGGCCCTGAGGAGAGCGGCCGAAAAACACATCGATGCGACTGTGGGAGCGACGAAGATAGAGATCCAGGCCCTGACTGGTGCAGCGAGGGAGCTGATAGGCCTGAAGCCAGTTCAGGCCGCGGGGGTCCTCGTCGGCGGAACCCTGGATGCCGCGGACAAGCTGATCTTCGATAACCTCGATGCATCGATAGTGCACGTGAAAGAACAAGCGAGTATAACCAGAGAAGGCCGCGCCTAGACGGGCAAACGGGGAAAGGCCATGCCTGCCAACATGGGGCTGGACCTGGAGAAGAAGATAACTGAGATGTCTGGGAGTCTAGCCCTGAGACTCCGTAAAGTCAGGCCAAGGATCACGGACAGCGGAGAGGAATGGCTGGCCTACTTGAGTATACTCGAAGGGGAAAGAGACAAACTGAGAGACCTCAGGCTGTCTCGGAGGAAGAAGGAAGTGCGGAGCATGTCATATTTGAACATGCTACACTGGATGGCTGCCTCCAGGCTTGTGCAACAGCAAATCAACTATACCTTGAACGTCATCAACATGAAACGAGCCGTCGAGCCTTGGCTGCCCAAACCCATCTTTTACAAGCAGAAAGTAGAGGACCCTTTAAGGGCCTGGCACCTGGATGAAAGCCCTGAGACCCCTTTGCCATCTTGGGTTTATGATTATCTCAGGCCAGGGGAGAAGGCATACATCACACTTCAGCGCGAAGGTCCAATCGTCCTTGTCCTTTCTCCAGACCCTGAGAGGGACGGAAGAAATCTCTGGGAGGTAGGGCCTTAATGAGTATGAGCGAAGAGGGTCCGCTAAGGAAGTTCCTTCGTGGCGAAGGCCCAATACTATCGATGCTAAGAGGGAGAGGGATCCAGAGACAGGAGAATAGACTATCGGCATCCGAAAAATTGAGACTAGCAATCAGAGAATACATGGCAGGGGAGGACCCCCGACCTGAAATCTGGGATGTCATCAAATATCTTGAAGCAGAGGCGAAGCGGCCTGCTGGCATTTTTGATTGAGGACGTCGAGAATATCCTTTAATACGTAAGGAACGGAACTTCTATCGTATGAGCGAAGAGGGTCCGCTAAGGAAGTTCCTTCATGGCGAAGGCCCAATACTTTCAACACTGAGGGGGAAGGAGAGGATATACAGAGAGCGGCCACTGATCCCGGGAGCACCGGATTTAGATACCATCGTAAAGCTTTACTTCACAGGCTTATGGGCGGCGATGGATGTAGAAAAAATAGAGGAATCATGGCTATGGGAACACATGTCGCCCGAAATAAGAAAGAAATGGGAAGCTGCGGAAGACCACTTCAGGAAGGCGGCCAAGGAACTGTGGGACATAGGCGTAGCTTCGTATGGGAAGGATAAATGGAACGAAGCGATAGAACATTAACCCTTTAATACGTGAGGAACGTAACCTTCTATCGTATGAGCGAAGAGGGTCCGCTAAGGAAGTTACTTCGTGGCGAAGGCCCAATACTTTCAACACTGAGGGGGAAGGAGAGGATATACAGAGAGCGCGCACTGGTACAGGGAGTACCGCCTTTAGATGATATGAAAAAGCTTTTCTTCGATGTCTGGTGGTCGAGGAAGCAGATAGGATACCTAAAGGACTCAACATTGTGGGCGGAGATCCCCAAAGATATAAGAAACAAATACGAGGCTACAGAGGACCACCTGGGGGAAGCAGGCAAGCAACTATGGGACATAGGCGTAGCTTCGTACGGCTTCGAAGCGTGGGACAGGGCGATAAACCCTGGCCGCTATCGGCATCGGGAATAATCCCATGACCACGAAGGATGTCATCATGTACCTGTCCTTAAATGGGACAGAGAATAATGTGTGTACCAATCTCTTAAGGCTCGTAGTGACGTGCTCGGGGGGCGATGTCCGTCGGACACGCCGCATCCCAGGCCTTGATCCTTCTTGCGAAGTAAACACAACCTATAATCGTTGGGACGTCTCGGGGACATAGCTATGAGCGAAGCAGAAAAAAAGGAGCCGATACCGTATAAAGGGAAGGGCCAGGACGACGAAGGGATAGTCTATGAAGGCCCTTCTTCGGGGATAAAGTGGCCGGAACTCGTGTTGGCCGTCGCATGTTTCGCCCTGGTGAGCATCTACCTGTATTGGATGTTCGCCATTTGGGGCTAAAGAAAGCCTACCGTTCCTTTTGGGGATAGATTAGATTAATACTCATCGAGCGTCCCCTGCTTGTAGCAGGATGGACAGAAATGCGCCCTCTTAACGTTGCCCTCTGCATCTCTGAATACCAGCATCATGTCCGTGGTATCTCCACATACCGCGCATCTTCCAGTCCTGGTGCCGATATAGTATACTTCTGCCGGTCGTCCCTTCACACCCTTCTTTAGCTTTCCTGGAGGATCCCACAGACGGTACAAGACAGCTCCACCCTGGTTACGCTTGGAGGATCGCTCGGATAGACATAAAGATGTTTGTGAAGCATGCCACCGCAGAGGCCATGGGGATGAGGCCACCCCTTTTCCCCATTCATCTCGCACAGGAGGCAACCATCTGCCAAGGAGGACGACCTACCTACCCGCTTTCCGTTTCTCGGCTTTCTGAAATCGCATCTGCGAGTGCTGGGTATTTTGCCAGCAAGTCCTCGATGACTTCGTACAGCGGCTGTCGCGGATGAGCCTTCAACTCCTTCAGTTCTTCTACAACATGCTTCCGCATCCGCACGTTGACAAACTCCACATGTTTCTTCCTTTTCACAGGAAAGATGTGATATAATGCACATATATGCATATCTCTCCCCTTCTCTACCTTCATTCCCCCTTCTCCTCTCTCCCTCCCCTGAGAGAGGAGATAGGGAAAGGAGAGGGGAGAGGGACCTAGGTGGCTTAAAAAAAATTAAACGAAAAGCGTTAAGCCAATTTTAAGTCGGAAATACGTGTTCTTTTGATCGCGAAAAGCATTTGTTTTACGGCAACTTTAAATATTTCGCAAACAATTGGTTATTTGCTCGCGCGTGAAAAACGCGCGAGCGGGTGTAGCCAGCCGCGTGGGATTCACGGATGCCCACGTGAAGGACTGCTGGGGGCCAGCCTTCGGAGCCTCCCGTGCTTCGGGGTAGCTGGTAAACCGCCTACTCGGCTCCATAGACCGAGCGCGGGGTGAAGCTGGGCTGTACAACAACCACAGCTCCGCGTCCACAGGAGAGATTATCCTGCAATGGACGACGATGTAGCGATTGCTCTCAAGCGACGTTTTCCTCTTAAATCCCCAAAAGGAACGGTAGGGCTGACGACGACAGCTCCCGTTACGGTGAGTAACTCACAGATTCCAGCCACCTGACCAAGAGCGGCAACGCCCAGAGTACCGTTTAGATCGACGAGCTACCAAGGGGTCTAGACGATGTGAAGGGCTGGCGTTCCCCACCATACCCTACGGGGTAGAGCCGACTCTGGGGAGATGTGAGCAACGGCTAGGTGTTCAAGGACTCGTATAGCCTAGCTGGGATACAGGGATGGGAGTGCCACGGGTACGTAGGCACGCCAGCGCCGAACGATGACCTTGAGAGCGATACAACACTCGGGGAACTATGAGTAATCAAGCTCTAGTGTTGCTTGCGCAACAGGATTTAGCACAGTTCATAGCCGACTTCAAGAGGGGAAAGGTAAGGATACCCATAACGAGGACTTTCATACTAGAGTTCGTCAAGGAAGCCACAGGGAAGGACATGACATTCCAGTGGGCACTAGAAGCCTTTCTCAAAATCATCGAGCGAAAGTTTCCAGAGCTAATACCAGATGGCTACTGGAGCCTCTCGCTAAAGCACTTTCTTATCATAGACAAGTAGATTTTTTCGGGGAGCATGATGTCCACCCAAGAGACGACCGTGAGCGTACCGAAGGTTGTGGCCGACGTCCTCAGGGACGTCAACGACTACCACATAATCCTGCCAGCGAGGATAAGCGCTCAAAAAGCGCTTATCCGCCAGAAGTGGGAGCCTTTCGTCCCAGCGATGGCCAAGGCTCAGGCGGAGCAGAAGGCAGCGAAAGCTGTCTTCAGCTCTCTGACTGAGGTCAACAGCGGAGACGAGTGGAAAGCCGCAGCCTTAGCACTCAGGGCTAAGGCTTCGACTATCGAGGCTCTCAAGGATGAGAGGGAATCAGTAGTCGTGGCAGAAAGGGCTGCAATAAAGGCGACTAAGACCACGATGAAGGAGATACACAACCGCATCGTGTCCACTATGCTGCAGGAGGCCGTACACTCCCTCCTGCAGTAAACCCTTTTTTTCGGGGAGCCATGACGACGAAGAAGAAGAGCGTCCCATGCCCTCAATGTGGCAACCCACTCTTTTACCTTCGTGGGATGTCCACGAAGGAGAGGAAGGTGTTTGCCTGTGCCACCTGTGGGTATGTCGGTTATAGGGAAGTGCGTACCGTCACGGTCGCCACAACGGCGAAGGTGATGGAGCCACTATAGTTTTTTTCGGGGCCAACACCCGCCTCGGTCCTGTTTAGCTCCTGCCACGATGGATAGTCAGGGGCTTGGGCTTAGCCCATAGAGCGACGAGTCCGGAGCGTCAGGGACTGGGCAGGGCACAAAAAAGGGTAAGGGTGGTCAACGGGCCACCCGCCTCGGGGATATTTTGAGCCATAGAAGCATGCTCTCCCATGCCTCTATTCACACTCATACGGTATGACGGTAATCGGGGACGGGGAAAATGATGCACCAGCAACAGCCAGTCAGGACAGTCAGGACGATTACGCTTGGCCAGCGTGGTCGCGGCATCGAGACGACGTCAGGCTGGAGGCTGTCCTTCGAGGACAGCTTCGACGTCATTGCGATAGCCCCCCAAAGGGTGATCCTTAGGGCCAAGAGGCTCCAGTACGGGCAAGAGCCGCTTACGTTGTTGCTCTGGCCAATGGAAGGGAAACAGGGACTATGCTACATTTCACTGGCCAGAGGGGCGACGCCGTTCGCGGTCCGCCTGCCGAGGATACCCTTTCTCTATAAGCTGCTTGGCCTCCAACCATGATTTTTTATCGGGGATGGAAACATGTACGAAGTACAAGTTGTTAATCTCGCAGTAGACCTAGAGACAGAAGAAGAAGCGAAGAAGTTTATGCGAGATATGGACGAGCTGCTATTCAAATACGAACACGTGCATAAAGGCTCATATTACAAAATCTTGAAACAGGCCGCCACAACGGCGAAGTATGAACCACGATGAAGGAGATACACAACCACAGGACAGACCAAGCAATAGTCGGGGAATGAGAATGGAAGAAAACATGGGGGTTCTCCTCCTAGAAGCCATGGCAGTCGGCATCACGATTTGCTTCTTGATATGGGGACTATTCAGGAGACTTCACAGATAAGTCTTTTCGGGGAGAAAGAAATGGGTTACGACCAATACGTCTCGCTGACGGTCTCAGGACCGGAGGCCGAGGCCCAGCGACTTGCCACGATCCTCAGGCAATACTGGCTGCCTGAAGAACAGCCTGAAGAACAGCCTGAAATCCACTTCCTGAAACAGCCTGGAGGGGTCATCTTTCATGTAGAGTCAGGTTGGCAAGATCGCATCTACTTCGGCGAAGGGATACTGAGACTGAGGCCAACCGTAGAAGTCTATCAGGCCGTCGAGCGAAGAGCCATTCCTCATTCACGGTTCGACACATACGAGGGCTACTTCGATGTCGTCGAATACTGTAAGGAGAATGGCCTTCATCTGGATCTGAACTACGAGAATCAGGGGGGTGAAAAGGAAGTCATCACTATAGACGTGGAAGGCATACATTTTTACGAATCTCGCTTAGTCGAGACGAGCTTCTCGCCAGAGA
>Ga0315268_10005699_pt1 | contig 13332 bp, 16 predicted proteins | sample C1_top_MG_FD_204535 | JGI IMG/M metagenome (GOLD analysis project Ga0315268, IMG submission 204535) | Sediment microbial communities from Yellowstone Lake, YNP, Wyoming, USA - C1_top | ecosystem: Environmental > Aquatic > Freshwater > Lake > Sediment | place: USA: Wyoming | collected 2017-08-01 | reverse complement strand
ATGGCATGGGACTGTGGAAAGCTGGACCTGTCGTTCCTATACGATGCGATGGTCGAGCGGGTGAAGACGGAAGGAGAGGAGTTCATGTCCAAGTCCTTCGTCCAGAATGGAGGAGATCAGAAAATGATCGAAGGAACTTACAGGACAACGACGAACGGAAGTCCGGGAGCCATCCAGTCGCTGGTCAAGGTGCAGTCATACAAGAGGCACTTGCGGGGAATGGGAAAACATCCGCATCCGCACATATCGTTTATCTGCTTTCACGGCAATCCCCGTCCTATTGCTCCTGACGAGATAGACGCCCGATGGGTGGGGAGGATTTGGAGATGATGAACGGAATCACATTTGATCGTCCCATATTCGTCACAGGAATGTCCCGCTCGGGAACGAGCATGACGGCGGGAATATTCCACCTGTGTGGAGCATGGGGCGGGATGATGGTCCGTTCCAATCCTGCGAACAGAAAGGGCGAATACGAAAATCAGGCGATAAGGGAAATGATAATCAAACCGTACCTGCGTATGTCGGGATGTGATGTGCAGGGTCTTGTATCCCTTCCAAAGGCGCAAGGAAACATGCCCGCCTTCGATTTTAGTAGCAGGATCAGGTCTGTACTTGTTAGGCAGGGATATCGTGGTAAAAGCTGGTTCTACAAGGATTCTAGACTATGCCTCGTATGGAAGCAGATGAGCAAGGAGTTCCCGGACGCCAAATGGATCCTCGTCCGCAGAGAGGAGAGCGATATCATAGCGTCCTGCATGAAGACAGGATACATGCCTACGAGGACGGAGGAAGGCTGGAGGGAATGGATATCATATTACTCCCAGCGGATGGAGGAAATGAGACATTGCGGGCTTGACTGTACGGAGATATGGCCCACCCGCTTTATCATGGGCGACTGGAGCGAGATTAAAACCGCTTGTTCCAAGCTGGGGCTGGAATGGAAGGACGCGGAAGTCAAATCGTTTATCGATCCTAAACTATATGGAGGTGCCCGATGAGCGCCAGAGTAGACACGGCAGACGTATTGGAAATATTTGACGAGACGCTGGATGCGGGCGTGACATTGGACGTGTTTATAAACATGGCCCACCTGATGGTGGAGGAAGTGCTGGCGTCGGCGGGACTGTCGGAAGAGATCCTGACGGAGATCGAAAGGCTTCTGTCCGCACACTTCGCATGTATCAAGTATCCGAGAGCTTCCAGCGAAGGGGCGGGCAAGGTGAGCGTGGGGTATTCGGGAAGCACAGGCATGAAGCTGTCATATACCGTATATGGACAGCAGGCTATGGTGATGGACAGTTCGGGACTTTTGAAGGCGAAGGACAGCGCGACCAGTCCGCAGGCTAAGACGGAATGCGTGGACTTCTAGGAGGACAGTATGAACATTGCAAAATTCTGCAAACAGCACGTAAGCTATTGGGGACTGTCCGCCAATGCGGGATACGGGGACAGGACGTTCTCCGCCCCAGTCGAGCATCTCGCCCGCTGGGACGATTCGCAGAAGGTAGTCCTCACGAAGGACGGACGGGAGATAACGTCCAGCGCGTCGGTGATGACCAAGAGCGTCCCCGTAATGGGAAGCTACTACAAGCAGGCGGATGTGAACACGCTGGACAGTTCGGACGTCAATCCCGTGAATGTGGACGGGGCGCGAATGGTGATAATGGTCGAGCAGATATTGGACGTCAAGTGCAGGCTTCTAGGCTATATGGCATATCTCTCATAAAGGAGAACGGCGATGGCGGTAGGATATTCAATACAGGTGAGCGGGCAGAGGATTTTCAGCGAGAAGCTGAAGAAGAGGAAGGAAGCCCTCGTCCAAGCCGTCCAGCGGGGACTGATTAAGGCCGGGTTCATCATCCAGGCCGAAAGTCAGAGGAACACCCCTGTGGACTTCGGCAACTTGAAAGCCTCGGCGTTCACAGTATGGGAGGGATTCACTCCTCCGGCTCCTAGATTCGTTGACGGGGAAAAGGGACCGTCCGGGGAGAAGGTCAATGCGGACGATCTGGCGAGGGATCATCAGGTGGCGGTGGAGAGAGGAGAGGGACAGACGAAGGGCGTCAGAGGACCCGCCGTGCTGGTGGGGCATTCGGCGTATTATGCAATATATGTTCACGAGAACTTGAACGCCCACCATACTGTGGGGTTTGCTAAATTCCTGGAGACTGCTGTCATGAGCCAGCAGGACAGGATAACAAGAGCAATAGTGGAAGAGGTGATAAAATGAATCCAGTATCCTTTGACATAGCGACAAAACTGGTGGCCCTGGGGAAGGGAGCCATCGGGGGAACGACGGACTGGAATCTGTACATATCAGTGGAGCCGGAGAACAAGCCCGACCAGTGCTTTACCATATACGACTATCCGGGACGCGGACCGTTCGACAATGTGAACGTGGCGGGGAACCTTCACAGCGAGCAGATCCAAATAAGGGCGAGGGGTGTCGGATATCTTGAAACATACCTCAAGCTCCTGGACTTGGACGACGTGCTGAACCACGTAGCACGCTGGCACGTCCATCCCGAAAGCGGGGAGACGGTGGAATATCAGAAAGTACAGAGGGCGGGGAGCATAATATTCCTGACCAGGGACGTCCGGCAAAGGTGCATATATACAGCTAACTACAATGTCATAAGGCAAAGAACCTAAAAGGAGGCTCTTACAATGGCACAGAATGGAACAGGCACGCAGATTCAGTTCGGTTCGGGATTCTTCGCGGAAATCCTGGACATCACCCCGGCGGGGATGGAAAGAAAGTCGATCGATACTTCCCACATGGGAACCTCGACCAACAAGACGTTCATTCCCGGTGATCTCGTAGACAACGGAAATTTGGAAGTGGAAATTGCGTTCGATCCGGACGCAATCATTCCCATAGCTGACGCGTCGGAAAGCGTAGTCATCACGTTCCCCGACAGCACCACCTGGACGTTCTCGGCGTTCATGACGGCGTTCAAGCCCAAGACTCCGCTGGAAGACAGAATGACCGCGCAATGCACGCTGAAGATTTCCGGCGCGATAATGAAGGCATAACCAGGAGAATCCAATGCAAGTCCTAACCAAGGAAATGTTGCAGAAGTACCAGAGAAAGACGGCGGAGATAGAAGTGCCGGAACTCTCTGGAGTGGTAGTAGTCCGCGAGATGTCGGGAGTCGAGCGTTCCCGGATGGAGGAGGAAGTCTTCAAGCATATCGACAAGTCCACAGGGGGTTTTAAGAACGTGGAGGGCATACACGCCCTCCGTCTCCTGCTTGTGAAGATGTGCGTGATAGACGACAGGGGAAACCCCCTGTTCTCCGACAAGGACGACGAGTTCATATCCAGCCTGGGTTCCGCTCTGATTGAGAAGATCACGGACAAGGCCAGCGAGCTGTCCGGGATCGACAGCTTGGGGAGGAAGAAGTTCCCCAAGGATTTTTTCTCGAAAGGGAATCCGAACAGTTCTGGTTCCGGCTCGCAAGACAGATAGGCGGACACACGGTAGAGGAGCTAAAGATGAAAATGTCCAGCATGGAGTTCAGCCAGTGGCAGGCGTTCGAGGAGATCGAGCCTGGCAGTCCCGCTCGGGACGATTTCCACTTCGCCACTCTGTGCTGGCTGATATGGAACATGCTGAACGGAAAGGGAGGAAGGAAAATGACCATCCAGGACTTCCTTCCCATGTTCGGAACAGAGAAGAGGGCCGACAGGCCGACGCAGAAGGAACTGAAGTCCAAGCTCCTGTCTTGGAAGTCGCTGTATGAGGCGGAACAAAAGGGGAGATCGAAGCATGTCTAACATTATTGATGATGTGATGGTACTGATACGCGGGGACGATACGGGAGCCACGCAGGCCATCGACAGAACGGACAAGAGGATGGCCACATTCTCCCAGAACGCCAACAAGCTCTCGGGCATGGTGGCGGGAGTGGGAGCTTCTCTTGCTACTGGTTTCGGTCTCGCCTCTGCGGGTCTTGTGGGAATGGGCGAACACTTCGCAAAGCTGGCGGACGAAGAGGAGAGGATAATAATAAATCTCTCCTCGTTCGTAGGGGGAATGGAAAAGGCCAGGGACTTGTTTGCCACGTTCGACAAGTTCGAGACGGGCACGGCGATAGACGAGAACATGTGGGCAGAGGCGACAAAGTCCATGATGATCTGGGGATACAGCGCGGAGCAGGCTGTCCCGTTCGTTCGCATGCTGGGAGAGTTCAGCGAAGGAAGCGGGGAGAAGATGGTCGGGCTGGCAAACATCATGGGAAGGATGTCCAGCAGGGGTACGATGGACATGAGGTCCCTGCTGATGATGTCGCGGTCAGGCATTCCCATAATGGGGGCGCTGTCCGAGCAGTTCAATACCAGCGAGGAAGGAGTCCGCAAGCTGGTGTCGGAAGGAAAGGTCGGGTTCGCCGACGTCGTAAAGGCCATGCAGAAAATGACAGGAGAGGGTGGTGCGTTCCACGACAGGCTTGCGTTCCTCGCGAACAATACGTTCACAGGCCAGCTGGGAAAATTCTCGAACCTCTTGGGAGACATAGGCAAGAATATCGGGCGCGTCATACTTCCCCCGCTGATTACTGTGATGCAATGGGTGAACATGGGGCTGGAGCGGATAAAGAACGCTCCTCCCATGTTCTGGAAGATCGTGACAGTGGCTGGAGGAATTGCCCTTGCCATAGGAACAGCGGTAACCGCGCTGGCGGGGTTCCTGGGGACTATCGGGGGCATTGCCTTGATAATCCCCCTAGTTGTAGAGGGCTTTGCCATCTTCGGAGGGCTGTTAACGGGTCTAGTGTCCGCTTTGCCCATAATCCTTGCTATAGGCGCTGGAATCGCTGTTGTTGGCCTCGCTGTGTGGGGGCTTGTGGAGTCGTTCGGGGGGCTGGGCGAGATATGGAAGAGGATCAGCGGGTGGTGGGAAAGTCTGGGCGGGACGATGGAGGAGAGAATAAAGAACCTGATCCGGATAGTCGCGGGCTTCATATTCGGGGCGATAGACGGGTTCTTCTATATGAGGGGTATTGTGGTAGGCGTGTGGAACTACATAAAGGAAGCAGGAATCCTCGCCTTCCAGTCGCTGATGCAAGTGGGTACGGGAATGGTGCTGTCCATCCTTAAAGGCGTGGATCTGATGGTGGACGGTTTCGTATACATGTTCAACGGGATCATCAAGGGATATAACGCAGTTGCGGAACTTATCGGCAAGAACCCTATACAGCTCATACAGCGCGACGAGTCCAACGATATTATCAAAGGGGTTCTGGGAGACTACCAGACGGCGTTCGACGAAAGGAACGCATCCATGCAGGAAGGAATGATACGGCTGTTTTCAGGAGCGCCCATGACAGAGGCGATAGACAGCGCGATGAAGCAGAGCGAAGGGCTCACGGGGTGGATGAACGACCAGCTGGAAAAACTTCTGGGGTTCAGTTTCGGAGCGAAGGGAGAGGAAGGCAAAGTGGGTGTCGGTGGAGCTAATCCGTTTTCCCCTGACAGGACGAAGGACGCGGAAGCAAAGTTGTCCGCTATGGCGACAAGGGGGAGCGTTGACGCCTACAAGATCCTTACTGCGACGGATAAGATCAATCTGAAGATAGAGAAGAATACGGACAAGACTGCGAAGAACACGGAAAAGACGGCTCAGGCGATTGAAAGGATGTCCGACATGATGTCCGACATGGGCACGGAAGAAGTAGGCATCGCATTATAAAGGAGAATGACAATGGCAGTCCTATCAGCTAACGAGATATTTGAGGAGAGGAAGGCGCAGAAGACCCTTACCGGGATGACCGCTACCCGCGCTTGGAAAGTGCAGGCGGAGGATAACACTTCCACTCCGGCGGACGCGATAGCGGGGAGCGGGATCGCCAAGATCGGGGACGCCTATCCGGGACTGGAGGGAGTCAAGTGCATATCCCTTTCCGCAAAGCCGTATGAAGCGGGGTTCATGTGGATCGTATCAGCGGAATATTCCATCAGTCAGACGACCACTTCGGACGGGGGAGGAAACGGACACGGACACGGACACCCCACAGAGCAGGATGCCCAGATTTCCTTCGACCATCAGACGTATGAGATTGCGAGGGACGACAGCTATAACTATACGACTACCCCGACAAGTGACCCCCTGTATCCCGCTGACGGATTCACCCCGGCGAACATAACTGCGATCACTCCTACGGACGTGAGGGGACATCCGTCCAAGCAGATTCTTAACTCGTGCAGGCAGAGATATGCGGACCCGGCGATCATCCAGAAGTTCAATCTAGTGATCAATATAGACATCAACGAGGACGATGACCAGTATGATCCTGACATAGCCACTAAATATCTCGGCACGTTGAACGCAAAAAAGATCACTATTGCCTCTATTGAGATTCCCCCGCTCTGCGGTAAGATGAAAAAGTTCGGCGGGCAGATGGCGTTCGACAGCGACGGGAAACTGTACTGGAAGGTCCATTACGAAATAGAGATAGACAAGGAAACGCACGCCAAGCGGGTGTTGGATTCCGGCTTGTATGAAGCGATCACGGTCACAGACTCCTTTGGCAATCATCTTGCCTACACCCCCATCAAGGATACGGAGGGGAATGCGATAACGGAACCTGTTCCCCTTAATGGCGGGGGGAGCAAGGCGATGATAGGGGAGGAATGGTATTTCACCCACATAGTGGATTGGATGGAAGACTGGACTCCGCTGGGGCTTCCTGTCAACAAGAACGGGAGCAGGAAAATATGAGCAAGCGGTACACATTCGACAAGGAGAGCATGAAACGCGTGGCCAACGTCACTCGCACCGTTGAAAATCTCCCCGTCAATCTTGTGGGGCAGAGACGCGCCCCCAAGGGAAAGCCGGGAGCCAACGGAGTTTCCTCTCCTATGAGATTTGCGAAGGTTTCCGCCCGCGTTAGTTCCTGGCAGTATGTAGCGAATATTTATAATGCACTGGACATAGACGGATCCACTACGCTGGCAGTTCCCGTAGAAGAGGATTCCGACGTATATGTGTGCAAGGACTCATTAGCGGACGGCGAAGTGATTCCCAACGGGACAGTATTGACGGTGAGGCAGGTAGATCGTGGCGGGGAGACAGTCTGGATGGTTGTTGAACATTTAGGAATGATATAAATAAGGAGAGACTAAAATGGCAAGACGTCCAATCGACATCTACTATGACGTTATCAACCGTGTCCTTCGGGACGCGAGCGGGAACGTCCTGCGAAAGGAAAAATACGAGGGGATGTCCTATAAGGAAAACATTCTCCTTCGGTTGAACCTAGTGAAGGACGCCTCCCTGACTGCATATACTGAAATTTCCCCTTCAGCGACATTTGAGGCGACGGTGGATGATGATTTCCTGTCCTCCGACGCCCCTATGGTGGGGACGCTGAATGCTGACATTAATTTAGTGGCGGACTGGGCGAGCGTGAACGTGGCCACGGGAAAGCTATGTATAAGGCTGAACGGATTCACCACTCCTTACAAGACGAAGATATCCTCGCTGGAGGAGCTGTCCAATACCAAGTTTGAAATCCGCGTTGTTGAAGGGGGCATATATACGGGCAAGTTCCGTTTCCCCTTCCGGTGCTATGGTACGCTGGCGGATGATGGGACGACACCTCCGGAACCCGCTGAGGACTTTTACACGAAGACCGAATCGGACAGCCGGTACGAACAGATCCAGAAAGGTACACAGTTTCTTCTGGCCAATACGGGAAGCAATTCCTATGAATTGGCGAACAAGAATGAGATACGGAGCGTCAGGCTCGTGCTACTCGTACAGGACGCCACGCTTGCCACTCTCGTCCGGTATTCCATTAATGTCATGCACGACGGGACATCCGCATGGGGATCTGAGGAGACGGAAGTTTTCAAGGGCTCCGAACCAGCGGGATTGGTATTCGCCTACTCCGTTTCGGGAAGTTCGCTAGCAATAACAGTCACGAACAACAGTGGTGGGACATTATATTTCACCTATGCCTCATGCGATCAAGTAAAAGTATACGCGTAACAATCAACCAAGAGGAGATATGATAATGAAAATGTTCAAGGACAAATCGGTCGGAAGGAAACTTGCTTTTGTTGCGGGGTTCACGGCCAGCTTTTTCGTGCTGGTCGTACTCGGAGCCACAATAGCGAAGGAGTTTGATGCGGTCAGGGTCAAACAGATCCTCTATGCGGACAACATCTACAAGCTGGACAGCACCTGCCTGATGTATGACGGGGTGTGGAAATCCGCCGCAATGCCGACCGACTACCGGGACGCGACCAAGCTACAGGGCAGGACGCTGTCTTCCTCCTCGCCATCCGATACCAACGTCCTCAAATGGAACGCAGGCGCGAGCCAGTGGGAGCCTGGAGTCGGAGGGGGCGGGGCGGGAGACGTGACTGGACCGTCCGGCGGAACGACCAGCACAATGCTAGCACGGTTTGCGGATACTACGGGGAAGGTCCTGCAGGCTACGCAACTATACTCCGATCAGGTTATAAACATAGCCTCACCGACCAACGGCGATACGCTGTACTATAATTCCGGCTGGCAAAAACTTGCCAAGGGCTCGGATGGGCAGTACCTCAAGTTGGCAAGTGGCGTTCCCGCCTGGGACACTCCGGCAGGTGGCGGGGATGTTACCGGCCCGGCGGGCGCTACCGGCGACAACTTTGCCTCGTTTAATTCCACGACCGGAAAAATCATCAAGGATAGCGGATCCAAGGCCTCAGACTTTGCCGCCTCCGGACACAACCACAGCGGGACTTATGAGCCTGTCATATCCTCCGGGACCACCGGGCAGTATTGGCGGGGCGATAAGTCTTGGCAGACCCTCGACAAGACGGCGGTCGGGCTGGCAAACGTGGAGAATACCACGCTATCCACGTGGGCGGGATCGGCCAACATCACCACGCTGGGAACCGTAACGAGCGGGACAATCTCAACTGGCGCGGTGCTTAAGGATGTGACAATGACGCTCGGCTCCGATGCCGACGGCGACCTGTACTACCGATCAAGCAACAAACTTACTCGGCTGGCAAAAGGAACAACCCTGCAATATTTGCGGATGAATGCAGGGGCAACCGCTCCGGAATGGGCCACAGGTGGTTCTGGAGCATCTGCCTTCGTTGACCTTTCTGATTATTACGGCTCTGCAATAGCGATAGGAGATGCAGATAAAATTGTATCGGTTAAATATTCCGCTCCCGATTGGATACTTGGATGTTCGGCATTGCTTCACCTTAAGGGTGCAGATACAAGTACTGTTATTACTGATGCACTTGGCGGACATACGTTCGTTTGTAATGGCAATGCTAAAATTAGAACTGACCAGTATAAGTTTGCATCTTCATCTTTGCGTACAAATGGCAATGATGATGTTACTGCTCCTGCGTCAGCCAAATTTGATATGGGAACTGTTTTCACAATTGATGGATGGGTTCGTTTCGCAACAGTCCGTGCAAATAATTATGTATTTGACATAGGAAGCAATTATTCATTCCTCACATACTTAAATGGAAGTTGGAGTGTCCTCTCTCCAGCTGGAACAACAATTCTTGAATACACTGCAACGGCAAATGTAAATACTTGGTATCATTGGCGTATATGTCGCAATGGAACTGCATGGTACTTATTTATAGATGGTGAATTGGTTGATACCGGAACAAGCTCACAACCCTTTGGCGGGACGGATAAGATACTGCATATTGGTAATTATGGTGGTGGTGGAGATTATGGTGTAAATGGTTGGCACGATGAAATAAGATTTGTCAAAGGAGTTTGCGAAACTACTGAATCGTTTACGAAACCAACTGTTCCCAATGATGAAACAACTATTGAAGCTGGTATAGAACTATCTGACACGAAGGTTACCGACCTTGCTCCCAAGACTGCTCCTGCCTTTGCGACAAGCATCACAGGCTCATACCTTACAGCTTCGCAAATGGTGATAACTGATGGAAGCAAGAACATTGTTTCTGCCCCTGTTGCCACATATCCAAGCCTTACGGAATTGAGCTACGTCAAGGGATTGTCAAGTGCGGTTCAGACGCAGATAAACGCTAAAGCTCCCCTTGCTTCCCCGACATTTACCACCGACATAACTCACGGCGCAAATGCCAATACTTCCGGCTCGTCAACATCCAACGTAATGTCTGGCTGGTATCAGGGCGGGGCATTTACCCGCACGGACGACGATACGTTTAGTGTTGCGGACTCAGCCGAAAATGTGGAAGCATTCAAAGTTGGCCGCCCAGTGCGTTATGCGGATACCGTTGGCACATGGTCGTATGGCATAGTCATAACACAGACGGATGCCGGTGCAACGTTGACGATTGACATAGCGGGCGCTCCGATGACGACCAGTTTCGACGCTTATATCCAGTACGGTGACATGAGCAAAGCCATACAGTTTGATCTATTCCTGCCAGGCGATTATGCTCCATCCACGGGAGACAAACTAGCGACGATTGGCAAAGCTCCGGCAAAGTGGAGAGCAGGGAGGGCGTACATGGTGCAATTCCACGGCTCCCAACATACGGCATATGGAACGACCCAACCCAAGGTAAATCCAAAGATTAATAATGCGGTAGTCTCGACCGCGGACAGCAACAACGGTATCCAATTATCTACCGCAGATACTTGGGTTGATAATGCAACCGTGAGTATCAACACCAGCAATTACGATATTAATCGTGGCGAGGCATTGGAGATTAATATAACGGGTGCTGGCGTGGGAACTGCGGGTGGGGATTTGGTTCTCGAACTCGTATTTGTGCAGGAGTAAAAACCATGAAAAAAATATTATCAATATTGCTTTTATTGTTTGTCGTAAGTGCATGGGGTGGGGTGGTTAATCGCCACCCTCGCAGTCCGCAACCAGCTTCGGCATCATGGGCGTACACGGAGCTGATGCAGACCTTGACAACATCAACGGCTGATGCTTGGACTGATATAGATTTGTCCGCATACATTCCCAAGGGAGCGGTGGCCAACATAGTGATACATCAACAGGAATCCGGGAGCTCTAAATATGCGCAGTATGCCGGAGCCAGGATAAACGGTTCAGCCCTGGAACGTAAAATGTCGATATCCACATATACTACCGTGGGTTGCAACGGATTTGCCCTCCCTGTAAAGACGGACGCAAACGGACTTATAGAATACTATAATGACGATACTACCAACATCACCTTCACGCTAATAGGTTATTGGACCGGCATCGACTATACGGAGGCGTTTAGTGCTACGTTCAACAACACCACGGTTAACACCTGGCAGGACGCCGACATAACAGACTACGCCCCGGACGGCAGGGTAGTGACTATAGGCATGATTGCAAACGAAAGCGACAATGGAACTTATTACATAGCTATGGGCGTTCGCACCAACGGCTCCTCTCTGGCCAGGATAACTGATATTCCGGATAACGGATATGCCGGAGACTATTCATCATCTACCATGACAGTAAAATCAGACTCCAACGGGATAATCGAGACGTGGTCAGGGTATTTAAGTCAGACGACCTTCCGGGTACTCGGTTATTTCGGTGCGGCCATGGACTATGTGGAGTCTTTCCAGGATATATCCATAACATCCTATGATGCCTGGACGGACAAGGATCTGTCAGCCTATATGGATCAGGACGGGAGGCTGGTGGAAATAATGCCTAAGAATACTGACAATATAAATAACCTTGGAGGAGCACGCACCAACGGGTCCGGACTGGACAGGTATTTCGATCTGGAGACGCGTAATGGCAACGCCTGGATAGGTTTAATGATGCCTACCCGCACCGATGGTTCGGGCATCGTAGAACTATATGCCGATGCTGCGGCGGTTGATCATATTTTGTTCGGATATTTCAAATAAAGGAGGACTGAAAAATGTACAGGATAAAGAAAAACACTGAGACGGGAGAAGAGCAAGTACAGATGTTAGAGCATGGAAGGTGGAGAGACGTATCATCCGACCAAGATTTGTATTTGGAATGGTGCAAAAATAACGTGGCGGAAATTGTCGAGTTTACCCCACCTCCGCCGACTCCAGTACCAGAGCCGAGACCCTACGAATATGACCCTGCTATACTGATACGGAGGCTGGATAAGCTCGACAGGGATGCGGAGGGAGAAAGACACTTGCTGGAGACGCTGAAGACCATCCTGTCCTTCGCCCCGATCAAGATTCAAATGCTTTGGGAGAAGTCCCAGTCGTTCCGCGAGGACGACAAGGATTTTGTGCTTATGATTGAGACGTGCCGGGTGCAGATGGCCCTTACCGACGAGGACGAGGCTTACCTTCTGGAGAAGAGCGACAGGATATAGGAGAGGTGGACAATGGAAGCACTGATAAAAAAATATGCGCTTGGAACAAGCTCTCTGCTCCCTATCCTTCCAGACGGGGAGCCGGAAGGCTGGCTTGCGGACACTAACAGGGAAGTTCTGAAAAGACTGATCCGTCCCGAGTTCCGTCTGGTGGTCGACGGGGGAAGCTGGAAGGGATGTTCGGCGTACTTCATGTGCAAGTGCCATCCATCGTGCAAGGTCGTCTGCATAGATTCTTGGAAGGGTTCGCCGGAGCATCAGAGCAGATCAGACCTTCCGGAACTGTTCGAGCAGTTCAAGGCGAACATGTCCATATTCTCCTACAGGATTCTTGCAATACGGGACGACTGGAGGAAAGGGATATGGGAGCTGATAGAGAACGATGTCAGTCCTGATCTGATCTACATCGATTGGCAACACGAGTATGACGATGTCCGTTCCCAACTGGAACTGATAGTTCCAGCCTTCCCCGATGCTGTTATATGCGGGGACGATTTCAACAAGCCGGGAGTGAACAGGGCTGTCCGTGAATATGCGGACAGGTTCCAGCTTGCTCTCAAGGACAATGTCACTATATGGTGGTTTGAAAAACACAACCTCTAATCGCCGTGGGAGGCTACGGCAAAGGGTGGTCAGGATGATACAGACAGCAGCACAGGCGGTGACGACGGACGACGGAGCGGGCATCATCAAACTTCTTCTGGCTGGCGGAGGAGGGTCGGGCGGGGTGCTTGCCCTCTGGTACTTTCTCCACAGTAAATGGACGAAGGAGGCCGATGCGAAAATGGAAGCAATAAAAAACGAAGGTATGAAGAAGATTGAGGACATTCAGAAGGAGCAGAACGAGAAGAGCGAGAAGTGCAAAGCCCATTGCGAACAGAAGATGGAGGAGATCAAGTCCACGCAGACCACCCAGTACAACTCCATCAAGTCAGACATATCCGCAATACGGGAAAGCATGGCGAGGATGGAAGGGCAGAACAGTGGTGTGGCTATTGTGACCAAGTTCATAGAGGCTATGAATCTGCATAATCA
>Ga0315268_10005698_pt1 | contig 13332 bp, 11 predicted proteins | sample C1_top_MG_FD_204535 | JGI IMG/M metagenome (GOLD analysis project Ga0315268, IMG submission 204535) | Sediment microbial communities from Yellowstone Lake, YNP, Wyoming, USA - C1_top | ecosystem: Environmental > Aquatic > Freshwater > Lake > Sediment | place: USA: Wyoming | collected 2017-08-01 | reverse complement strand
TCTCCCTGCACGCCGACCCGGCCTGGGAATATCCCTCCTACGCAGGCTTTGCCGATGAGACCGGCTCCGGACGCGGGATAGGTTTTCACCATAATTTTCCCCTGCCCCACCGGACAGACGACGAGCTCTACACGCATACTTTGGAGCATGCCCTCCAGCTCGTGAACGGATTCTCGCCAGATTTCCTGGTGGTTTCCGCCGGGTTCGACGCTGCCCATGGTGACCCGCTCGGGGATTTTCAGATCACCCGCAGCGGATTTTCAACCATCGGGAAGATGATCTCCGATCTTCATCTCCCAACCGCCCTCCTCCTGGAAGGAGGCTATAAGACGGACGAACTTGGAGAAAATGTGGTTGCATTTCTGAGACCCTTTGCAACATGACCGTATCGAACAGAATCAAACCCCTTTCGCCAAAGGAGATCCTTATTCATGAAGAAACCGTCCAAACGCATATTCGTTCAGATTCTGGGAGCCCTGATCCTGGTGGCAGTCTTCACTTCCCTGCTTGCTAAAAAAGCGGGCAGTTCGGATTACTACCCGGCAAATTTGCCCCATCCGCTGGTGATCGCCCACCAGGGCGGGGATGGCATCTGGCCGGGCAACACCCTGTTCGCCTTCCAACAAGCCGTAAAAATGGGCGTGGATGTCATCGAGACCGATATCCGCCAGACCAGGGATGGTGTCCTGGTTGTCAGCCATGATGAAAAAGTGGATGGAAAAAGCAACGGGGTCGGGCGCGTCGCCGATCTCACCTATGCGCAATTGCAGACACTGGATGCGGCTTACAACTGGTCGCCCGAGAGCGGTCCGACCTTCCCTTACCGGGGCAAGGGCATTACCTATGTGTCCCTGGAAGAGGTCTTCCAAGCCTTCCCGGATATGCGCTTTAATATTGACATGAAGCAGACCGATCCGCCCATTTACTCTGCCTTCTGTGACCTGATCCGCAAATATCACATGCAGGAGAAGGTCATTGCCGCCTCATTCTCCCACCAGAATACAACAGCTTTTCGAAAACTCTGCCCGGAGGTCACCACCGCGGGAGATGAAACGGAAACCCGCACCTTTGTATTCATGAATTTTGCCTTCCTGGGTCGCTGGTACAGCCCGGAATTCAAGGTTTTTCAAGTGCCGGTGGAAAGCAGCGGGATCACCATCATGACACCCCACTTCGTGCGCGCCGCCCATGAACGGAACCTGCGGGTGGATGTCTGGACCATCGATGACCAGACCGAGATGAAAAGGTTGCTGGAAATGGGGGTGGACGGGATCATCACCGACCGTCCCGACCGGCTGATGGCTCTGCTCAAGCGTCTCCCGCCTGAATAAACTGGACAGGATATTAATAAATTAAATAATAAGAGCGGTGCATCAGATCGATGCACCGCTCTTATGTATATTCAAAAAAACACTATTTATCTTCAGCGATCTGTTTGCCGCTGTATTTCAATGCCACCTGGGAGGCTGCCAGGCGGGCGATCGGCACCCGGAACGGAGAGCAGGAGACGTAATGGTTGCCGATGATATGGCACCATTCAATGGAAGCGGGATCCCCACCGTGCTCACCACAGATGCCCACTTCCAGGTCTGGCCTGGTCTTGCGCCCTTCGACGATGGCCCATTTCATCAACTGACCGACACCGTCCCGATCCAGAGTCTGGAAGGGATTGACGGGCAGGATACCCTGCTCCACGTAGGTCACCAGGAAATTTCGTTCGGCATCATCCCGTGAATAACCAAAGGTCATCTGGGTCAGATCGTTCGTCCCGAACGAGAAGAATTCCGCCCGCGTGGCGATCTCGCCTGCCGTCACACATGCCCGTGGGATCTCGATCATCGTCCCGAACTTATATGTGAACTGAACTTTCTTCTCATCCATGACCGCCTTGGCAATGCGCTCCAGGCGCGGCTGGATCCACTCCAGTTCCTTGACCGTACCGGTCAGCGGGATCATCACTTCCGGCTTGACCACGATCTTGCGCAGGGTGCAATCGGCGGCGGCTTCAAAGATGGCGCGCACCTGCATCTCCACGATCTCAGGCATGACGATGCTCAAACGCACCCCGCGCAAACCCATCATGGGATTGGATTCGTGCATGCCCTTGATGGATTCCAACAGGTCTTCTTTCGTTTTAAGACCGTTGGTCTCGCCTTTTACATGCATGCTGATCACTTCTTCCAGGAGCTTCTCTTCATCTGGCATGAATTCGTGCAGGGGTGGGTCGATCAAGCGGATGATGACCGGGTAACCGTCCATGGCTTCGAACAGGCCGTCAAAATCCTTGCGCTGGAACGGCAGGAGTTCATTAAGAGCTTCAGTGCGTTCTGCACTGGTCTCGGACAGGATCATGCGCTGGACGATCGGCAGGCGTTCCTGTTCGAAGAACATATGCTCGGTGCGGCACAGACCGATACCCTTTGCTCCATAGGAGCGAGCCCGGCGTGCATCCTGTGGATAATCCGCGTTTGCCCAGACTTGCAGCCCACGCGTCGGCCAACCGGCCGCCGGTGCCTGGCGGATGCCATCGCGGGCGGCAATTTCATCTGCCCAGGTCAGCAGGGTCAAAAGATCGGTCTGCTTTTCCAGGGAGGGAGCCACGGTGGGGATGCGACCCAGGTAAACCTGACCAGTCGTCCCATCCACCGAGATCCATTCGCCTTCCTTGACGACCTGCCCATTCACTTCCATCTGGCGCTTGTCCAGGTCGATCTTCATGGCAGAGGCACCCACCACGCAGGGGATACCGAACTGGCGGGCGACCACGGCTGCATGCGAAGACTTGCCTCCCTCGCTGGTCAATACACCCTGGGCAGCCAGCATGCCATGCACATCATCCGGCTTGGTGAAAGGTCGCACCATGATCACATCCTGCTTGCCTTCCTTGCCCATTTTTTCTGCCTTGTCTGCATCGAAGTAGATCTGGCCGACAGCGGCTCCGGGAGAGGCATCCAATCCTTTGGTGAACACTGGAGTACTCTTCTTTACCTTTTCATCAAATTGAGGGTGCAGCAGGGCGTCCACCTGGTCGGTGGAGACGCGCAGCACCGCTTCTTCTTTCGAGATCAAGCCTTCATTCACCATATCCACGGCAATTTTAATGGCTGATTTGGCAGTACGCTTGCCATTGCGGGTCTGCAGCATCCATAATTTTCCCCGTTCAATGGTAAATTCCACATCCTGCATTTCTTTGTAATGTTGTTCCAGCCGGTCAGTGATCTGCATGAACTGGGCGTAGACTTCCGGCATGCTGTTCTGCATCGTCTCGATCGGTTCAGCATTGCGGATGCCCGCCACCACATCCTCACCCTGCGCGTTCAGCAGGTAATCACCCATCATTTTCTTCTCACCCGTGGAAGGATCGCGCGTGAATGCCACGCCGGTGCCTGAATCTTCCCCCATGTTCCCGAAGACCATGGTGACAATATTGACCGCCGTCCCCAGGTCATCCGCGATCTTGGTGGCACGCCGGTAATCCACCGCGCGCTTGCCATTCCAGGATCTGAACACGGCTTCGGTCGCCAATTCCAGTTGTTTATAGGGGTCCTGGGGAAATTCAAAACCTTTCTCTTTCTTGACGATCTGCTTGAAGACATCCACCAAGGCTTTCCAATCGTCCGCGTTCATCTGGGTATCCGTTTTGTAACCTTTTTTGGCTTTGTAATCCGCCATGGGCTGCTCGAAGGCTTCATCCTCGATGCCAAGCACCACGGTGCCGAACATTTCCACCAGGCGTCGGTAGGAATCGAAAACGAAACGGGCATTACCTGTTAGCTTGACCATGCCTTCGGCAGTCCTGTCCGTCAGCCCCAGGTTGAGCACGGTGTCCATCATGCCCGGCATGGAGAACTTGGCTCCCGACCGGCAGGAGACCAACAGGGGGTTGTGCGGGTCATTGAACTTCTTACCGGTTTTCTGCTCGACGTTTTTGAGCGCTTCAAGCTCCTGGTCCCACATCCCCTCCGGGAATTTTCCCGCCGAGGAATAAGCATTGCAGGCTTCGGTGGTCACCGTAAAGCCCGGGGGCACGGGAACCCCGGCACGTGTCATATCCGCCAGACCGGCACCTTTACCACCCAGTAATGCCCGTACGCCTTCCCAATTGCCAGTCGCTTTTTCTGCGCTGGCAACCTCATCAAATAAGTAGACCCACTTTTTTGTCATTCCAAACCTCCGAAAAAATTTTCTAAATTTATTAATATATTTAGTATTTATTCAATTTTTAGACCATAACGATGTTGAAAGCCTCAGGTGATCTTCCAGGCAACCCGCACCGGGGAACCTGATTACTTTATATTAACCTCATCATTCAAATACGGTGAAGTTTCTTAATTTTATGATGGTTCTTTACATCAATCCACAACCAATGAGTTTACCATTAAAGCTTATTTGTTTAACCAATTATTAGATAATGACATTAAGGACATTGAGGGGGTCGAAAAAAACCACTTTCATGTTCGATGTCTTTGCGAGACCGGTGTTCATTCCACCGGTCGTGGCAATCTCCTCGCTAAATCGGGGGATTGCTCACCTGCACTCCCTGGCACTGCCCTCCAAGGCAAGTGTGCAGCAGGTGCGAGTGTCTGGCTGGGAGAACATCCAGCCATCGCACATCGTCCCCTTTAGGGGAATGACATCACAGAGAGACATTTTCAACACCCATCAACATGCCTATTTGATATCTCTAACGAAAAATACCTGGCGAAAAAATGATTTTGTAAACCGTTTGTAACGTATATTCTTCAATGATTGCGGGATAATACATTTAAATTAATGGAGAAATACATGCCGGAAAAAGTATTGGTGATTGATGATGATCCGAATATGACTGACCTTCTCTCGTTCCTGCTCATAGGGCGCGGGTATGAAGTCAGTCTCTGCAACAGTGGAAAAGATGGGATTCACAAAGCCAGGAATGAGTCCCCGGATGTGGTCATCCTGGACTTTATGATGGAAGGAATGAATGGCTTACAGGTATGTAAACAAATTCGCAAATTCAGTAGCGTGCCCATCCTGATCTTGTCCGCCCTGGATAATCCCGGGACAGTTGTCAGTGCGCTGGATGCGGGAGCGGATGATTTTCTGACCAAACCAGTCTCAAGTGGTCTCTTGATCTCCCGCCTGAACACGCTCACCCGCAGGGGAAAAACAAACGATCCCAGTATGTCGATCCCTGTCTATCATGCCTCCATCTGATCATTGGATCTCCAAAGTCACTCTGACCTGATTGGTAATCGGTTACCTTTTTTTCCCTTAAGACCGCCTAACAAAACTTGTCATGCTCCCGAAGGACATCGTGACGATGTGATGCGCGGAGCGAAGACCGCGCAGCGTACCCTTGGGGTAAGCATCTCTCTTTTCGCCAAAGGGTGAGACCCTCACCTGCACTCCCTGGCACTCGCATGCCTGGGCAAGTGTGCATGCAGGTGCAAGTGTCACTTCGTTCAGGGTGACACTTCTCAGGTTTTGTTATAGTCTCTAAGGGTAACTTGCCTGGATCAGCTTATGGATGGCTTCAGCTGTCTGGATGGGTGATTCCAGCATGGGCATATGCCCCACCCCATCCAATTCGAGGTAAGTGATATTTTTCGTTAACTCAACCATCTGGCGTGCGGTCTCGATTGGGATGAGGGCATCTTTGGTACCCGCGATCACCAGGACAGGCATCTTCAAGTCTGCCAGGACTTTCGAGGTATCACTTCTTTCAGCCATGGCTCCCAACGCACCGATCGCGCCGGCAGGATCCATTTTCATGATCAACGCCTGCAGTCCAGCAGACAAGCCCGGTTCTGCCACCAGTTTTTTTGACATGGCATCTGCCACGGGTTGCATGCCGTGTGCTTTAATATCTGCGATCGCTGCCTGGCGGGAGGCCTTCTGGGCAGGGGTATCCGCGTTCGTCTTGCTTGCCACCAAACCAAGTCCCAGTAATTTATGGGGGTATTTGCTCGCAAACGCCAATGCCACATAGCCTCCCAGTGAATGTCCGACCAGGATGGCTTTCTTTATCTTTAAGAAATCCATCAGCCCGGCCACGTCTTCCGCCATCTGATCGACCGTGTAAGTTCCTTCCGGGGTCTGGCTGCTGCCATGCCCTCGCAGATCCGGCAGGATCAGATGCGCATCTTTGTCCAGCAAGGGGATGACCGATTGCCAGATGGTATGGTCCAGGGGATATCCATGGATCAGGATAACGGCTAAGCCATTACCCGGTCGTTGAAAGAACACCAGCTTATTTTCATTCACGAACACGATCTCCTTGATCTCTCCCAATCTTAATTTATTAAGAAAAGACCGCGCGTAAACCAGCGCACTGTTGGAGTCGCACACCTCTTTGGTCACCTGGGCTTCACGAACTGCCTCCAATAAACGCCCGACCTCCGGTCCGGGCGGGATGTCCAGGTCGCCCATCAATTCGATCCCACTGATCAATTGCGGGGGAATGATCAATTCGTCTCTCTTTTCCCACCAGGATTCCAGGAAAATTCTGACAACCTCCAGGCTTTTTTCCCAGGTCTCCTGGGTCAGGGTATTCTCATATGTTGCCCAGGTATCCGCCAAAGTAAGCAGGCAAATATCGACGCCCGCCTCCCCGGTATCGCGAAAGAATCGATAGATCGCCCGATGCGTGGGCAGCTTCTTTTCATTGATCCATCTTTTTATATGAAAATGGATACGCATGTGATTCTGAACGACACAACAAAGCCGGGTGATCTCATCGTTGCTTAAAGCCAGTTTTTGGGCACGCGCACGGACCATTTCTGTGCCCGCTTCTTCATGTCCCCAAAACCGGATGCGTCCCTCGTCACCCACCATGGACTTGTGAGGTTTGGCAATATCGTGAAATAGCGCAGAAAAGATCAGGATCTCCCGCCAGGTGCGGTTAACATTGGGGATGCTCGCCAGGTGTTCAGCCAGGAGTTTCCGATAACGTCCGATCGAGATCACCATTAAACCATGAAAAAGATCCCTGGCTGTATCCGGGTCATAATTCTCTGTCAGAGCTGCCAGGATAGATCCCAGGTGGGTAACCACGCTGAGGGTGTGCGACCAGACATCCTGGACATGAGGTGTGGTTTGTTGGATGCCTTTCAGGTTGATCATTTCCGGGAGGAAGGGTTCCAATGAACCCAACAGATCCAATGCTTTGATACTGGTGGCTGGTTTTGTTTCTGCCAGGATGCCGAAGAATTCGTCCCTCTGTCGTTCGGGAGAAACCCTGGATAATAATTCTGCGGCTTCCTTCATCGCCTGCCTGGTATCCGGCAGGATCCGCAAACCCACTGCGGCGGCGATTCGCACTGCCCGCAAGATCCTGACCGGGTCATCGGTAATTGAAGAGGACGAACACGCCCGCAGGACTTTTTCGTGCAGGTCAGCCAGGCCGCCCAGGGGATCATGCAGACTAAGATCTTTTGGATCGATCGCCATGGCATTGACCGTGAAGTCTCTTCCCCTCAGATCCGATTCCAGGTCATCCCCGCGGAAAGCGGCGAAATCAATTATTGTCTTATCCCCAGCCTCGTTATTGACCAGGATCCTGCCGGTGTCCCGTTCAACATCCAGCGGATAAAAGTCGGCCTTTAATTTCCCGGCGATCTTGCGAGCCAGGGGAATGGCATTCTTCTTTACCGCAAAATCTAAGTCATGGCTCGGGCGTTTCAGGAAGGCATCCCTGACGGCACCCCCCACCAGGTAAACATCTTCTTCCTTTGCCAACAGGTTCCGCAAAGTGGTGAATATCGGTGGAAAAATTAATTCGTCTGCAAAGGGCATGTATTTGATCTCTGGTTTTTCTTTGTATCTTGATTTTTGTGCAGCCCGCAATGCCTGCCCGGGAGTACCTCCCTGGGCGATCACTTTGCCACGGAGAACAGCGACCCAGCGACCCTGGTACGGATCCACGATCCCATCCGGACTGGAAGTTGGTCCATTCATGTCCGGACAGGAACTTGATACTTATCCAGGTCTACGACACCAATGAAGGTCAGGTTGCGGTAATATCCATCGATATCCAGACCGTAGCCAAACACAAACTTGTCCGGGATGGAAAATCCCCGGTAGTGGACCGGGACGACGACTTCCCTCCGGCTTTCTTTGTCGAGCAATGCGCATACTTTGAGCGTTTTTGGCATACGCGTGGTCAGGAATTCCAGCACATAGGCGATGGTATTCCCGCTGTCAATAATATCTTCCACCAGGAGCACATTCCTATCCCGGATGTCGATCTGCAAGTCCAGTGTTAATCGCACGTTTCCATGGGATTCCCGCATCCCCACGGCATAAGATGAGATCGCCATGATATCGATCTCGTGTGGGACATTCACCTGCCGCATCAGATCGACCAGGAAGACCATTCCACCCCTCAGGATGCAAAGCATCACCAGGTCCTGCCCGGCGTAATCCCGGTTGATCTCAGCTGCCAGTTCACTGACCCGTTTCTGCAGCATCTCATCGGTTATCAATACTTCGCCAAGGAATTCACGGTAATCCTGCATTCCACCAACTCCATCCACTTTGTCTGGGTCTTACCTCGGAACGACATGGTGCTTGCGGCAGCGGGCTTCATACATTTCCGAGGCACCCACGATCACCACTGGGTCATCGTAGCGCGCCGGTTGACCATTGACCAACCGCTGGGTCCGGCAGGCTTCTTCCCCGCACACCATGCAAATTGCCTGGACCTTATCCACCCGTTCGGCCTGTGCCATCAGGACCGGCATGCATCCAAAAGGCTCGCCACGGAAATCGGTATCCAGGCCTGCAACGATGATCCGTAAACCCCGGTCTGCCAATTCACGTGCAATGGATACGACCTCGTCATCAAAGAATTGGGCTTCATCGATCCCGACCACAGTCGTATCAGGCTCCAGGTACTTGAGGATGTCTTTGGCATTTTCGACCGGTCGGGCATCGTAAGCGGAACCGGCATGGGAGGTGACTTTTTCGAGAGCATATCGAACGTCAATGGCTGGTTTAAAGACCTGAACTTTCTGACGGGCGATAATGGCGCGTCGCAAGCGCCTGATCAGCTCATCGGTCTTTCCACTGAACATGGAACCGGTGACAACTTCGATCGTTCCCTGGGTATGTTTCATGGATATCCTCATTTGGAAAAAGAAACAGGCAGATGCGATTGCATCTGCCTGCTAAGTTTACCTGAAATTGCCTGTTAGGCAAGGCTTGAGGAGATCAAGCCAGTTCGGATTCGGGAACTTCGTAGCCCATGCTGCGCAGTTTCTTCTTAAGGTCGATCAAAGACTTCCGACCAAACCCTGAGATGGCCAAGACGACATCTTCGCCTTCGTTCAATTTTTCCATGAACTGGCCAACCATCGTGATCCCGCCAGCTGCCAAAGCGTCTGTTGGGCGCTTGCCAAGTTCCAGTTCGGTGATCGGGCGTTTCGGAGATACACGAGATTCTTTGCGGGCTTTGTTTTCTTCCACGTAATCCTGGCGAGCCTGCAATTTCTTGTAGAAGCGATCCACCTGTCCTTCAATATCAACGATCCGTTGTGATTCACCGCTGAAATATGGGTGACAATTGGAACAAATTTCGACCCGCAGTTCCTTCTGAGTGGAACCAGTTGTCCAGGTGTTCCCGCACGAGCAGGTCACTGAGGCATCTGGATAATATGTTGGATGAATACCTTCTTTCATTTTCAAATCCTTTCGTTACTATTTCTCTACTACCGGTACTACGTTGACGCGTTTTCGGCCGTGAATGATATCAAAAAGGATCACGCCTTCACTTGTCGCAAATATGGTGTCATCTTTTCCAATGTCAACATTTAATCCTGGTTTGATATGGGTACCACGTTGGCGAACGATAATATTCCCGGAAAGGACATATTCACCGGCATATTTTTTAACACCCAGGCGTTGTCCATTGCTGTCTCTACCGTTTTTGGCTGAACCGCCACCTTTTTTATGTGCCATTCTTACCTCACTTATCTAAATTACTTTTTATCTGTCTTGGTTGTTTTCTTGACAGCCGGTTTCTTTTCCGTCTTGGTTGCTGTTGCAGCCTTTTTAACAGGGGTTGTCTTTACTGCCTTGGTCGCTTTTTTAACAGCAGGTTTCTTTGCCTTTACGGTCTTTTCAACCTTTACGGTCTTCACGACCTTGGCGGTTTTCTCTGCTTTTGATGTCTTTTCTTGGCTGGCAACCTTTTCAGCCTTGACAGCCTTTTTTGTCTTCACAACTTTTTCTTTCTTGACAACTTTATCTTCTTTGGCAACTACTTCAGCCTTGCTGTCGCCGATCTGTTCGATCAACAAACGAGTGTAAGTCTGACGATGCCCGGTCTTGACGCGAATACGTTTCTTGGGACGATATTTGAATACCGTCAGTTTTTCGCCCTTGATATGAGCCAAAACTCTCGCCAGAACGCTGATACCATTGATGGTCGGTGTGCCTACAGTAATGTTTTCCCCTTCCACCATGAGGAGCACCTGCTCCAATTTCAATTCGGTACCGGGTTCCACCACCAGGCGGTCAACATCGATGGTTTCTCCCTCGACGGCTTTATATTGCTTGCCGCCACTTTCAACAATTGCATATTTCATTTTTTTCTCCTGGTCTTCGCTTCGCCACACCTCTCGCGGGATGGGTAGATCCGTCGCCAGAGTGCGGGGAAGCCGGGATTCATATACTCACCCCGGCAACGATCCTGCCGGGGGAGAAGCGCACGATATTATAGCCGAAGGCTGTTGTGATGTCAACCAATTAATAAAAAGATTAATGAAAATCAAACGATTCTTGGGTCTTAATTATCCTTTGCTCCCGAATTGACCCAGTTTTCCAACGTAGCTATCTGGTCCGCTGTAAGCAGGGCACCGCTTTTTGGCATTAAGCCAGAACTCACCATTTCGATCAACCGGCTGTTGCCTGCATCACCCGCTGTGACGACCGCACCTCGGGAACTGCCAGCTATGACGCCGGAGTAGCTGGAAAGATCCAGTTGTGCCGAGGCCTGGTCACCACTGTGGCATTGGATGCAACGCTGGTTGAATATGGGTGCAACATCCTGTGCAAAACTGACCGGGGTGATCGTCCCCGAACTTGTGGATTTGGGCGTGGTTCCACAGGCACTTAAAATGGTTAATCCAACCACGATCATTACCATAAAAAAGCTTAGATTCAAGACCTTTTTGTTTTTTCGATCCATAACAAACATTAATACCTCCCGAAATTAAAAACCGTAAACGATCACACCACCCAGGAATGCAATGACCGTCACGATCATGAAACAGACCAGGTAAGCTGCAGAGTAGATCCAGCGCGTGGATGATTTTGTAAATATATCTTGCCTTTTCCATCTCCAAATGGAGACGGTTGCTGATAACACAAATAAGATAATTGCCAGAATGATCTTTACATTTACATTGGGAGCGGCACCATGATAAAAAATCAAATTATCCCGCAGACCGGTCAACCCGGCAACGATCACACTGACAGATGCCAGGGAAAGGTTTGCAAATGCAACCTGCTCCAGGATCGAGCTCTTTTTCCAGAGCGCCAGCAGGATAAAGAAAAATGCCGCTGATGTCAGGGCGACCGGGAAGTGAACGATCAAGGTATGCAGAGGATGTAAAACGGTCAACGCATGGAACAACTCTTTAATAAATGCCATATTCCGCTCCTTTATTCGACTAACAGATCTCTTCCAATATTATCCCACAGATGATAAGAATTAATCAAATCATGCAGAGGCATGATCCTTTTTGAATTTGCCATTGACAAACCTTCTTCATTCCGCTAATCTAGAGCTATGGTGAACCTGACCAGCCAACAATCAGCCATTCGAGACCTGCCCATGCAAGGGAAGATTTCCATATCCGGTCCGGCAGGTTGTGGCAAAACTACTGCCGCTGCCGAGCGGATGGTTTACCTGGTCCGCCATGGAGTGCCGGCAAATTCCATCCTGGTCCTAACCCCTCAGCGGACCCTGGCAAACCCTTATCTGATGGCTTTGTCAAAGAATTCGCTGCCCGCCGGTGGTGTGGTTGACATGTTGACGATCGGAGGCCTGGCGCGTCGAACCGTGGACCTGTTTTGGCCCCTGGTTGCAGAACAGGCAGGTTTTTCACACATCAATCAACCTCCCATTTTCCTCACCCTCGAAACCGCCCAATATCACATGGCTCATCTGGTTCGCCCGCTGCTGGACGAAGGTTATTTCGAGTCCGTGGTGATCGACCGAAACCGACTTTACAGCCAGATCATTGACAACTTGAATAAAGCTGCCTCGATCGGCTTTCCCTATAGCGAAATAAGCTCGCGTCTGGAATCTGCCTGGGCGGGTGATCCTGCGCAGCGCAGGGTTTTCTCTGATGTTCAGGATTGTGCCAACCGATTTAGAAAATACTGCCTTGAGAAGAATTTACTGGATTTCTCATTGCAAATGGAGATATTCTGCAATGTACTCTGGCTCAACCCCATTGTCCGTAAATATATTCTGCAGACTTACCAGCACCTAATTTATGACAATCCGGAGGAGGACACTCCCCGGGCCCATGATCTAATTCTGGATTGGCTGCCTGATCTTGCCTCCGCCTTGTTTGTCTTTGATGAAGGAGGCGGTTTCAGGCAATTCCTGGGGGCTGACATCGAATCAGCCGTGAGATTGCATGAGCAATGTGCTCAGAAACTGGTCATGGATTCTTCCTTCGTCATGTCCCCCCAAATTGACGCGCTGGATAAAGCCTTCCAACTGGTTTTTTCATCACCCCGGCAACCTCATCAGGGACCCGGATCGAATGATGAGAATCTGCCCGAGCTGCCTGCCATCTTCCCCACCAACATCCGTTTTTACCCCCAGATGATCGAATGGGTTTCCAATGAAGTAGCCGGTCTTGTCCACAACGAAAAAGTGTCCCCTGCCAATATCGTCATCCTGGCTCCCTTCATGTCCGACTCCCTGCGTTTTTCATTGGTGAACCGCCTGGATGCACTAGATATTCCAACCCGCTCCTTCCGCCCATCCCGTTCCCTGAGAGATGAACCTGCCAGCCAGGCCTTGCTCACCCTTTCTGCAATCGCCCACCCCGCCTGGAATATTCATCCCTCCAACTTTGATGTCGCTTATACATATCTCTTTTGCATCCAAAATATGGACCTGGTACGGGCACAACTTCTGACCACCAACACCTATCAACCAAAGGATCTCACCCTTGCACCTTTCGATCAGATAACCGCTGGTTTACAGGATCGCATTACTTTTTCATTTGGCAATCACTATACGCAATTAAAGAACTGGTTGGATCTTTATCGCACGGAAAGCCCTCAACCCTTTGATCATTTCCTGCGTCGCTTATTTGGGGAGATCCT
>Ga0315268_10005697_pt1 | contig 13334 bp, 10 predicted proteins | sample C1_top_MG_FD_204535 | JGI IMG/M metagenome (GOLD analysis project Ga0315268, IMG submission 204535) | Sediment microbial communities from Yellowstone Lake, YNP, Wyoming, USA - C1_top | ecosystem: Environmental > Aquatic > Freshwater > Lake > Sediment | place: USA: Wyoming | collected 2017-08-01 | reverse complement strand
TTTAGGAAAATGTTCCATATGCTTAGTCCCTCCTTGAACCGATATCTTACACCGACTCCGGTCAAGTCTCAATCTTTTTTCCGGGTTCTTCGGGTAAAGACCGCCGCGAGGGGCGGAACCGGAGGGAGCCAGGCGGCCCTTGATCTTCGTTTCTGGCAGGATGACCGTTCCGGGTTGCGGAGGCTATGTCCGGTATTCTTTTTCTACGAGCTCCTGGAGGTTGATCAAATAATCGATGGAACGGCTCAGGGCGTTGAGGTCCAGCGGCTTGACGAAGAAGTGGCTGATCGAGAGGCGGCTCAATTCATCAGGATCGATTTGGTCGGGATGGGCGGAGATCAGAATCACATCTCCCCGGTACCCGAACTTTCTCAGCTGGGCGACAAGCTCGAGCCCGCTCATGAAGGGCAGTTTCAGGTCTACGATCATGAGGTCGATTTTTGCGCTCTTAAAACGATCAAGGGCCTCCTGGGAATCTTTAGCCAGATAAACGCGATATTTCTTGTTCAGGATTAAGAAAAAAGTCTTCCGGATCGATTCATCGTCATCGACGACAACAATCTTTTTTCCCAGCATTGGCTTCAGTCCTTTCGTTCTTCCTCTAAACCTAGAAGCATAATTTGTGCCAATCTTGGGGAATGGGATATCCAGGGGAAAAACGGGCAGGTCGCGGGGTTTGGCGGGCCTCCGGATAAAGATATTTACAGGCGGCGCGTAAAGAAAATTTGGTCCCTCCCCAGGCCCGGCCTTACACGGTCAGCTTGTATTCCCTGATCTTCTTATCCAGTGTCGGCCGGCTGATTTTCAAGATCTGGCTGGCTTTGGTTTTGCTCCCTTTCGTCGCCGTGAGAACGTACTGAATGTAGCTCTTCTCGACCTCTTCCAGGGAGACAAGATCCCGGGCAAAGAGTTTTTTCTCATCGGACTCGACGGGCAGGTTCTCCTTCTGGATGACGTCTCCCTTGGCCAGAATCACGGCCCGAGTCAGGGCGTTCTCGAGCTCCCGGACGTTGCCCTTCCAAGGGAGGTCGGTGAGCAGCTTCATGACGTCGGGCGGGATTTTTCGGACATTCCTGCGCAGTTCCCGGTTGATTTTTTCTATCAAATAGGCGACGAGCTCGGCGATATCGTCTTTTCGATCCCGCAAAGGCGGCAGATGAATCTCCACGACTTTGAGCCGGTAATAGAGGTCCTCGCGGAACTTTCCTGCCTCGATGAGCGCCTTAAGGTTCTGGTTCGTGGCGGCGATGATCCGGGCTTCGGTTTTCATGACCTTTTCTCCGCCGACCTTCATGAAATCCCGCGTTTCGATGACGCGGAGGAGTTTGGACTGCAGGTTGGGAGAGACGTCCCCGATTTCATCCAGGAATAGCGTGCCCTTCCCGGCGATCTCGAACTTGCCCTTGGTCTCACAGACGGCGTCCGTAAAGGCCCCCTTGACATGGCCGAACAGCTCACTTTCCAGCAGAGTATCCGAGATGGCCGAGCAGTTGATGACAATGAAGGGTTCGCCTTTGAACGGGCTGTTATAGTGGATGGCCTTGGCCACCAGTTCTTTTCCCGTGCCGCTCTCCCCTTCGATCAGGATGTTGGCCCGAGTGTTGGCCACCGAGCCAATCAGTTTGAACACATCGCGCATCGCCGCGGACCGTCCGATGATATTGTCGATCGTGTACTCTTTCTGTTTTTCGGCGACCAGGTAGCTGACCTTCTCTTCCAGGGCCCGAACCTGGAAAGCTTTGTCGATGGTCAGGTCCAGGGCGATATAGTCGAGCGGCTTCACCAGGTATTCGAACGCGCCCAGTTTGACCGCTTCGACCGTCGTTTTCATATCGTCGTAGGCCGTCATGACTAGGATGGCGGCGCGGTTTTCTTTTTGCTTGATCTGTCTCAGAACGTCCAGTCCGTCGGTGTCGGGAAGCCGGATATCAAGCAGGACGAGATCGGGACACATCTCGCCGTATTTTTCGAGCCCGCCTTCCCCGTCTTCCGCAGTTTCGACCTCAAAACCGTGCTTGGCCAGATGGGAGGACAGCGTTTTCCGGATCAATGGGTCATCGTCGATGATCAATATCGATTTCATCATTCCCCCTCGCAAGGTATCAAAATTTCGAAGGATGTGCCTCGGCCTCGCTTTCTGGCGACTCTGATCGAGCCCTTGTGCTGCTCGATGATCTTGCGGGCATTGGCCAGTCCCAAACCGATCCCCGAGGGCTTCGTCGTATAGAACGGTTCAAAAATGTTCTCCCAATCCCGTTCGGGGATGCCGCAGCCGTCGTCCGAAATCCTGACTCGGATCTTCTTGGTGGGTCCGCCGTTGATTTGAGAGACGGACAAACTGATCCGGCCGCCTTCATCCACGGCTTCATAGGCGTTGCGCAGGACATTGCAGAAGACCTGGCGCAGGCGGTCGCCGTCCACGACCAACTCGGGCAACCCAGGCTCAAATTTCTTCTCGATGGATATTTTCTTTTCGTGGAAGCAGTCCTTCATCAGTTTGACCGACTCGTCCACGATCTGCTCGACGGAAAACCGCGCCCGCTGCAAGTCCGAAACCCGGGTGAAATTCAAAAGGTCCTTGACGAATTTCTCAATCTGAACAATGCCCTCCTGGGAAAGGTCGAGATGCTCTCGTTCCGCCGCTGGCAGTCCATTGTCCTCGAGGACTTTTTGGATGTTGAGTTTGACCGAGGTCAGGGGATTTCGGATTTCATGGGCGATTGTCGCGGCCAGACGCCCAATGGAGGCCAGTTTTTCGGCGTGGATGAGCTTCCGATGCGCCTCCTCTATGCTCTCTCTCATCCTCTGCAGTTCCTCGCTCATAGAGTTGAAACTTCGGGCCAGATCGCCGATCTCGTCCCCTGTGGCGATCTCGATCTTATGAGAAAAATCTCCCTTGGAGACCCGGACGGTCCCGTCCACCAGTTTCTTGATCGGTTGGGAGATGCGGCGGGCCAGAAGAGTAGCGGCCGTCATGCCCAAGAGGAACCCTGCCAGTCCGATAATGAGCAGGATCAAGCGTGTCTTGCGGACCTCAGCGCGCATATCCTCCAAGGACAGCCCGATCTTGACCGATCCCCACTTGTCGGGCGAACCCCTGGCGAAAATGGGGATTTCGACCTCGAGCAAGGTCTGGATTTTCCGGGCGAAATAGGCCTGCCGGGCCTGGGCGAAGGAACTGCTTTCCTCGATTTCTCCCTGGAGATGGCTGCAGCAATAGATATCTTTTCGGTCGGCGATGAGCTTGTTGTAAACCAGGGGCGTAGCGTAGCGGTCGTAGAAAACGATATAGAGGAGCTTATCGTCGATTTGGGCTTCGATATTGTCCTGAATGTTCTGGATGTCCCAAGCGAGAAGCGATTGAAAGTTACGGTCGGCCGTGTTTTTAGCGATGAGAAGGCCTTTGTTCCTCGACTCTTCAAAAATGGTGTTGACTTCTCTCTTTCCGACGATAAACAGGATCGACCCGACCAGAAAAACGAGCAAGAGCGTGATCCAGGCGAGAAACCGCGTGTGAAGAGAGATCCGCAGGCTCACCGTCTCACTTTCTCCTCACCAGCCAGATGTCTTTCGCATCCAGATAATCGAACCCGAGGGCGGGCACCTTGACGCCCCGGACATAGGATTGGACGGCGATCCTCTGCTCCTCCGAAAAAAGGGGAACCGCCGGGAGATCTTCGCTCAAGATCTTTTCGATTTTACGAAAGAGCTCAACCCGCCGCGCCTGGCTCGGCTCGATTTCCGCCGCCTCGAACAGCTTATCGAGACCGGGATTGTCATAGCCATACCAGGTCCCGTTCATCCCGAGCGGCGAATAGTACAGCGGCCGGATCAGATTTTCAGCGTCCGGGAAATCCATCATCACCTTGATGCCGACGAGGTAAGGTTTTTTAAATTCCCTGAACTCGGAGGTTGATCGATAGGTTTTCACCTTGACGGAGATTCCCAGCTTGTTCAACTGCTCCTCAACCGCCTGACCAAATCTGATATTGAATTCATTCTGCTTGGCGTCGTTCCTCGCGGCCGGCAGGAATAGGGTGAGCTCGGGGAACTTTTTTTCGGAAGAAAAACCCTGCTCCTCCAGAATCCGCGCCGCCTTGTTGAAGTCAAAGGACTGGGCGTCGTCGAGCGGAAAGAACCCGGGCAGCCGGGGAGGAATATAATTGTTCGTGGCCTGGCGGACTAACTCTCCGGAGGCCAAGGTCCGGACGAGCTTGTCTTTGTCGATCCCGCAGATGAGAGCTTTCCGGACAGGCAGCCGGTCCAGAGGAGGGATCTGGCAGCTCATCATCAGACACGTGGCATTGTAGGGCCCGGCCTGCAGGACTTGGCAGCCGGACGCGGCCAGCCGGTCGGATATAAAAGGAATGATTTCGATCTCTCGGTCCATGAAATGGTCGATGGTGTAATACGGGCTGAATTCCACAGCCTCCAGGTAGGCTTTCCTGCCGAAATAGTCGGCGTTCCGTTCGAGCCGAACGCCGACGATTTCGAGTTTGGGACTCCTCAGCCAATTCTCGAACCTGAAGGGTCCGCTGCCGACGGGCTTCCAGAAGAAGTCATTCCCTTGGGCCTCGACTAAATCCCGGGGAAGGATCTTGCAGAAACTCAGGCTCAGCAGAGACAAGGCCGAGATGTACGGATTTGTCCAGCGAATCTCGAAAACATACGTATCGGGCGTCTTGAAGCCGGAAACCTCGCTGGCTTTGCCTTCTCGAAATTCGGCGGCGCCGACGACTTTCGAAGCCAGCAACTCGTAATACGGGGAGTTGGTTTCCTTTCGGAGCAGTCGCTCAAAGGAAAACTTGACATCCTGAGAGGTCATTTCTCGGCCGTCGTGAAATCGGACGCCCCTCCTCAAATAAAATGAATAGACCCGCCCGTTGTCTGAAGGCTTCCAATATTCCGCCAGGGAGGGTACGATATCAAGGTTGTAATTCAGACGGACCAGTCCATCGAAAATCTGTTCCGTGATGAAAATCCACGCCCCTGAGGCCGGGTCCAGGTTGGGTTTGAAGATATCCGCAAAAGATTTGATGCGGAGCGTTCCCCCTTTTCTGGGCGTCTCCTGAGAATTTCTTAAGGCGAAACCGGGGAGTGCCCCCAAGAATCCCAGGGCGATGACCGCGGCGGCCAAGCGCAAGCTTTTTTGTCTCGACCGTAAGATCATGGTTCTTAATTATAAATCAACTCTGATTCCCTAGGAAATCGAACAGCAAAGATATCACAAAATACCCGGGAAAAAGGGGAGCAATCTTTATGCCAAATCATTTTGATTCTAAAATATTTAAATTGTTTAAGTTATAGAACAAAAAAGCATATCGGGCAAATCTTTTTTGTAAATATTCTTTACACTCTCTATACCGCCAGCGCAGCATAGCCCGAGATTAATACAGGCGCGATAAACTAGGCGGCATTTTAAAGGCGGTGCTAAGTCCGTCCAAATGGAGATATCATTTCAATTATCGCGTTGGCCTTAGTTCATTTGGTCATTTGAGAAAAGTCGATCACTCTCTGCAACACACGCATGATATTGCCGCCCCAGATCTTCCTGATCTCTTTCTCCTTATAGCCGCGGCGGAGGAGCTCCATCGTCACATGGAACATCTCGCTGACATCATCGCAGCCGATAACGCCGCCGCCACCATCAAAATCCGTGCCGATCCCGACATAATCAATGCCTGCGACTTTCACGACATGATCGATGTGGTCGACGATATCCTTCACGGACGCCCTCTCCTGGGGATATTTCTGCATGACCGCTTGTCTTTCCTGCATGGCCTTGCCCCGCAATGTTTCATCCTTGATGTCGCGAACAACGCCGTATTTCGCCTCGAGCTCTTTGAGGGCTTTCTCCCGTTCCGGGTTGGGCTGCGGCGCTTTCAGATAGCCGGACAGGAAGCACATCTGCAGAACGCCGCCGTTCCTGGCCAGCGTCCGGATCATGTCATCCGTGAGATTGCGGGGATTATCGACCAGGGCGCGGCAGCAGCTATGGGACGCGATGATGGGCGTTTTAGTTGCCCGGATCACATCATAAAAAGATTTATCCGAAATGTGCGAAACATCGACCATGATCCCCAATCGATTGCACTCGGCGACGACCTGACGCCCGAAATCGCTCAACCCGCGGTCCTCGGGATTCCTCCTGTCCGTGGAGGAGTCGCAAATATCATTGTCGGCCGAATGACAGAGCGTCAGGTAGCGAACGCCCCGGTCATAAAAGCTCTTGAGAAGAGCGAGGTCTCTGTCGACGGGATAGCCGTTTTCCATCCCGATGAAGGCGGCGCGCTTGCCTTCGGCCTTCAGGCGAATGGCGTCGGATGGAGTCTTGGCCAATCCGACGAGGTTCGGGTATTTGGCGCACATCTTGTCGATACCGTCCAATTCCTGGTTGGCCCGCTCTTTGGCCTTTTGATAGCCTTGGGGAGTCAATTCCCCTTGGCCGACGAAAACGCCGAAAAACAGGGCGTCCAGTCTGCCTTCGGCCATCCGCGGCAAATCGATCTTGCCGCTTCCCGGTTTGCCAGGCTCATGGCGCTCCCCGACATCCCAGCTGGCCCTGGTCATCGTGGAAGCCGTGTCGCAATGGGTATCGACGGATAAAATCCGGCCGTGAATTTCCTTGGCTTTGGCATCCAGGCTTTTTTCATCGAGCTGGACCTTCGAGGTCGAGCAAGATGCTGCCAGGATTGCGGCGGATACGAACAGTCCAAGAATACCTACGGGCAAAATCTTTTGTTTCATGACGCCTTTCTCCTTGTCTTGCATTTGTTGCTAAAGCATGAGTTGAACTGATCTCCCTGGTCGGGTGGTGCTAAGCTGTCCGCAAGCCCCCGTAGCGGAGGGGGGACCCGTCGGTTTTACGACGGGGGGAACCGACGGGACTGGTTCCCCCGGGGTCCGGGGGCAACGGACGGCCTTAGCGCCGCCCATAGCATATCACTTTATATTTATTGCTCTAATACTAGTCATGGCGGAGGGCAATGACAGGGTCGACTGTGGCGGCCCGATGAGCCGGATAGATCCCGGACACCAAGCTGACAATGATGGAAAAAGCAATCGCCCCAACGCAGAGCCACAGCGGGAAGCTGAAATACTCGAGGAAAGGCAGCCCCTGCTTGGCCAGGAAATAATTGAGGACGCGGTTGATGATCCTGCTGACCGTCCAGCCCAGGGCTAGGCCAAACACCCCGCCCAGGAATCCGATCGAGCTCGATTCGAAGAAAAAGATCTTTTGAATATCCCGGTCGCTTCCACCCACCGCCTTCATGATCCCAATTTCCGAATACCTCTCCATAATCGACATGACCATGGTGTTGATGATGCCCAGAGAGGCCACAAAGATCGCGATCATGGCCACGGCCGCCAGGATCATGTCCATATAGACAAAGCTTGTTTTGATCTGGTTGAACTGGTCGATCAGGGCGAAAGTCGAAAAGCCCATGTCCTGAATTTCTTTCTTGACCGCATCCGCGGCGCGGGGCGAAGACAGTCTGACATTCACGGCCGAATAACCGAGGGTTCCTCCTCTGGCCTGGAAAAGGTCCCAGATGTTGGTGAACGGCAGCTTCTCGATGCGCTGCGCCGAGCCGGGCGGAATGAAGACGTCGCTTTGAAGCGGCGAGGTGTTCCCCAAGCTCATCGGCCCCATCACGCCGACCACAGCAAATTCGTACGTCTTCCTTTTAAAGGGAAGCTGCTTCCCCTGCAAGAATGACGGAATATTCATCGGATTGAAGGCCGTGAAATCAAAGGCTATGGAGGCGATCTCGATTTTCTGCCCCAAAACGGACGCGGGATCCTTGATCTTTAGAGGACCAAGCAAAGACCTCCCGATGATGACCGAATCTTCATCATCCTGGCCGAAAGGTTTTCCAGCCTCCAGCTTGATGAGCTTGGAGGAGGCGATCTCGGCCGGGATGACCTGGACGAGTCTCATCTCCTGGGTATCCTTGTATTTGACTAAGGCCGGAAACCGGATCTCGGGAAAAACGCTCTGCACGCCCTCAAGCTTCTCGAACCTCTTTATGGCTTCCTCATCCAACACGGCAGGTTGGACTTGAGGATTCTCTTGAGGTCGGATTTGATCATCAGGATCAGCCCCGAATCTCCGGGTCATCGTGCCGGACGGAAAGACCGTCAGTGAATTAAAAAGATCGAGCGACTCAAAGCTTTCCGTCATATTTTTCTGCATGCCCTTCCCGAACCCGACCATGGCCACCAGCGCTCCGATGCCGACCATCACGCCGAAGGCCGTCAAGAAAGTCCTGAGCTTCCTTTTCCAGAGGTTCGAAAAAGAAAGCTCGATATAATCGGAGATTTTCATCGGACTTTTTCCCGAGACTCCAGACGGCCGTCCCGCAACAGGATGATGTCTCTTGAAAATTCGCGAGCCAGGGCGACTTCATGGGACACCAGGACGACCGTCAGTCCCTGTCTGCGGTTGAGGTCGGCCAAGAGCTCGAGAATCCCGCGGGATGTGCGGCTATCCAGGTTGCCCGTGGGCTCGTCGGCCAGGAGAATCTGGGGCTCATTGATGAGGGCGCGGGCGATCGCCACGCGCTGTTGTTCCCCCCCCGAGAGCTCCGCGGGCCGGTGGCGGCGGCGGGGCAAGAGCCCCACCCGCTCCAGCATCGCTTCTGCCCTGCGCTTGCGGTCTCTTTTCGCCGCATTGGCGAAGATCATCGGCAGCTCGATATTTTCGAGGGCCGAGCGGGAGGGAATCAGGTTGAAAGACTGGAAAATCATGCCGACGCTGAAGCGCCGGAAGAGGGCCATCTCGCCCCGGTTCAGCTCCGAGATCCTCTTTCCGTTGACTTCGATGGCGCCCGAAGTAGGACGGTCTAAACCGCCAAGAAGGTTCAGCAGGGTCGATTTGCCCGATCCCGACGCGCCCGTGACCGCCACAAATGTCCCGCAGTCGATATCGAGGTCGATGTCCTTGAGGGCTTCGACGTTGACCCGGCCGGTCGAATAGATCTTGCTGAGCTTGTTTGTTTGAATGACGGGAGAGGCATTCGCCATATTCCACCCCATTCACGAGCTCATCCAGGCATATTCCTTCAGCCGCTAATATTTTCCGTCCATTTGGAATTCGGAGCTGTCGAGCCAAAATCCTGTTCCTGCCAGGGAATCATACTGTGCCTGGAGGAGGTCATAATGAAAGTGCTCCTCTTCTGATATCTTGAGGAAGATCTCCTTGGCCAATGAGTCGTCGCCATTTTCGGCGGCAGACTTGAAAAATTCGATCGCTTTGAGCTCGAGTTCCATCCCGATCCGGATGGCTTCCAGGTCGCTCTTATCCTTGGCCTTTTCGAGCCGGGATACCAGTTCCTCGATCACAGCGGACTTGCCCCGGAGCTCTTCATCCTTGACGTATGCCTTCCACTCAGTCGACTTGATCACGGCGCTGAAAAGCTTGCTGAAGGCGTCGAGATGTTTGACCTCTTCTTCGGCCAGCCGCTTGAACATTTTTTTTCCCAGGGCATTGGGGGTCGTTTCCGCGGCCTGGTTGAAAAATTCCTTGCCGCGGATCTCGAGCTTGATGGCTTCCCGGATGAATCCTTTGACCTGCTCACTCATGGTTCTCATCTTCAGGCTCCTTTCTCTCGTCACGATGATCTTTTTAAAATGTAAAAGTTTTTCGGCTCGGGACCGCCGAGCTTTCGGAAATCTATGATTTTGTAGCCCTCCGCAAAAAGGCTCTGGAAGGCCGTCCGGGTTTTCACCCGCCAATCGACCGGAATGCGCCGGATCTCGGGATCCGCTTGGTCTGTCTCCGCCAGCATCAGATAAAAATCCCGCGGAATCCTGAGGGCCAAAACCCGGGCTGGCCTCTCCAGGTTCAATTCTTTGATGACTTCGAGCTTGACCGGCCGCGTCTTTCCCGAGAGAAGCGAATATTCGGCCCGGATGATCCTGGAAGCGCCGGAGAGCAAATCTTCGAACCGATAGGCCGGCCGCTTGACCGGCTTCCGCAAATCCCAGGACATGAAAAACCTGTCGCTGGGGACATCCGTCCGGTTGAGAAAGCCTCCGTATTCGCCGTAGGTAGCCGCCCGGTATTCCAGGACCTCCATGCCGAAACGGTGGACGTTCCTGTAGGCATTGATTCCGGTCAAAGGATCGTAGGTACACGTGATGGTGAAGATGCCGAGGCGCTCGACGAGGAGCTCGCGCTGGAATTCTTTGATCCGGATCCCCAGGCCGGTGCCCTGATAGCCCGGCTTGACGCCTGTGTATTGTGAATAGAACCACAGGTTATCGAGGGAGTGAAACGTCACGGCTTTATCCCTGACCCCGACGAAACCATACGAAAATCCGACAAGCGACTCCCGGTCTTTTCGGATACGGCCGGAGGCGTCCTCTCCATAAACGGCGATAAATAAGCTGCTGCCTTCATGAAGAAAGTTCTCGCACATCATATTCCGAGTGCCCGGGAGGTTGTCTTCGGGGAAGCCCCAAATCTCGTTCCGGAGTTCCTCATACTTGGCGTAATCGGCAGAATCGGCGGACGTCTCGACCGCAAACAGGAATTTTTTTCCCTGAAGGAGAAGCATTTTTTCCAATTCGCTCATCGACGGGAACGGAACTCTCTTTGTTAACCCCCGATTCTAGCCGAAGAATCCGGCCATTGCAAACGAAAGATTTTTGGTATATGGTTACTCCTTTCTAAACAGGCACGGATTTTTTCTGAGGAGTTTCAGCATGAAACGACTGGCGAAAGGCTTTCTCTTATTGTTTTTGATCAGCATCGCCGTTCCCTTGGCGATCGGCGCCGATATCGAAATCAAGGTCCTGAAAAGCGAGCAGGATCTCCCTGAGCGGTTCTGCAGCATTTGGCAGAAGGGGGATTTCCTTGTCTCAGACGGCCGGACGCTCATTCTCATCGGAGGGATTCCCCGCCCGCTAAAATCGTCCGGCAGCAATTATCCGGCGCCAAATGCCATGGGCAGCATCCTGAGCTTTGTCCCGGCCGGAAAGAATCTCGAAAGCGTCCTGAACATCGGGGCCGGCCAGGTCCGGATCAAAGACAAGACAGACTCCGTGGCTTACTCCATGGTCAGCCCAGGACCGAAAAATCCGGCAGATGGGAGCGTCTCGTTCGAAGCCTCGGGAACCTACGAAAATAAGGACAAAGCCAAGCTCGAAATTAAAACCACATATCTGATCACGCCCGGATCCGGAAGGATCCTCGTCTCGTCCCAGCTCAAGAACATCGGGACGGCCGAGGTCAAAGACCTCAGCTATTCCCTCTTCTTCAACGCCAACCACAGCTATTCCTTTAGCCCCTACAACAGGGCGAACTATCCGCTCCTGAACTTTCGCGTCTATCCGAAAAAAGGTCATTATCTCTGCTGGTGGAATCCAAACCCGGTCGAAGAGGGAGAAAAGAGACGGCCCGGAAAACTGGCACCCGGAGAGACGCATAAAGTCCAGTACAGCCTGTATACGGATCTCCAGGCCGATTCTCTTCTCAGAGCGATCTACGAAGCCCTCCATTTCCAGACTCTGCCCGCCACTTTCCATTTCAAAAACGTCGAGGGTCGATTCATGGAAGTCATCGTCCGGGATTCGGCGACTTCGTCAGTCTTCTTCCGGACGTTCCTGGAGGAGCCTTTCTCGATCTCTGTGCCGCTTCCCCAAAGCCACTTCAACGTTCGAGCCAATTTTTTCCCGGCTGTCCGCGAGACGTTCCTCGCCGTCAAGCCGAACGCTGAAAATCTCTGCATCCTGGAAAATCCTAATCAGGGACTGGTTCGAGTGAAGATCAAAAACAGTCAGGGTGCTTTCGTTCCGGGCAAAGCGACGTTCATCGGCCTCGATCCCACTCGAACTCCCTATTTCCGGCCGGAAAATCCCCGAGATACGGGCAAGAGCTGGGAACAGTTCAAGGATTCGTGCTTTCCTCCGGAGGACGGCTTAGAGGTCAGACTTCCAGTCGGCATCTATCTGGCCTCCGCCTCGCGTGGACCGGAATACACGAGAGATCAGAAAATTATCGAAATCCTTAAGGATGACCGCCAGGATTTAGTCCTGACGATTGATAAAGTCGTCGAAACACCGAACCTCATTTCTCTCGATCCCCATATGCATACGACCAATTCGGACGGCCAGATGGCCGTGCCCGAGAGGCTGAAGTCGGTCGTCGCGGAAGGCGTGGATGTGGCTGTGGCCACCGACCACAATTTCATCACCGATTATCTGGGCCCGCTCAAGAAGCTGGGGCTCGATAAATACCTGGCCGTTCTCTCCGGCTGCGAAGTCACCAAGCCGTCTATGATCCACTACAACACCTATCCCATGCAGGTCAAAGAGGAAGAAGACGATCGCGGCGCCATTGAAATCGGCCCCGACGACGTCTCGGCCCTGTTCGCCGCCAGCCGGACGGCCAATCCGCTGGCTTTCCTTCAAGTCAACCACCCCCGGGCCGGCACACTGGGATACTTCAACAACTTCGAGCTGGACAAAGATGCTGCAGCCTTCGCTAAAAAGGCGATCGACCTGTCGTTCAATCTCTTTGAAGCTATGAACGGCCCCTCGTTTTTTCGGGGCAATCAGGAAGCTATTGAAGACTGGCTTCACCTTCTCAACAGAGGTTATTACTTCCCCATCGTCGGCTCCTCCGATACGCATGCCATAGACGGCGCTGAACCCGGCTTCTCCAGGACTTATATCTATTATGCGGGGAAAAAGGCTGAAGCCCTCGACGCAAACGCTGTCCTCCGGGCTCTGGGAAAAGGCAAGTCTTTTGTGAGCAACGGGCCGATTGTCGATTTCAAGGTCAACGGCGCGAGTTCTCCGGGAGATTCGCTGACCGCCAAGGGCGGGACGGTGGACCTGGCCATGAAAGTGACGGGCGCGCCCTGGGTATCCGTGGATGAGGTCCGCTTGATCATCAACGGCGAGCGGAGAATCATTTTCCCCATCAAGGCTTCCGAAAAGAGCCTAGAAAAGTTTCGGCAGCAGATCTCCCTCAACCTGGAAAAGGATGCGGCTCTCGTGCTCGAAGTCCTGGGCAAGAAGACACTCTACCCCGTCATCCAACGGCAGACCGGGGAAGGGCTTCCAGCCAATGCCTCGCTGCCGTATGCCTTGACCAATCCCATTTTTATCGATGTCGACGGGAATGGCAGATTCGACCCGCCCTGGCCGGATAAAGTCAAGAACCAGGTCGAGCCTTCCGTCGTCAAGCAGCCCTGACTCAGGCATTTTTCTTTCCCTCAGACGCAAGAAAACCCGGATTTTGACGTCCAATAAGGTGTGTGAGTTCGTCATTCGCAAACTCGGCGCCCGAAGGTAAATGAGGTTCCCCGCCGTTTTTTGACAGA
>Ga0315268_10005696_pt1 | contig 13337 bp, 8 predicted proteins | sample C1_top_MG_FD_204535 | JGI IMG/M metagenome (GOLD analysis project Ga0315268, IMG submission 204535) | Sediment microbial communities from Yellowstone Lake, YNP, Wyoming, USA - C1_top | ecosystem: Environmental > Aquatic > Freshwater > Lake > Sediment | place: USA: Wyoming | collected 2017-08-01 | reverse complement strand
CGCCGAGCTTCATCCGCCTGCGGACCTTCGTGCCGCAACCCGGCACGCCGTGGCACGATCGGTGGGCACGACGCGAGCTGACCTTGCTCTCGGCCCACGAGGCGCTCCAGGAGACTCGCCTGCTGATCGAGCATCTCGAGGGTCCCACCACGCTGCTCTCGGACCACGTCTCGAACTTCCTCGACGTGCGTGGGCGGATCCCCGAGGACAAGGCCGCGATGCTGGCGCAGATCGACGAGGCCCTGCGCTGGCCCATGAAATGGTTCCGGCCGCCCACCGAGTTGCTGGTCGGGCTCGGCCTGTGAGCCAACCGCCGTCCCAGCCCTCGGCCGAGACGGAAAGAGGTTACACGTCCACCTCCTCCACCTTCGGTGCCCTTTGCATGAACCTCCACTGTCGAGGTCGGCGCCGAAGGTGGTCCCCGTCTGCGTGATCTGGAAAGCGCTCTGCTTGTTCGCCTAGGTGCCATTCGCACCGTCGAAGAACTTGCAGCTCCAGCTTCCCACATGGAGTGTGGGGCCTTGTGCCACCACGGCGACCGGGTGGCCAGCCGCTTCATCCCATCTATCCACCGACGCCGAGACGGTCCCGAGCGGGTCATGCCCACGATCCGAGCGTTTGAGAAGAGACGGCGAAGCGCGCTACACGTCCCATGTGAGCGCGAGCGATCCATGATCGACCGCGAGGTCACCGTCGCGCAGGTCCAGGGTCTGAACGGCGCGGATGCGGTCGCGGCGTTCTTCGCGGGCCTCGGCTACAACACCGACGCGCGGCTCGCACAGTCGGCCGGCAACCTCGGCGTCACCAACGAGACGCTGCAGAGACAGATCCGACGCCTCGAGCTGCTCGCCGACCACGAGGGCCAGCTGCAAGTCTATCTGACTGAGCTCTCGTCGCTGACCCTGGCGGCGGTGCGCGGCCTGGCGGCCGCGTTCCGCAATCGGCCCGGGAATTACCTGCTGGTGCTCACGGCCGACTACGAGCGCCTGGACTTCGTTCTCCTGAAGAAGATGGCGCCGCCGCGCGAGCCCGGGCAGCCGATGGCGCAGCGCCAGGTGGTTGTGCGACCGCGCATCCTCACGATCGACCGCCGAAACCCGAGCCGCGTGCACCTGCGCGTGCTGCGACGGCTCAGCTACTCCGAGTCCGACCCGTTCGCGCAGCACGACAAGCTCCAGTCCGCCTTCGACGTCGCCGAGTGGTCGGAGGAGCACTTCAACAACCGTGCGCTCTTCTCCGATCATTTTCTGCGCGAGCGCCTGCCCGACTTTCCCGAGTGGTTGGAGGATCCGAAGCCGGCCTTCCAGGCTCTCCGAAAACTCTTCGAGCGGGCGGCGGGCCGTTGGGCGGGGAAAGACGAGACGGAGGTGCGCGCGGGCTTGATCGAGCCCGCGCTCCGCCATCTCGGCTTCACGCCGCGTGCCGTCAAGGAGGCCGGCGACGACAAGCCGACGGCGGACTATCTCCTCCACGCGGCCGACGGGCCCGCGCTCGCCTCCTGTCTCGCCTACACGTGGAACCGCTCCCTCGACACCAAGGACGACACGCGCGACCGGCTGACGCCCGAGGAGAATCCCGGCGCGGTCGTGGTGAGCCTGCTCGAGAGCGGTGCGACGCGCTGGGCGATCGTCACGAACGGCAAGCACTGGCGCCTCTACGCCAAGCGCACCCACTCGCGTGCGACCAACTACTACGAGATCGACCTCGAAGAGACGCTCGCCCTGGGCGATGCCGATGCCTTCCGTTACTTCTGGCTGCTGTTCCGTCGCGAGGCCCTTGATGCAGCGCCGCCGGCGGCCGAGGGAGCTCTCTCGCCGGCGTGCTTCATCGACCGGCTGATCGATGGCAGCGAGGACTACGCCAAGCGTCTCGGCGAAGACCTCAAGGACCGGGTCTTCGAGAAGATCTTCGTGGTCCTGGCCGAAGGCTTCATCGCCGACATGCGGCGACGCGGCGAGATGCCGGCGGCTCCCGGCGACGAGGCGCTCGCCGAGGTCTTTCACGGGACGCTGACGCTCCTGTATCGGCTGCTCTTCTTGTTGTACGCCGAGGCGCGCAACCTGCTGCCGGTTGCCGAGGAGCGAGGCTACGGGCCCGCGAGCCTCACGCAGCTCAAGCGCGAGATCGCGGAGGTCGCCGGCACGATCGTGGACGAAGCCCAGCGCCGCATCGAGCGCCACTACGACGCCGGCTCCACGTCGCTGTACGATCGCCTGTCGCAGCTCTTCTGTGTGATCGCGAGAGGGGACCCGGCGCTCAATGTCCCGGTGTACAACGGCGGCCTCTTTGTCTCCGAGGTGGACGATGCCGACGAGTCGCCGGCGGCTGCGAGCGCTCGCTTCCTGCTTCGCTACAAGGTCCCCGACCGCCTCGTTGCCCGCGCTCTCGATTTCCTCGCGCGCGACATCGACCGCAAGACGCACGCCCTCGCCTTCATCGATTACAAGTCGCTGGGCGTTCGCCAGCTCGGCAGCATCTACGAGGGACTGCTCGAGTTCCGTCTCCGGATCGCGGGTGAGAAGCTGGCGGTGTGCAAGGGCAAGCGCACCGAGGAGATCGTTCCGTATCGCACCGCGCAGGCTAAGAACCTGAAGATCCTGAAGCGTGGGTCCGCCCGTGACGCGGACGACCTCGTCCTCCCGAAGGGCGCCGTCTACCTCGAGAACGACCGCCGCGAGCGCAAGGCAACCGGCTCCTACTACACGCCCGATTTCATCGTCCAGTACATCGTCGCGCACGCGGTGGGCCCAATCCTGCAGGAGCACTTGAAGCGACTCGCGCCGAGCTTCCGCGCCGCCCAGAAGACGCTCGTCGAGGAACGCAAGAAGTTTCAGGCGCTCCAGGGAAGGGGCGACCCGCCCGACCACCAGGCGTACCTGCGGCACCGCGACCTCGTGGATCAGATCTTCGACTTCCGCGTCGCGGATCCCGCTATGGGCTCTGGTCATTTTCTGGTGGAAGTCGTCGATTTCGTCACCGATCGCCTGCTCGACTTCCTGAACGGCTTTCCGTGGAACCCCGTGGCCGTCGAGCTGAGCGAGACGCGTGACGCGATCCTGCGCGAGATGGAGACGCAGCACGTCGCCATCGACCCGGCGCGCCTGACCGACGTCAATTTGCTCAAGCGCCACGTGCTGAAGCGCTGCGTCTACGGCGTCGATCTGAACCCGATGGCGGTGGAGCTGGCGAAGGTGAGCCTCTGGCTCGACTGCTTCACGCTCGGCGCGCCGCTGAGCTTCCTCGATCATCATCTGAAGGGCGGCAACTCACTCCTCGGCGCCTGGATCGAGACCGTCCGCGGGGTGGTTCAGGGAGACCTCTTCGGGAGCCAGTTCGCGGGTCTGGTCAGCGCCACCGAGGCGATGATCCACGTCGGCGAGCTCTCCGACGTCACCGTGGAGCAGGTGCACGAGAGCGCGCGCGCGTTCCGCGACGCGAGCGTGATCCTCGCGCCGTTCAAAGAGGTGCTCGACCTATGGGCGAGCCAGCATCACGGCAACGGTGAGGCGCGGGCGCTCCTGATGTCAGGAGGATTTCCCGCCATTGCGGCCGGCTGGCAGGCCCGCCTGGGCGGGAAGGGGAAGCCCGTCCTCGAGGCTGCGGCGGTCGCCACGCGCGAGCGCGGATTCTTCCATTGGGAGCTCGAATTTCCCGAGCTGTTCTTCTCGCGCGGCGCACGGAAGGCGCGCACGGGTTTCGACGCCGTGATCGGCAATCCCCCATGGATCAGGCAAGAGTCGCTCGCCGGTGACAAGCAGGCGCTGCGAGCGAGCTTCGAGGAGGTCTTCGACAGCGTAGCCGACACCTACGTGTTCTTCCTCGCGCGCGCGCTCGCGGTCCTGGCCCCCGCCGGGCGGATCGGGATGATCGTTCCCAACAAGTGGTTGCGGGCCGCGTACGGAGAGAACCTGCGGAAGCATCTGGTCGCCACGGCGCCGCCGATCGAGATCGTCGACTTCGGCCATGCGCCGCTTTTCCCGGACGCCGACACCTTCCCGTGCGTCGTCGTCCTCGAGTCAGCACCGGACGGCGAGGCCAAGCGCGCGGTCTCCATTTGCTCGGTGCCGCGTGAGCAGCTCGATGGCCTCGATCTGCCGCGCTTCGTCAGCCGATCGTCGCACAAGCTACCGATCTCACGACTGCGGCCTGAAGGCTGGGACCTCGAGAACGTCGCCGTCGCGGACCTCCTCGAGAAGATCAGACGAGCCGGGATGCCCCTTCGCCAGTACGTAGGCTCCGCGCCGCTTTACGGCATCAAGACGGGTCTGAACGAGGCGTTCCTCATCGATCAGGCGACGCGCGACCGGCTCGTCGCCGAGGACCCCAAGTGCGAGCCCATCATCAAGAAGTTCCTGCGCGGCCGCGACATCCAACGCTGGCACCCCGAGTGGGGCGGCCAGTGGATGATCGTGCTGAAGAGCAGCGAGAACGCAGAGTGGCCGTGGGCGAATGCGGATGCGAAGGCAGAAGCGGTCTTCGCCAAGGCGTACCGGTCGCTGTATCGCTGGTTCAAGCGGTTCGAGGAGAAGCTTCGGAAGCGCGAGGATCGTGGCCGGTACTGGTGGGAGCTTCGATCGTGCGACTACTACGGGATCTTCGACGCGGCGAAGATCCTGTATCCCGACATTGCTTTTCACAGTTGCTTCGCTGTGGATTCGAGCGGCCTACTTGCGAACGACACATGCTTCTTCGTGCGGGGTGACGACTTCTATCTTCTGGCTCTGCTCAATTCGACTGTGATGTGGTGGTACCTGGCCCGGACCGCGATCCGAGGAAAGGACGAAGCGTTCCGCCAAAAGAGCATCTACATGGAGAACCTGCCGATTCCGGGACTTACGAACCATGAGCGCGAACAGGTCCGCGAGAAGACAGCGCGTTTGATCGAACTGAGCCGGCGACGGTACGAGGCGAGCAACGAGTTCTTTGCCGGTCTTGAGCGAGCGGTGGGCTCGGTCAAGCGATCTGACCGGCTCGAGACGTTCTGGGATCTTGATCCTCGGGTGCTCGCAAGCGAGATTCGGCGCTGCTCGACATCGCGACCTTCTGCCCCCGCCCTTGCGAAGGCGACGAGCATCCACGAGAAGCATACTCAAGCGATGCTCCCGCTCGTAGCAGAGATCGCCCGTCACGAGATCGCACTCCATGAGGTGATCTTCGGTCTCTACGGCTTCGACGAGGCCGACGTCCGTCTGCTTCGCGCCACCGCGCCCCCGCGCGACCCTCTCGCGCTGGCGGAAGCGCAGCTCGCTGCAATCGGTCGCGATCCGAGCCGCGAGGCTCGCGAGGCAGGGTAGCGTGCGCGCCAAGATCGCGAGACCGCTCCGCGCCTACGTGGACACGTCGGTCTTCGGCGGAGTACACGACGAGGAGTTCCAGGAGGCCAGCGTCCGGTTCTTCCAGGCCGTGAGGAATGGTAGAATCACCATCGTCGTGAGCGCGGCCACCGCCGAAGAGATCGCCGTCGCTCCGGACGAGGTCCGGGCGACGTTCGACGTCCAGCTCCGCAGGGTCCACGGCTTGCACGCTGCCAACATCGCCAACGTTTACCCTCCCGTCGAGATCCGCTCCCCTCCGGAGGTCGTATGAAACGCAAAGAGTTCGACTGCGTCCGAATGAAGCACGAAGCTCAAAAGGATCTGCTCGCCGCGCTCGAAGGCAAGACCCCCGAACAGCAGGCGGCCGCGCTCGCACGCCGTGCCGGCCGAAATCCGATCTGGCAGGGTCTATTGAATCGCAAACGGCGGTTGGCTAGCGGCGGCCATCGAGGATAGGCGCCAGCCTCGATGATCAAGACGGACGACGAGCTCACGATCGCCCAGGAGTGCGTGGCGAAGGTCGAGCAGATGCTCGTCACTGCGCGACGGACCCACACGCCGGCGCAGTACTCGATGCTGTCGAAACCGTATCTGCTCGAGCTCCAGCAGCGGCAACGCGAGATCCTCGAGTACTTGATGGGAAGGACTTGAAACGCATGCAGGCTGGCGGTTGCGGGCCGGCAGGCCTCGGAGGTACTGAGGGAAGCCTATGACGCGCGACGAGAGCGGAAGGACCCGCACACCGCACACTCGAGGGGTAGCGTCTGGCGACCTTGCCATCGCTCGGCAGTTCGTCAACGCGCTGGCCGAGCGCTGTAACCCCGCACTCTTCACCGTCACCCTCTTCGGCTCCCGTGCCCGTGGCGATGCCGCTGACGAGTCCGATCTCGACCTCTTCATCGCCTTGGCTTGCGACGACCCGGGCAACAGGATCAAGAAGACGGCGCGACGGATCGCAGCCGACCTCACCCTCGAGCACGGAATTCTCGTCTCCGTGCGGGTCGCCGATCGCACGTTTCTGGAACGCCATCGGGGCTATGGCCTGCTGGAAGCCGTGGAACACGAAGGGATCCGAGTGTGAGTCAGGACGAGATCCGCTCCCTCCTCCGCACCGAAGGCATGACCGTCGACTGACCGCCGTGCCGGCGCACGTCTGTAAGGGAGCCCACGCGTGGCTGCGAGAGCAGTCGCCGGAGGCCGCGCACGCCGTCTCATGACGGAGCGGTGTCGCCTCCGATGAAGAAGCGCAAACCGTACCCCGCGGGAAGCTCCCCCGTCGTCGACGAGCAGCGCGACGTCAAACTTCCGTACGTCATCGACAACGAGGTCGTTCGCCTCGCGGACGTGCTGCGCGATCTCCTCGTGCAGCACGAAGGGCGCTCGCTGGACGTCGCGACCGCCTACTTCAGCCTCTCGGGCTATCGTGTGCTCGAGGCCGGCCTGGGCCGACTGGGGAGCTTTCGGCTCCTGCTCGGAGCCGAGCCGAGGTCAGGCGAGGACGTCGGCATGCGTCCTGATGGGCGTCAGCTCACTCGCTTGCTGCGGGGGGATCTCGAGGCGGAGGCGTTCACGCCTGCGGCCCTCGAGCTGGTGGAGAACCTGATCCGCTTCTTGCGGCGCGCCGAGGTCGCCGTCCGGCTCTACGGTGACGGCTTTCTCCACGCCAAGTGCTACCTGTTCTATGACGACGCGCCGACGGGGTCGTGGGATCGGCTGCGGCCGGTCGCGGGCATCGTCGGCTCGAGCAACTTCACGGGGCCCGGCCTCACGACCAATCGTGAGCTGAACCTCGCGCACAAGACCCTGCTCGACGAGAACGAGCTGGACGAAGAGTACGATCGTTCGGCTCCCCCAGATCGAGCGCTTCGGGTCGCCGAGACGTCCGATCCGTACGGTCGCGAGAACCGCCGCCGACTCAAATCTGCCGTCGGTGCCCGCGCCATTACCGAGCTGGACCGGTGGTACGAGCGCCAGTGGGCCGCGGCCCGTGACTTCAAGCAGGAGCTGATCGATCTTCTCGACGCGTCCAAGTTCGGGAGCCAGGAGTACTCGCCGTACGACGTCTACCTGAAGGCGCTCTTCGAGTACTTCCGGGACGACCTCGAAGCAGAGCCGGCGCCGGCTGGACGCTCGGCAGTGGACCTCGCCGAGTTCCAGGAAGATGCCGTCAAGAAGGCACGCCGCATCCTGGCGCGCTACGACGGCGTGATGATTGCGGACTCGGTCGGGCTCGGGAAGACGTGGATCGGGAAGAAGCTGCTGGAGGAGTTCGCCTACCACCTGCGGCAGAAGGCGCTCGTCATCTGTCCGGCGGCCTTGCGGCCGATGTGGGAGCGCGAGCTCCGCGAGGCGACGATCACGGCCATGGTGATCTCGCAGGAGGACCTCGGACGATGGGAGACTCCGGCTCCGGCGCTGGCCGATGTCGACGTCGTCCTGATCGACGAATCGCACAACTTTCGCAATCGGACGGCCCAGCGCTACGAGAACCTCGAGCGCCTCATTGCCCAGAACGGCGGTCGGGGGCGCGACGGCGCTCCCAAGAAGCTGATCCTGCTGACGGCCACCCCCGTCAACAACGATCTCCTAGATCTCTATCACCAGATCAGCCTATTCACCCGCGGGGACCGCGCCTACTTCGCGGCGGCGGGAATCGGTGACCTGCACCGCTACTTCTTGAGCGCGCGGCGAACGGCGAAACAGGATGGCAGCGCGGTGGCGCTCTTCAACCTGCTCGAGGAGGTCGTGATCCGTCGCACGCGCCCCTTCATCCGTCGCGCATACCCGGAGGCGACGATTCGCGGTGAGCGGATCAGCTTCCCGGAGCGGCGGCTTCGGACGGTGCGGTACGATCTCGAGGCGACCTACGCGGGAATCTACGAGGAGATCGTTTCAGGCATCGAGGATCTGCGCCTGGCGCCGTACCGCCTCGAGTCGTTCAAGAAGCAGGGCGTGAAGCGCGATGAGTTCGAGGAGGGTCGCGAGGAGGCGCTCGCCGGGATCTTCAAGAGCCGCTACCTGAAACGCTTCGAGTCCTCGATCGAGGCCTTCAAGATCAGCGTCCGCCGGGCGCTCGAGTTCCACAAGACGTTCGAGTCCTACGTGCTCGAGGGCAAGGTGCTGCGCAGCACGGAGTTTCATCGAGCGATGCGTTACCTCGGTCGCGAGGACGAGGAAGATGACGCCACGCCGGGCTCGCAGGCCGACGCGCTCGATGCGAACGCCGAGGCGCGAGCGGTGCTGGACGGTATGGAGCAGGTCGATCCGTCTGCCTACGACCTCCGGAAGCTCCACGAGGCCGTCCAGCACGACGTCGAGATCCTGACGCACCTCTGGGACCGCGTGCAGGACATCACCGCTGCCGGTGATGCAAAACTCGATCGGCTGCGCACGCTCCTCGAGACCGATCTCAAGGGTGAGAAGGTCCTCGTCTTCACCTACTACAAGGACACCGCGCGCTACCTCTTCCGTGAGCTTGGTGGCTCCTTCGGGAGCCGGATGCGCCGTATGGACTCCGGAGCCGACCCTCGGGAGCGTGCCGCGATCGTGCAACGGTTCGCACCCAAGGCGAACGGCCGGGCGGAGCTCGCAGGCGGCGCGGAGGAGATCGACGTCCTGATCTCCACCGACGTGCTCTCGGAGGGCCAGAACCTCCAGGACTGCGGGCATCTGCTGAACTACGACCTGCACTGGAACCCGACCCGCATGGTCCAGCGTGCCGGCCGGATCGATCGCATCGGCACGGCGTTCTCGACGCTCTGGATCCTGAACATGTTTCCGGACCACGGCCTGGAGCGCCTCCTCGGCCTCGTGCAGCGACTGACGGAGCGCATCGCGCACATCGACAGTCTCGGGCTCCTCGACTCGAGCGTGCTCGGCGAGACGGTCCATCCGAGGAACTTCAACACGCTCCGGCGCATCCGTGACGAGGACGGTGCCGTCATCGACGAAGAGGAGGAGTTCACCGAGCTCGCCAGCAACGAGTTCTTGCAACAGACCCTTCGCACCGTGCTGGGCAGCGAAGGACGCGAGCGCTTGGAGGCGCTACCTGATGGCATCCACTCGGGCCTGATCAAGCCGCGCGCGCGGGGAATGTTCTTCTACTTCCAGGCACCCGACGGTGCAGATGGGAAGCTGCACTTCTGGAAGTACTACGACCTCTCCGAACGCCGCATCATCGACAACCGCTATGTGATCGCGAGCCTCATCCAGTGCGAGCGCGACACGCCGCGGGTCGTGGGGGAGTATGACGTCTTCGCGATCCAAGAGGAGGTCATCCAGGACATCCTGCGCGGCTACGAAGCGCAGCAGGCCGTGGAGGTCACGCCCCGGACCGTCGACCCGGTCCAGCAGACGGTGGCGACGACGATCCAGGAGTACCTGAACCATCCGGACGTGGAGCGCCGCCGGGCGCTGGGCGCGCTGCGTTTCCTGGCCCAACCGATGGCATCGGTTGCCGTCAAGGCGCTGCGCGAGGCGTACCGCGCGTTTCAGAAAGGCGGCAAGGTCGAAGGGCTGCTCGCGTGTGTCGAGGGCCTCGCGGGCGAATTCGAGCGTGCTCCTGCGCGAGCGGCGCTCGCGCGGCACATGCTCCGCCGCGACGAGCTGCGGCTCGTCTGCTTCGATGACCTGTGTAGCTGATGCGAGTCCGGATCGGCGGCGCGAAGCCAGCTTCGCATCAGATGCGTAGGACTCCTCGGCGCGGGACGGTCGTTCCGTAGGTCTCGCTCGACACGGGCGCGCCCATCTCGGCCAGCACCGATCGATGCTTCGGGATCGGCGTCCGCATGAGCCGCTCCTCGAACGGCTTGAGCTTCTCGAAGCTCTCGAGAGCCAGGACCCGCTCGACGAAGGCGGCGGTCAACGGCCAGCGGGCGCCATCCACGCGAAAGCGAGCAAAGGCCGCGTTGCGGAAGAAGCAGGCGATGGAGATATCGGCGATGGAGAGGCCTCCAAAGAGGAAGCCCACGCGCGGGACTTGCGCCTCGAGGTAGTCGAGCACGTCGGGGATCTCCACGCTCAGCGTCTTCTCCATGACCTCGTTGTCCGTCGGCTCGCCCCAGACGAACGGGTTGATCACGACCTGATTGAACAAGCGCCAGATGAACACCTCTCCCATCCGCGTGTCGGCAAACTCCTCGAGCCACCGCGCCTGGGCGCGTTCCGTGATGTCGGCGGGATACAGAGCCGGCTGCGGGTGGCGCTCCTCGAGGTACTGGCAGATGACGGTCGAGTCCGCGAGCGTGACGTGATCGTCGAGGAGAACTGGTATCCGCCGTACCGGGCTCAGCTTCGAGAACCGCTCGTCGCCCATGAAGGGAATGATGGGATCGATCTCGTAGGGCACTCCCTTCAGATCGAGAAAGACCAGCACCTTTCGCACGTAGGGAGAGAGGTAGCTGCCAATGACCTGAAGGCGAGTCTTCACGTGGGCTCCTTTCTCCATGCAAGGCGCTCACACGTCCACTTCTTCCACCTTCGGCGCCCGCTGCATGATGAACTCGAAGCGTGGTGCCACCTCGCGGCCCATGAGCGTCTGGATCGTCTGATCGGTCGCGGCGGGATCGCGGACCGCGACCCGCAGCAGCGCGCGGTGCGCCGGATCGAGCGTCGTCTCCTTGAGCGTTCCGGGGTTCATCTCGCCGAGACCTTTGAAGCGCGTGACCAGCACCCGGCCGGCCTTGCCGTTGCGCTCGGCGAGGAGGCGGTCGCGCTCGGCGTCGTCACGCGCCCACAGCACCTGCTTCCCGGCGTCGATCCGGTAGAGCGGTGGCTGCGCGATGTAGACGTAGCCCTGGCGCACCAGCTCGGGGAGGTGACGGTAGAAGAACGTGAGCAGCAGCGTGCAGATGTGGTTGCCGTCGGAGTCGGCGTCCATGAGGAGGCAGATCTTGTGGTAGCGGAGCTTGCGGACGTCGAAGTCCCTGCCGGCGCCGCAGCCCAGCGCGGAGACGATGTCGGCGAGCTCCTTGTTGATGAGGACCTTGGCGGTCGCGGCCTGCTCGGTGTTGAGGACCTTGCCGCGGAGCGGGAGGACGGCCTGGAAGGCGCGGTCGCGTCCCTGCTTCGCCGAGCCGCCAGCCGAGTCGCCCTCGACGATGAACAGCTCGCACTCCGACGGATCGGTCGAGGTGCAGTCGGCAAGCTTCCCGGGGAGATTGAGCCGGTGCGAGACGGCGCCTTTGCGCTGCACCTGCTCGGCGGCGGCACGCGACGCGCTGCGCGCGCGGGCGGCGAGGACGACCCGCCCCGCGATCACGTCGCCGGCGGTGCGATTGGCGTTGAGGGCGTTCTCGAGCGCGGTCCGGACGACGCCGTCGATGATCGGCGTCACCTCGGCGTTGTTGAGGCGTTCCTTGGTCTGCCCCTGGAACTGCGGCTGCGGAACCTTGATCGCGAGCACGGCGACCAGGCCCTCGCGACAGTCCTCGGCCGCGATCGTGAGGCCGCGCGGCACGAGGGTGTGGACGGTCAAGTAGTTCCGCACCGCCTTCACGAGCCCCGCCCGGAGCCCGTTCTCGTGCGCGCCGCCGGCGGTCGTCGGGATGCTGTTCACGAACGAGAGCACACGCTCCTGGGTGTCCTCGGTCCAAGCGAGCGCGCACTCGAGGTGGAGGCCGTCCTGCTCCTTCGCGATCGTGAACACCTCGCCGGCGAGCGGCGCCCTGCCGCCCTCGGCGACGAGCTTGGCGAGGTAGGCCTTGATGCCGTCCTCGTAGTGAAAGACGGTGCGCGTGTCGGCGGCCTCGTCACGGAACTCGACCGTCAGCCCGCCGTGCAGGTAAGCCTTGGCCTCGAGCTGCTCGGCGATGCGCGTGGGATCGAAACGGATGCTCGGGAAGATCTTCGAGTCGGGGCGGAAGACGATCGTCGTGCCGCTGCCGCGCGCCGAGCCGAGCTTGCGGAGCGCGCCGACCGCCTTGCCGCGCGCGAAGCGCTGCTCCCATTCGGCGCCGTCGCGCCGCACCCGCGCGACGAGTGACTCGGAGAGCGCGGTCACGACCGAGGCACCGACGCCGTGCAGGCCGCCCGAGTGGTAGTAGTTCTTCGCCTCGAACTTGCCGCCGGCGTGGAGCGTCGTCAGGATCAGCTCGAGCGCCGGCTTCTTGTACTGCGCGTGGCGATCGACGGGAATGCCGCGGCCGTTGTCGGTCACCGTGACCGACGCGCCGTCGGCGTGGAGCGTGACGCCGATCCGGTCAGCGTAGCCGTTCATCGCTTCGTCGACCGAGTTGTCGACGATCTCCCAGAGAAGATGGTGCAGCCCGGTCGCGTCGGTGCCGCCGATGTACATGCCAGGGCGGCGCCGCACGGGCTCGAGACCCTCGAGGACGAGGATGTCTTTCGCGGTGTAGCTCTTCGCCGTCTTCGCCATCTCAGGACCCCGCCTCCGGCCGCCGCGGCGTCGCGCTCGACCCGTTCTCCGGCAGCCGCAACGCCGCGACGCCGCCGCGCTTCACGACGCGCTGCCCTTTCCCTGCCCGCCGGCCGGCGGGCACGTCGGCGACGCCGAGCCGGCGCTCGCCACCCTCGAGAGTGACCGCCACAAAGACGCCGTCAGGCGGCAGCGCCAGCGCCCCGACGACACGGTCGTCACCCTTGTCGGGACGCATGAGAATGACGCCACGCCCCGGGCCGGCGAGATCGGCGACGTCATCGAGCGCAAAGCGAAGCATTTTGCCGCGCGCCGTCGCGACCACCACGGCCTTGCCGAGGATGGGCTCGATGGCGACGATTTCGTCGCCATCGGCGACGCGCGCCAGGCGGCGCCCGGAGCGCGTCGTCTCGGAGAGGTCGGGCGCGGCGCGGAAGCCGTAGCCCTTGGCGCTCACGACGAGGAAAGCGTCGGGCGCCGCGGTCGTCACCGTGAGACCCGGGAGCGCCGGCTGCGCTTCGGTCCCCTCCGGTGCCGGCGCGGCCTCGCGGATCGAGCGCGCGACCACCACGCGCTCACCATCGCCGAACTTGAGGAGCGACTGCACGGGCTCGCCGTAGCCGGTCGTGGCCGGGACGTCGGCGACC
>Ga0315268_10005695_pt1 | contig 13338 bp, 11 predicted proteins | sample C1_top_MG_FD_204535 | JGI IMG/M metagenome (GOLD analysis project Ga0315268, IMG submission 204535) | Sediment microbial communities from Yellowstone Lake, YNP, Wyoming, USA - C1_top | ecosystem: Environmental > Aquatic > Freshwater > Lake > Sediment | place: USA: Wyoming | collected 2017-08-01 | reverse complement strand
TCCTAGTCTCAAGCTCTGCCATAGAAGAAGTAGAAAAAACACTTGGACAAAAACTTGAACAAGGCAAAGTTTACATTGACGGAATTCTATCCCGCAAAAAACAAGTAGCCCCATTGTTCGTCAAACATTTCGATAAATAGACCGAAAAATAATTCAATTATAATTTTTCCGCCAAAGGCGGATCCGCCTTTGGCGGAAATTTTAATTTACTATATATGAGAGTAGAAAAAAAAGATCTAGGCAAATCACAAGTTGAATTGATGGTGGAAGTATCCGTGGACGAATTCAAACCGTATATTGAAAAAGGTGTGGAGGCGGTGGCCAAAGAAGTTAAAATCGATGGATTCAGGTCTGGCAAGGTGCCGTATGATATTCTCAAGGCCAAGATCGGCGAGATGAGCATACTGGAAGAATCGGCCAGGATCGCCATTAATAAAACTATTGAAACCGTCATAAAAGAAAATATTACCGAACAGTTGGTCGGACAACCGCAGATAAATATCACAAAGCTGGCACCGGAAAATCCGCTGGAATACAAGATCACTTTGGCTGTTTTGCCAAAGGTTGCTTTAGGCACCTACAAAGACCTCCGTGTAAAAGTGGACAAAAAAACCGTAGCGGATAGCGAAATGGAAAAAATGTTAAATGACCTTAGGGAATTAAAGGTTAAAGAAACATCAGTAGATCGGGAGATCAAAGAAGATGACAAGGTCATCGCGGATATCCATATGTTTTTGGACAATGTGCCGCTTGAAGGCGGACACGCTCATGAAGCCGCGATCATTATCGGTAAAAATTATTTCATACCGGGTTTTGACAAGCATTTAATAGGCGCCAAAAAGGGCGAAACGCGCGAGTTCAAACTCCCCTATCCGGAAGATTTTCATCAAAAGAATCTGGCCGGCAAACTGGTAGAATTCAAAGCGGATATAAAAGATGTTTTTGAAAGAATATTGCCGGAACAAGACGAAGAATTCGCCAAAGGTTTCGGCTCGCACAATATTGAAAATCTCAAAGAAAATATCAAAAAAAGTTTATCAGAGAGAAAGGATATGGAGTCCGCGCAGAAGAGTGAAATCGAGATGCTTGAAAAGATCGTCGCCTCAGCCAAATTCGGCGACATCCCGGAACTGCTGATCAACCACGAGGTGGATGCCATGCTGGCGGAATTGGAACATAGCGTGAGTGAGCAAGGTGGACGTTTTGAAGATTATCTGTCCAGCATTAAAAAAACAAAAGACCAACTAACGCTCGATATGCTGCCCGATGCCATCAAAAGAGTCAAAATGTCACTCGTCATCCGTGAGATCGCGATCCTGGAAAAAATCAATATTGAAGAAAAAGAAATTGCCGATCATATCGAACACATGAAAAAACATTACAAAGGAAATAAAGAATTGGAAAAAAGGTTAACCACGCCGGACTATAAGATTTACGCCGAAAATATGCTGACGAATAGGAAAGTGATTGAAAAATTAAAAGAATGGAATTTTGATAAAGAAAAAGATAGTAAATAAATTTCGTAAAATTGAAATCTAAAAAAGCCAAGCGTCCATGCTTGGCTTTGATTTTATTAAGTTAAAAACTAAACGAAAGGGCGGAATTTATTATTAACCCATTTTCGTTTCCCCTGGCTTCCTCCATGATATCATTATCAGAATAAGCTATTCTGACGTTTAGCCCAAAGTTTTTGTTGATTTTCCAAAATAATTCTGTTCCAACAAGGCTTCCGTTGTGTTCCACTTTGGTTCGTTTTAAATTAATATAACCAAAAGGACTAATTTCAACGGGTCCCAAAGATATTAACTCGTTCATCTTAAAGCCAAATCTGATATTGTCCACATCTCCTGTCCATGAACCAAGATCAGTTCCAAGTGAAATGTCCATGGAGCTTTTTTTGTTCAGCAACGCTGAAGTAAGGTTAAAAAATCCTCCCCGCTCGGTCATTACGTATTGGATTAACGGAGGTGTAAATTCGTATCCCTTAAACCTGATAATAGTTGAATCTGTTGATCTTTTTCCATGCCATAGATAATTATAAACCGCGTGCAAACTATCATACGTCTTAAAACTAAAAACCGCGCTCAGTGCAGATTGTAAACTAATGTCCCGCGCTGATAATTTTATTCCGCTATTCTTCAGTTCGGCGGAATAAATTCCAACGTCGCCTTCCTTAACTACGTCTATTTTGGTACTTGAATAAATATCATAGGTGGCGGTAGAAAATTTCCTAAACAAAAAGGAGAGCCCCCGGTCAAACGACACTTGTTTTATGGTCATTTGGTTAACCAGGAAAGCCTCATATTCTTCCTGATTTAATCCGGCCGTTACAATTTTAATCAATTGTTTGGAAGTTGGATAATAGGAAATTTCCGATTTGTATCGTGGGACCAGAATGCTCCAATCTCTAAAATCTACCCGAGCTGAGTAAGCGCCAAATTTAAGCGTTTCTTCGCCATGGGCTGTCTCGTGGCTGTAATATCCCCAAAAGCCAACGCTGTATAAACAAAAAAAAGTTTGAGTTAAACGACCAAAAGCGCTGTCATCCAAATGAAATTTTTTATTCAAGTAGTCGGTTGTAAATCCGGATAGCTCGGTTAAGGTTAAATACATCTGCGCGTTAGCCTCCAAATTTTTTAACGGGTTAGCAAACGGAATAGATAACTTTCTGCTAATTTGTGAATGTTCGGTATTTGTTTCCGCAAAAGCGGAAACTGCCAGAATATTCAAGATGCAAATACAAAAAAACAAGCACTTGATCTTCATTGTTTCCGCTCCTTTCTTTAGAATAAATTTTGATATTATTTTCAACGATCAATAAACCAATCTAGCATAAATTATAAGCCATGTCAATGCTTAATAAAACCGCCCCGTAATATGCGGGACGGTTTTTAATGTATCAATAGAACAAATTTAAAATCTAAAATCCCAAATCATAAATCCGAAATATTCTTTGGTGCCCGGGGCGGGAATCGAACCCGCACGACATTGCTATCGAGAGATTTTAAGTCTCTTGTGTATACCAGTTTCACCACCCGGGCCCTTTCAATTTTAGATTTGGGATTTATGATTTGGAATTGTATTTATTTTAAATATTTTGAATTCTTTTTCGTGTTAATAGAAGATACAAAAATTGCTACCAATTCGTTTGCTTCAATTAATAGTGGCTGAACCAAATCCCTGTCCATTATATTTGATTCTATTATTATTTCCAGCCAGAAACAGCTTTCATCTGTTTCTTCTTCGACAGTTGCCAGTTTGGATAAAAAATCTGCGGTTGATTTAGCTCTACAAACAGCGCGATAATTAGCCGCAACTGAAGTACCAGATCTAAGCAGCTGCTTGCCAATTACTTGGGCATCCAAACTTTTTGGCAAAGCACGAAATAACTTGATAATCCGAAGCGCAAATTTCTTGGTTCGGTCTTTCAGCTCCTCCTTCGTCATAAATTAAAAATTTAAAATCCAAAATCTCAAATCCCAAATCTAAAATGTTCTTGGTGGAGATGGCGGGAGTTGAACCCGCGTCTAACAAATCCTTAAAGGCACATTTACGAAAATATCCGGACTTTATATCTTGTTATTACTCTTTAAACCCGGCAAAAAAAGCAACAACCAGCTCCTTAATTTCAACCAATGGCTGGAGCGAACCGTTGGCCTAGCCTGAAATATGACACCCGTGACCGGCCATCAGGCTTAGCCGGGCGGATGGTTGCGGCTATTAAGCGGCAACAGGAGCAAAGGCTGGGATCTTCCATGTGAAGCCCACCTTGCTTGACAAGTCGTTTACACTTATCTTTATTCCGAACGGTTTTACGCGGTGATCGGAGTGCGCGTCTCGAATGCCTCTAATAAAATTTATTATCGAAGCCCAGCATCCCCATGGTTAATTTTTTTGTTTTTAATGTACTTGCCTATTATAATTTACTTCAAGTTTAATTTTCTATACCTTTGGCAAATTTCTAATATCTAATATCTAATTTCTAATAAATGACCAATTTCAAATACAAAAAAAATTTATTAACTTCGACATTTTACTTAGGAATTATAATTTATAATTTAGAAATTTATTTAACGTCTTCTCTTCTTCAAAACGCTGAAGTGTCTCTCGACGTCTTTCTTCTTGATATCTTCCCTCTTATCGTATTTCTTTTTGCCTTTGCCGATGCCGAAGGATAGTTTGATCAAGCTACGTTTAGTATAAATTTTTATCGGCACTAATGTCAAGCCCTGCTCCCCTGTTTTGCCGATCAAATATTTTATTTCCTTTTTTTTGATTAATAATTGGCGAGGGCGGCTGGCATTATAATTATCAATTTGACCGGCGTGCTGATACGGCGGAATAAAACTATTTGTCAGAAAAAATTCAGGTGATTTTTTTCCGGATCGTTTGATGGTGACAAAAGCACCCTTCAAACTGATATGGCCTGTTTTTACCGATTTGACCTCATGGCCATATAAAATCATACCGGCTTCATAAGTATCGGTTATTTCATAGTCAAAGTTGGCCCGCTTATTTATAGCTAATATAGGCATAATATTTAATATTGATAATTAATACTACCTTCATTCTAACCTATTTTCAACCTCTTGCCAAAATAATATCTTTAGTTTATAATAGCCTTAGATAAGAAACAACCTTTCTTATTTTTATTTTAAAAAAAATTCACCGTTTTGGCGGGCTTGCCCGTCTTTGGTCAGAATAATTAATAGTTAATTCTAATGTTTAAGGTTTAATCCTTTTGGCGGGCTTGCCCGCCGTAGCTCCGTACTCGGAGCGTAGGCGGGTATCGTATAATGGTTATTATGCGTCCTTGCCAAGGACGAAATACGGGTTCGATTCCCGTTACCCGCTCCCTTACTATATTTTATGCGAAAAATCTGGCGTAGAGCCAAGCCGAAAGATGAAGGAAAAATATTCAGATTAAACTGGCAGATCAGAGTGCCGGAAGTTTTTTTAATTGATGAAAACAACATTAACGTCGGTGTTATGCCCACGAGCCAGGCTTTAAAAATTGCCGGGGAAGCGGATCTTGATCTGGTAGAGGTCAACCCAAAAGGAAACCCACCGGTCGCCAAAATTTTGGATTTCGGACAATTCAAATATGAACGCGACAAAAAGGCGCATAAGCAGAAGGTTCAACAAAAAAAAGTTGATATCAAGGGTATTAGGCTTTCTCTGCGCATTAGCCAGCATGACCTGGAAATCAGGCAAGAGCAAGCCAGAAAATTCATTGAGAGAGGCGATAAACTAAAAATTGAGCTTGGCCTTAGGGGTCGGGAAAAACAGCATACGCAAAAAGCCTTGGAAATTATGAAAAATTTTGTCATTGCACTGGAAAAAACTGAAGGATTAAACATTATCAGAGAACAGGACTTGACAAAACAAGGCGGAAGCTTTAATATAATACTTGCCAATAAAGCCCAATAGCCAAATTGGCCGTAGGAGCAAACACTCCTTTTTTATTACAAAATAATTTACTAAAAAATACCCTTAACCTTATATATTATGCCGAAAATCAAAACGCACAAAGCTACGGCTAAAAGAGTTAAAATCACCAAGCAAAATAAAATACGGTCCAGAAAAGCCGGCCAAGATCATTTTAACGCCAGAGAAACCGGCCAGACCAAAAGAAATAAAAGAAAAGATATTGAGACCGGCATGGTTTCAAAAAAATTACTTAAATCACTAATGCCTTATTAATAAATTACTGCTAATAGATATTTCTGTTTGCATTTTTTAATTTTTATTTTTGGAAATTGGAAATTGGAAATTGGAAATTTTAAGATATATGCCACGAGTCAAAAGAGGAACATCCCACGTCAAGAAAAGAAGAAAGCTTTTAGCAAAAGTTAAGGGCTTTAAGTGGGGACGCAAAAATTTGATCAAAAGAGCCAAGGAGGCTACAGTTAAGGCCGGTGCGCATGCTTACAGTGATCGTAAAAAAAAGAAAAGAACCAGCCGGGCTCTGTGGCAGATCAGAATAAATGCTTTTACCAGAGAGCATGATTTGAGTTATTCGAAATTTATAAACCTTCTAAAGACAAATAAAATAGAAATTGACCGTAAAATTTTGGCTGAATTGGCGGTAAAAAATAAAAATATTCTGGAAAGAATAATTGAAGAAATAAAAAATAAATAATCGGATATTTGATCTTATATTGACTTAATGACAAAAAGGTGATATAATTTTTTTATTATGAAAATTATTCAAATAGTTCAACTAACGATTGCCATACTATTAATGGTATCAATCCTGCTTCAAAACAGAGGTTCCGGCCTATCCGGAATTTTTGGCGGTTCTGATAATGTTTATCGGACAAAAAGAGGGGTTGAAAAATTCTTATTTACAGCTACCATCATACTTGGCGTACTATTTATCGTAGTGGCCTTATCCGGATTATTGATCCAAAAATAATTTAAACTTCTTCATATAAAAAACATAGTTAACTTCAAGTGAACTCTTCTAATAACAATAATAAAACAAAGAATAAATTAGAAAATTTATTTTCTTTTATTTTTAAATACTTCCCAAAAAAACATTCCCGCACCGGGTCTCTTTATAATCCGCAGACCGAACTCGACAAAAAACTGGTTTATTCTTTATCCAAATCGAAAATTCCGAGTTTTCGGCAAATGAAATATATCGGCCGTTTCTTGAATAAAAAAGAGCTGATCATTTTGCGGGTCGGACTGATAGTTTTTTTTGCCAGCATAATTTTTATGGGAGCGCATTTTTATTACACCCATCTGGAAATTGTGCCGTCTCAAGGCGAAAAATATATCGAAGGAATAGTCGGTTCTCCAAAATATATCAATCCTTTATATGCCAGCGCCAATGACGCGGATAGTGATATTTCTTCTCTGGTATATTCTTCATTATATAAAAGAAATCAAAAAGGCGACTTAACGGCGGACTTGGCTCTGGGTATGGATCGTTCAAAGGACAATCTTACATATAATATAAAAATAAAAAATAACGTAATATGGCACAACGGTTCGCCATTGACGGTTGATGATATTATTTTCACATTCAACGCTATTAAGGAAACAAACTATCATTCTCCGCTTCGGATCAGCTTTAGCGGCGTGGAAATAGAAAAAGTAGATGAACAAAATATTAAATTTATCTTGACGCAACCCTATGCTCCATTTCAAGAGTTGCTGACCTTTGGCATATTGCCGCAGGAACAATGGTTGCAGATACCGCCCGCCTCGGCCAATTTGGCGGCCATAAATCTAAAGCCAATCGGTTCCGGTCCGTTTTTATTCAAATCACTGATCAAGGATAAGGTTGGCAATATAAAATCAATTACTCTTTCACGCTTTGATGGTTATTACGGACAATTGCCGTATTTGGATGAAATAATTTTTAAATTTTATGTTAGCTCCGGAGAAACAGTAGCCGCGCTTAATAATAGCGAGATAGCGGGTATCAGCTTTTTACCCAAAGGCGATCAAAAAGATATATTATCCGCCGACTCCCTTAATATTTACGAATTAAACATTCCACAACTTACCGCCATTTTTTTGAACAAAAAGAATAATCAGGCCTTGGGTGATAAAAATATCAGAAAAGCTTTGGCACTGGCCATTGATAAAAAAGAAATTGTAAACGAAATTTTTGCCGGCAAATATAAGATCGTTGATGGACCGATATTGCAAAATTCTTTCGCTTATAATTCAAATATAAAAAAATACGCTTTTAATAAAAGTGAGGCTGAAAAAATATTAGACCAAGCCGGCTGGAAAATAAAAAACGTATCAAAAGAAATGGCTGCGGAAGCAGAAAAGAATATTAATTCAAAAAATGAAGACGAGAAGGCCGAAGCGGAACAAATATTAAAGGTTGGAGAAGGGAACTGGCGTGTAAGGCAAAATAAAAAAATTGATGATTTTTTATCTATAAACTTCGTTTCAATCGACACGTCTGATAATTATTTAGTCGCTGAAAAAATAAAAAAATTCTGGGAAACGATCGGTATAAGGACGCTGGTTGAGATAGTGCCGGCTATGCAAATCCAAACAGATATCATTAAGCCGCGTGAATTTGATGCTTTATTTTATGGCCAGATTCTGGGCGCAGACCCGGATGAATATGCTTTTTGGCACTCATCACAGGCCGGTGATAATGGGCTCAATATCTCTGATTTTTCCAACAAAGAAACCGATCAGCTCTTGGAAGATGGCAGAACGGTATCGGATGAAAAAATCAGGAAAGAAAAATATTTTAAATTCCAAGAGATCATAACCGAGGAGGTTCCGGCCATCTTTATGTATTCTCCTACGTATACTTACGTCCAAACCAAAAAAGTCAAAGGCTATAGTACCACAGGAATAGTATCTCCCAAAGATAGATTCTCGGATGTTTTCAATTGGTACATAAAAACCCAAGGCAAAATAATTTGGTAATGAATATTTGGGGGATATGGCGGAATTGGTAGACGCGCTAGCTTCAGGAGCTAGTAGTAGCAATACTGTGAGAGTTCGAGTCTCTCTATCCCCACCACGCTGATTTTCTATAAATTTATCTTATCTTTACTCTCTAAAATATATAACCAACTAACAAAACTTAAACGTTTAATTGTTCGGGAAATAAAAATAATTATTTGCACCTACTTGATGTAAGTCAAATGTCAAATGTCAAAATTGCAACTCAAAACTCAAAACTATTATTACTTTTTACTTTTGAGTTGAAGTTTTGAATTTTGAGTTTTGAGTTTTAACTTCAAATATTTTAATTAACCTAAAATGTATTAAAAATAACATAATTATTCAGATACTAAAATATTCTGATTAAATTACAATCTATGATCACAAAATATAAATCAAAGTTTTCTAATCCTTCCATTCCCAAAGGTGAAGGAACTGCTGGAAAAAATTTCAGCTCTTATAAAAATCCGGAAAAAAATGAAAAAACGACGAGGCTCATCGGTTATCGCCGCAGCGATAACACGCCGGTAAAAGGAATAATAAACAAAGATATGCGGCCAAGATTCGTCTACGCAAAAAAATATGATGTCCCGGTTGAAAGTTCCGTATTGCTTCACAAAGAAAAATTGAAGGTGATGGTTATGGGCGGACTGGAAGAAGTCGGCCGAAATATGACTATCTTTGAATATGACGGTGAAATAATAATAATCGATATGGGATTGCAATTCCCGGAAGAAAATATGCCGGGTATTGATTATATTATTCCGAATGTTTCGTACTTGGAAGGAAAAGAAGATCGCATCAAGGGCGTCATTATAACGCATGGCCATATGGATCATATCGGCGCTATTCCGCATTTGATCGGACACCTCGCTAATCCGCCGATGTTCATGGGAAAACTGACGGCCGGCATAGTTCGAAAAAGAATTGAAGAATTCGATAAATGTCCGCGCCTCAACATTGCCGAAATCAACGAGGAATCAAAGATCAAGCTGGGCAAATTTTTTCAGATCGAATTTTTACGCGTTAACCACTCCATTCCGGATTGTTTTTCGATAATAATAAATACGCCGCCCGGCATAATTGTGCATACTGGCGATTTTAAAATTGACTATTCTCCGGTTAATGACAAACCGGCCGATCTGAACCGAATCGCGCTACTCGGCGGAGAAGGCATCTTGCTTCTGATGGCCGACTCTACCGATTCCACCCATCCAGGCTATCAAATTTCCGAGTCGGATATCGGCGATGAGATCGGCAAACTGTTTGAAAAAATAACCGGCCGGATTATTATCGGCACATTTGCCTCACAGATCAGCCGCATTCAAAAAATATTCGACCTGGCCGCCAAATTTAATCGTCGAATATATTTGCAGGGGCGATCCATGAATGATAATGTGGAAATCGCCCATAAAATCGGCTACCTAAAATTCAACCCGCGGATACTGATAGATTCCGAGAGTGAAATGAGAAGAATCCCGGACAATAAAATAATTATTCTCGGCACCGGCGCGCAAGGCGAAAGCAATGCTTTTCTAATGCGGGTCGTCAATGGCGAACACCGCTCGGTACAAATCAAGCAAGGCGACACGATTATTTTTTCTTCATCGGTTATTCCCGGCAACGAACGGACAATTCAAAACCTGAAAGATATGATCGTCCGGCAGGGAGGCAAAGTGATACATTATGAAATGATGGATGTGCATGCCGGCGGACACGCCAAACAAGAAGACTTGAAGCTGATGATGCGCCTTTTAAAGCCCCGGTATTTTATGCCCATCGAAGGAAATCATTATATGCTAAGGGCGCACGCTGAATTGGCGGAGCAAGTCGGTATTCCAAAAAATAATATCTTCGTCGCGGACAACGGACAAGTAGTCGAATTTTCCATGAACCACGTCGGTGAAGTGACCGGACGTTTGACTGAAGAAAGAGCAATCACTGATTATGTAATGGTGGACGGCCTCGGAGTGGGCGATGTTTCGCATATTGTACTGCGTGACCGGCGCGTAATGGCGGAAGACGGCATGATAGTGATTATTGCCACCATCGATGCCAAAACCGGCGATCCCATCGGCAATCCGGATATAATTTCCCGCGGATTTGTCTATATGAAAGAAAACAAAGAGCTTATCGAAAAAACCCGGATGAAGGTAAAAAAAATGATTAAGGATCATGATCCTCGCACGCCGGCCGATGATGATTATTTAAAAAATAAGATCAGAAACGATATCGGACAATTCTTATTCAGCCAAACCAAGAGGCGCCCGATGGTTCTGCCGGTAGTAATTAAGGTGTAACTTTATATTTTTCTTCAACAAAAAAATCCGCCATACCGGCGGATTTTTTTATAAAAATCTGGGTTTTAAATAAAATTGCTATCTGGCCAATCGTTCCTCAACCACCTCCCACATTTCCATTAATTGATCAATGATAAATTCTTCGTTGTCATCGTCGGTCAGCTTTCCTTTCTCTTTGAAATATTCAATGGTCTCCTCTATAAATTCGCGATAAGCGGCTCGATCATAGGCGCCTTGTTCGCGCATTTTCTTCTTGACCAGCTGCAAAATTTCTTCGGTTAATGAATCCATGGATTTAGAGTTAACTATTTAAATTAATTTTATAATATTTATTCAAAGAATTCAAGGTACTTTATTGTTTATAAAAGCTTTGTTCAAGTTGACGATTTTATCGTTTATTGTTATTATAATATTTAACAATTGGGTATTGGCGGTTAATTTATTAAGTTATTTTGTGACTAATTATAATATAGGCAAAAATTCATACCGCAGGAAAAATAGATCAAATATTAAAAAAAACACCCTAATATTCGGAATAAATATCTTGTTATGGATCGTAGCGATTTTATCCGGTTTATTCAAAATAACAAGCTATCTTTTGATCTATTTGATCTATAAACCAGGGCGAGCCATCTCGCGTTTTATTTTTTACAAAATAATAGTAAAATTTTATGGCTATTATTTCAGTTTTGTTAGAAAAGCCGGGTGGCAAAATTTCAGCGGTAATATTCTTTCTTTCGTTTTTCATCAAAAAGCAGTGCACGTTTTGGTTGCCATAGTAACTATTTTTTTGGTGGGGGTAAATATGGCGCAAAGGACCAGGGCGGAAGATTTAAGCGCGTCGGCCGGAAAAACAATACTTGCCAGCTTGATAGAAAGTGAATTTTCAGATAATGACCAGGAATCTTTGATCGAGGAATCTTTTGACCAAGCAGAAACAGTAAGCCCGACAGAGCAAAATTATTTGGATAATTTGGGGGCCGTAAAAGAACAGCCGGTAGTTGATCAGGGCGCAGCGGCAGAAGAGAATAATTTGGATGAACCAGCTTTTACCCAAGGCGGATCAGCTATGGTCAAGCCGGAAATCGCCTCTACCAAACAAACCAAAAGAGAAAGGAGTGAAACGATTAATTATACCGTTCAAAATGGCGATACGATTAGTACAATTGCGGAAAATTTTGAAATAAAAGTTAGCTCTGTTCTATGGGAAAATAATTTAAGCGCTTATAGCGTTATTAGGCCGGGCGATAATTTAAAAATTTTACCGATTGACGGAATTTCCTATACGGTGATCAAGGGAGACACTATCACGGAAATCGCCAAAAATTATGGGGTAAGCGAAGACACAATATTGTCCTACAACAAATCAGGAGAGGGGATTAAAATCGGACAAATGCTTTTTATCCCGGGCGGTGTAAAAAGATCTTTTGCAAATTACGAACCGCAGAACGTCACTGGAGTGAATATTATCAAACAAATTGCCAAAATACCTATATCCGAATTATTCAAGAAACCAGGCAGCAAGCGGGTGGTTGGCAATAAAATGTCTTGGCCGACAGTCGGCGTTAGAATTACTCAATATTCTTCTTGGGCCCATCACGCCATTGATATCGCCAACAAAGTCGGTACGCCGATTTATGCCGCCGATGCCGGCGTAATTGAATCAATCGGCTGGGGGAGAGGCTATGGCAATCAAATAGTGATTGATCATGGCGGAGGTAAAAAAACCAGATATGGCCATTTATCTAAATTCTATGTCAGCAGAGGTGAAAGAGTGGGGAAGGGCGAGACTATTGCGGCCATGGGTTCAACCGGACGTTCTACCGGCCCGCACTTGCATTTTGAAGTGATGATCAATGGTTCAAAATATAACCCGCTCAATTACATCAGGTAGGTTTTGATATAAACAGAAATAAGATAAATAATAAAAACAAGAATAAAAAAACAATTTCCTTATTTTACTTATTTCTCTTATTTTATTATTTTAATTTATTTTTATGAGAATTATTTTAGGTTTGATAATGCTTGGTATCGGTGCATTTATGGTTATCAGGTCAGAATCAATGCTGAGTACTTTTGGTTCAATAAATTTTTTTGAACAACATTTGGGCACGGAAGGCGGTTCGCGGCTCGGCTACAAATTGATCGGTTTGTTAGCCATATTCATTGGGATGCTAATTGCCACAAATATGATCAATGGTTTTATGGAATGGATCCTGTCTCCCTTGATTATGGCTGGACAGCCGAAATAAGCATGGTATAAATAAAATTTTACGGGCCGGTAGTCTCAGCTGGTAGAGCGCCTCGTTTGCAACGAGGAGGTCAGGGGTTCGAGTCCCCTCCGGTCCACCACTTCGTCCCGCAATACTGCGGGACTACGAAGTGCATGCACCAAAGAATATTTTTTATTTAAAAAATTAAAACAACCCATTTTTTGGGTTATTTTTTTGGTGCGCCGTGCCCCGCATGGTGCGGGGCGACCGTCTCCTTAAGAGGCCCCGCATTTGCGGGGTACCAGCCCAAGGTATTTATTACTTTTGTGGGTCGTACAGGAATCGAACCTGTAACCTTATCCTTAAGAGGGATCTGCTCTACCAATTGAGCT
>Ga0315268_10005694_pt1 | contig 13339 bp, 14 predicted proteins | sample C1_top_MG_FD_204535 | JGI IMG/M metagenome (GOLD analysis project Ga0315268, IMG submission 204535) | Sediment microbial communities from Yellowstone Lake, YNP, Wyoming, USA - C1_top | ecosystem: Environmental > Aquatic > Freshwater > Lake > Sediment | place: USA: Wyoming | collected 2017-08-01 | reverse complement strand
TCAAAGCCAGTTGTGTTCACTTGGGACCGAGTGCTCGACTTCGAGAAGAATAGTGCACCATACATTCAATATACGCATGCAAGGGCAGGAAGCATACTGCGCAAGGCTGAGAGGAAACCAGAAAAGCAAGACTACGTTCTTCTCAAAGAACCGATTGAACACGACTTGATCTTGACGCTAGCACAGTTTTCTGACATCTTCATTGACTCGGCTGAAAACCTGCGCCCCAACCAAATTGCTGATTATGCCAATGCGTTGGCGGACAAGTTTAACACTTTCTACAATGCTTTGCCCGTCATTAAAGCGAAGCCAGATGAACTCAGCGACGCAAGACTCGCTTTGGTTGGAGCCACAAAAATCGTGCTCAGAAACGCACTGAGTCTGCTCGGAATTGAGGCCCCAGAAAAAATGTGAATGTATGTTTATTGAGATGACCAAGTGACCCAGATCATAATAGCATTTTGCCTTTTTTCATGATTGTTTTTCCATCAATTGTCAAGGTTGGGTTCTTGACTATCCCGTCTGAGTGGATGAGTGCTAATGCGTCTTGGTCGTAGTTGCTTCCTATGGCAAAGTGTACGGTGCCTAGGACTTTTTCGTCTTCGAGTACGTTGCCCACTATTCTTGCTTTTGGGTTCATGCCGATGCCTAACTCGCCTAGGTTTGTGGCGTTTCGGGAGTATTCTTTTGCCTTGTCTACTGTTAACTCGCTTCTTTTGGCCATTTCGTAGGGGCGTTCCCCAGCCTCATGTAAATAGGCTTGGAGCTGTTTGGCTTCGTTTCTTCCTTCAACTTTGGTTGCGTGACCGTTCTCAAGTGTGACTTTCACGGGCTTTTTGATTACTATGGTTTTGTCTAGGGTTATGCTGCCGTCGAAGACTATGACTCCGTTGGATGCGCCGAGCTTAGGTGATATGAAGACTTCTCCAGCTGGTAGGTTGCCGCCTTTTCCTGGTTTGCGGCAGTCGCCGTCGTCGCTTTTGGCTTTTCGTCCCTCAACGCCTACTGTGATGTTTGTTCCCAGGTCTGTTTGAACGTGGACTATTTTGGCGCGTTTGAAACTTGCTTCCGCTTTGGCGCAGTTTTCTTTGAGTGCGATATAGTCTATGGGAACCGCGCGGACAAACATGTCAACTGTAACTGTTGGAGACCAGAATGATCTTGACTTTTTTGCACCTTCGATTAGTTGGTCAAATATGTGAGTGTAGGGTTTCCCATCTAGCCCTGTGTATGGTTTAGCTAGGGCTTCTTTGTCTTTTCCAAGTATTTCAGCGCTGATTGAAATGATTACTTCAGATTCGGTTTTTAAGGCGTTGATGACTGCGGGTTCGGCGTTGTCGAAGCTTGTTTTCATTGGTTGGACCAGCATGGTTGGTGCTGCTTTGGCTTTGACGCATGCCACGTACAGTGCCTCTGAGACTTTGTAAACGTCTCCAACGGGGTTGGTAATTATGAGAACGTGTTCACCATTTTTGACGGCTAAAACACTGTGAATGGCGATTTCGGCGGCTCTTGCCAAGTTTTGGCTCACTTTGAAGACTGGTTCAGTTAAATCCTGTTTCATTTCTTTTAACTCGCCTGCTTTTTGGGCATCTCCTCGATTATTTTGATGGCAGTGCTGGTTCCGATGCGATTGGCTCCTGCCTCAATCATGGCTAAAGTGTCTTTCAAAGTGCGCATTCCTCCAGCCGCCTTGACGCCAATTTCTTTGCCAACAATTCGGCGCATGAGTTTGATGTCTTCCACCGTTGCCCCTCCGCTGAACAAGCCTGTGGATGTCTTTACGAAGTCTGCTTTGGATTCCTTGACCAATCTGCACACAAGGGATTTCTCTCTGTCGGTTAGGAACCCTGTTTCAATTATAACTTTAACGATTGTGTTTGGGTTCAGATGCTTTACGTCTACGACGGCTTCGATGTCTTTTTGTGTTGCCTCGTAGTCTCCTGATTTGAAGGCGCTGATGTTCATAACCATATCTAGTTCTTGGGCGCCGAATTCGACTGCTTTTCGTGCTTCTTCCGCTTTTATCTCTGGCAATGTTGCTCCCATTGGGAACCCGATTGTGCTGCAGACTTTAACGTTTGATGTTTTCAATTCGTTGTGGGCTAAGGTGACGAAGTAGGGGTTGATTACGGCGCATTTGAACCCGTATTTTTTGGCTTCTCGGCACAGTTGTTTTACTTCGTTTTTGGTTGCTGTGGGTTTTATCAGTGTGTGATCGATCATTTTGGCTAGTTCTTGCCTTGTAAGTTTCATGTGTTTCACCTAGGAAGATTCGTTATAGTGGTGTTGCTGCAACGTAAGCTTTTCTTGTCCGGTGGTGGGTTCAGTTTTGGCTGGAGTTTTTGTCTTCCGAGTTGTCTGTGGCGCGCGTTTGGTTCCTGTTCGTGTGAGACAATGATGTGGATGTTTGTGGTCCAGCTTTGCGGTATAGCTGTGTAGTCTACGTCGTAGAGGCCGTGGTCGGTCATGCGGAACTCGTTCTGGGCTAGGATGATGTGTTTGTTTTTTTCGCCGAAGACGCCTAGGTAGATGCCCCAGCTTTTGACGGGTGTGTCGATGGGTCCGCCCATGGTGGTTTTGCCTGTGGAAGCGTCAAACCACTCTACACGCATCAAGTCGCCGACTTGCACGTTCTTAATCTGTTTCAAAACCTGCTTGTTCATACAGTATCCAAGAAGAAAACGAACTGGAAAAAGCGCTTATAAGGACTCGTGAAATTTACCAATTCACAAATTCACGAATTTAAACCTAAATTACTATTACCCACCCCTCAAAGGCGTAGTACTCCGAAAACCCATGCTCGATTAGGGTGCAATGCAAAGGGCAAAAGTGCAGATTTGCTCATATGCAAGGCAATAGTTGTATATTGAATGCGAAAACCTAGCATAGACTGGAAGATCAAATCAGACTGTAATATTCGCATAGAAAATTCCTCCATCATGGTTAAATTCCCCGATAACAAACGCATCATTGGTGAAGGAATGCCTGAACAGTATCAATTTCTTAGGTACTATATTCCTGGCTCTCTATCACTGGCGTATCTCTTCCTTTTAGTACTGGTGAATACTGGCGAAAGGATCTTTGATTTGCTCATTGGGACCGGAACTGTGTCTGTTGTAATTGGCACGTTTACCTTAAGCCCCGCATTGGGGTATGTGATCTATCAATTCTATGATACATTGTTGTACAACCGCATTGCAAGATGCAAGAAACGCAAGGCGTTAAATCTGCTTGATACATGGGCTGACGCAAAGGGATTCCCCAAAGGAGACAACTGGGAGAGCACAAGGAGAAAGGAGCTTATTGATTTCATTCTTTATAGCAGCGCTACCGATTCCAGTTTTGAAATATCAGATCAACTGGCCGATACAATTCGAGGGTTCTGGAGCCACATAAACGCAAGAATAGTATCGTCAGTCTTCGTGCCGATTTCATCGGGTATTCTATTTCTTCTTCTGAACAGCCTAAGACCAATTGAGATAAATGGCCTATCTACCCTTTCAGCCGTCTTTGCAATTATTGTACTTTCAATCTTCATTGGGTATCCATCTATTAGAACGATAAAAGAAGCCTTTGCGCTTGAAGAGTATCTTATCCGTGCAAAAGAACGAGACCTCAGAGATTACATGAATTTAGAAAACCAACAAGATTGCACTCGACTTAGGGAGGAGTTTAGAAGGAGATGTAGAGACACCATCTAAACTTAGAACCAAAAGAGCAATAGATCAAGGAACTGTTTCGCCACCTCCTATCGTTGAGTGCGCTTAATTCGGTTTTCTGACAGTACGCCAAGAACATCTAGTCTGCTGGTGCTGTTGCAGGTCGAGAGAACATAAAAACAGAAAAGGCAAAGCCATTAAAACTCAACGCAACATAAGAACGAAGCGACATTGGATAGTTTAATCGACACATGTAATATCTTTTGGTGGTATACACTGTGCCACTGAGTAATGGAAATTCCGAAGAATCACTTGATCTTAATCAGCTTAGGCTCAAATGGATTGATAAGCTGTATAGCATAGCCTCGAAGCTTGGGCTCACCCAAAAAAAGGAAGTAGTCACAAACGGAGGAAGAGTGGACCTTGTTTGGTATCACACGTTTGAATCTGATTTGCCCAACATAGGACTTGAGCTGCCTTTGGTGGGATTTGAAATAGAGGCAAGCTGGAGAACCCGAAAACACATCAAAGGAGACATATTCAATCTGTTGGAACTAAGTCCTGCTCTTGGCATTATCCTCTTCCTTAGAAAAGGGTTCGAGGATGAAGCGGACCTAAGAGGAAACGTCGAGGCAGCCAAGAAATATACAAGAGGTTACAGTGGACTCTCAAGGATTGCCGTTTGGACCGATAATGAAGTTGATGAAATATATGCCAGAATGCTTGGCGGTCAGACTTGATTGAGGCTACTGACTCTAGTTGCGACTTGCTCTTCAGCAAGCCATAAGAACTGAGTGCGTGCTCTAAGCAATTGTCCTTTCATAGGCTAATTAGGGATGGGTTGCAACATATGCTAAGGAGTGTTGCCTCAGATATCGCAGATTCATTAGTTGTGATTGACTCATCTGGAGTTCCTTTTCGGGACCCTATGGAGAACCCCAATTATTGAAGAATATATGCCAGATTTTGAATTCCAAAAACGTCTATCAGGGAAAAGTCGAGACTAGAAGGACCCCTGACCTTATAATAAAGGGCTCTTGGGCTCTAGAGTTCAAAATTATCAGGCCCTATGGCGATAATGGAAAAGAAGCAGAGAACTGGTCCGTTAATCTCATTCACCCATATGAAGGCAACGTAAGTGCGCTAGGAGACTGCATAAAACTGCTTCGCTTAGGTATACCTGAGAAAAAGGCAGTCGTCGCAATTGGCTATGAACACGACCCACCCAGAATACCCATCCAGCCGCTTTTAGAGAGTTTTGAAATACTCGCAGAGAAAATAATGAAGATAGAATTGGGACCAAGAGAAACTGAAAACCGAAAGAATCTGATTCATCCGGTTCATCAACAGTTGACAGTGCATGCTTGGGAAGTCTGTGGACTCAAGTAATATTTCTGTGCCTAGAATAGGGGAACCACAAGAAGGCACCGAATAACTCGCAATGAAGATTATCCTCTTCTCTTAAACCTCTCGACTATGTCAAGCCCGACTCTTTCGACTTGCATTTTGAGATTGATACAGAGGTCTGACGATTCTCTGTAGTCAGGGCTGTAAGGACCTAGTGTTGTTCTGTCTCCTCGAGCGATGGCCCACGCTCTTCTTTTGTCTACAATCTTTTTTTCAGCCTTTATATCATATTTCAGCACGCCGATGGTCTTCCCCTCGTTTTGCTGGATCGCGGAAAAACAAGGGATATCGGTTGGCCCGTCACCCACATATATCATATTTGAGAAGGGGATTCGCCTCTGCTCTTGCGGGATTACATCGTTTACCCCATAAGGGTTCCTGCGTAGCTCTCCATCAACTCCCTTGTTAATAGCGTAAAGAAACTTGGTTTTCTCAGTAAATGTGACTACACTTTTGGGAACTAACTGCTTTCTTCTTTCCATAAATGTACAGCCAAAGATATTCTTCATCTCATTAGCTATTGGCGTGCCACGAATTATCTCCTCGAAGCCTCCACTTATTATGTAAGACTCTATCTGGACATTCGCTTCCCTAAACTCCTTTCTTTCTCCAATGAAAGACCTTAGCCTTGAGAAGAGATCTCTTACCCCGGGGTAGAGTTGAATTCGCCCCCCAAGATCTCTTAGGTCTTGATTCGTCACATGTAAACCGAGCCTCCGAATGCGTTCAAGAATTAGGTCGATGTAAGCTAGGGGAGGATCCCATCCTTTTACGACTAACTTCCTCACCTCTTGGTTCCAAAAGTCTTTAACTTCGTCTTCATTCATTCCAAGCTTTTGCTTCAGAAACAGATCCGTAGAATCATCACCTAATGTGTCATCGAAATCGCAAATCACTGCTATGATACTTGGTATGGGCATATACACCCTCTTCCACTTTTTCATCAAAGCTTATATGATTTTTCACCCTTAATTATTTAACGCATATCGGAATTCCAAAAAAGAATACCCTCTGAACAGCCCCCGCGGGGCGACCAAGGAACCATTAAACGATACTGATAGAAGGGCGATGGAGGTTGTGGAACTGAGCGTTCAAGAAATCATAGCACACGTTCAAGATTGTTACATAGAACCTGCACGGCGGCAAGGTGAAAAACGAGTCGTTATCCGAGCCGGAGACATACACGATGAGATGAAACTGAAAGACCGACAACCGCTTGTGTGTTATACGTTGACCAGCGAAAAGATGCTGAGGCGATGCAATATGAAACTGGTAAATGAGAAACGTGGGCCAAATGTCCATCAGAAACATGCGAGAAACATATGGTATACATACGAATTGAAGTATTAGTTGGAATCTTGGGCGAGTAAGAAATAATGGAAGTATGTTGCGATCACTCAAATTCCAGTTTTTTCTTTATCGATCTCCTTAGATAGTCTTCTATTTTCCATGCAAATGCAGGTAACCAGTAGCCTTGCTGCTTGTAACGGATTGGTTTTGTCTGTTCTGAACCGTGTACAATGCGGTTTCTTATTCTGAAAGCTTTTGTCATGTAATGCTTGATCTCCTCTCTTTCCTCGAAATTCTTCCCAAGCAGATCGGAACAAGCTTCCACGATCCTGCGTTTAGTCGACTTAGTTCGATCAGATTTCTCTGCTCTTCTACCTTGCCAAAACAACGCCTCAAAGGCAATCATTAGGTCAATCAATTTATGTTCAGGGTCTCTCTCAAGAATTGCACGCTCGAATCTTTTACATGCAATCTTCAGGTTTCTTTGCTTTGAAAAGTCTATTCTCTGAACTCTTTCCAAAATCTTCTTCAATGAAGAAACTTCATCAAAAGTCAATTCATAAGGGCGCTCGTGCCATTCTGGTAAGGGTTCTTGGCTTCCTGATCTTGCCACCAAATGCCGCTCTCCCGACACATTGACGAACAATAGAGGCCCAGCCCTAATGTTTCCCCCTTTCAACAGTCTCAAAGATAGAACACCATTTCGCATAATCGGATCAATCTTCGCCTGATCAATTGTCGGATGCTCGTAGCCCTCGTCAGTAAAGTACTTCTCTAGCACACACATTATCGGTGGAAGCCTCAGATCAGACAAAAGATGAGGCGAAGTCATAAGGTCGTTTACGTCTTCCTTTGACCAAAGTCTCAGCTTCATGCCATCAAAGAGTTCAATGCCTTCAACCAGTTCCTTAAATCGCTCATCTTCAAGCAGTCTTTCTATCGCTTCGTCAGAGGAGTCTGTGTGAGTAATCTTCATGTGCTTGCCTTCGGTTATTCGCGGAAGAACCTGCATTCTGAAGTTGATTAAAGGAAGAATAACCTTGTACCTGTTCAATTCATTTCACCAAGATAGTCAAATCAATGCGTAAAAATCTTTCCATAAAATATTAATGTTACTTCTTAACTTGGATAAAACAAAGACTGTTTAGGATAATAGCGTTTGAAAAGGAGGCCAATCAAACGTCGAGTGAAACGCCAATGTATTGGGATTCATGGAAGGGACAAATAATCGAAGCCATTGTGACGAATGGTGCACTAACATGGAAAGAACTTCAACATGCCACTGGACTAAGTAAGGATGCGTTGAACACCGCGCTTTCAGAAATGTACGAACTCAACCAAATTGAGAAAACAATCGAAGGAAAATACAGAGTATGCCGCGAACTCTACGAAGAATACACACAGTTTCTGAACCGACCCAAGATGCCTGAAAAACCCAACACAAAACGAGCAGACCAACATCCAACTATAAGTTCAAAGAGCAAAAGCGAAATCGCTGACTGGATAAATGAATGGAAAGAGTTGAGGAAACTCGATTTTTCTCTTGAATCCAAGCATTTCTTCTTGGATGACATGGACCTCGATGACTTGTCGAAGCAGTTGATCCGCAGAGCCAACAGAGAGGTGCTGGTCGTAAACCCCTTCATCGAAAGCTGCAGCCTGAGCAAAACACTAGAAGAAGCAAGCAAACATGGGGCCAAAGTCACAGTAATAACACGACCGCCAAGAGAAGACGATCAGCGCGAACAGGAAAAAGAAGAGTACCACTCGAAACTAAGAGAGGAAGGAATAAACCTAGTCTACAACAAAGAAACCCACGCCAAACTCATAGTCGTAGACAACGAAGCAGCCATAGTATCATCAATGAACTTCTACAGCGGCTCCTCAGGAGGCAAAACATGGGAAGCAGGACTCATCTCAACAGAAGAAAACGTAGTCAAATCAGTCGTCAACGCAATACACAAACTACAAAAATCCAGTGAACGAAGCCGCAAATCATTCCAACGATTCTAGGACCAGCATACGATAACGCACTAGCCTATTAGGTCTTTTATTTTTTTGAAGATGTCATTCGCATGAATGTTGGCTCCGCAGTGACTGCACACGGTTTGAGAACCAGCGTCTGGAAACTTCACAGAAGCACCATACTCAGGACACTTCAAAGCCTGCATTCAGAGACTTCTTTCTAAACCATGAACAACAAAATCACACGAAGATAGTATTATGGTGCTAGTGGTCCTTTTGGTGGTCCTGTCCAGTAGGCGCTGATAATGCTTACGTCTATTATGTCTATGGCACCGTCGCCGTCGATGTCATAGTTTGGATCGTAGCCGAGCGGTCCAACTGGTGGCCCAGGATACCAGTGAGCGCTGATCAGGGATACATCTGCTATGTCTACCACTCCATCTGCGTTCACGTCGCCAGGAATTGCGTATAGGATGATCACGTCGTGGGTGCTGAGAGTGAACTCGAAGTAGATGAAGTAATGTGTTCCATTTGTATTTATGAGCGGATATGGGGGAGGAGTAAGGTTGCTGTCATCTATGAACACTTTGATTTGGGTTATGTTGACCATTGGAAAGACAACAAGGACATATCCTTTTTCTCCTGGGATTCCAGAAGCCTGAAAGTTCAGGGAATTTTTGCTTGCAACCATTTGAGTTAATGTAGTGTTGCTCACTACAATAACTGGATATTCATTGACTCCAACTTTAACACTTGTTTCCATCGGAGTCCAAGGATTCATCAGCGGGTAACGATCTCTGTTGTTGGCATCAATAACATAAGGGGTATCACCTATTCCATCATTTCCAGTTTGATTCTGGTTGGGACCACTTTTCTCATCGACACCAGTATAGTCACTCCAATAATTCCCACCAGAAGGATAGTCATCGTCCCATGAATTAGTACACCCATTCGCACTTACCTGTTGAGTGTTGGCTACGAAGTCGTTATGATAGATGCTGTTGTTTGAAGAATCAACGAGCACGATACCATGCTCGTTGTTCGTTATGTTGTTTCCAGAAATGTCGTTCATTTGAGAAGCCTGATCTAGCTGGATCCCATAGTTGTTGTTTACTATTTGGTTTCCAGAAATGCTATTGTTTGATGATGACTCAAGAATCCAGACCCCGTGCGGGTTGTTTGTTATGTTGTTTCCAGAAATGCTGTTGTTTGATGATGCAGAAGCGATATCGATGCCGACCTGTGCGTTTGCTGTTATTTTGTTTCCAGAAATGCAGTTGTCAAAACCTCCCTCAAGAATGACGCCACCAAGGCCATTGTTTGCCGTTATGTTGTTTCCAGAAATGCGGTTACCTGAAGAACTAGCAGAAATGATACCCCACAAGTTGTTGTTTGTTATGTTGTTTCCAGAAATGCTGTTGTTTGATGATGGAGGTTTTGACAAGATGCCCCGGAAGTTTGCGCTTATGTTATTTCCAGAGATGCTGTTACCTGAACAATAATCGAGCATGATGCCAGAATAGCTGTTGTTTGTTATAGTGTTACCTGAAATATTATTGCTTCTGGCGTCGTCGTCTAGTTTGATGCCTACACCGTTGTTTGTTATGTTGTTTCCAAGAACAGTGTTGTTAGACGAGCATTGAAGGCTGATGCCGGAATCGAAGTCTTTGATATCTATTCTCTTAATCGTCACGTTGCTTATGTTGGACAAGTCAATTCCAAGGGAATACAAAACTCCTGTGCCTTGAAGTGCGTATCCGTTTCCGTCGACTACTATGTTGCTTCTCTGAACCACAATTTCATCATAGATGTTGTCGGTGAAAGTGTATGTAATATTATCAGCGCTCGAAACAGATGCTGTGGGCGGGTCCACACTTCCATCAGCCCTAATATAGATGACTCCAGACGCTTTAGCTGGTTGAATGTTGAAGGCCAGTGTCAACATGCTTGTTAACAAGAGTGTGAGAATTATTCCAGAGACTGCTTTTCTTTCCAATTCTCTCTATTCTCCTCTCCCAAGAATCAAATCGATGTACTGTTGTTCTTTCAATATATGGCTTGTGAAAGAATGTTCGATACAGAAGATTTCTCCATAAATCGTTAATTCAACTTAGGGAGATATGATGAATGGTAGATGCCATTAATGAATAAAAGAGATTATCGAATGGTAGGATGGTTCTGTAACATATTTGGTTGGTTTCTTGTCATTATCGGCATCTCTATTAACCTCATTGTGGGTCGCAGGCTCATACAATTAGATACTGATGTGTTGCCTTCATTCTATGTCTATAGTACGTCTTGTATTATTGGAGGCATCATTCTCTTCGTTATCAGTATAGGTTTTTTCTGGAAGGCACGCCTGCTGCAAAAGTCATAAAAACGGAAACACAAGATAAGCGCATATCCTATTTTCATCACAAGAGGAGGTGAAAGGAAGAAGCATGACCATTGTAACCGCAGACACATGGGTCGTCAAACCCGAAAAACAAGCAGAATTCACGAAACTCTGGAAACGATACCTCAAATACTTCAAAGACAACCCAAAACTCTTCAAAGAAATGAAATGGACCAAAACCTTCACCCAAATGTTCGGCGGAACCTACGGAGCATACATCAGCCTAAGTGAATTCAACAGCCTAGCAGACTGCGAAAAACTAAACAACAGAACAATGAAAGACCCAGTACTCATGAAACTCAACCAAGAAATGATGCGGCTCATAGACCCAGTCACATACACCAGCAACGTCTGGACCACCCTCGAATAAACCAATCAGACCCCCATGCAAGTCACAATAAAACGGAAACAACAACAAAGCATTCAGGCGTTCCGAATCTCAACACAAAAAGGAGGTGATAAAACTGAAGTTCGAAGACATCATCATAGCAGCAGCATCAATAATCGTAATATGCGTCCTAATCTCCTACCCACTAATGCTAGTATTGACTCCAGCCATAGGCGAATACAACGCATTCGAACTCAGCGGATTCGTCGTCTTCATCCTCGGCCCCATCATCACAGGCTACATCTTCGCCAAACAAATCCGAGAAGAAAACAGAACAAAAACAATACTGAAAATAGCCGTCTTAGTCGCATTTATCGCCATGTTCATGGTCCTCAGCGATGACGCCGTCGTAGAATGGGCACCCTACTACAGAGCAGAATACCTAAAAGCTAATCCAACCGCCACACCAACCGCATTCGAATGGTACAACATCCAATTAGCAGCACTCAGCATGGAAACCTTCTCCGCCGTAGCTGCCATGCTTATCTTCACATTCATCGGACTCTACATCGGCACAATGCTAAAGAAACCAACAAAAACATAAACAGAACGCGACGGCACAAACCCTAAAGTTTTAACGCTTCATAAGAACAGAAACAGACGACAATAGCGCACGGTCCGATTTTCATCAAAGAGGAGAGGAGGTGATAGCACTGAAGTTCGGAGACATCATAATAGCAGCAGCATCACTGGCCATAATCTCCAAACTCATATACCTTCCCCTAGCACTAGCGCTCTCTCCATCTCTAGGCGTCTACGGAGGATTCTTGCTCAGCGTGGTCATCTCCATCCTCGCAAGCGCCATCATCACCGGCTACATCTACACCCAAAAAATCTGGGAAGAAAACAGAACAAAAACAATCGCAAAAACAACCGTCCTACTGACAGCCTTCGTCTGGCTCACAGCCCTCATGGAAAGCGCAGCCTCAGCCGACTGGACCCCCAAAATCAAAGCAGAATACCTAACAACCAACCCCACCGCCACACCGACAGCATTCGAGTGGTACTACATCGAAAACCTAGTCTTAAACGTAGCAATCTTCGTCGCCATCGTCCTCGCACTCGCTCTCGGCTTCATCGGACTCTACATAGGCTCAACGCTAAAGAAACCAACAAAAACCTAACCCCAACAGACACCCAAAAGCAGAGACACAACGAAGTCACTGGAAATGACAGGCAACAGAATCACATAGAAGACAGATCCTTCAGTAGTTACACAAGATAAATCTCTTGGGTCAGATAACATCAAAAAGATTATTCTCGGCGTTTATCGTGTCTTCAGTATCTTCTTCTTTGATAGTCGTCTCTTCGCCTGTCGCCGTACCCGCCTCGTCTTCCTCCGTAACCGCCTCCACCACCGCCGAAGCGTCTCTCCTGCTCATACTGTTTGCTGCTCACATTGTTCTCACTGTTCACTTCTTTTATTAAGGGCTCTGCGACGACTTCAAAGCTTCCATAACGACCTATGTTCAACCTGATGTTGCCCCTAAACAGATTAACATACCCATTCTTGATTTTGAGAATATCGCCTTCCTTGACCTTGTCTATATTGTCATCCCAAAGATTCAGGTAAACACAACCAGTTTCATCCCCAACCAGCGCATCCACAACTCTATGCGCCGAGTAATCACGCCCACTCGTCGTGCTTCGCACCTCGCCCTTAGACACAACCTTTACGGTTACGTTCACTGCCCTGGAATTCGGCGTCAACTCGCCAATCTTAACATCAACAGCCTGCGGTCGGGGTCTCTCAATAAAATCTTCACTCAAACTACACACGTCCTTTAGAGAGAGAAACATTCGAACCTAACATAAACGTTGTGGTGGAACACCAAAAAAAGGAATCAACACATTACGCGCAAACCATCAGCGTTTGTCCTTAAATTATTAGTGCCACTTCTTCATTTGATTTGAGACAAACAAACAGAATGGGGGGTTCTCGTTGCCGCCCCCTGTTGTTAGGTGTGTTCGTGATCTAATCTTTTGGCAGTATGCTAAGATTATCTCTGAGTCTGCTAGGCGCTGGAAAGAGGCAGTACGGCTTCGTCAAGGACAGATACACGTGGTTCGTTGGCAATTCATATTAAAAGACTTACCAGACAGATGAGAAAAAGAAACGGGAGCCTCACCATAGAAGCAATGGTTTGAAAGGTCAATAGTAATCGGAGATGGATACAACCCATGAATTGGCGTTGTATGAACTTATGTCTAAGTAGTACAGTCCTGTTTTGG
>Ga0315268_10005693_pt1 | contig 13340 bp, 9 predicted proteins | sample C1_top_MG_FD_204535 | JGI IMG/M metagenome (GOLD analysis project Ga0315268, IMG submission 204535) | Sediment microbial communities from Yellowstone Lake, YNP, Wyoming, USA - C1_top | ecosystem: Environmental > Aquatic > Freshwater > Lake > Sediment | place: USA: Wyoming | collected 2017-08-01 | reverse complement strand
CATCTACGACGCCTACACGGTGACCAGTCTCTACCCCTACTCCGAGCGGAGTCCGCTGGGGATCAACTACATCCGCAACTCGGTGAAGATATCGATAGACGCCTACAGTGGCGAGGTGAATTACTATCTCTGGGACGACAAGGACCCGCTGGTCCAAACCCTGTCCAAGGTCTTCCCGACGCTCTTCAAGCCGAAGAGCGACATGCCGGCCGACATGTTGGCCCACGTTCGATACCCCGCGGACCTCTTCTCCGTCCAGTCCGACATGTACGCCACCTACCACATGCAGGACGCCCAGGTCTTCTACAACAAGGAAGACGTTTACCAGCGGCCGGCCCAGGTTTACGCCGACGCCGAGCGTCCGGTACAGCAGAGCCCCTACCAGGGGCAGGCCGTCGCGCCCCACTACATGATCGTCCGGCTACCGGGCGAGGACAAGGAAGAGCTTGTCCAGATGCTGCCCTTCAACCCCAAGGAGAAGTCGAACATGATCGCCTGGATGGCGGCCCGGTCGGACGGCGACAACTACGGGGAAGTTGTGGTCTTCAAGTTCCCCAAGCAGCAACTTGTCTACGGTCCGATGCAGATCGAGGCCCGCATTGACCAGGACACAACCATCTCCCAACATCTGACCCTGTGGAGCCAGGCCGGTTCGGCCGTTATCCGGGGCACACTCCTCGTCATCCCGATCAAGAACTCCATCCTCTACGTGGAGCCCCTCTACTTGCAGGCTTCCGGGAACAAACTGCCCGAGCTCAAGCGGGTCATCGCCGCCTACGGCGACCGGGTGGTCATGACTGAGAACCTGACCTCTTCGCTGGAGCTCATTTTCGGGGCCGGGGTGAACGACGGCACGGGAACGGAAACCGGGACCGGAGGAGTCCAACCGCCGGGACAGACCAACCCGGAGCGCCTGGCCCAGTTGGCCAAGCAGGCCAACGACCTGTACGCCAAGGCCAACGCGGCCGCGCAGCTCGGTGACTGGACCGCCTACGGCGACTACCTAAGACAGCTCGGCCAGGTCCTGAACGAACTGGAGAGGTTGTCGGGCGCTTCAACCTAATTCAGCGTGGTGGCGCCTCTCCAGAAGGTGAACTGGGAGGAAGAGTCGCCAAAGTGTGGAAAGCTCATCGTTCAGAGAGAGGACGGGACTGGGGGACTGACGCCGATGACGGCAAAGGACCCCGGGGAGCGTGCGGCGGACGCGGCCAGCGCTCGAGCGGCGCTGGGCGCAATCAGGCAGGCACTGGGCTACTAGCGAGCCACTGACCGTCCGGTGGGCTGAGTGCGGAAGTATCTAACCGTTCGGCCCGGGGCATTATGCCGGGGTATGCCAACCGAAGTTGCGGAGGTAATGTGCGTGAAGGGTGCTGTGAAGTGGTTCAATGCGGAGAAGGGTTACGGTTTCATCCAGCCAGACGAAGGCGAGGACGTGTTCGTCCACTACTCCGAGATTCAGGGCGGGGGCTTCAAGAGCCTCGATGAGGGCGAGCGGGTCAGCTTCGAGATCACCCAGGGTCCGAAGGGACCCCAGGCCGTGAAGGTCCAGAAGATCACGGGCTAGGCGAACCCTGACAGGAACGGAAACGAGGCGCGACAGAGCGGAGCGGGGCGGGGGAGAGATCCCTTGCCCCGCTCCGACGTCCTGCAGGTTTTCCCCTCCCCGCTCCGAATAGCACAGAATTCCTGGCCTGGGACCCGGGTGTCGGATTCGGGGTTCGGTGGCTGGGAAACATGGCCAGGGAAGGGTGGCGCCGTTCTTATGTCCTCGCGAGACGGGCCGATCGTGACCATCTCGGAACTCAGGACCCACGCGGGGGAGGTCGTTGCCCTCCGCGGCTGGGTCTACAATCTGCGGTCCAGCGGCAAGATCAATTTCATTATCCTCCGCGACGGGACGGGCTTCGTTCAGTGCGTGGCCGCCCTCGGCGAGGTCCCGGAAGAGACCTTCAAGCGAGTGGGGGAGCTCACCCAGGAGTCGTCGGTCAGCCTGACCGGCAAGGTCCGGGAGGACCGTCGGGCGCCGGGCGGCTGCGAGATCACCCTCCTGACCCTCGACCTTATCGCGCCGTCGGGGGACTACCCCCTCACGCTCAAGGAGCACGGCCCGGAGTTTCTCCTGGACAACCGCCATCTCTGGCTTCGGACTCCGCGCCAGGCGGCTCTCATGCGTCTCCGCTCGGATCTAGTGAAGGCCTTTCGCGACTGGCTCGATGACAACGGTTTTTTCCTGGTCGACTCGCCTATCCTGACTCCATCGGCCTGCGAGGGCACGACAACCCTCTTCCAGACCGACTACTTTGACGAGAAAGCCTACTTGAGCCAGAGCGGCCAGCTTTACCAGGAGGCCACGGCCCTGGCCCTAGGCAAGACCTACTGCTTCGGACCAACCTTCCGGGCCGAGAAGTCCAAGACCCGGCGTCATCTCATCGAGTTCTGGATGCTGGAGCCGGAGATGGCCTTCTGTGATCTCGACGAGGACATGAGGGTTCAGGAGGAGTTGCTGAGCTATGCCGTCCAGTACCTCCTCAAGCGACGGGCGGACGACTTCAAGGCCGTGGGCCGGGACACGGCGGCCCTGGAGCGAGTGAAGCCACCGTTTCCCCGCATCTCCTACGACGAGGCCGTGGCCATCCTTCACCAGAAAGGTCACGAGTTCACCTGGGGTGACGACTTCGGCGCTCCGCACGAGACGGCCATATCCGTGGAGTTCGACCGTCCCGTCTTCGTCCACCGCTACCCGGTGGCCGTCAAGGCCTTCTACATGAAGCCCGACCCCGATCGTCCCGAGGTGGTCTTGGGGTCCGACCTTCTGGCCCCGGAAGGCTACGGGGAGATCATCGGCGGCGGCCAGCGCCTGGACGACCTGGCGACCCTGGAGCGCCGGCTCAAAGAGCACGGCCTACCCGAGGCGCCCTACCGGTGGTACCTCGACCTTCGCCGCTACGGGTCCGTGCCGCACGCCGGCTTCGGCATCGGCCTCGAGCGAACCCTGGCCTGGATCGCTGGTCTCGAACACATTCGCGAGACCATCCCGTTCCCGCGCCTGATTAACAGAATCTACCCATGATCCTTGGCGCAGGAAGCGGCGGACGGTGACTAGAAGGAAGCGCGAGTGTCTTGAAAGGAGAACCGACGGTGAAAGACATCGGCCGTCAGCTGAGGGCCAAGCGCGATGAGCTTGGCCTGACCCTAGAGCAGATCCAGGCGGAGACGAAGATCAGGCGGAGGTACCTGGAGGCCCTCGAGACCGGGAACGAAGACCTGATTCCCGGCGAGGTCTACGTCAAGGGGTTCCTTCGCTTCTACGCCAACTTCCTCGGGCTCGACGGCCAGGCTTTGGTCAAGGAGTACAACGCGGCGAAGGAAACCCAGGCGGCGGAAGCGGACGGGGCCGCCCCGGGCGCCCGGCCGGCGCCCGGCGACGCTCCGATGCCCGTGCGGGCCTCGACCCGGGCCGGCCGATCTAACGCCAGCCGGTCCAGCGTGCCCATCTCCGCGACCGGTCCTCCGCTCAGGGCTACCCAAGGAACCCGGAACGGCCGATTTGGCCGACTCCTCGTCTACGCTCTGGTCATCGTTCTCCTGGTCATCGCGGCCGGGGTCTACTACACCTGGAGCCACGCCCAGTCTGCCACTGGGGGCGAGACGGGCGGCGGCCAGGGAGGGAGTCCTCCGGTGGCGGGTGGAGCGACCTCCGGAGGTAGTGGGGACGGTAGCGGTGGCGGCGCTTCCGAACCTCACTGGGCCGTGGTCAGCGAGTCTGACGCGCTGGTGGGCTACGTAGTATATGGTGCTCCTTTCACCGTGCGCTTTGAGGTCGTCGCGGAGACGTGTTGGATCCGGATCAGGGCCGATGGCGAGACCGTGCTGGAGAAGACCCTCGACGCCGGGGCCAAGGTCGAGTGGACGGCCAAGAGTAGCCTGACGGTCGTGTTGGGGAGACCCCAGTTGGTCAAGGTGGGGGTCGACGGGCAGCCTCTCGGCCTGGCTGGGAGCAAGGACGAACCGCGAACCCTGACGTTTGAGGCCGCCGGCCCGCCGAGTGGCGGGGAAGGCGCCGGAGGCGCCTAGACCGAGCCGAGCGGCCGGGGCCCCCGGAGGAGGGGTGCCCAGTGGCTATCGTCTTTGTTCGCGCCATTGTATGCGCCGTCGTGGTCGTTGCGACGGCGTTTCCTGTTTGGATGGCGCCGTCCGCCCAGCCGGCCGCTCCCATCGCCTCGGCCACCCCGCCGGGGATACCCCAACCACCCCACGTTGGCGCCGCCGCGGCTATCCTGGTGGACTGGCGAACGGGCCAGGTTCTTTACGCCAAGGACGCCTACCGCCCGCGGGCGCCGGCCAGCACGACCAAGATCCTGACGGCCATTGTCGTCCTGGAGAGCTCGGGCCTCTCGGAGAGGGTGAAGGTCAGCCCAAGGGCCGCCTCCACCCCCGGATCGTCGATGGGTCTGGCCTCAGGACAGGAACTGACCGTGGGCGACCTTGTCTGGGGCATGCTCCTCCGCTCGGGTAATGACGCCTGTGTGGCCGCGGCCGAGCACATCGCCGGCACGGAAGGGGCTTTCGTGGAGATGGCCAACCGCCGGGCGACCGAGCTCGGGGCCTGGCGCACCCACTTCCGCAACGCCCACGGCATCAGCGTGAGAAACCACTACACGACAGCCTACGACCTGGCTCTCCTGGCTCGCCACGCTCTGACCATTCCGGCCTTCGAGGTCATCGTCCGGACCCGCGAGGTCACCCTGCCGATGGAGGGTGGCCAGTGGGCCCTGGCCCTTCGCAACACCAACAACCTTCTCTGGACCTTCGCCGGCGCCGACGGGGTCAAGACGGGGACAACGAGCGTGGCCGGTAAGTGCTTGGTCGCCTCGGCCACCCGGGGTGGGCGACGCCTGCTTTCGGTGGTCCTCAACTCCGGGGATCGTTACCAGGATACGGCCCTGCTCCTTGAATGGGGTTTCCGCAACTACGGAACCGTGTGCCTGGCCCGTTCGGGCCAGCCGATGGCCACCGTGAGGGTGAGAGGCGGGATGGAGCGGGAGGTGACCCTGACGCCGGAGGAAGACTTCTGGGCCGCCTGCCCGGCGTGGGCGACCGGGGCGCTGGGTCTCGACCTTCACCTGGTCGAACCGGTGCGGGCGCCCATCCGGCGGGGGCAGGTCGTCGGCGTGGCCGAGGCCACCCTGGATGACGGCGTGGTCCGGGCGGTGAACCTCGTTGCTGTGGAGGGCATCCCCAAGTGGACGCCGGGCCGGGCCTTCCTGAAGGGGTTCTTGCCGGTCCTCAAGCTGATGGCCAGGTGGGGGGTGGGGTAGGAGTTGTCAAGAGCGGGACCCCGGGCACTCCTGCCCGGGGTCCCGCCTCAGCGCCGGCTTCCGCCCGCGCTCGATCAGCCTTCCTGACGCTTCAGCCCTACTGCATCACAAACGAGCAGGCGCCCGTGCCGGAGGTGTACCCGGTCTTGGTGGCCGCGGAGGTGACGGTGTAAGTACCCTTGCCATCGCTTGTCTTGGGCTTGTAGTTGTAGATGAACTTCCCGTCCGTGCCGGTCGTTCCGGTAGCGGTCTTGGTCTTGAGCTTGGCGGTCTTGATGGTCAGGTTGACCGTGGCCCCGCTGACCGCCACGCCGGCCTGATCCTTGACCTGAGTGGTGATGATGACCGTCTCGCCCATGGTGTAGGTGGCCTTGTCCGTGCTGACGGTAACGGTTAGGGCGGGGGTCGGAGTGCCGCCGCCGACGGCGGCGACCGCGTTGACGAGCCCGTAGCCGTACCATGGGTCACGGCCCACGGCGCCGAGGTCGATGGCCGTGGAGTCTAGGGCGCTACGGACCTGGGCGTTCGTGAAGGTCGGGTTGGCCTTCCAGACCAGAGCCGCCACGCCGGCCACGTGCGGCGAGGCCATTGAGGTGCCGCTCATCGTGGTGTAGCCGCCGTTGTAGTAGGTGCTGTAGATGCTTACGCCGGGGGCGGCGATCTCCACGGCCGGGCCGGTCGAGGAGAAGTAGGCCCGGACGTTGGCTGAGTCGGTGGCCGCCACGGCCATGCAGGATTCATAGGCGGCCGGATAGATGACGTTGTCGCCGGTGCCGTCGACGTTGCCGGAGTTGCCGGCGGCGCAGACGACCAGGACACCCGCCGCGTAGGCGTTATCGCAGGCCGCCTGAAGGGCGGTCGTGCCGGAACTGCCGCCGAGGCTCATGTTGATGATCTTCATCCCGTTGGCGACGGCCCAGTCGATACCGTAGACCACGTCGGTCCAGGCGCCGCTGCCGGTGCTGTCGAGAACCTTTATGGCGTAGAGGGTGGCTTCGGGGGCGCAGCCGATGACCCCGATTCCGTTGATCAGCGCGGCGACCGTGCCGGCGACGTGCGTGCCGTGCCCGGCGTCGTCATCGTAGGTAGTCGTCCCGAGTACGAAGGTGACGCCGCCCGCCACGATGAGGTCGGTGTGGTGGATGTCGATACCGGTGTCGATGATCCCGACCTTAATGCCGGTCCCGTAGTTGCCCCCGGCCTGGACATGATCGGCCTCGACTCTCTCGACGCCCCAGGGCAGCGTGTCGGCCGTGGCGTGGCAGATGCCGTCGGCCTCGACATAGGCGACGTTGGGATTACCGGCCAGGGCCGTTACCGCCGCCTCAGGCAGGCGCGCGGCCACGGCGGGAATGATGCCGTAGGAGTAGACGATCTCTCCGCCGAGGTTGCGAACGAGGGCGGCATCGGGAGCGCCACGGAAGCCAACGAAGTATCTCCCGTTGGGCGGCGCCGCCATGGAGACCGATGAGCCGGCGGTCCCCAGGACGAGGGCCAGGGCCAGAATGAGTGTCCCGGCGATGGCCAGCGACCGTAGGGCCTTGCGTCCTTTCGCTATCCTGTTCATCTCTTACTCCTCCTTCATCACCGCGGGCTACCGGCGGGGGGCGATTGGGGATGGGAACCTCGAATTGGAGGTGAACGGCGCCCACATTGTGGTCACAGCCACTACCATTATGACCGAACCGGGTTGGCGAGAACAACCACTTTCGCCAGGAGAGCCCAGGGAGGCGGAACCTTAGCGGGGTGAACCTCCCACTCGCGAAAAGGAAGCGGGGCGCGGCCTTCGGCCTCAAACCGCACCCCGCGCCGAGGGGGATTCCGTAGTCACCGCTTTAGTGACTCACCGCCGAAGGGTTTGGCTCTTCGCGGTCTTTTTCTTCTAGTTGCCCGTGCCGCTGGAGGCCTGGATGAGTTCTCCCACCGTGACCACCTTGAGGCTCTTGGTCGCGAGACCCTCGAGAATGGCCGGGAGGGCCTGGTCGGTCTCTCTGCAGGTGTCGCTGGCGTGCATCAGAACGATGTCTCCCGCTTGGACCTTGTCGGTGACCCTCTTGACGATGTAGGACACGCCGGGGTTCATCCAGTCGTGAGAGTCGAGACCCCAGTCGATGACCCGGTAGCCCATAGCCTCGGCCGTCTGGATGACAAGATCGTTGTAGTCGCCGTTGGGGGGGCGGAGAAACTTGGGCGCCTGACCCGAGGCTGTCTTGATGGCCTCGTGGGCCCGGGTAATGTTGTCTTGGATGGCCTCCGCCGTCAGGGTGGACATGTTCACGTGGCGGTAGCCGTGACTGGCGATCTCGTGCCCGTCCCGGACGATTTCGGCCACGAGGTCGGGGTGGCTCGAGGCCCACGGACCGGAAAGGAAGAAAGTGCATTTCACCTGGTACTCCCGGAGCACGGCCAGGACCTTCGGGGGCATGACCTCACCCCAGGAGAGGTCGAAGGTCAGGGCGACCTGGCTTTGGATACCGCCGATGCGCCGGATAGGCTGGAGGCGGCCCATTACGGCCAACTCCCCGGTCGTGATGGCCAGCCCGAAGCGGGCGACGGCCACGACGCAGACGAGAAGGACGAAGAGCTTGACGGCTCGCTTGGTTCGGTGACTCACGGTCACGAAATACAAGGGGATACCCCCCCGGGGCAGAGGTCTAATCGGTGGATTCCTATTCCTGACGGGAGGGGGGTATGACCGGGCGGTCCCGGCCGCGGCGCCCGAGGCGGGACTGCTTCCGGATCAGACGGGCGTGGCGGTGCTCCAGAGCGGCGACGTGGTCGAGGCTGGGAGAGCGGAGGCCGGCGAGGCCCAGGGCCCGCTCGACGACGGCCAGGGCCCGGTCGTAGTCCCTGATCCGGTGTTCGAGGTCCTTGGCCAGCTCCACGAGGGCCCAGAGACCTTGGGGATAGCCGTCGGCCAGCCTTTCGCACAGGCGGGTGGCTTCGTTGACCCGGCCCAGGCGACGGAGGGTGCGGACGCAGTCGAGAGCGGCCCGAACGGCGACATCCTCCGGCAACCCAGACTCAAGGCCGGCCAGGTAGCAGCGCGCGGCCGGTTCGTTGCGGCCCAAGGCGCGGTAGAGACGAGCCAGCCCGTAGAGGTCAAGGGCCTCGACCGCGTCTTCCCGGGGCGGGTCGGAGAGAAAGGACTCGTAGCGCTCGGCCGCCCGTCCGACCAGGCCGAGCAGGGAGAGAACGTCCTGGTGATTGTGATCGAAGATGGGTTTCACGACCCAGGGGTCGCGGGTGCGGAGGTAGCGGAAGTAGTGCTCCGGGATGAGGGCCCCGGGAAGGTCGCCGGCGCGCGTCTCGCCCAGAATGGCTTCCTCCAGGGCCACCAGCCGGCAGCTCGGAAGACGCGCTCCCCAGAGGCGGCGGGAAGGGAAGAGGAGGTCGAGGTGGGGCCTGCCCGAGAGGGGTGGGCGGCGGCGCGAGAGGATGAACCTGGTCTCTATGAGAGGTAGGTCGAAACTCTTGCCGTTGAAGCTGACCACGGCCCGCCGGCCTCGGAAGGCATCTTCCAGGGCGGCGATGAGACCGGGTTCCTGATCGTAGTCCTCCATGAAGTACTGGTCCACGCGGAAGTGCTCGCCGGCGAAGTAGCCCAGGCCGACCATGAAGACATGGGTTCCCGCGCCACCGGCGAGGCCCGTGGTCTCGGTATCGAGGAAGACGGCCTCGTCCAGGGTGAGGCCGGTCAGATCGTCGTCGCGGGCCAGGGCGGCCAGAGTCTCCCCGGAGACGGCTCGGGCCAGCGCGAGGGGCTTGCCCCCGTAGTGATAGCCAACGGGATAGTCCCGGCGGACGAGGTAGCAGGGACCTTCCGGGGTCTCCAGGCGCCGGCCGGGCACGACCTCCTCGAGCGAGCTACTCATGAAGACCCCACGAGGGCGGTCAGGAAGCGCTCGGTGACGGCCTTGGCCGGACCGGTTTCGGCCGCCGGCCCGACACAGGAAGGGCAGCCGTCCGGGCAGGGGCAGCCGAGGAGAAGCTTTCCGGCCGCGCCGAGGACCTGGCCAAGGAGGTCGTGGAGGCGGCTGGAGAGCCCGGCGCCGCCCGGATACCGGTCGTAGAGGAAGATGGTCGGCAGGCCGGTGAAGGGCGAGCGGACTTCGGTGAAGGCCCGGATGTCGCGCGGGTCGCACATGAGGTAGAGGGGGGCCACGTTGGCCATGAGGGCGCCCAGCCCGACCAGACCCGCCTGGACCTGATCGTTGGAGAAGCCGGAGGTGATGGACGGGGTCAAGGTCAGCCAGACGGCCTCGGTGTGCATCTCCTGTTCGGGCAGGTTGACCCGGCCCCAGCCCACGTTCTCGTGGGTGTAGAGCTTGATCTTCTTAAAAATGGTCGGCACGGCGGTTACGGAGACCTCGCCCAGGTAGCGAGACAGGGCCGGGCCGGACGAGGCCCCGCGGAAGACCTGCAAGACCTTCACCTGGACGGCCAGATTGGCGTCGGTGTAGTAGTCGACGTCGACCTCGTGAACGTAGGCCTTTTGGTCGTCCCAGTCCAGGCGCTCGACGTGATACTGACGCCCCTCGTGGAGGTAGATGGCCCCCTCGTGGATGAGCATGGGGGCCGAGAAGCGGTCCATCTCGGCGATCACTCGGGGCTGGGGCGACGTGGTGTCGATGACCACGAAGTTGTCCACGTCGGCCGAGCGGAGGCTGACAGCCTCGGCCGGAAAGGAGTCGGCCGACCAGTGCCACCGGCCACCCACGTGCCTGAGATACCCCAGGCCTTCTAGCTGGTCAAGGAAGTGGGCGGTGGACGAAGGGCCATCCGCGCCGGCGTCGCTCCCCGGCCCGCCGTCTTCCGCGGACCGGGCCCCGGCCTCATCCCCCAGGGTCTCCCCGTCGGCAAAGGGCAATTCGAAGGCCGCGCACTTGACGTGGGCGCCTTTGATGAGCGGATTGTCCGGGTTGATGAGACCGTTCTCCGGAGAGCGGCCCAGGAAGTAGTCGGGATTGGCCACCATGAACTGGTCGAGGGGCGCCGACGAAGCCACCAGACAGGCCACCGACTCGCCTTGCCTGCGTCCGGCGCGTCCGGCCTGTTGCCAGGTCGAGGCGATGGTGCCCGGATACCCGGTAATGACGGCGGCGTCGAGGCTGCCGATGTCGATGCCCAACTCGAGGGCGTTTGTGGCCACGACCCCGAGAATCTCGCCGTTTCGGAGGCCGCGCTCGATCTCCCGCCTCTCCCCGGGCAGGTACCCTCCTCGGTAGCCCCTCACCCGTGACGGTCGCCCCGGGGACTCGCGCCCGGCCGGCTCGCCCAGGGCCGCCTTGATATAGCTTAGGAGGACCTCGGTGGCCACTCGGCTCCGGGCGAAGACGATGGTGGGAACCTCGCGCTGGAGGAAGGTTTCGGCCAGACGCCGGGCCTCCAGGAGTGAACTGCGCCGGATGCCGAGTTCCCGATTGACCACGGGGGGGTTGTAGAAAATGAAGTGCTTGGGCCCGCTGGGGGCGCCGTTTCTGTCAATCAGGGTCATGTCGCGGCCCGTGACCCGGGAGGCCAGCTCCCGAGGGTTAGCGATCGTGGCCGAGCAGGAGATGAAGATGGGGTTGGACCCGTAGAAGCGACAGACGCGGTCGAGGCGGCGGAGGACGTTGGCCACGTGGCTGCCAAAGACGCCCCGGTAGTTGTGAATTTCGTCGATGACCACGTAGGCTAGATTCTCGAAGAGCTTCACCCACTTGGTGTGATGGGGGAGGATGCCGGTGTGGAGCATGTCCGGGTTGGTCACCACGACGTGGCCGGCCGAGCGAACGGCCCGGCGGGCCGTGGGTGGCGTGTCTCCATCGTAGGTGAAGGTCTTGATGTCCAGGCCGAGCCGGCCGATGAAATCGTGGATCTCGTTCATCTGATCCTGGGCCAGGGCCTTGGTCGGAAAGACATAGAGGGCTCGGGCCTCGGGCCGGGTGGCGATCTCGTGGAGAACGGGTAGGTTGTAGCAGAGGGTCTTGCCCGAGGCCGTGGGGGTGACGATCACCGTGCCGCGGCCGGCGTGGACCGACTCCAGGGCCTCGGCCTGGTGGCGGAAGAGGCGGTGGATGCCGCGGGCGGCCAGGACCTCGATAAGGCGGGGGTCGAGCCAGTCGGGGAAGTCGGCGTAGACCGCCGGTCGGGCGGGGAGGGTAACCCACTTGGCGATGCAGGCGGAGGTGACCTCTCCTGTCCGGATTTCCTGAAGGGCGGAGGCCAAACCGTCGCCTGTCGCGGTCAAAGGTGTCACCCCACGGCCCTAGGCTACCACGAACATGTGTTCCCGGTCAACGCGGGCGGCGCCTCCGGTGCGGCCTCCCGGCGGAGGAAACCCGGCCCGTGGGCGGGAATACCAATCCGCCCGCCAGGAAGGAGGGCCCGGCCATGGCCGATATTCTGGCTTTCTCGGCTCACCCTGACGACGTCGAGATTGGCGCGGGCGGAACCTTGGCCCGCCACTGCCGGTTGGGCTACGAGGTTGTCGCCTGCGACCTCACTCTGGGTGAGATGGCGACCAACGGCGACCCCGGCAGCCGCGCGATCGAGTCTCGGGAAGCGGCTCGCCTACTGGGGCTCGCGGCCAGAGAGGCCCTTGGACTGCGGGACCGCGCCCTGGAGCCGACCCCCGAGCGTATTCGGGCCCTGGTCGAGGTGGTCCGCCGCCACCGTCCCCGGGTAGTCTTGGCCCCCTTTGGACAGGATCGCCACCCCGACCACGCCGCCGCCGAGCGTCTGGTGCGGGAGGCCGTTTTCAGCGCGGGTCTGGCCCGCTTCGCGGCGGCCGGACAGCCCCACCGGGTGGCCCACGTTGTCCGCTACTTCGTGAACTCCCGTCCCGAGCCCCACTTCCTCGTCGACGTGTCCGAGGTCTACGAGGTCAAGCGGGCGGCTCTGGCGGCCTACGCTTCACAGTTTGGCGCCGACCGCGATCCGGCGCCCACGATCCTCAACGGGGACTTCCTTGAGTGGGTCGAACTCCGCGACAGGTGGTACGGCAGTCTCATCGGGGTCGCCAGGGCCGAGGGTTTTCGCTGGGAGGGCGCCCTGACCGTGGACGACCTCGTCCGGCGGCTATGAGGGAGGAGGAATCCAGGTGCGCATCGGCATGACCTGCTACCCCTCCTACGGCGGGAGCGGCGTGGTGGCCAGCGAACTCGGCCGGCAACTCGCCCGTCGGGGACACTCGGTCCACTTCATCACCTACGACCTGCCTTTCCGCGTCTCGCGCTTCGAGGAGCGGGTGTTCTTCCACGAGGTAGAAGTTCCGGTCTACCCCCTGTTCAAACACCCACCCTATCTCCTGACCCTGGCCAACAAGATGGTCGAGGTCTCACGCGACGAGAAGCTTGACATCCTGCACGTCCACTACGCCATCCCGCACGCCACGAGCGCCGTGCTGGCTCGCCAGGTCCTCGAGGCCGCGGGGGACGGTCCGGCGCCGGCTGTCGTCACGACTCTCCACGGGACGGACATCACCTTGGTTGGCAGCGAGCCGTCCTTCGCCGATCTGGTCGCTTTCAGTATCCAGCAGAGCGACGGGGTCACCGCCGTGTCCGAGGCTCTGCGTCGCCAGACTCTTGAGACCTTCAGGGTCAAGCCCGCCATCCGGGCCATCTACAACTTCGTCGATCCCACTGACTATTTGCCCCAAGCTGGGGGGGCGACCGCGGCCGATGGAGTTTCCGAGTGTCGTCCGTGCCTGGCCGATCGGGGCGAGGCCGTCGTGACCCACATCTCGAACTTCCGCCCGGTGAAACGGGCCGAGATGGTCGTGCGCCTTTTCGCCGCCGCCTGCCGCGACATTCCGTCAAGGCTCGTTTTCATTGGAGACGGTCCCGACCTGGCTAGGGCCCGCAAAGAAGCGACCCGCCTGGAAGTCGCCGACCGCCTGGTCTACCTCGGCCGGCAGGAACGGGTTGAGGAACTTCTGGCCTCCTCCGACGTCTTTCTCCTGCCCTCGCTCCAGGAGAGCTTCGGCTTGGCCGCCCTGGAGGCCATGGCCGCGGGCACGCCGGTGATCGCCACGAGGGT